>Ga0213822_1001712_pt1 | contig 11784 bp, 14 predicted proteins | sample MC6MC0908MG_FD_179872 | JGI IMG/M metagenome (GOLD analysis project Ga0213822, IMG submission 179872) | Enriched soil aggregate microbial communities from Iowa State University, Ames, United States - MC6-MC0908-MG | ecosystem: Environmental > Terrestrial > Soil > Unclassified | place: USA: Iowa...
AGAGTTGATATTGATAAATGTTGAGCTTTCTTCTTCAAATGGAACATAACATACTTGAAGTTGCTCTAACAAGACTTTCATACTTCGCTTGTTTTGTTGCACTAATTGATTTGCTATCGGTAAAGCACTGCGTCGATATAAAGCAGCAAGAGGTTGTAATCTTGAATCTTGTTTCGGAACAATCGCATCATAACGATCATCGATAAATGTGAGCATGGTTTGGATAAAATCTGCATGGATAAAAGGCATATCACTAGCTACGACAAAAAACCATTCGACATCGGGAAAATTAGTCATGATATTTTGCAGGGCAAACAGAGGTCCTTGATGAGGCTGTTTTTCAATGATCCATTGGACCTTTTCTTCTACAAACTTCGATTGCAAGCTAGCATTAGTAGCAATAATTAAAGGCTGTAGTTGATTTTTTTGTAAGGCTATGAGACTGTGCTTATATAATGGCTGGCCAGCAAACAACTCAAACATTTTCGGTTGACCATATCGAGAAGATTGACCACCAGCTAAGACAACACCAGCTATTTTCATACACGATTCAGCTCACCGACAAAATGTTGCACAGTCGGAAGAATTAGTTTTGTCATGGCAAGTGTAACGGCATTGGTGGAACCTGGTAACAAATAGATGGCCGTTTTATCGCGACTCCCTGCTGTGGCACGACTAAACATGGCTTTTGGACCGATTTCTTCGTAGCTTAATGTTCGAAATAATTCACCAAATCCCATCATCTCTTTTTCGAAAAGAGGGAGAAGGGTGTCGTATGTTTGGTCTCTTGGAGTAAATCCTGTTCCACCTGTTACGATAATCGTATTGATGGTGTGATCAACGCACCATTTTTTTACATGATTTGCGATGTCAAGTGGTTCATCTTTTGATATTTGGTAGTCCACTAATTCAAATGAAGCTTCTTGAAGTAACGATTGAATACACTGGCCACCGCGATCATCTGCCTTTGTGCGTGTGTCACTCACAGTTAAAATGGCAGCTCGTATAGGAAGTTGATGATGTGTAGGATGCAAGGGTAAAGACCTCCTTTTATAGAGTAAGAAAGTATAAAATTTTTCTACTTAAAATAGTGTCTAGGCATTCGTGCCAGCCGCTCGAGGTCGCTTCGGGCTCTCCAAAAGCTTGTCGCGGCTAAACGGGCTCAATGCGCTTTTCTTATTATAAAGCTATAAATTAAAAGGTCAAACTAAAATTCATAGATAGAAAGGCAAAAACATTTATGCATAATAGATATTCTAGACAACAATTATTCAGCCCAATCGGAGAAAAAGGGCAGCAATTTCTAAAACAAAAACATGTTCTAATCATAGGTGTTGGTGCATTGGGCAGTGCTAGCGCAGAGGCTCTAGTGAGGGCAGGCGTTGGAAAGTTGACGATTATTGATCGTGATTATGTAGAGTGGAGTAATTTACAAAGACAGCAACTATATACCGAACAAGATGCGCAAGAAAAAGTTCCTAAAGTAATCGCTGCCAAAAAACGACTACAAAGTATAAACTCAGAGGTGGAAATCAACGAATATATTCTGGATGCAAGTTCAGAGCAATTAATAGCACTACTTACAGATGTAGATGTCATGGTAGATGCAACAGATAACTTTGATATTCGTTTTATGATGAACGACCTTGCACAAAAATATCAAATTCCTTGGGTTTATGGTTCTTGTGTTGGTAGTTATGGCGCTACTTATACGATTGTGCCAGGTAAAACACCTTGTTTACATTGTTTGCTAGAGGCGATGCCTAATACAGGAATGACATGCGATACAGTTGGAATTATTAGTCCGACTGTTCAAATAGTAGCAGCTTATCAAGTAGCTGAGGTTTTCAAACTTTTAGTAGGGGATGAAGAAGCGGTTCGAAAAAGCTTTTTAACCTTTGATGTTTGGCAAAATCAACACTATGAAATAAAAGTGGAAAAAATACGTAAAAGTGATTGTCCATCTTGTGGAAACAACCCCACATATCCGTATTTGTCCTACGAAAATCAAACAAAATTAGATATTTTATGTGGTCGCGATGCCATTCAAATTCGTCCACCTAAACCGATTCACTATAATCTTGATCAGCTTGCTGTCCAAATTCGTCCCTATGGCGATATTCAAAAAAATCCCTATTTACTTTCTTGCCAAGCGGAGGATTATCGACTGGTGATTTTCCAGGATGGACGTGTTGTTATTCATGGGATACAAGATGTACAAAAGGCTAAAACCATTTATTATCGTTTACTCGGATAAAGGAGTGTTCCAAATGTTAGAGAAAAGAAAACCAATTGCTGTAGGTGAAGCTGTTCAACGTGTTATGGAGTTTGCATTCCAAGAAAAAATAGAGATTGTTTCACTACAGCAAGCATATGGGCGTTTTTTAGCAGAAGACGTTGCAGCAGACCAAGATGTACCTGCTTTTGATCGTTCACCTTACGATGGTTATGCTATTCGTTCGGTCGATAGTCAAGAGGCAAGTTCAGAAAATCCAGTAACCTTTAAAGTAGTCGGAGAAATTGGCGCGGGCTATGTATTTGAGGAAGTAGTAGGTGCTAAAGAAGCGGTCCGCATTATGACAGGAGCACCTATCCCAAAAGGATGCGATGCAGTCGTTATGTTAGAATTAGCGCATACATTTGAAGAAGACAATCAAATGTATATGTCGATTAAACGTTCTTATGCAACAGGAACAAATATTTCATATCAGGGAGAGGACGTTCAAAAAGGCGCAATCCTTATTGAAAAAGGACAATTGATCAATCCAGGTGTTGTCGCATTACTTGCTACTTTTGGTTATGATCAAGTACCTGTATTTCGAAAGCCAATCGTAGGTGTCATTGCAACAGGAAGCGAGTTACTAGAACCGAGTGAATCTTTACAGCCAGGGAAAATTCGTAATAGTAATGCATACATGATAATGGCCCAAATTGAACGTGCTGGGGCAACTGTTAAATATTTTGGTAAATTTAGTGATGACATAAATTTATGTATTGATGTTGTAGAGAAAGCGCTACAAGAAGTAGACATATTGATTACAACAGGAGGAGTATCAGTAGGTGATTATGATTACTTACCAGCCATTTATGAAGCCATTGACGCAAAAGTACTTTTTAATAAAGTAGCGATGCGACCAGGTAGTGTAACAACTGTTGCTGCTCGAAATGGTCAATTATTATTTGGACTTTCAGGTAATCCATCAGCTTGCTATGTAGGTTTTGAACTATTTACACGACCTATTATTCGAAAGGCATTTGGCCATAAGCAGCCACATCTACGTAGAGAGCAGGCTATTTTAGGTGCGGACTTTAAAAAACCGAATCCGTTTACCCGTTTTGTGCGTGCTAGTGTTTCTTATGAAATAGGTCAATTAGTTGCAGTTCCTTCTGGTTTTGATAAATCTAGTGCTGTTTCGTCTTTAGCGGAAGCCAATGCCTTTATTGTATTACCAGGTGGATCACGTGGATACGAAAAAGGCATGCAAGTAGCTGTCTTATTGTTAGAAGATTTGCAAGGAAGTGAGTGGCCTTGGGAGAACATCGAAAAATCCTACAAATCGTAGGCTATCAAAATAGTGGGAAGACAACGGTTATGGAACAACTCATTACACAAGCTACGACTGAAGGCTTGCGTGTAGGAACAATCAAGCATCATGGACATGGTGGTATCCCTACGATAGAAAGTTCGAAAGACAGTGCTCGTCATGAAAAGGCTGGCGCAAGTGTAACAGCAGTTGAAGGAGAAGGTACTTTGCGCATGAGTATTCACCAAAGTAACTGGCAACTTGCTGATATACTAGCTATTTATGAGTCAATTGAAATGGATATCATTTTAATTGAAGGCTATAAAAATGAACACTATCCGAAGGTTGTTCTTTTGCGACAAGCGGAAGATCAATCCTTGCTACAAAAAGTAAGCAATATCGTCTGTGTTCTTTACTGGCCGACCTATCCACTGGATAAACCACTAGATTATCCAACTTTTTCAATTCATGAAAAAGCACAATATATAGAAGTTCTTATGCGAGAAATGAGGAGAAAATCATGACTACATCGTTGTTTGAAATCATCGATAAACCAATTGATGTTGAGGAAGTTAGACAAAAAGTAACAAGTCGAAACGCTGGTGCAATCACTGTTTTCATCGGAACAGTACGTGAAATGACGAAAGAAAAGAAAACATTACATTTGGAATATCAAGCCTATCCACCTATGGCCATTAAAATGTTTGAACAAATTTCTAAAGAAATACAAGAGCGATGGCCAGAGGCGAAAATAGCCATTACGCATCGTGTTGGTCATTTAGAAATCTCGGATATTGCTGTAGTAATTGCGGTTTCATCACCGCATCGTAAAATGGCCTATGCAGCAAATGAATTTGCTATTGATCGTATTAAACAAATTGTGCCTATTTGGAAAAAAGAGTATTGGGAAGATGGAACCGAATGGATTGGCGATCAATTAGAAAATGTACCTTATCCAAAAGGAACCCCAACAATCAGTGAGGAGGATTTTGGTGATTAACATATTATTGTTTGCACACTTACAAGAAATCATCGGTGAGCCAAAATTAACTGTAGAGCTGTCAGACCGTACAGTTGGACAAATTAAAGCATGGATGGAAAGTCAATATCCACAAATTTCTTTGCAACATGTTATGACAGCAGTAAATGAGGAATTTGCAACCGATTCAACGGTTATAAAAAAAGGTGACACAATCGCCTTTATTCCACCAATTAGTGGTGGGTAAAGAGTAAAGATGTAGCTTTATAATTGATAATATAGTCTGATGAAAATTATCTTTCTTCTAGAGATTTCCTAGAGGTAAGATAATTTTTTTGTTGGATATTCATGTGAATTCGACTGTGTGGATGGTAAATTTTTGTACTTGAAATTAACGAAGCAGGTTATTAAAACAAGAAAATAGGATGAAAAGTTAGTAGAATAGTGGTAAAAGATCAAGGGGGGATAGTATGGCTGAAAAGATTTTATTTTTTATTTTAATGATGCCCATTTATGGTTTAGTAATTTGGTCTTATTTTTATCCTGAAGAAAGTCTGTTGTTCGGGAAAAGATGGATGTACAAAGAAGAACCCCAATTATCGAATGAAGTGATCCGTTATACTAAATTTGCCTCAATGGTCGTTATGATTGGATTACCCATCGTTGTCATTAGTTTCATCTTTGATATTTATTTTCTTAGATTTACGTTAGTGGTAATTCCTTTAGTAATCGCATTTGGCGCACTTAAAATATTCACAGATGAAAAAGATTCCTAAAATAGTGCAACTAGTTCTGACACATTAAATAAGAGCATGTTTTGGATCTTTTCAAAACATGCTCTTTTGCTACAAAGATACAGTTGTATTGTTATGCTTTCAATAGATGGACGCTCAGAAGCATAAGGAAGGAAATACCTATCATACAAATCACCCATGACCAAGCGAGTGACATATTACCCGATTCAATCGCCATATAAATAGCAAGTGGCGTTGTTTGCGTTTTGCCTGGAAGGTTTCCCGCAAACATTAAGGTTGCCCCAAATTCACCTAAAGCTCGTGTAAAACTTAAAATTCCACCTGCCACAATCGCTTTTAATGCAAGAGGAATAGAAATGAAGAAAAAGACTTGCCATTCGTTAGCACCATCAACACGTGCGGCGTTCTCGATATCCTCATCAACAGCTTCGAATCCAGTTTTTGCCGATTGATACATTAAAGGAAATGCAACAACAGTAGAGGCGATAACTGCCGCCCACCATGTGAACATAACGGGTTGGTTGAAAAGCCATGTTATCAAGCTACCTAACACGCTGTTTTTGCCGAAAATAATAATCAGTAGGAAGCCTACTACCGTAGGAGGTAATACCAATGGTAAAAGCAGTACCGTTTCAAGAAATAATTTCCCTTTGAATTTGCGTTTTGCCATCCATTTACCAAATAGAATACCTGCTACTATAACAATGATTCCTGACACAAATGCAATTTCAATAGAAAGTTTAAGGGGTGACCAGAAATCGGTACTCATCAATTAATGAGCTCCTTGAAAGCCGTATTTTTTAAATACTTTCATCGCCGTATCGCTTTGTAAATAGTTATAAAAATCTTCGGCTTCTTTAGCATGCTTACTATCTTTGATAACACCTACAGGATAAATAATAGGTGTATGTGTATCACCTTGTGCTGTAGCAACAACATCCACTTTATCTGAAACAAGGGCATCTGTTTTATATACCATACCTGCATCAACATTTTCAGTTTCTGTATAAGTAAGTACTTGTCGTACGTCTTTTGTATACACAACATTTGATGCTACATCTTCCCAAAGGTTCATATTTGTCAATGTTTCTACACCGTACTTGCCAGCAGGAACCGATTCTGGTGTACCAACGGCAATCTTATCAGCCTTCGTTAAATCTTCAAAAGATTGAATGTGTTTTTCATTTTTCTTAGGAACGATTAATACTAATTCGTTAGCTAAAAGGTCCGTTCCTTGTTGTTGGTCGATTAAACCGTTTTTTACTAGTTCGTCAAATTTATCTTCTGCTGCTGAAAAGAAAAGATCTACAGGAGCACCTTTTACAATTTGTTGCTGTAATGCTCCAGAGCCACCAAAGTTATAGATGATTTTAATATTATCATGTTCTTTTTCATAGGTTTTTTGAAGTTCTTCTAATGACTCTTGTAAACTAGCCGCTGCGGAAATTGTTATTTCAACAGGTTCGTTTGTTGTTTTGTTGTTACTACCTTGACTACCACAACCTGTTAAAATACCAACAAGTAGTAACGATGAAGCGAATAAACTATAAAACTTTTTCACTTTGAATATACTCCTTATATAACTCGTTATAACAAGACATAACTAATTATAATTAGTTATGTCTAAAAAAGAAATACCTAATTGCTAGAAACCTTCAAGATGTTAAAAAAAGCATAAATACGTTACTATGGTATCAATAGAAGCATTGAAGGAGATTTTTACATGTCACATGAACATTCCTATACGATTGAAGAGGTTGCGCAATTATTAAAGGTTTCCAAATTAACGATCTATGATTTGGTGAAAAAGGGAGATTTACCTGTTTTTCGTGTAGGTCGACAAATGCGTGTGGACCGAACAGATTTACAAATATATATACAAAAGAGCAAAACGGGAGCCACTCCTACTTCGTCTACTGTACCGACTACCCTTACAACAAAGAATAAAAAAATTATTATTAGTGGACAAGATTTAGTATTAGACTTATTAGGAAAATATATTGAGAAAAAACAATCCAATAAAGTATTACGCTCCCATGAAGGTAGCTTTAATGGTGTCATGGCGATGTATAATGGAGAATGTGATATTGCGAGTTTACATTTGTACGACGGTGATACAGGGGATTATAATACGACTTATTTGAAAAAGATTTTTGTGAGTCACGCCTATGTTCTCATCAATCTAATTTCACGCCGAGCAGGCTTTTATGTTCCAAAAGGAAATCCATTGCAAATTCAATCATTCGATGATTTTAAGACCAAATCACTAAAATTGATTAACCGTGAAAAAGGCTCAGGTGCTCGAACTTTATTAGATGAACAATTACGAGTTCACCACATAGCTCCATCCTCAATTGAAGGATATAACGAAGAGGAAATGAGCCATATCGATGTGGCTTCTGCTGTGGCAAATGGGAATGCAGATATTGGCATAGGCATTGAAAAAATATCTAAACTCATAGAGGTTGATTTTATACCACTTATTAGAGAACGTTATGATATTGTGCTATTAAAAACACCTGAAAACCAACAACTGATTGAATCGGTGAAAGAGATTTTAACGTCACCAGATTTCCAATCAGAAGTAGCCGCACTAGGTGATTATGACGTCACTCAAATGGGACAAATTATTTATGAAACACTTTAATGAAGTATGACGCCAATTCCCTTTGTGTAAGGTAGTATGTTTTCATGATTATGGAGCTGTAGGAGGTCGTTCATGGAGGTTTGGGATGTTTACGATAAAAATAGAAATAAAACAAATAAAAGTCATGTACGTGGGGCTAAGTTAGCAGATGGTGACTATCATATAGTTGTACATGTATGGATAAGGAATAATAAGGGTGAAATTCTTTTAACGAAAAGACATCAGGATAAATCTTATCCTAACTTATGGGAATGTCCAGGCGGCTCTATTTTAGCAGGTGAAAGCAGTCTCGATGGGGTTATAAGAGAAGTGAAAGAAGAAATCGGGATAAATTTATCTAGAGGAAACGGTAAAATGATAAAGAGTGAACGTAGGGATGCGTACAATGATTTTTACGATGTATGGCTTTTTGATCAAAGTTTTGAAATTCCAGAAACAGTACTCCAAGAAGATGAAGTGAGCGATATTAAATGGGTAACAAAGTCCGAGCTTGAAAATATGTATAACTCTAAATACATAGTACCAACTCTTGAATATTTTAAAGTAATCTGTTTTAAAAAGACAACTCCATGATAATCTTACATGTGAAGGATAGCGTGTATTTGGAAACTGTAAAATAGAAGCGATTAAAATCGATATAAAAAAATTCCTGTAGGCAAAGTTGCATTCGACTTTATCTACAGGATTTATAATGATAATTAATCGCTTAGCATTGCTATTAAAGTTCGTTTTTGTCAGCCTAGCTTGAAGTATGCATATTGTAATTCAAAATGCACACAGAAGGTAATAGGGGGCAGCGTCGTTTAATCTAAACTCAGGCAGACCAAACCAGCCAAAAACTAATGGTGGTAGGAATGTGATATTTAAAACAACACTTGCCACAAAAATTATAATAGACGAATTTGGACACTCTTATTTTAGGAGTGTCTTTATTTAAACATTTTTATAGATTCTATTATTAGCAAGCGTGAATTTTAATCTGTTACTGCTATTATTTTTCTAAATATGATGTAAAATTTTAACATATAATATATGATAGATATACTCATAAGGTACAAATACACAAGGGGAGACTTAGGTGATCGTATATGAAGTCTAAAAAGCGTTTAGGTTTGTATTTCTCAGCTTTGTTAGTCGTATTACTTGTAGGAATTGTTTTGAAAAATGTATTCATAAAAGAAGAAACAGTTAATCCGATAGTAGAAAAAGAGGATGGAACAAAACAGCTTGTTTTCGATACAAAGTTAACAAGATTAGACGAATCAACAACAACACTGAAAGAATACAATGGAAAGGTCCTAATCGTTAACTTTTGGGCATCTTGGTGTGAGCCATGTCAAGAAGAAGCTCCTGATTTAAGGGATTTTTATAACAATAAACCTGAAAATGTTGAGCTGTTAGCAATCAATGCTACTTCACATGATAGTCGTGAAAATGTAATAAAGTTCCAAGAGTCATACAATTTGAGTTTCCCTATATTTCTTGATTTAGATAATACACTTCAAAAATCATTTGAAGTATTGGCTTACCCAACAACTTTAATATTTGATTCTAAAGGTATATTAAAGTACACAATAAAAGGACAGATTAATCAACAAGAATTAAATAAGTATATTGATCAACTCTACTAATCTGTAAACGCAGTTCCTTTAGATGAGAGCACTTTTCTGTTTTAAAGATGAAATTATGAATAATCACGCAAGGAAAAAGGGGGATTATTATGTATCAGACTTTAAATGATTTTTTTAAGTCTTGGGAGTTTGAAGCCAATTGTACACAGAAATTATTGAATAATCTAACTGATGAATCACTAAAACAGGAAATTACGTCTGAAAATTGGACTTTAGGACGTATTGCTTGGCATACTGTTACTGCAATTCGCATCATTACTTCAAATACAAGTGTAACATTTGATGCTCCAACTAAAGATTATCCGGTTCCTACTTCAGCACAATTTATTGCAGATAGCTATTCTCAAGTCAATAATGCGTTTGTGCAAGCAGTAAAAACCAATTGGACTGATCAAACTCTTCAAGAGCACATTGAATTTTTCGGTCAAGAAATGGAAATTGGTACACTTTTAATGTTTTTAATTCAACATCAGAATCATCATCGAGGACAAATGACAGTTCTTATGCGACAGGCGGGATTAACTGTCCCAGGCATTTATGGTCCAGCTAAAGAGGAATGGGGAAATTTTGGGATGGAAGCTCCGGAAATGTAAAATTAATTAAGGTGAGGATATTGTGAAAATAGCTGTACTATCAGATATTCATGGAAATAAAGATGCGTTAAAAGCAGTGTTAGAGGATATAAAATATAGAAATATCGATAGGGTTTATAATTTAGGTGATACTCTTTATGGACCATTATTTCCGTTAGAAACATATGAAATGATAAAGAGTACAGATATTAAAGGTGTAAGTGGAAATTGTGATCGGATACTATTACAGTCTTCATCGGAAAATCCAACTATTCAATATGTATTAGATATGCTCACGGAAGAACATAAAAGCTGGTTATTAAACCTGCCATTTTCAATTCAGACAGATGATTTTTACTTTTGTCATGCTTCACCTGAAAATGATGAGCTGTATATGTTGAATGAAATTACTCCAAATGGTGTTACTATAAAACAGACAGAAGAAATAATGAATTTTGTAAAAGATATTCCTCAAAATATTATTTTTTGTGGTCATTCCCATTTACCGACGATTGTTTATTTACCTAATAACAAAATCATTATTAATCCGGGGAGTGTCGGTTTGCCTGCTTATGAAGAAGAAGAACCGTTCTATTATAAGATTGAATCAGGCACACCATTTGCGAATTATACAGTTGTAGAAAAAAGGAATGATGAATGGATTATAGAGCAGTTAAGCGTTCCTTATGATACTACGGAAGTTATTAAACAAAGTGAAGACCAAAATAGACCTGATTGGGCCAGAGCATTAAAATGTGGAAGAGTATAATAGAAGAGTAAAAGGATTTTTTGATAAAACATTAAAACAAGTCCTTTATTCTATGAACTTAAATATTATCGTGGGCTTTGTCTTTTATTGCAATCACCTTTAGTAGGTTCTTCTTTTGGATAAATAAAATAACAGAGGCTTTCCGATAAATCTTAGGAAAGCCTCTGAGTATATATTATAGTTCTTCCTGGAAATAAATTTTATAAAACTTTCGATTTGTCGCTTCATCGTAGCCTACTTCAATGAGTTCATCCACTTGCTCAATATCCTGTACGTTCACCTGAATTTCAATATTGGAATCGAGTTTAATTTTACGTTTATATTTCTTTTCAGCCTTTTCAAGTGCACTCTCCGAAATAACGGTTTCATAAGGTTTTACCGAATTTATGATGATATCTTTTTGTGTGGGCTCTGCACTTTCAAATACCGTTTCAATATAATTATTTACTTGGAATTCATCTTCATTTCTAAAATAATCAAGCGTTTTGTTCAAAAGCCCCAATTTTTCAGTATTCGTAAAGCTCTCTTCTTTTAAAATATATTTTTTACATTCTGTTAGCGCTAAATTCGTTTTATAATAATGTTCATCCGCTGCTTTAATCTTTAAAAATCGTTCTTGCCAATAAACAATATCTTCTTTTCTTTTTGTTTTCATAAAGACAGCAGGTGCCTCATCCGTCCCCATATCTACGATGATGGCCATATTATTGATCTTCTTGACATTAATTCCGTCAATGCCATTGACCACCATTTTGTTTTGGTCGCTTTTTACATCTAAAAACATTTCTTTTTCATCAATTTTAACAATGGCGATTATTTTTTTAACTTCTGTAGACAGAAAACAATTGTCAAATAATCCAATAAACAATTCGCCACTTTTAATATTAGGATGTTGAGATACACTATG
>Ga0213822_1001713_pt1 | contig 11780 bp, 10 predicted proteins | sample MC6MC0908MG_FD_179872 | JGI IMG/M metagenome (GOLD analysis project Ga0213822, IMG submission 179872) | Enriched soil aggregate microbial communities from Iowa State University, Ames, United States - MC6-MC0908-MG | ecosystem: Environmental > Terrestrial > Soil > Unclassified | place: USA: Iowa...
TGGGAACGCGCGTCAGCTTCGGGGCGGCCGGCGCCCCCAGTTCATATTTGCATCGTCTCAGGGAGGCGGCGTCCGGGCCGCCCTCCCATGCCTCATGCTGCCTGGATGGAGGCGTCGGCGTGAACGTGATGCGGGGACCAGCTTGGCTGATCACGGTGCCAACGCCACGCACTCTCGATGATCGGCCCCAGCTCGGTCCAACGTGGCGCCCAGCCGAGGAGCTCGCGCGCCTTGTCACTGGACGCTACGAGGCGCGCGGGGTCTCCGCCGCGGCGTGGCGCCACTTCGTAAGGGATCGCAACACCCGATACGGAGGCGGCGGTCGCAATCACCTCGTGGACGGAGAAGCCTTGACCGTTACCCAGATTGAAGGTGTGTGCACCTTCGTGGCGATCCATGAACCCCAGTGCCAGTGCATGCGCCTGGGCAAGATCCTGGACGTGGACATAGTCCCGCACGCAGGTGCCGTCGGCGGTGTCGTAATCGTTGCCGAAGATCTTCAGCGACGGCCCGTGGCCCAGCGCCGCTCTGAGGACGTTGGGGATCAGGTGCGTCTCGCAGGCGTGGGCCTCGCCAATGCCCTGGTCGGGTAGGGCGCCTGCCGCATTGAAGTAGCGCAGGGCCACCGAGCGTAGACCATAGGCATGCGCCGCATCTTCAAGGAAGCGCTCGGCCATGAGCTTGCTGGCGCCGTAGGGATTGATCGGCACCTTGGGGTGATCTTCGTCGATCACCTCTGAAACCGGGTTGCCGAAGACGGCTGCGGTCGACGAAAACACCAGCTTGTTTACCTCGTGACGTCGCATGGCTTCGAGGAGGTTGAGCGTGCCGGTGACGTTGTTCGCGTAATAGGCGTAGGGCTCGACGACCGACTCGCCTACCAGCGACTTGGCACAGAAGTGCATCACCGCGTCGAAGCTGCGCCCGTGGAAGGCGCGTTCCAACGCAGCTGGATCCAACAGATCCGCCTCGATCAGGTCGCCCCAACGGACGGCGCCGCTGTGGCCGGTGGACAGGTTGTCGAGCACGGTGACCACGTGCCCATGCTCGGCCAGCCATTGAGCCATATGGCTGCCGATGTACCCGGCGCCACCGCAGATGAGGATGCTCTTCATGGAGCGAAAGTCAGAAATAAGAAAGGACTATCCAACATCATTCGAAGGTCTGAGCTGTGCGCTAAATGCGAGCCAGCGACGGTTAACGTAATCTCGAAACTCCTTGCGAAACCTCTCGCTGGAGAATGATTCGGCGTGAGTTCTGCACGCTGCTGAGTGAATGTAAGCCTCCATTCTCTCGAATCGTGCGATGGCGCCTACAATTGCCTCTGCCGTCTGAGCATCAAACCAGATTCCTGTGGCCAGTGTAGGGTCGCTGCTTTCGCGAACGGTCTCCAGTGCCCCCCCCTTTCCATAGGCGATCACTGGAGTGCCACATGCCTGTGCCTCGACGGGTGTAATTCCGAAGTCCTCCTCAGCAGCAAAAACAAACGCTCGCGCTCGCTGCATATAACTTTTGAGCTCCGCAAACGGTTGGTAGCCCAGTAGGATGACGTTTGACGTTGCAAGAGCTCGCAATTTCGACATATCAGGGCCGTCGCCGATGACTACCAGTTTCTTATCAGGCATCTGCGCGAATGCTTTTACGATGAGATCCATGCGTTTATAGGGAACCAGCCGGGATGCGGCGAGATAAAAATCATCTTTCTCCTCGCAATAGCTGAATGAGTCTACGTCCACGGGCGGGTATATTACAACGGATTCCCGGCCGTATACCTTTCGAACCCGCCTTGCAATGAATTTTGAATTCGCGACAAAATGGTCAACCCCGGCTGATGTGCGATAGTCCCAAATTCTAATTTTATGTAGCAACCAGCGGGCAATCCAAGATTTCGCGCCCCGCTCAAGATTTGACTCTCTCAAATATTGGTGCTGCAAGTCCCAAGCATAGCGAATAGGTGAATGAATATAACTCACGTGGAGTTGATCTGGACCCGTCAGCACACCCTTGGCAACCGCGTGCGAACTGGAAATTATGACGTCGTACGGCGATAGATCAAGTTGCTCTATAGCCAAAGGCATTAGAGGTAGATAGCTTCTGTAGCTCTTGGCTGCACGGGGTAATTTCTGGATAAAGCTTGTTTTAATTGGGCGATCGGTGATTTTTAGTCGATCAGCATCTGATAGAAAGTCAACCACAGAAAAAATGTCTGCGGACGGAAACACACGTGAGATCTCCGAGAGCACTCGCTCCGATCCTGCGTAGGTCACCAGCCATTCGTGAACGATGCATACCTTCACGGCATTGATACCAGTGGCCTGAATAGCGCCAGTAACTCAGAGGCCGCATTGAGCGGGGAGTACTGTGCGGCTGAATCGACGGCCGCGCGCTCGCGTTCCATCAGTAGCGCTGGGGAACGACACAGTTCGTTAAGTATCGACATCAGCGTGCCGTCTCCAGGCGTGTAGATATATCCATTGTCTCCATGACTAATAATCTCTTTTTGTCCGCCATGAGTGGATGCAATCACACACTTTCCACTTGAGAGTGCTTCGTACGTAATTCTCGAGAGCGGTTCATTCCACATTGATGGGATCACAACTACGTCAACACGTGAAAAAAACTCAGCCCGCTCAAGCCGGCCGGTGAACTCCACTTCTTCAGACTCAAATGCTCTTTGTAGTTGTGTGGCATATTCGCCGTAAATCGAGCCTGTAACTAGAACTCGTATCTGCCCAGACTCGACCAGGGGGGCCACTTCACCCAGAAAGGAATCGAAGCCCTTGGATGGCTGAATCTGCCCCATGACACCTACAACTAAGGGCCGTCCCTCTTGGCGAGTCGGAGGCGCGCCTAGTGGGAAGCGGCTGACCACTGGCGCGCCTGCGTAAATAACGCGAGACGGAACCTTTGTAAATGCGCCCACCTTGTGAAAAATATTCAATAGCGTAGAGCTATTTGCGGCTACGCCATCCACTGATAGTGAGATTCCGCGCCTAATAGAGCACCCTAGGCGGCACTTCATGCATGTGCTCTGGCAGTTTCTGCCGCGCTCAAATCGGGACTGTCTGAGGCAGATCCAAGCATAATCTCTCAGCCCGGCAACAACCGGGATCCCAAGCGCACGGGCCATGACAACGATCGTCCGACCGATGCCAGGTAGGTTGTTGACATATACAATGTCGTATCGCTCCCTCTTCAGCAACTTTGAAATTTTAAAGTTAGTATTGAATTGAAGCATTGCCCCAAACTGCCAGCCAAATCTTGAAAGCCAGCTCCTACCTTTATACAGCGGGGAGCCTCGATAGAACGTCGTCGCCAAGTAATGAACCAATACGCCGCTAACGTCGCCGATTCGTTCGATACCGTCGTGCGCGACGGTCAGTATTTGAACTTCCTGGCCAAGTTCAACTAACGCTTCGCATTGGAGGCGTAAGGACTCCTCTGCCCCCCCAACTTGGTGTGGATAATAGAAATTGTTGACTACAAGGATTTTCATTTTCTGATGCGCAACCGAACTGCCAGGGAGATCGCGATGGTTATCATGATTAGCACAATGCCCCTGGCTGCAATTGATGGAGATAGGATATCCGGCGCCAGCAGCAAGATGAATGGGCACGTGGCCATCCATGCCGTACTGCGACGGGCGCGATTTAGAACAAAACCAAAGAATAGCCCCGAAACCACGCCAAATATCGGAACAGCGATCGCGCCAGCTGTGTAATAAGCTAGCCCATGTGGGCCGATCGGCAATCCCCAATTCACTGTATCTGCGTTGGCCAGAATCGTTCCAATAGCGGCGGCCTCATCCGTCATGGGTTTCTCGTTCCAAATTGCTCTTGGGATCGGCGCGAAAAGGCTTGAGGCTACAATCTCAATCCCGGCATAAGGGGTGGCGTCTCTCCGGACCATGGAAAGTAGGCTGGGGAAGTTGTCTGCGGCGCCGGTATCTATGACCAGCTTTGAGAATACCCCGGTCGCAGCATGATATTGCTGTGACAGCTGCGCAGATCTGTAGGTACCCAATGCACTTACAAATATTAACGCCGATACCGCGATCAGACTAGCACGGCCAATGGGTATCCGCTTCAGAGAGAGAAGCCACAGCATTGCGATTGGTATTAGCGTTGAGAACAACGCGAAGCTTCGGCCGCCTAAGAGTGCAAGTTCTATGAAGATCGCTGTTGTGACCGTCCAGGCCTGCCAGCGCTTTCCTTGTAGATAGTGCATTGCACACCCGATGGCCCCGGCAGCCACCGCAACTCGTAAAAAGCCAATGCCAAAATATACTTCGTATCTGCTGCTCATGCTCGATAGCATGGCTGAAATCCCACCAACTTGCTTTACAATTAAAATGAACGCGATCTGTGAAATCGCTATCAATAAGATTGGAATAACTTTCCCGGAAAGTCCGGCAGGCATCTTTGTATGATCAAAGGAGCGGGTACTTGATGAAAAGGTCGATGCCGCGCAGAATGCTGCGGCCCAAACGCAGAGCATGAGAAGTGTCTGTGCACGAAGTTCTGCTGCGGAAGCTCCGACCTCAGGAGCGTAACGAAGCGGTCGACCGTCATACATCGCCAACAAAAGGTCTGCCGCATACAGTGCCTTAACTAACAGCGTTGCGGCAACCCAGCTCTTTGGTAGGGTAGATGTCGCAAGAACCAGGAGTGCTGAAGTCAAAACTAGCGCGGAGATTGCCAGGGATATCCAAAGTCCAGCTTCGGCGAGAATTGCGAGAGTGCCGACGCCCATGGCTAGGGCGGCCACTGTTTGTGCATTGGCAGAGAGATAGTTTCGGATCATCGCGCGATATATCCGAGCGTTAGGACGCTCAGGCTGGTTGCTATTGCAAAGAAAAGATATGAGATTTCGACTTTGACGCCTACTACAAGTAGCGTGCTGAGAAGGACAAAGCCGCACGTACCCGATAAGTAAACGTATGTTGACTTTAGCCGTAGATGAAGTTTGTAAGACCACCACTGATTAATGGCAAGGATTGTGGATCCGCAGAGAATGGTGATGGTAGGGGTGTCGCAGAACGCCGCTAATAGGCAACAGCCGACAAAAAAAAGTGCGGCAGATGTATCCATGGCCCGTGTGAGTCTAGGCGCGTTGTGCGGTTCGCGCACTTTAGGGAGAATGAACGTAGTTAGGATGGCGCCAACTAGCGACTGAACTGCAGAGCCGCCAAGCAATGAATTGTGCACCGACGCAAAGGCTGGAGTTGAAAGTGAGAACGACCTTACGAGGTTTTGGTCATTACGATATAGCGAAGCAGCGCCGATCCCTATCCCAATTGTCGCGAGTTCCTTCGAAGATAGGGTTAGTGATCTATCTCCTGTTTCTCTTGAAGGATGGTGAATGCCATACATAGAAAAGAGAAAGGTCGCAAATGCGACATAGGCAATAGCGGTCATCCCCGGATGAGGAGCTAATGTTGCAATGAAAATACAGAGAATCAGGACAAGGGCGTTCCTCAGGAATAGCTTTCTGAAGTAGGTGACCTCTGTTCCTGGACTTAGCAGGTGCGTGTTTCTGACTGAGAAGAGTGCGCCAATTCCGATTCCTAAGACAATTATTGCGCCAGGTTCCGTGGCCATGGATAAGCCTGGTACCAATGCCAAGCAGATTGCCGTCACGCCGATTACTATCAAGCCTCGGCTCAGTCGTTTGGGTAGCTGATAATTCCCTCGACTACCAAGGGTTACCTGAAAGGCAGCTGCTTGTCCGATCTGGATCGCCGTGAGCAGCAAGCTGACCGCGAGGTAGTAGGATGCCCCCGCATGTGGTGTGGTGAGTCGGCCAATGTAAGTCGACTGCGCAATCAATGGAAGTGCGAGTGCCGCGCCGTACCAGCCTACTTTATATAGCGACTTCATCAGGTCTGATCATTGAGCAGGGGGCAACACGACTGCCGGCGAGGATATGTACAGAGCCGACAATAAATGCATTAGGATAAATTGTTACGGCTTGGTCAATGGTGGGATATCTGTCCTTCAGTCGCCCAAGTGTGACGCCATGATAAATGGTTGCTTCTTTTCCGACTGTAACCCCCTCTCCAATGACGATGCACTGGGGGTGGGGAAGATAAAGACCCTCGCCAACTCTGGCTCCCCGTCCGATATCGATACTGTGAAGGCTTAACAGCAGGTTGCGACCGATAGAATGATTCAGTGGTCCGCCGGCGAGCGCAAAGCGAATCAGCACCGCCGCACGAACTGAAGGGTTCAGGAGGGCGCGTGCGAAGGTCGCCGGGCCCCAACTGTCTCCATAGATTCTACGAAGGTCTGATCGAACCAATTTATAGACGCTCGTTGGATGCAGTATCAATATGATGCCTATTTCGGTAATTGACGACGCCGTAACTCAATCGCAGTTCGAATATTTATTATAATTTGTTGCGCCTATTCGCCTGCGTATCAGGCATTAATAGGCATTTTTATGTACAAATCCCTTGAATAGGGTCAAGAAGACGATTCTGATATCGAACCAAAATGACCAATTCTCGATATAGAAAAGATCGCACTCAATTCGTTTATGTAGGTCAGTGGACCCGCGCCACCCATTAACCTGAGCCCACCCGGTGATTCCGGCTTTTACCATATGTTTCTTCATGTAAGCCGGGATCTCATTCTTGAATTTGTTTACGAAGATTGGGCGTTCAGGCCTTGGGCCAACGATGGACATGTCCCCCAGCAGAACGTTGATGAATTGGGGAAGTTCATCAAGGCTTGTCTTACGAAGAAATGCGCCGATTCGGGTGGCGCGACTCTCGCCCGCTTTCGCCCAGACAGCGCCTGAGGTTGTCTCAGCGTCAACTGGCATCGAGCGGAACTTCAGCATCCAGAACGTCTTGTTGTTCCAGCTCATACGCTCCTGACGGTAGAAAACCGGTCCGGGTGAGCTGAGCTTGACCGCTGCCGCAATGGCAAGCATCAGTGGGGCAATCATCAGCAAGATGATCCCAGCCAGTGCGCGGTCTTCAATAGCTTTGAGCAGCCGTGCCCCACCTTGGAGAGGTGTCTGCTGAAGGTTGATGACCGGCAGGCCGGCGACCTGCTCGACGGAATGGTTGAGTAGATGGACCCCAAACATGTCCGGCACGAACTTGATATCCGCGGTGGAATGCTGAAGCTGGTTCAGAGCAACCAAGATGTGCGCCTCATCACGCATGGGGAGGGCGATCCAGACTTGATCGATATGGTTGGCTTCGACATATGCCCCAAGGTGGGTGATGTCCCCTAGAGGTGATGCGCCCTCAACCGTTCCGCGGTCTGAGGGGGTCGTGAACCAGCCGCAGACGTCGATTCCGGCCCATGGGTTCTGCCGGAGCGTATCTGCGATGTGCTGTGAGTCCGGATTTGCGCCAACGATCACCGCACTGCGCAGGTCCATTCCGCGCGCACGTACCCAGGCTGCAACCGCCCGGGCCATGACTCGCATGCCGACCACTCCAATCAGGCTTAGGCCAAACCAGAGGGCCAGCCAGAGTCGGGATAGCTCATCGGTGAGTTGCACGGCGGTTGAGTACGCAAGGACGCCACCAAAAATCACTGCCCACTTGAGGAGCAATTGGACAGACTCGGCAAAGAGGCCTCTCCCGCGCCAACTCCCATACAGCGAAGAGGTTCCAAGCACCAGCAGGCTAAACAGGAGTGTGATCGAGATCAGTCGCCCGTAGTTCATCGGCATCGCGAGGTCGCCGAACCGCACCTCGTACGCTGCCAATGCGCCGATTACGAGAATTGTCGGGTCGCCAACTCGCAGAATCAGGGCTAGCGCAGCCGTGAACTTGTTGCCCGAAGTGTTCCACAGCCCGGATTGTCCGCGGATGGATAAGTACGACATTGATGATCTCTTCCCTGTAGGAAATCTGCGCATCCAGCGATTGCGCAGGCCGTCCTTCTGGTGCCAGGAGTGGCGCGGCGCAGCAGATTCTGTGACAGCTGTTACAATTTATCACGCCATGATAACAGACCGTTCACGTAAGCGTAGCAAGTCGCGCGGCGTGCCGTAGGATAGGCGGCTTCCCCGCGAGATGCTGTGCTCTGCGCCTCGTAACGTGTGTTACGGAGTGTCACTCTCGGCGGGGCGGTGCTGCTTCTTCCGCAGCTGATGGCGACTCAGAGATGGTGACGCCTTCGTGTACACTGGTGGGCTTGGTCAGCAAATCTTCAGCATCGGCGACAGTGTTGTCGAATGGGAAAAGATGAATAGGTGGAGTAGTTGTGTTTAAGAAGGTGCTGTTTGTCTGCATCGGCAACATCTGCCGGAGTCCGACCGCCGAAATCCTGATGCGCCATGAGCTGCGCGATCGCGAAGGAGTCGAGGTCACATCTGCGGGGCTTCAGGCCCTCGTCGGCAAGCCGATAGATGCCATGGCTGGTCAATTGCTGCATGAGGAAGGGCACGCGACTGATGGTCATCGAGGCCGATTAGCGACGCCGTCAGTGCTGTGCGCGGCTGATCTGATTCTTGTCATGGAGCAGGCTCACGCGGCCAGAATCGCGCGTGACGTTCCTCAGGTGAGCGGCAAGACCTTTCTGCTTGGACGCTGGGACAAGGTGGAGATTCCTGACCCCTATCGCCAGCAGCGCATCGCTTTTGAGCACGTCTATGGGCTAATCAAGCGAGGCGTGTCTCGCTGGTCCGCTCACATCAAGTAATTGCCGCACTGGTGCGGTCTATTTAATCGAAATGGAAGCTATGACTAAGGAAACCAGTACGCGGGCTGTCCGCGAAGACGATGAGATCGACCTGCGCGACATGCTTGGTGTGCTGATTGATCGTAAGTGGTGGATCCTGGGTGTGACCCTGCTTTTTGTGATGGCAGGTGCGGCTTACGCATTGCTGACGCCACCTGTATACCAAGCTCAGGCCATGGTGCAGGTGGAGTCGAAGATGCCCACCATTCCAGGTCTTGCTGATCTCACTTCTTTAGCGGGCGGGGGGAGCACTGCCGCGACAACGGAAGTTGCCTTGATGACATCAAGGACGATTGTGGGTACCGCTGTTGATCGGATGCAACTGGATACTGTGGTTGAGCCCAATCGTTTTCCCCTGTTGGGTGGTTTTTTTGCTCGGCGCTTTGAAGGGAGAGCCCCAGATGAGGTGGCAGCTCCCATGCTTGGCATGTCTCGATTCGGCTGGGGTGGTGAAAGTCTACTCATCCATCACCTTGAGGTGCCCAAGGGGCTAGTAGATGAGGCTATGACGCTCATTGCCGGTGATTCGGCGGGCCAGTTCACGTTGCTCAATGATAGTGGCGATGAGATTCTCCGGGGACAAGTGGGCACTCCTGTCGAGGCGGCTGGCGTCAAGATCGAGATTGAAAGTCTTCGTGCGAATCCCGGTGCGCGCTTTGAGGTAACCAAGCTGCGCCGTCTAGATGTCATCTCGCAGTTGCAAGAGGATATTCGCGCCGCAGAGCAGGGTAAAGAATCTGGCATTCTTCGTATTGTTTACGAGGACAAGGACCCGCTTCTAGCGGAGGCTTTGGTACAGAACATCGCTAACGCATATGTGCGTCAGAACGTCGATCGCAGCTCGGCTGAGGCTGCTTCGCAGCTGCAGTTTGTCAAGGACCAGTTGCCGACCGTGCGCAAGCAAGTGGAAGACGCCCAGGTAGCCATGTCTACCTACCAGTCGCGTGCCAACTCTGTCGATATCACCATGCAGACTAAGGGACTTCTTGAGCAAGAGGTTGCGGTTGAGGGCAGTATTCAGCAGTTGCGCATGAAGCAGGCGGAGATGGACCGAAGCTTTACACGCGAGCATCCGGCGTACCGCGCAATGCTTAAGCAAATCGGTGATCTTGAAGCGCGCAAGAACGGCTTCCGCCGCGAAGTGAGCGCTTTGCCCGATACCCAGCAGGAATTGCTGCGCCTAACCCGTGATCTTCAGGTGAGTAATGAGCTTTACACCGCGCTGCTCAACCAAGCCCAACAGCTGGATCTTGCTCGCGCGGGCACGGTCGGGAATGTCCGAATTGTCGATGATGCAGTGGCTGATATCAGTCAACCCGTGAAGCCGCGCAAGGCGTTGATCGTACTCGTATCGTTTCTGTTAGGCGCATTCCTCTCTATTGGTGGTGCGTTCTTGGCTCGGATGCTCAATCCCGGGGTCGAAGATCCGGCACAGATCGAAGAGTTGGGCCTGCCGGTCTATGCGGCAATTCCTTTGAGTGTTTCCAGCAACCTGCTGAAGATCCAGAAGGGGCGGGGTGGCAAGGCCCGCGTGGTGGCTGACGGCAGGTCACACTTGCTCGCCGCGGCGGAGCCGGCAGATTTGGCTGTTGAGGCTCTGCGCAGCCTGCGGACGAGTCTTCATTTCGCGATGATGGAAGCAAAGAACAACGTCATCGCAATTTCAGGCCCGCGTCCCGGCGTCGGCAAGACCTTCATCTCCGCCAATCTCGGTGCTGTTGTTGCTCAGGCGGGCCAGAAGGTCCTGGTCATCGACGTGGATATGCGCAAGGGCACGCTGCACAAAGTATTGGGTGTCAGCCATGTGAGCGGTCTGTCAGACGTGTTATCGGGCAAGCTGGCGGTGGGTGATGCAATTCACGCTGTTTCCGGTTTGGAGCAGATGCATTACATGACACGTGGTGATATTCCGCCGAATCCGTCCGAGTTGCTCATGCATCCTCGATTTGTTCGGATGCTTGAAGAGTTGTCTACTCAGTACGACCTGATCATCGTAGATACGCCGCCAATTCTGGCAGTGACCGATGCGGCGATCGTTTCCAGTCATGCTGGTTCGACGCTGATGGTGACGCGATTCGGCGTAAATCAGCCGAAGGAAATCCTGCTTTCCATGAAGCGGTTCGAGCAGAACGGCGTACAGGTGAAGGGTGCGATCTTCAACGCGGTCGAGAGGCGCGCAACCGGCTACTACAGCTACGGGTACTACGAGTACGCGTCGAACGAGAAGTGATTGAATGAGGCGCGGCCGTCGCCGCGCCCTCTGCTTACGGAATTCCGGAGCAGGGGTGGGAATGCAAAAAAGGCCGGGAGCATGCTCCTGGCCTTTTTTGTGTTTGTAGCACCAGGTGGCGCTGGACCGCGAAGATCAGTCGTCGATCGTTTTAAGGTTGTCGAAGAAGAACTCCGGATCCCGCTCCGATGTCATCTGATACAGGCCGTAGCTACGTGCGAGGCGAGCGCCGCCATCACGATAGAGTGGATTCCAGGCGAAGTTTGCCCGGGCACGGGTTGAGCGCGGCAGTAGGAAGTCAAAGGGTACCGACACATAGATGCCCTTGTCGAAGCTACCTTCACCGAAGTCTTTGGACGACACATCGGTCTTGGTCGCATAGGCACCCATGGTGACGCCGTTGTCGAACGCGCGGGACACGGCCATCGTAGCGCCCCAGTCCTTGGCAAGGTAACGGCCGGCGCTGAATGCGGTTACTACGCGACGTTCCTCGCCCCACATGTAGTAGAGGCTGGCATGGCCGGTGGCCACGTTATAGTCACGGAAGCTGAAGCGCTGGTCGAAATCGCGCTGTTTCACCCAGTTGGCTTCCACACCAATCGCCCAGCGCTCGTTGAGCGGGCGATAGAGCACTTCACCGCCGGCACCGGCGTACATTGACTCAAGCAATCCGGCGTAGACCATTCCATACGTGTCCTGCCCGAGCTTATGGGTACTCGTCAGTTGCAGGTTGGGGAGCGTCAGGTCCTCGGTCGTCATGTACCGGCGGATGTTGGTGCGAACCCGGGGCAGGCGACTCGGGGCGTCGTAGCGGAACTTGTCGTAGTTGTTGTACGCGTTGTAGC
>Ga0213822_1001715_pt1 | contig 11770 bp, 13 predicted proteins | sample MC6MC0908MG_FD_179872 | JGI IMG/M metagenome (GOLD analysis project Ga0213822, IMG submission 179872) | Enriched soil aggregate microbial communities from Iowa State University, Ames, United States - MC6-MC0908-MG | ecosystem: Environmental > Terrestrial > Soil > Unclassified | place: USA: Iowa...
CGCTGGCGACGCGGATATCCTCAAGGGTTTCCTGCTGTACCGCACCTATCACGGCTGCGCGATGCCGGTTCAGACCCAACTGGCGAGCATCGCCGCGTGGAACGACGAAGTGCACGTACGGGCCAATCGCGCGCTGTACCGGGAGAAGTTCGACGCCGTGCTGGAAATCCTCAGCCCGGCGCTGGACGTGCAACGCCCCGACGGCAGCTTCTACCTGTGGCCGAACGTGGCCGGCGATGATGCAGCGTTCTGTCGCGACCTGTTCGAACAGGAACACGTGACCGTGGTGCCGGGTTCCTACCTGTCCCGCGATGTGGATGGCGTCAACCCGGGCGCCGGGCGCGTGCGCATGGCGCTGGTTGCACCATTGGCCGAATGTGTGGAAGCGGCGGAGCGGATTCGCGCGTTTATCCAGCGTCGGGGTTGATGGCTGTACCGGACTGAAGTGGACCGCTGCTGTGGCGAGGGAGCTTGCTCCCGCTGGGCTGCGCAGCGGCCCCAACAGCAACATCCGTACCGGCCATCACCTCTCCCTGTACAAATCCTCAGTGATGCCTAGGTTGCGCAATGCACCTATTTCGGTACACTTCATTCATGGTTGATATTGCCCCCATACTGAACGTACATTTTTTCCGCACAGACGCTGGGAATGAACCCGTTCGCGAATGGTTGACTGACCTGCCTCGCGAGCACAGACGGATGATCGGAACTGACATCAAGACAGTTCAAATTGGTTGGCCGATAGGTATGCCGGTGGTTCGCAAGCTGGACACTGGGCTATGGGAGGTCAGGATTGACCTTGGAGATACCATTGCCCGTGTTCTCTTCACCGTGGTGGGCTCCGATATGGTTCTACTCCACGGCTTCATCAAGAAAAGTCAAAAAACGCCAGCCACCGACATGGCAACCGCTAAGCAGCGCAAAGCAAGATTATGAGGTACCGCAAATGAACAAGCATATTGGATCTGATTTTGACGATTTCCTCGCCGAGCAAGGCATCGCCGAAGAAGTTTCCGCCGCTGCGCTCAAACGCGTTATTGCCTGGCAGATTGCCGAAGCCATGAAGCTTCAGAAAGTGACCAAAAAGGCCTTGGCACAACGGATGCACACCAGTCGCACTGCTGTTGATCGTGCGCTGGATCAGAACGATGCAGGAATGACGCTGGCAACGCTTGCCAGCGCGGCGCGTGCGCTGGGTCAGAGGGTGGAAGTGCGGCTGGTTCCTGAGCAGGAAGGGGCTCACGCATAAGTGCTGTTGTGGCGAGGGAGCTTGCTCTAGCGGGACTGATCGCTCCCACGCTCTGCGTGGGAATGCATCCCGTGACGCTCTGCGTCACCTTGCAGAAGCGGAACGCAGAGCGTCCCTGGCGGCATTCCCACGCGGAGCGTGGGAACGATCAGTGTGGGCCGGGTGGTCGGCATCTATGGCATCAAACCCGAAGCTCAGCCCGATCCAGGCACTTGTTCGCCAGCAACTCCCCCAACTCGATCATCTGTGCCACTCCCAATGCTACATGCCGTCGCGAGCCGTCCAGGTCGAAGGCCAGGTCGCTGAGCATCGCATTGGCTGAAGCCAGGGTTTCGCTGAGGTTGGCTAGCAAGGCTTCGGTATCAACGCTGTCCGACACGGTGAACAACTGTACCGAAGGCTTGGGGTCTGACTCGCTGTCGTCAGGCTTGAGGTAATGATCCAGCGCACGATCAGCGGCTTCTTGCAGCTTTTCGGGGGCGTAATCGCCATAAGGAAAAGTAGAGGCAGGTTTTGGAGGATTCGGTGTTTCTTTGATCATGTGATGCTCCTTGGGTTTGGGAGTTGCCACAAAGTCTTCTCACGGACTGGGGAGTGGCAGCCGTACGCGGGGTGAGAATCCGAGTCAAACCCACAAAACCCGGCCATGCCAAAGCATGCCCGCGCACAGCCGCCATAACACGATGTATGGACGAAACGCGCCTGCACTTTATATGGCGGGCGCCTATGCGCATAGTGGGTGTTCGGATTCTCACGTCCGGTCACTGAATTGGCAGCGACACCCAGAGGCTAGAGCCCTCGCTTCCGACGGACAACCTTAAAAACTTGTCGGAAACTTCGGTGCGTCTGACAGACCACAATCGATTGCTCAGACAAGAAAAGAAATAAAACGGGCCTATTCAAAGCAAATCATTGATTTTACGGGTTTAACACCTCAGCTTTGGTCTGATACTCGGCGCAGGCCAAAAGATGAGGGTGGCGCAATGGCAACAATCTACTTCGACGAGTCCGGCAACACAGGGCGGCAGTTGGCCGACCTTGATCAGCCATTGTTCATTCTTGGCTCATGTGACTTCAGCGCTGAAGAGTGTGAACAGCTCCTCAGCCCGCTGCGCTCCAGGCAGGCCCCTGAAATCCACTTCAAAAAGCTTCGAAAGTCTGGGCGAGGGCAAGATCGGATCATTGAGCTATTCCAGTCCGACTTGGTGACGCCTGAGCGCTTCAAGGCACAGGTGTTTCACAAGCGGTTCATGCTGCTGACCAAGGTGATCGATGACCTCCTGGAGCCGCTGCTTTACTACCACTTCGACTTCAACCTCTACGAGAACGGCCAGAACATTGCTCTGAGCAACATGCTCTTCGCTTGTCTTCCCCTGGCAGTGGGGGACGCCTGCTTCGATCAATTTCTCTCCGTCTACTACGACATGTGCGGCGAGAAGAGCGAGGAAGCAATCACAGCGTTCTACGAACATTTGGAAATAATGAAAGAAGCTGCCGCACAGAGCACGCTGCCGATGGAGTGGGAGCTCGAAGTGCTGTCCATGACCTCGGTGATTGTCCGGGATGCCCTCGTAGAACTGCCCAAGAGCACCTTCAATCCTGCGATCCCGGCTTTCTTTTCGCTGTGTGTTGAGTGGGGAAGGCAGCACGCCCGGTTCGACGCGATATGCGATGACTCGGAGCCACTGGAACGGCAGGCCGATTTTTTCACGGCAATCGCCGAGCTCGAAGAACAGGCTGAAGAGCAACAAGTGATTGGTTTCGGAAACGCCCAGATTGAGTTGCCCCTGAGGCTGAACACGTTGGCCTTCAGTGCCTCACACGATTCTGATGGTATCCAGCTTACCGACGTGCTCACCAGCGCGCTTTCGTACTATTACACCAAGCGGCAGAAGGGCGAAACGAATGATGAATTTTTCATGAAACTGGACAGGCTGGGATGTCTTCATGATTTCGTTAGCGGCTGTGTCTGGCCCACGACAGATGTCACCCCAGAAGCGCTGGGCAGGGCTGGTGATGAAGGTGGGCACAATCCTGCGAATGCCTTCGTGGACTTCTTAATGAAACGCGGCAGATGAACCTGAGGCCTCTAATTTCCCTCAGCGCCTTTTGAATCTTCTGAGTGCCGGACGACCGCTCGCCCTAGCATATAGTGTCGGGGGATCAGGCCGGGGGCTTGGATTGTATTCATGGCCTCCTAAAGTTGCCTCTGTGCGTGTTCACTATCTTTTTCAGCGGTTACATCCGGCAACCAGCCCAATAGAAAAATAATAGCAATAAGCCACTTTGCACCTAAGCTCATAGATTCCCTCCTGAGATAGGTCTGTCATGACGAAGATTGAGATAGAGCCAGTATTAGCTGATGATTTCGAGACGTGGCTGAATGCGCGCCCTAAGTGGTTGCAGACAGCAGCTCGCATGCTTATCGACTCCAAGCGGCAACTGACCCAGGATGAAATCAAAACCCTAGCTAGGCTTTGTAAGCTCGAAGCCAAGGATGAGGCTGATCAAGGATTTTTGACCGTAACCCCCGGAACGTTATCGCATGTAGCTAATAGACCTCAGCTTCGAATTGAAGAGATCCTTGATGTGCATGGGCTGAACGCGATCAAGGCCGGCGCTAATCTGCCATTTGGCAAAAGCAATCTCTCGGTGATCTATGGACAGAATGGAACCGGCAAGAGCGGGTTTGCACGACTGTTAAAGGAGATCTGCGGATCACGATCCAAAGACGAGATACGCAGTAATGTCTTCGATCCAGCACCTACGCCGTGCCGTGCGCATTTCAAGGTGTCAATTGATGGTAAACCGGCGGATGTTCACTGGGACATCCCCAGCGGGCCGCACAAGGCTCTACGACACGCACAAGTGTTCGACAGCAAAGCGGCTCAACAGTACATGGGACGGACTGAGGCATGCTACGAGCCCAGTCGGATGAAATTCGTATCAGCCCTGATCGCCACAGCAGACGCCGTAAGTGCAGAGCTTGCCGGAGAAAAGGCATTACTCAGCAAAGCGCTACCCGCCATTCCAGAAATCCTAAATCACACAGCTGAAACGAAATGGCTTCAGGGCCTGAAAAGTACGACTACTCCCGCGAGCATTGATAAGGAATGTCTGTATACCGACCAGCTTGATCGGGAGCGTATAGAGAGCGAAGCCTTGCTCGCAGAGAAGGACATTGCTGGTCGCCTTTTGGCCATCAACAAAGAGAAAACCACGCTGAAAAGTATTGAAACAGCGATGTCGACACTTCAACTGGGCCTGAACGACGCGACGGCAGGCGAACTAGAAAACCTGAAAAATACCGCCGTCAAAGCAAGGAGCACCTGCGAAGAGGCGGCGGCAGCAATTTTCGGGAAAGCAGAGCTTGAAGGCGTCGGCTCAGCGACCTGGCAGAAAATGTGGGAGCAAGCACGTGCCTACTCCACCGGCACAGCCTACGTCGAAACGGCATTCCCTAACGTCTCAGCTGACTCACGTTGCGTACTTTGCCACCAAAGCCTCAGCGAGGGCGCCAAAGCTCGTCTGGCAGGGTTTGAGAAGTTTGTGACCGACGGCCTCGAAACAACTGCCAAGACGGCTGAAAATAGTTTTGTTGATCGCAAAAAGCGGCTGCCAACTCTTCCAGGACAAGCTGACTGGATCGTTCACATGTCCACTCTAGGCTTTGAAGAAGCCGATGGGATCACTTGGCTTGGTCTGTTGAAAGCACGGCTCGATCAAATTGCACTGGGTAGCCCTGTAGGCACCTTGCAACCTTTCGACTGGTCGAGCATAAACGAAGCTGCGAAGACCAAGTCTGCATACCTGATCGAAGAAGAGGTGAGCCTGTCGGCCCTGTTGAAGGATGAACATCGCCAGACAATGCAGAGCCGACTCCAGCAACTCCAAGCCAAGCAATGGCTTTCTCAGAACAAAGCCTCAATCAGCGCTGAAAGGGCAAGGTTGATCGCCGTTGCAGCAATAGACAAAGCGTCACGCTCAGCCGCCACTAACTCCCTGACTACGAAAAAGAATGAGCTGGCGAAGACCGAGCTTGATGCGGGTTATCAGGCGAGATTCCTGCAAGAGTTGAAGCTCCTCGGCGGCCACCGCCTCCCAATAGCTCCGCAAAGTAAATCCGGCGGTAAGGGGAAGATCACCTTCGGCTTGAACCTAGTTGGTGCAAATGGCTCCCATGGCCTGGACTATATCTTGAGCGAGGGCGAAACCAGGATCGCCGCACTTGCCGCGTTCCTTGCGGACACTACGGGGTCAAACCAGTTGGCTCCATTCATTTTTGATGACCCAATATCGTCACTCGACCAAGACTTTGAAGAGAAGGTTGTCGAACGCCTCGTGTCCTTGTCTCAGACGAGGCAGGTCATCATTTTTACTCACCGACTATCTTTAGTGGCATTAGTAGACGCGGTTACGGAAAAATGGAACAAGATGCCAGGGATGCCATCCGTCAAGCCGACACTGACCTCGCTGAGGAGAATGGACAAAGTGGCAGGTATCGTCGCCACCGCTAGCGCTCGAGACCTGAAACCGGAAAGCGCTGTTCGCGGATTGATCGACAACACCATTACGCGTCTGAAAAAACACCAGGAAAGGGCCGAGGTCGACGCTTACGAGACGCTAGGCAAAAGCGCCTGCAGTGATTTCAGGGTGATAGTCGAGAAGACGATTGAGTACATTCTTTTGGCGGATGTCGTAGGCCGCTTCAGACGCGCGATCAATACCCAAGGCAAGCTGCACAAAGTCGCCAAGGTGACAAACGAAGACTGCGTATTCATCGATGACCTGATGACTCGCTACTCAGTGTTCGAACATGCTCAGTCCGATGAAAAGCCCAGCAGCGCTCTGGAACTGGATGTATTTGAAGCCGATGTAACGGCCTTGCAACGCTGGATCACCGACTTTGGATCTAGAGCCAGCTAACATGCATCATTAAACAAGGGTCAGAATCAAGCCGAGCGCTCTGATTTTGACCCGCCCAGTTCCAAGATCCCACGGGATTACAACTCGCCTCAGACTGACATGACAACGTACTTTTGACCCTGTCACTCCTCTTCCTGATGACTCAGGAAATCAAAGGTTGTCAGCGCGTCGCAGTTTAGGCAGTGGTACATGCTCGACGCGTCTTGAAAGTGCATGCCGCAAAAGCTTCCGCAGAAAGGGCAGCATTCGTTCCATTCCAGGTTGCCCCAGCTCCAAACGCCGAGATACTCAGGCACGCCGTCCCGGTCATTGCCGATAACTTCGAAAGAATCGCCAGTCGTACCGACAAACCCATCGATGCCAAAATGCTCAAGGATCGGCAAGATGTCCGCAGGATCCAAGTCGAACCATTCGCCAGTACCACGAAGGTGAGAGAAGTTCTGATGAATCTCCTTCTCCAGCCGCACGTCATCATCGGTTCGGATCCACCCCAAAAGCAAAAGCTTCCGTGGATTCCCGGTTTGAAGGCCTTTTCTGCGCCGCTCGATGTCCTTGGCCCGACCTATCTTCACCTGCTCATTGCTGTCTTCAATGAAGAAGTAGATCATTCCCGCACCCTCCGTACATCCGCTATCCCGTGTCCTTTCAGTAACAGCCAATATATCGTCTGCCCTGATGACGTAACCGTATTCGCCAACCACCACAGATAGCAACCAACTGAAAATGAGTAGCAGGTGACCTCAGGCCACTGATCCGGTGCCTCAGTCAGGTCACTGCTTGAACAACTCATCCAGCGGAACGAATGCAGCGCCCGTCTCTGCCGCCGCCCTTACCTTCCGCTCAATCACCTCAGCGATGGGTATCCGCTTTCCCAGCGCCTTGTAGATGTCTTCGCCGGACATGCAGATTACCTTTCGGCCTCGACCAAACGCATGAAGGCCTTCTTGCGTGAACCCGCCATAGCTGATGAAAACACCACGTGCCCAAGCAGCCTTTTGATCGAGCTTGCCCTGGAACGTGTGTAGCTCAGCTGCTCCAATCGGATCCCTGACCCATTTGGCCTCAATCAAATATGTTTCGTTTCCGAGCTGGAAGCTACCGTCTATTTGCTCACCAACTAGGCTGAACGGCGAACGTGCCTGAAGCTTAGAGGAGTCAAAAAGCTCTTTGAGAAATCCTTCGAATTCGTAGCCACGCTTTTGCGGAGGCAGATCACGCAGGTCGTACAACCGCTGCTTCAGGGCATCGAGGATTGGGCCCTGATCAACCACCGCTGCCGCAGAGAATGGATTGCGAACCACAGCAGCGTGCGCACCTGGCGACTCTATTGCCTCAAGCAGGGAGAGAAAGCGCCTTTCGGCATTCACGACGTCTTCTTCGGCCTTAGCCTCTTCCCGTAAAGATTGCCGGTACTTCCAGAGGGCCTTGAGCACACGGGCGACCGTAGGTAGGTCGGCGTTTTGAAGTAGGCACCTGACGCGTCTGGCCTTGGACGTGCCATCCTTGGAAAACATCTCGTGGGAGATATCGATCTCAAGCTCCTCCATGAAGAACTCGTCCATCCTGCGGTTGGAGAAATCGAGGACATATCCGCCTCCCATGTCGAAGAGCGAGTCTAGGAACCGCATTTCAGTCGATTTGAAATTCGCCACGCCTGTCCTCAGTCTTCATTTGCCCGGCACTCAGATGCCAAGCCAAGAGAGCGTTGAAAAAGTCAGCTAATAATATGCCCAATCCAACACCGAGGAATATTTTCATGGCCACTGATACCGTGACGGGTGCGGGCGTGGCAGGAGTCTGGGTCTCTCTCAGGGTTGACCCAGCCACGCAGACGGGCCGGAATAAGCTCAACTGCGTGTCGATTGAAGCCGCCTTCGGGCGGCTTTGCTTTTTATGAGGTTAAGGATGAGTGCCCGGCAGGACTGCAAGCTGTTGCTTGTGAATGCTTGCAAAAGTCCCACTACGGGACTACATTCTCACCCATGAGAATTATCGCCATCAGCCATCTGAAAGCCTTCTGGGAGAAATACCCAGACTCCGAGCAGCAGTTTAAAGCTTGGCTTGACGATGCCAAGCAGGCCGCATGGACCAACCCAAGCGACATCAAGGCACAATACGGTAACGCAAGCATTCTCAAGAGTCGCCGCGTGGTATTCAACATCAAGGGTAACGACTACCGTCTCGTGGTCGCCATTGCCTACCGCTTCGGCGCTGTGTACATCAAGTTTGTCGGGACTCACCAGCAGTACGACAAAATCGACGCAAACACCGTGGAAATGGAGTAATCATTATGAACATTCGCCCAATCCGCACCGATGAAGAATACCGGGTAGTTCTCAAAGAGATCTCTCCCCTGTTTGAGAATGAGCCTGAACCTGGCACCCCGGAAGGCGATGCTTTCGAAGTCATGATCACTCTGATCGAGGCCTACGAAACCAAGAACTTCCCGGTTGATTTGCCTGACCCAATTGAAGCCATCAAGTTTCGCATGGAGCAATCCGGACTCACCGCGGCCGATCTGGCTCCCGCTATCGGAAAAACGAACCGCGTATACGAGGTGCTCAACCGTAAACGCTCGTTAACTCTGCCCATGATCTGGAAGCTTCACGATATGTTCGGCATCCCCGCAGAAAGCCTGATAAAGCCAGTAAAAGCTGCCTGATACTAGCCCGGCCCGCCGGGCTTTTTCAAACCAGCAAGGACAAGAAATGACCTCAACCGAAGAGAAAGACATACCAGAGGTCGACCTGGGTGAGTTCGTAAAGCACATCGGGCTTGAGAAATCGGTTCCTGGGCGTTACAGCTTGTTGCTGGCCGCAAATCTTTACGGAGGCGCTCTCTCCAGCACGCAAAACCCCGCCAAGATTGTTCGCGAAATTGAACTCCTTGAGCAGGGAGAGCTAGGGCAGTTAAAGCAGCCGATCCAGAATCGCTATCCCCCTCTAAAAGGGCTTTGGCATAAGCATTACATGCAGGATGGCTTGCCGTCTTTGGCGATGAATGTCCGCAAGGGGCTTGATAGATATCGAATCCCAGTCTTTCAGCAGATGATTGATGAAGCCGAAAAAGCTGGTGAAGGTCGCAGCGCCCGAACCGCCCCTCACCTTCAAATGCCTCGGCCACACGAAGCGTGACGACGGCTTGGTTGGACGCTATCACCTGGAAGTGACCGACATCCGGAGCGGCAGGACCGCAAAGATCTCTGTCGAGCCCAAGCACCTTGCCTCGGCCCGGAGCATGAAAAGGATCCTTCTAGATCGGTGCATGTTCTATAAGGCAACGCGTGCGGAACACGATCAGATGCTGCTCAAGATTCTAGATCCGTCGGCTGAAGCAATCCAAAAATAGCAGCACAGGATCGCCCACCATTCGTATTTGACTTTACCCATCGCAAGGTATGTTCATAGAGTTTGTGATCGACCCCAGACTCTTCGGGCGATGAGGCCGATATTATTTCCCCAACCCCAAATTCGCCTCCGCCAAATCCAACTCCCCCAGCACCTCACGCAGCACATCATCGCCAATCTGGTGGTGACGGCTGAGGCGATACAACTCCAACCGCTGCGCCCGAAAAGCCTTCAAGCGCAGCCGGCGTTCCAGCAGGTCCATTTCGAACGCCAGCGCCTGGGCTTCGGCGGAGTCGTTGAACACGTCGAGCTGGTGGCGATACTCGGACATCAGCCGCGCCTTGACCTCGGTCGCCAGCGCCGCCTGGGCTGCATCCGGCGTACTGCCCGCCTCGATCGGTTCTTCCACTTCCAGCGCATGGATCGCCGCTTCAGCGGTTTTGCGCCAGGCCTCGCGGACTTCGTTGCGCCGTTTGTCATCAGGGCTCTTTTCGATGCCCCGCAGCAACAACGGCAAGGCGATGCACGCCGCGATCAGCGACAGCAGAATCACCCCGGCGGCGATGAAGATCAGCAGGTCCCGCTCGGGAAACGCCTCGCCCGCGCCCAACAGCAATGGCACCGACAGCACGCCCGCCAGCGTCACCGCACCGCGCACTCCGCCGAAGGTCAACAGCCAGCATGAACGTGCGTTCGGAACCAAGGTCAGCTCGCCCTGACCACGCCAGCGTCGCAGCAGCCCGGACAGGCGCCAGATACTTTGTACCCAGACAAACCGCAGCACCAGCAACACCAGGAAAATCGCCACTACATCCAGGCAGCGGTAGAACAGCGTTGGCCACAGCGTGGTCTCGAGGTGAGTCACCGCCTTGATGATGTCCGGCAACTGCAGCCCCAGCAGAAGGAAGATCAGGCCGTTGAAAGCGAACTCCAACAGCGACCAGACACTGCGATTGAGCAACCGCGTGCCGGTCTGGCGCGGCAGCAGGTCGAGCCAGCTCTGCATCATCCCCGCCGCCACCGCCGAGAGAATGCCCGAGGCGCCCAAGCGCTCAGCCAGCACATAGGCGGCAAACGGCAGCAGCAACATGAACACCACATGGGTGGCCGGGTCGTCCCAACCCCGGGCAATCATCCACGCCCGCAGCCGGCCCAGCAGCCAACTCAGGGCCACGCCGACCAGCAGGCCGCCGACCGCCACCAACACGAACGTCAGGCTCGCGCTGGCCAGGGAAAACACCCCGGTGATGGCCGCCGCCAGGGCGAACTTGAAGGTCACCAGGCCCGACGCATCGTTCATCAGCGCCTCACCCTGGAGCATGTGCATCAGGGGGCCGGGCAAGCGGTCGCGGGCAATCGCCGACACCGCCACCGCGTCGGTCGGCGACAGCACCGCCGCCAGGGCGAAGGCCACTGGCAACGGGATACTCGGCAGCAGCCAATGAATGAAATAACCGGCGCCCACCACGGTGAACAACACCAGCCCCACCGCCAGCGTCAGGATCGGCCCCCGCAGGCGCCACAACTCGCGCTTGGGCATGCGCCAGCCGTCGGAGAACAGCAGCGGCGGCAGGAACAGAAACAGGAACAACTCAGGATCGAGGGCCACGTGCAGGCCCAGGGACGGCCAGGCCAGCAAGGCGCCCGCGCCAATCTGTACCAGCGGCAACGGCAGCGGGATCAACCGTCCGAGCAGGCGCGAAACACCCACCAGCATCAACAGGATCAGGACGGTATAGGCGCTCTGCATAGCGGTTTCCAATGACAGCGACACACATCCGGCAACAGCTTGCCGTTGAAGTGCCATATTAACCGCCTAGGATTAACTTGGCCGTTACACCTATGTCGCAGCCCCACCTCTTGTGGGAGCAAGCTCCCTTCCACAGGTTTTGGTGTGCATCAACCTGGGCCGTCGCGAAACCGTCCGGTCATGGCATAATCCTTCACCTTTTATTTCCAGCACCTGCAAAGGGGGCAATTTCCTTGACCGATTCAAGCAAAACGTTGCACCTTTTCGGCATCAAAGCCTGTGACACCATGAAAAAGGCGCGCACCTGGCTCGATGAACACGCTGTACGCTACGACTTTCACGATTACAAGACCGCCGGCATCGACCGTGAACACCTGACCCAATGGTGCAACGAGCATGGCTGGCAAGTAGTGTTGAACCGTGCCGGTACGACCTTTCGCAAACTCGACGACGAACGCAAAGCCGATCTCGACCAGACGAAAGCCATCGAACTGATGC
>Ga0213822_1001716_pt1 | contig 11770 bp, 18 predicted proteins | sample MC6MC0908MG_FD_179872 | JGI IMG/M metagenome (GOLD analysis project Ga0213822, IMG submission 179872) | Enriched soil aggregate microbial communities from Iowa State University, Ames, United States - MC6-MC0908-MG | ecosystem: Environmental > Terrestrial > Soil > Unclassified | place: USA: Iowa...
TCTTAGGCCGTTCCTGTATTCAGTATCTTTTAAACCTAGCGTTCCGAATATCTTGAATACTTCCAACCTTATTCCCTCCTAAACTGTTTACTTAATTCGCGTGCATTTGCCATGACTTGTTCAACAGGTAGACTTTCTTTCTTCTTTTGGTTACCTCCATCGTGGTAACCCGTTTCGATTAAGTAATCACTAAATGACTTATCACGGAAAGGGTTATTTATATAAGCATCCCAGCGCATATCGTATTCAATGGCCTTGTCCGTTACAGTCATATATAAATCTATTAAGAAACTCCAGGGAAGTTCTAACACATCTTTTAACGATCCGTAACGTTTGGCCATGCGATCAATAATAGTGCCTATTACATGCTTAGGTTCGTCACGGATTTCATAAAAGCTGAAATACCACCAACACGCTTAAATGCATTGAATACAATGTCAAAATCTGATCCGCATAACTCTTTCATTTCACCTTTAGGAAGGTCTGACATACCCGCCATAAGGTTGAACATTGCTTCAGCATCTTCACCCATCATCATTAGAATTTTGTTGTTTAACAGCATTGCAAAGTTGAACATACTTGAATTCTCTTTATCAGTTAGTTTTTTCCCTTCAGCTTGCTTTCGTGCGCTTTTAAAGAAGTTATCAACGTCACTTGCAGGTACGTCACCTAATAATTGATGTTTACCAGCTAAACCAGCAATAACCATGCGTTGCATTGCGTTAGGCTCTTTCATAGTGTATTTATTACCGTTTAATAGTTCGAATTGTACTGATTCCATTTATATAACACCCTTCCAAGATAAGTATTTTAGTATTTAGAAAGAGGGCCGAAACCCTCCGTTATTATTCTTCGATTTTTTCAGCGTCTAAAAATACGCGCGCTTGATTTTTTTCAAAGTTTGGCCCACACTTGCCATCTGGCTCAAAGATTTCAATTTCAAATGGTGGTGTCATTGGATCGTGCGGATCATTATGACCTGTAAATTCTACTTCTGGCGCAACTTCAGCTTCACTGAATACAGCTTCAAAACCAGATGTAGGCAACGCGTTAAACATCGTAATTCGATAAACGTTACCGTCATTACTTCGACCAATTACAGTAATGTCATCAATGTAAACATCATCCCCACAAGCGTTCATAAGGTTTTCGTTTCCGCGAATGATCACGCCTTTACCTTTTACTTTTCCTGAATCTGTTCCGTCTTGTGTATACTCACTAACTTGAGCATTCAATAAGAAGTGTTTGATTAAATCTTTTCTGATCCACTCCAGGAACCCCGCTTTCATCTTTGTTTCTGATTCAGATACATACTGTAGGCCTTTCACCTTACCGCGCACACCGCGTGCTTTAATAGCTTCTAAAGAAGGTGCATACGTGAATGACAAGTCACCTTGTGTAGCGCCTACGTCAATCATTTTTTCTTCGCCTTGTTTCCAGTTAAAGAAAATACCTGTACCAGATCCCAATACAATGTTTTCTGGCGTGAATTTATTAAATTGTGCAATCATATGCTTTGTCACCTCGTGGATTATTTTGTGTCGTGTCCTGACGTTCTATATTTAACTAGACTGAATCTAACTTCTTTACACCTCATTTCGAGATCATCGACAGGAAGATTCATTCTAGATATAAAATCAGTTTGGATCGTTAGAGGTTTACACGGATTGATCAATGTACGATTTACAACCGCGTCATAGATTTCCTGACTCGCAACGTCCAATTTTTTGAAGTGTTCCGAAACACCCCATATATTTACAGTTACCGTAAACTTTTCACTGTACTTGCTCATAGTAGCGTCACTTTGCAGATCGAATACCATGTAAGGCAGTTGTATATCTTCGCCTACAGCTTCCTCATAATGCACATCAATTCCGAGTGGATCAGCAATGTCCCACAACAATTCATTGACGTACTCAACAACCTGGATCATTTACCCATACCACCCTTCATTGTTTGCGCAATAATTTGTTTTACTTGGCCTTTCGAACTCTCTCCAGCTTTACGCATGGCCCGTGTTCCCTTTTTACCGCGTGTAACGTACCATTTACCTGTGGTTTTATCCTTGTACTTCCACGGTGTTTTTCGGCCGTTTTTCTCGGAATAAATACCCGTTCCGAATTCTTCATATATTAAATTGTCATCGTTCCCGCCCACAATTGCCTGTAAGTTTTGACCTTCACCAGTTACTTTACTTGTAATTGTTCTGGCAGTTGCGCCACTCTTTTTCCTGGTGTTTATCTTCGCTTGTGCTTCAATATGTTTGATCGCTCTTTGAAGAGCTACTTTTTGCAATTGCGCCGTCCTTCTTTCGCATTCAGTGCGCCTTGATATGAATTCGCCCATTATGACCACACATCCAGCGCGACCTCTATATGATCGTTAGAGTTATAAGGGTTTGACGCTTTAGTTACACGGTACTCTTTACCATCTTGTATAACCTTATCGCCAGCCCTTACATCAATAACGGAACAATACATAATAGCGTCAGTTGAGTTAACAATGCGATCCTGTTTAAAGCCCGCTGGTGATCCTGTTACCAATTCATCAACAATGGCTACAACCTCATTAATCTTCTTAAATTCGCCTTTGTCATACGGGTTCTTCTTGTCCCGTTCGCCTTTACGCTGTATTTCCGTAGGTTTGCCGTGCTTGGCCAGTAATCCCGCGATCCGCATTTGTTACCTTCCTTCTGGCCTACGTCCACGAATACGCACACTTGGTGTTCTTATTCGCCTTGATAGCCCTGTTAATAATGTTTTGGGATAAATCCCTTCTGGCCCGTATTGAACGCGATACGATCCCATTTGCTCGCTTACAACGTCAGCACCTTCGCCAGATAAGTGATAAGTTATTAATCTAAACGCTACAACCTCATAAGATTTAGGGAATTCACGCCCTTCAGCTTCAAAATCAACGCCAGTATAACCAACGATAAACTCTGTCACTACAGGGATAAGAATGTCTTCAATGTATTCCTTTTGCATGGCCGTATACTCTTTTTGAGTAGATTTAGCGTAACGATCAAAAGTAGTTATCATTTTCATGTGTTAATCTCTAAAAAAGAGAGGGCCGAAACCCTCTTAATTTTTAGCAGTAGCCTTTTCAACTTTTCCAGCGTGTGCATAGATTGCATTTTTCTTCATGTCTAACACGAATGCATCATAGTAGAAACGGCCCTCTACTAACGTTCCAGAAATTCCTGGTGGATCAAGGTGTACTTTTGTTTCAGCCAATTTAACAGGCGCAACAGTTGCCGACTTATGAGTGATAATGAATTCTTGACCATTCATAAATGACTTAGGTGTTTTGATGATAGGTACACTGTCGATCTCGCCAACTTGACCTTTTAAAAGGATCGTTCCTTGTGCTAGATCATTAGCTTTCGTGTAGTTGTCATCTAACTTGATTTTATTGATGTATGCTGGCGTTGCATGACATACGCGGTTTTCTGGTACAAAGTTATCGTCCAACACTTCTTGTCCAGCTAAAAATGCTTCATACGCATTTGTCTTAGTGATAGCGCCGTCTACTTTTGTTCCAGCACCTTCAGACATAACTTTTAAGCGGTATGTTTCGATTTCTGGAATAACAACTTCACGCATTTGACGCGCGATCGCTGGGGCAACCTTTACTTCGCTTTCTTCTTCGTTCATTTTGTCCATTGTGAATGTGAACGAACGGTCTTTTTTCATGATTTCTTCCTGTAGATCGTTGCCTAATTCATCGGCTTGACCGTATCGCCCTTGACCAGAACGCTTATAGTCATTCATTTCTACAGTTTGAACAGATGTAATTTTGATCCCTTTTGCTCCAGTGAATTCATAATCCTGGTTTGTTGATGCAGTTGTAACAGCAGACGGCGCAAAACGCTCATCTACTAAAGGTGAAAACTTTTCAGTAAGATTTAATGTAGTCATTCTGTAAATCCTCTCTCTTTGTTTAATAGTTTTGGAATAGCTTTTATAATGACGTCAATTCCATCGGTCACGATCCTTATTGCCATTCTTTCATGAAAGCGTCACGGATTGGATCACTACCGCCTTTTTCTCCAGCGTCTTTCGATCCACCTGGTGTTTTATCAGCCAAATTACTTTTAACGCGCTTAGTTAATTCACCGTCAAGATTTGCTTTAAATGCTTCTACATTCTTTGCAATATCTTCTTCAGTGTCGCCGATCACGTTCATAGCAAAGCCAGCACCAAAACCAGCTTCCGCTAACTTAGCAACGGCAACGTCTTTCATTTTAAGTTTGTGGGCCGTTTGCTTCTCCTGGTCACGCTCTGTTTTGATCTGGCGCATTTCGTCCATTAATGTTTCCACTTCTGTTTTATTCTTTTCACCGAATTCCTTTTCGGCGCTTTCGCGGGCTTTTCGTTGTTCTTCTTTTCGGATTTTACCCGCAACGCGATTTACTTCAGCTTGAATTTGCGCTTCCACTTGCTCTTTAGTAAATGTTTCTGGTGTTCCTCCACCGTCTCCAGTAGGATCATTACCTTCACCGCCTTCACCTTCGCCACCTTCAGAAAAGAATTGTAGGCCGTGTTTAATATCACTTAATCGAATAGCGGGTTTTACAATACCTGTGCTTACTAATACTTTTTTCATTTATTACCTCCTGGTTTAAAGTCGCCAGTGACTATAAAGTTATTACTAAACCTTAGTTTTCCGTGTCTAAGTCCACGTTTATTGTATAAAATTTATATAGTTACAGACTTTTTAAAATTAGTTCTGTAACCTTCTTTAATGACTCTCTTCGTTGTCGTGGTGTCGTGTCATCCGTCACCGCGTTTAGGATCGGCATTTTTTCATCTAGTAGCGTTTGGTCAACTTCTTGACTAGCTGGTCCTAACACTCCTAATAGAGCGCCTACTAAACTTACTTTGTCTTGCTGTTCTAAACCTTTCATTCTATCACCTACTTTGGTTGAAATAGTTTCTCATATTGTTTATATGTCATTTCCACACCTTCAGTTTCCACGCTCTTTCCGTTCTTATCTCGTACCATACGTGTATTTGCGTATCTAATACCTTCAAAGTACGGTATGGCCAGTGTACGGCATCTTGCGTGTAATGGAGGGTAGTTGCTTCCTGGGCTTGCATCAGCCGTTATATAAATCTTTCCAGTGTCTAACGATCGACAGCGTTGTGAAGTCCTGGCATCAAATGTTACATGTAGTTTGTACTTATCAATTTCAGCTTCTTCATAACTGTCTAACGTGGCCTTTCCGTAGAAATAGGCCTGTTCTGTATAGATCATAGTAATAGCGTTACGCAACGGCGCTTTCATTTTCTCGGCAAACCGTACGGCTATTTCATCAGCATGTAGGCCCTGGAGAACGCCTTGTGTCAACTCACCTCGTAAATGGAATAATAGTGTTCTCTTATTCTCCCATAAACGATCACTGAATTGGTTACCACTCCAGGGGTAACTTAACACACTTTCAATCATCTTGTCATTAATTTCATAGACCTTACTTTGTATACCGTGTCTGTAAAAGTCGTATTTATTACTGATCAAAGTGTCCTTAAACGTTGATGTAAATAGGTTGCAAAGGCTTTTTTCTTCTGTCAACGCTATTTTTCCTAACTTGATTAGCATTTCACTTTGTACAGCTTCTAATCTACTAAGTTTTTTCATGTCCAGGTGGGCTTTCACATCCTGGGCAATGTTCGGCGCTATGATCTGATCACTATTCTGTAATTCATTCAGAAACTCCACTAAACTAATACGCCTGTCATGTTTCTCACGCTTATTAAGAGCCTTGACTAATTCGCTATAATCAAAACCCTTTCGCGATAGATAGGCCCGCATTTCGGCCGTTACTTCCTTTTCAGCGCGTGCGAATGATTGACGCATACGCTTTTCTAGTTTCTCGGCTTCAATGTATCCTTTCGCTTCCTGGGCTTCAGCGCGTTTGGCCCAATACATTTCACTATTCATGATCTACTTTCCTTTTCCTGGCGTTTGATCTTCGTCACCGTCAGAAAGTTGTCGCTCTTGTGTAGCATCGTTCTTTCCTTGTTCTTCCACGTTATCATTTTCCCCACTGAAAGTATCTTTGTACGAGTCATACTCTTCTTCCTCCTGTTCTTTCTTCATTTCTATTAAGTGTTCAATGTCTTGTACAGCAGATAGATATTGATAGATAAACTTATCTGGTAGTCCAGCTTGACGCAATTTCACAACAAGATCAGCTTCTTCTAGATAGTTAGCTGGTAAGTTAGGTGTAAATTGGATTTTAACGTCTTTTAATCCAAACTCTTTTGATCCTGGCAACTTATCAAGGTATCCTTTGATGATCCCTAATTGATCTGTTAACGCACGGTTAAACATTCTTTCTTTTTGCCCGCGCACTTGCTCCAGGGCCAATAATTTATATTTAATAGCGATCCCAGACAGGTTACCGCCGAATTCCTTGTCATTCATGTTCGGAACGAATGTATATTTGTGTATATCGTTCTCTACACGGGTTTTCATATTCTCGTTAAACGTGTCATTGATCTGTTTTACAAGCCATTCAGCATCCCCGTTTTCATCTAACAGCATTACTTTATCTTCTTTTAGGCTGTTTATATCATCCTGGTTTGTTTCGTTCATGTTAACCAGCTTTAGGATCGCGTCAGTGAAGTCAGATAAGTCTTCCATTGATCCAGATTGCAGATCATTATACGCGTCAATAGTTGGTAGAATATCTTCATAGTCTCCTAATTCAAACTTATTGTTCTGTATCTTAATAACTGGAATACGCGGGTTGCCGTCTTCATCTACAATGTTGTGTGCCTGTTCTTCTTCCTGGCTCATGTTCTCAATGGAAATGTCCAGGATTTCGTTTAATGGTTGTCCTAAAATCTTTCCTTCATACACAAACGAGTATTTAATGTATTGCACCTTGTCATAGATCGTCATTTCTACCTTGATTTCATTATCTTTCGTTACTGTCTCACTAAAACGAATAACGTCTGTGATCTTAGGTTTAATAGAGTCATCATAGACAGCGATTGTATGACGTGGATCAATGTCTTTATAATTCAATTCACCTTCTTCATCGTGATAGAACAAGCGGAATGCACGGCCATAAATAGACATATCAAGGGCATTATCATAATCTACTGTCTGTCCGTCATTTTCATCCATTATGTCAAGTGCTGGCTCTAATGCTTCAGTTTCCGTTGTGTTATACGTTACAGGCATTCCCATGAAATAACCCGTGCTGATCGTTGCCGTGTACTTAGGGAAGTTGTGAACGATCCTAAATGTTTTGTTTCCGTTCTTCCTATCCTTCTTATTCTGTATTTCATGATGTCCCATGTAGTATTTGTATAGTTTTTGTAGGGCCAAATATCCCTTACTATTCCCAACTCCTTCTTTGATACGAAAATCAAAGTAAAATTCTTTCGCTTCATCAAATGTAAGCATGTTATCAATCCTTTCTAGAATCCTAATTGTGATCGGCTCATACTTCTTACTTTGCCTTGTTTCTTCATGTCCTTCTCCATTGCATAACGCACCATATCAATTGTGTGATTATCTTTATCTTGTAAACGTGGTCTAGGGTTGCCGTCTTTGTCTGTTTCCCAATCAGCGTTTTCAAACTCGCTCAATGTATTAGGGCAACGTTTCGGATCAATAACGATCGCGTATAGATCGCCCAGCCATTCCGTGCCGTACTCAACGCTATCTGGCCCTTTCTTAGCGCCTTTCACGCGTCTTATATCATGTTCATTCTTTAATTCAGCAATAGACTTTGGCTCGGCACTATCACATGTTATTTCAATGTCCTGGTATCCTTTTTTCTTGATCCATTCAGCTAACTTCCTATTTGATATTTGCACTCCATACAATTCATCGAATATGTATAACGTGTTCTTCTTTCTATCAAAATGCATACGGCCAAATGCTAGCGGATCAGTAGCATAACCAAAATCAATTCCCTGGCGTATATTATCGAATTGACTGATCTGTTCGTCTGTTATTTCAGCACTAACAATGTTATCGAATGGTACAACACCAGACCCTATTGCTTCGCCCAGGTATTCCCACCGATATTTTAACGGGTTCATTTTCTTTTCAATCTCGGCTTCTTCATAGAATGCCTTTGTTAAATGTTTGTTATCTAAATACGTTGAATGGTTTACGTGTGTGTTATCTGGTATGAATGAACTGTTATATTTCTTATTCAGCCAGTGAGCGCGTCTTTTAGGCGGGTTATAACTGTAGAAGAATGTATATTCATAGTTTGGTAGTTCTGGCCTATGCTCTGGCTTGATCTCAAACTCACCACGTAATATTGATTTCTCAATGATAGATATTTCTTCTTCTTTTCTAAACTCGCCGATCTCTTCCACCCATAAACCCATGATTGGAAACTTAGCATCTTTAATAGACTTGATCCGTTCTGGTTCTTCACATCCGAGAAAATATATCTTGTTCCCTCTGGGCTTGTACTCAATCACCAGGCGTGACGGTATACAACGGAATAAATGAGCAATACCTAATATCTCCATTGCTTCTTTTAGCTGTTCAAATACCGATCTAACAACTGTATTCTGTACTTTACGTAATACCAGCCAACTAATCGGATATTCCATGATGTCCATTAGTATGCGGAATGGTATGAAGTAACTTTTACCAGACGCACGGCCACCCTTTAACACATAACGCAAACAATCACGCATTTCAGATAGATAATAAACTTTACGAAAACGCGGGCTTATCACGTTTCGCATATCTATATGAATGTTGTTACTCATTCCTTTCTTTTCCTCTCACATCTATTCAGCAGGGCCATAGGTACAGTAACCATTGATAACAGCAGAATAGATATAGCAATAGATTGCCAGTGTTCTAGCATAGTAACCACCACACACAAGCGCATGAAATAGTTAGTATCACCAATTCTTCGATACTGTTTAATTCCTTTTTCATCAGCATTCACACTCCCTATAATGTTTGTTACAGTCTGGGCATGTATCCCCAATTGATCCATTGATCGTAACGTTTGCTGTTGTCTCATTTTCCTGGCGTTCGATCCATAACCTATGACGTTTACCTAACTGAATTCCCGCATTGATCCGTTCACCTATTGACGGCTCTATTGTTGAGATAACTTGTTCACCCATACCAACACCGCGTAATGTCTTTCCTGTAGCTTCTCCACGCATTACGGATGTTAGAAACTCTAATACTTCATTACCGTCCGCGATACGCTTAGAATCAACGTCAGACATCCGAGAATCAATATAGGCCGAAACATTAACATTCTTTAACAAACGAGAACTACCAGCCGATACTATCGAATCACTTTTACAATCGTAACCAGCCCTTCTATATGCTTCGGTTGCATTTCCCGTTTCTATGAAATAATCAGCAAATCTTTTTTGCCTTTCATTTAACCCATGATTCATTCTTTCCACCTTCCTTAATTGGTTACTACGATTGTAGTTACTCTATGATTATATCATAAATGTTTAATAGTTTTGGATCAATAAAAAAGAGACTCTATACAGTCTCTTTAGTTCGTTCTTGGATATTCATTTCAATGTAGTCAATAGCGTGATTAGGGATCACAACAACATTACCCGTTTGCGTTCTTCCTTTTACGCTGTCAGTCGCTTGATCAACATCTAATTCTTCAAATAACATTTCTTCAGTTAATTTTGTATTATCTTCTTTTTCTAACTCTGTAATGTCTTCATATAACATAACAGCACGACCGCTTTTCAATTGTACTTTAATGACTAACTCTCTGATCGTGTTTTCCATTACTTATCACCTTTTTCGAATAGTCTTTGTTGTAAACAATAACCTTCTAAATACCAGATTTTATCTGTAATCTTTCTTTTACAAATTTCAATACCAATGTTTTTATCGTAGTTGATCGGATCAACACAACCAGCCGATTCAGTAATAGTAAAACCGTTCGGCAACATAGCTGTAACGATAGTCAATTTACCGTGTTTTTCATCTACTTCAAACTGTGTATCACTTAAAATAGCATTAATGTGATCTAGTGTAATTTTGTTCATTCTTCTTTTCCTCCTGGTGTAATTTTGCATAACCTTTATCAAGGTTGTACATACCTAACCATGATCCTAAAACGAATAATACCCATTGATACCAGGCGTTATTTCCACCAGCTACACATTGCCACGCACTACCAAAAATGATCAGACCGCACATTCTTTGCCACCAACCATTTTTGAAATTAACCGTAACACTGATCGTCGCTTTCTTAGTTGCCTTCAATGCTTTCCAGAACTTTTTCAACTTCTCTTTCATGTTGTCACCTCATTTGTTTTTGCTCTTATAGTAGAAAAAACAAGACTGGCGAAAGTCCTGTTTCTCAACTTGTAACTATAAAAGAAATGGTTTAGTAGGGACTTGAACCCTATCAGACCCGTTTTAAAGGCTCTGTTATACCAGATAGCTAAACCATGATTCCCAGCAAAGCCAGGATCATTTTTATTCTCCTTAGAGTCGGATATACTTTAGATCGTTATCATCCGTTTCTATCCATTTTGTGTGTGACATGATCGCCTAGTTATCAGTTAGAATCATGTTTTATTAAACTATCGTATGTTTGATAATAACCTTTGATAGTTATTTACCGTTAAAGGACGGTATCACCTGTTCGTAGAACAATAATTACTCACCAATGCAAGTGAGCGTCTATTGTTATTTGTTTTGTGTTTATAATAGTGTCCAGGTATCTGAAAACAGCTATTAAGAGGTTTCCACACCTCATAAGACGTACAAGGAAAAAGGAGGTTGGGCCATGCCTAGCCCAATGTATAACCAAAAATTCCAACGGGGATAAAAATGTTATACAAAACCTTATACGCCTTATGAGATCATGAAGTTGATTAGTTCGGCACAACGATTTGTAGTTTGTCTTCTCAACTTCATTTCCCTCATATATGTGTTTGTGTCTCAATAAGTTTGTATATGTCCGAAAGGATCATAAAACAAGCTATTCAGTTTTGATGTTATTTCGCAAAAATACTACACTCTTTACTATGACCTACTTTAATAGTAGATAAAAAATATAGTAGTAACGGTTTTAACCGTCCCTTTAAAGATAGAAGTAACACTTATGACCTTTCGATCTGGCTTTCTACCCTTAAAGGGAAGGACAAAACGGTTGTCCAACCCCACCAACAAGGAGTATATAACAATGAACAAGTAACCTATCACCTTAACAATGATCTGGAGGTAACCAGCCTCCTTTAAAGGCACAAACGAGAAGAACGTGTGTGAGTTAGCAAGGTTAATATATATAGCAATTGGAGGTGAACATATATTAAAAACTCGCTTATGCCCTTAAAGGAAGATGTCTCTTCCCTCGATTCATTCAAACAGCTTTCACCGTTCCCATTGATTCGATCCATTTCAGAAAACAAGAATTTTACGTATAGACATAGACTTTGAGCAATTATGAAATTAGATGTTGTTAGCGTATGTGTGAGCAATTACTAACAGTAAGGCGTTTTAACAAGGTTACGAAAACAAACGATGTTAAATGTAGAATATTTTCTCTTGTATATCGAATACAAAATTTAATATGTTCTGGTTTTCCGACCAGGTAAGAGAGCGTGTGTCCCTCTTACAATTACTATAGTAACACCTCTAATTCTATTCAACAAGAATTGTATACTTTTAGATATTGTTTTTTATAAAGTTAGTTTTAAATTATCAGATTGTTTATTTTAACAATAAAAAAGAGCCCCTATTATAGGGACTCGACAACTTTATCATATGGTCTTAATTC
>Ga0213822_1001717_pt1 | contig 11768 bp, 9 predicted proteins | sample MC6MC0908MG_FD_179872 | JGI IMG/M metagenome (GOLD analysis project Ga0213822, IMG submission 179872) | Enriched soil aggregate microbial communities from Iowa State University, Ames, United States - MC6-MC0908-MG | ecosystem: Environmental > Terrestrial > Soil > Unclassified | place: USA: Iowa...
GGTATCGGTGCCTGGGGCAGCTTCCTTCTTGCAGGCGGCCAGGGCCAGCGTAGCGGCGGCGATTGCCGAGGCCAGCAGGAGATGACGGTGTTTCACAGGCGATCCTTGGGTGGTGAACGACCGCCGAAGGCTAGTGGGCAGGCGTTGCCACCGCAAGTGGCGGAAGTCGGCCGGGCGGCGCCCGGGGACCGCGACATCGCATGCGCGCTGTCGCTCCCACGCTTCGCTGCGCGAAACGTGGGCCCCACTTACCCGCTCCCAGACCCCCGCCGCTTCGCGGCCGCCCCCTGACTCAGGGGGCTCTGCCCCAGACGCAATTCGGTGATGGCAGTAGATCCACGCCATGCGTGGATGAGATCTGTCAGAAATCGAGACTCAAATTCGGACCCGACCCCGTGCCGACCAACGGTCGGCACCCACCAACAGCAGCGGAAATCTGTCGAAGGCGGGGTGGGTCCGGTTGCGGGGGCGTGAGCGCCATGGGCCCGAGGTATGCCTCGGGCGGGTTGGGCAGGACGCCCAACCCCGGTCTTGCCGTGTGCGCAGGACAGCGCACACGAGCAAGGCGCGACCGAGCCTCCATGGACGGATTTACGGCGTCCCCCGCAACCGGACCCACCCCGCCTACCCACAGGAACCCCGCTGTTGCTGTTGCTTCGGCCGTTGCCGTTGCCTCTGCGGGTGCAGGGCGCAGCCCTGCCGAACAACCCTAACTCTCGCAGCCGGCGAACAGGTCGCGATCCCGCTCGTACAGCGAGGTCTTCACCTGCATCAGCCCCAGCACCGACGGGAACAGGTTGTCGTGGTCGGTGTAGCTGGCCGAGCGCTTGCGCACGCACTGCAGGTCCAGTCCACGGCTGCTGGCGAAGCCTGGCGAGAACCACATCGTCATCGGCACCCGGGTCTGCTCGGCCGGTGCGATCGCGTATGGCACACCGTGCAGGTACAGGCCCTTTTCGCCCAGCGATTCGCCGTGGTCGGACAGGTAGATCATCGCCGTGTCGTAGTCCTGCAGGCCCTGCAGCGTGCCGATGGTCTTGCTCAGGAAATGATCGGTGTACAGCACGGCGTTGTCGTAACTGTTGGTGATCTCTTCGCGCGAGCAGCGACCAATGTCCTGGGTGTCACAGGTCGGGGTGAAGCGGCGGAAGGCGGCCGGGTAGCGCTCGAAATAGGCCGGGCCATGGTTGCCCAGCTGGTGCAGCACCACCACCCGGTCGCCCGGGCGCGCACGCACCTGCGTCGCTAGGTCCTGCAGCAGGATCTCGTCCATGCAACGGCCATCGGCACACAGCCCCGGCGTGGTCGCGTCCGACAGCGACTGGAAGTCCAGGCCCTCGCATACGCCCTTGCAGCCGGACTGGTTGTCGCGCCACAGCGGCGCGATGCCCGCGCGGTTCAGTACATGCAGCAGCGATTGGTGCGCACGGATCTTCTTTTCGTCGTACTCGTGGCGTCCCCAGGGCGAAAACAGGCAGGGCAGCGAAACCTCGGTGCTGGTACCGCAGGAGTGCATGTCCGGGAAATTGACCACCGCCGCCTGGGCCAGCTCCGGCGTGGTATTGCGGCCACCATTCAGGCCCCAGTTCTGTGCGCGCACCGTTTCGCCCATCACGATCACCAGCAGGCGAGGCTTGTTGGTCGCTGCGCGCGGGGTCGCCTTGGCATCGGTGCCGATCGGCAGCTTCGGCGCGCGCTGCACCGGGTTGTCGCCGCGCAGGGCACGCGGCAGCCCCAGCAGCACATTGGCCGGCGTGGCCAGGTAGCGTACTTCGCGCTGGTTGCGCATCAGCGCCGACACATCCTGAAAGGACACCAGCGCGCCACCGAGTGCGGTGGCCGCAGCGACCAGCAGGAAGCCGATGCGCCACAGCAGGCTGCGGCCCCAGCTGCGGCGGCGCAGGTCAACGCGCCACAGCACCACCATCGGCAACACAGCCAGCAGCAGGACCGGCCACAGCAGCGACACCGTCATCAGTTCGCGGCTTTCCTTGGGGTCGGTAGCCAGCACGTTGCGCAGCATGTCCGCATCCAGATAGATGTGGTAACGGCTCATGTAGTGCGCGGCAAACGCGGTGACCAGCAGCAGCACGCTGATCACCACCTTGGCATTCCAGCGCCACACCAGGATGCCCAGCAGCACACCGTGCGCACCCAGCAGCAGCAACAACAGCGAAAGCGCATAGCGCAGGCTGCCCGGATGGCTGGCCATGGCGCTGTGCCAGAACAGGCCATTGCCGGCCACAGCGAAGAACAGGCTGGTCAGCACGATCAGCGCTTCGGTGGACAGCTGTGGCCGCCATGCGCGGATGCTGGCCAGTGTCGGCAGTCGCAAGGAACGTTGGACCGATGCGTTCATGCAATCGCCTCTTGGCGGGTCGATCGATCCAACTGGCGGCGGACCACCAGATACAGGCCCAGCGACAGCAGCCAACAGATCAAGGCGGTGGCAACGTCATGCGAAAGGAAGTGGGCGCCGCGCAGCTGTTGGCCGATGCCGAACACCAGGCCGCTGCCGAGGCCGATCCACAGCCCAGCCCAACGCCAGGCGGGGCGCCACAGCACCGCGAAGAAGTACAGGCACATCCATGCGTATCCCGCGCTTGCGTGGCCGGCGGGGAAGCAGGCGCGGGCGGCCATGCCGGTTGGGCGGCTGCTGAGAAGACCGACGAACGGGTCGTGTCCGCCATAGCGCAGCAGATCCCACGGGCAGTCCATCGGCACCAGCGATTTCAGCAGCGAGATCAGCCCGGTGCCGAGTGCCACGGCCACCACCACATACAGCAGCGCCCAACGCAGCGTGCGATCGCGGCCGCGGCGCCAGTGGTGGAAGCACAGCAGCATCGCCACCAGTGCCGCAGCGGTGCTCAGCCACTTGCCGGCCTTGTGCACCACCGAACGCGTCAGCCATGCATCCTGCAGCGCCCAGCGGCCGCCTTCCAGCCGGAACAGATGGTCGGCCAGCCACTGGTCGCCACCCAGGCCCATCAACACGGTGAACACCGCAACGCCGATGACAGAAGGCAGCCAAAGATGGGTAACGGCAAAACGCGACGCCAGCAGCGAGGGCGCAAAGGAGACTGCCGGGACAAGAGGGCGAGCGGGCATGCAGGGAAGGGGCCGTTACGGGAATCCGCGGCCATGCTCGTCACTGGCATGTCGGAGAAGGGTCGTACACGCGTTTGCGCCGGGTTAATCCGTGCCCGGCGCGCATCATCGTTCAGTCTTCTTCGTCGTTGGCGCCGGCACGCTCGGCATGGCAGGCCGCATCCCAGGCGGTGCCCGGAAGCAACTGCCAACGATTGCGATTGGCAACACCGATCTCGATGACCTGGGCCGGATCGACACAAGGGCTCATGGCCTTGTCCAGCACCAGCAACCAGCGCTTGTCCGGGGCCTCAGCCAACCATGGACCGGCGTCGTGCCACTGATCTGCCCACGGCCGCTTGAAGCCGAACTCGCGCACCGGCCGGTCGGCCTGCAGCAGGTTCTGTTCGCGCCAGGCCACCAGCGCCAGTTCCGCATCGGGCCCGATCCGCGTGCCCACCCGGCGCATCACCGCCGAAGCCGAGGCGTATGGGTCCAGCGCGGGTATCAGCACCAGTCCGTACAGCATCCACAGCAGGCCGTGGGTGAGCAGTACCAGCGTGGCCGCGCGTCGTATCCGCAGCCACACCGCCAGCGTCGCCACGGCGATGGCGAAGGTCAGCAGGCCATCGCCGAACACGGGCAGCAGGGTGTCGGGCATCGCCCGCCGTGCCAGCTGCGCCTGCGCCCAAGGGCTGTCGGTCAGCATCATCACGCCAAGCGCGCCGGTGGCCAGCATCAGCAGCAGGCTGTAGCCGAACAGGTAGCGACGCACGCACAGGCGACGCAGCAGGCCGGGCAACAGCGGCGCCACCGCCAGTGCCATCGCCGGCAGCATCGGCAGCACGTACACCTCGCGCTTGCCCGGGCTGGCAGTGAAGAACAGCAGGACCAGCGCGGCCCAGCCCAGCAGCAGCCACTGGCGCTGGTCGCCGCGACGCAGCCGGCGCCACCACGGCTTGACCATCAGCGGCAGCAGCAGGGCACCCGGCAGCCACAGCGTGGCGATCACCTGCAGGTAGTACCAGACCGGCTGGCGATGGTGCCAGGCGTTGGCATAGCGGGTGCCGGTCTGCTTGAACAACAGCTCGTGTGCGTACGACTGCAGCGATGCACTGGGTTCATGCAGCAGCGCCCAGCCCAGCGGTGCCAGCCACACCGCCGTACCCAGCAGGAAGGCCGGAATCAGCCACAGCAGGCTGGCGGGGTGGGGGCCGTCCACCGGCTGGCCGCGACGGCGCTGGTACAACCGCCAGCCCAGCCAGGGCAGCACCATCAGCAAGGGCAGGAAGCCCACCCCCTTGGTCACCGTGCCGACGCCGGCAGCAAAGCCGGCCAGCCACAGGGCCGGCAGGTTGCGGCGCTCGCAGAGGTGGCGCAGCAGGCCCCACAGGGCCAGCGTGGTCATGCCCACCAGCACCATGTCGATCTGCGCGCGCTTGGCCATCAGGCCGAACTGCAGGGTGCAGAACAGTGCGCCAAGCGCGTACAACGAATGCCGTGGCGACCATAGACGGCGTGCCAGGTCAGACACCAGCCACAGGCTGAGCAGCGCAGCCAGCAGCGACGGCAGCAGGAACGACCACTGCCAGCTGCCGACCACCTGGTGGGCGGCGGCCTGCAGCCACATGAACACCGGCGGCTTCTCGGCGTACAGCTCGCTGCCCCGGTGTGGCAGCAGCCACTCGCCGCTCTCCACCATGGCACGTGCGGCCAGCACGAAGCGTGGTTCGTCCGGTGGCTGCGGCTGGCGCATGCCAAGCCCGGCCGCCAGCGCCATCACGATCAACAACCACAGCAGCGGCAGGTGCCAACGGCGGGGCAGGGCAACGGGCACGGCAGGCTCCGGGAGCAAAACGGCCATTCTGATAAGGGGCACGTGGGAAAGCCGTCGGAGCGGCCGGCATGGCGACCGCATTCCGACATCCGCAGCGCTACCATGGCATGAACTTCCGTGGATGTTTCGTGCATGCGCCTGTTGGTGATCGAGGACAACCGCCAGTTGGTGGCCAACCTGTTCGACTATTTCGAGTCGCGCGGGCATGTGCTCGACGTGGCCCCGGATGGCATCACCGGCCTGCACCTGGCCGGCAGCCACCCGTATGACGCGGTGATCCTGGACTGGATGCTGCCGCGCATGGAAGGCCCGGAGGTGCTGCGGCGGCTGCGGTCCGAGCACGCCTCGGAAGTGCCGGTGATCATGCTGACCGCACGCGACGAACTGCCGGACAAGATCGCCGGCTTCCGGGCCGGCGCAGATGATTACCTGACCAAGCCATTCGCACTGCCGGAACTGGAAGTGCGCCTTGAGGCGCTGCTGCTGCGCGCGCAGGGTCGCAATCCGCGCAAGCGCCTGCAGGTGGGCGACCTGGTGCTGGACCTGGCCAGCCTGGAGGCGCAGCGCGCCGGCCAGGTGCTGCACCTGTACCCGGCCTGCCGCAAGCTGCTGGAAGTACTGATGCGCGCCAGCCCGGGCGCGGTCACCCGGCAGCAGCTGGAATTCGCCCTGTGGGGTGACGAACCACCGGACGGTGACCTGCTGCGCTCGCATGTGTACGAACTGCGCCGCAGCGTGGACGGCCCCTTTGCCGACAAGCTGATCCACACCCTGCCACGGGTGGGCTACCGTTTGGCGTCCACCGCAGGCGCGGACGCACGGAACGATGACGATGGCGCGTAAGCCCGGGCCGCTGTATCGGCGGGTGGTGTGGTGGCTGCTGGGCTACCTGGCGCTGATTTCGCTGGCGGTGTTCAGTGTGGGCAACTACGTGCACGAACACGCCGAGCACGCGGCGTGGCGCGCGCTGCTCAATTCCGAACTGGACAGCATCGTCGAGCACACCGAGCACGAGCCGCACTATCGCTGGCAGGACTCGGACACGCTGAGCCTGTTCCGCTTCAATGAAGCCAACATGCCCGCCAGCCTGCGCACCCTGCATCCGGGGTTGCATGACGGGGTGATGATCGGCGAGCGCGAGACGGCGGTGATGGTGCGCGATACCGGCTCGATGGGACGGGTTGCGCTGGCCCTGGACATCTCCGATTTCCACGATCTGGAACAATTCGCAACGCGCTGGGTGATGCTGGCCGGCATCATCATGATCTTCGTCACCGTGTTGATGGCCTCCTTCGGCATGGAGCGCATGGTGCGCCCCTTGAGCCTGCTGGCCCAGCACATCGGTGCACTGCGGCCCGGCGTGCAGGGCCAGCGCATTGACGTCGATCCGCGCGGCAGTTCCGAGCTGCACACCATCGCCGATGCGCTGAACGATTACCTTGATCGCAACGAGCAGTTCGTCGAGCGCGAGCGGGTGTTCATCAGTACCGCAAGCCATGAACTGCGCACGCCGATCGCCGTGATGACCGGTGCCGCCGAACTGGCGCTGGAGCAGCCCGGCCTGCCTGAGCGCGCACGACAGCAGATGCAGCGCGTGCTGCGTACCGCGCAGGGCGTTGAGCAGCTGATCGAGCTGTTGCTGGTGCTGGCGCGTGATCCCGCTCGCCTGGCTGCCCGTGCCGAGCGCATCGCGCTGGACCAGCTGCTGCCGGAGATCGTCGACGACCATCGCCACCTGCTGGGCGACAAGGACCTGAGCATCGGCATCCAGGCCGCGCCGGTCGACATCGTCGCGCCGCTGGCGGTGGTGCAGGCAGCGATCGGCAACCTGCTGCGCAATGCCATCGAGAACAGCGGCCGCGGTCATATCGAGCTGCGCCTGACCTCGGCAGCGGTGTTGACCCTGCAGGACCCCGGCCATGGCATGAGCCCGGAGGAGATCGCAGCGATCCACGCGCGGATGGCCCGCGGTGAGCGCGGCGACCGCGGCGGCATCGGCCTGGAACTGATCGCGCGGCTGTGCGAGCACCTGGGCTGGACCCTGCAGCTGCAGCCCTGCCAACCGCGCGGCACCCTGGCCTCGCTCGACTTTGGTACATCGCAGCCAGGCTGACCTGCCCGTCGACCAAGGTCGACGCCTACCAGGCAATGGCCGCGTGCGTTCCGGTAGGTGCCAACCCTGGTTGGCACGCTGGCCGTGTCACCGCCCCGTTGGCCGCGCCACGTGCTGGTCGATCAGGATCACGTTGCCATCGGGATCGGTCAGCTGCAGATAGGCCGGACCTTCGCCATCGGGATCGGCACGCGCCGTGAGCGCGATGCCCTTGGCGTCCAGCTCGGCCTGCACCTCACGCACGTCCTGGAAGGACGCCAGTTCCTGCTTGTGCTGGTCCCAGCCGGGATTGAAGGTGAGCAGGTTGCCCTCGAACATGCCTTGGAACAGGCCGACCACGATGCCATTGTTGCGCAGTACCAGCCAGTTCTGCGCCGCATCACCACCGGTCACCGAGAACCCCAGCGCTTCGTAGAACGCACGTGAGGTGGCCAGGTCCTTCACCGCCAGGCTGACTGAAAAAGCGCCGAGTTGCATGGGGCAGGCTCCAGTAGGGAATGCAGCGATTCTCGGCAGGCCCACGCGCTGCCGCAAGCAGCGCAGCATGACCCTGCGTGAAGACTATGTTAATTTCGACCCGCGCCGCTTATGCGGCGCTTTTCTTTTCCGCTCTTTCGATCGACAGAGGATCCCATGCCGACCGAACCCGCTACTGCCCTGATCAGCAACGACATCGTTGGCCTTGGTCTGATCGCCGCCACCCTCGCCTTGATCTTCTGGGCTGCCAGTGGCCCAACGCCCCTGCTGAAGAAGATCTTCGCCTGGGTACCAGCACTGCTGCTGTGCTATTTCATCCCCGCCATCTACAACACCGCCGGTGTCATCGATGGCCACAACACCTCGCTGTACAACCCGGTCGCCCGCGATGTGCTGTTGCCGGCGGCCCTGGTCCTGCTGACCCTGTCGATCGACCTGAAGGGCATCGCCAAGCTGGGGCCGAAGCTGCTGCTGGTGTTCTGCGCCGGCACCGCCGGCATCATGCTCGGCGCCATCGTCTCCTTCCAGGTGATGAAGCTGATCCATCCGGAAACCGTGGCTGGCGACACCTGGGCCGGGATGGCCGCGTTGGCCGGCAGCTGGATCGGCGGTGGCGCCAACATGGTCGCCATGCGCGAAGTGTTCGGTACCGATGCCACCACCTTCGGCCAGTTCGCGGTGGTCGACGTGGCCTGCGCCAGCCTGTGGATGGCGATCCTGTTGTTCATGGCCAACCGCGCCCAGCAGATCGATGCCCGCAACGGTGCCGACACCCGCGCCATCGATGAGATGAAGGCGCGCATCAGCGCCTACGAGGCACAGAACGCGCGCATCCCCAGCATGACCGACCTGATGGTGATCGTCGGCGTGGCACTGGGCGGCGTCGGCCTGGCCCATGCCATCGCCGCACCGCTGTCGGGCTGGTTCAAGGCCAATGTCAGCTGGGCCAGCCAGTTCAGCCTCGACAGCCAGTTTGTGTGGGTGATCCTGCTGTCCACCGCGATGGGCCTGACGCTCAGCTTCACCCGTGCACGCCGGCTGGAAGCGGCAGGCGCCTCGCGCCTGGGTACCGTGTTCCTGTATTTCCTGATCGCCTGCATCGGCATGCAGATGAACCTGTTGTCGCTGCTGGATCGTCCGTGGCTGTTCCTGCTGGGGGCCATCTGGATGGCCACCCACGTGCTTGTGCTGTGGATCGTGGCCAAGCTGGTGCGTGCGCCGCTGTTCTTCTTCGCGATCGGTTCGCAGGGCAACATCGGCGCCGCCGCCTCGGCACCGGTGGTGGCGGCAGCATTCCATCCGACGCTGGCGCCGGTGGGCGTGCTGCTCGGTACGGTCGGTTATGCCACCGGTACCGGCCTGGCGTATGTGACCGGGCTGATCCTGAAGTGGATGGCGGGCGCGTAGTCCGGAATGCGTATTGCGGTAGTGCCGGCCGCTGGCCGGCTCCTCTTTCGTCGTGGTGTGCCGAGCGCTGGCCAGCGCTCGGTATCACACCTGGGAGATACGTGTGACACCTCATTGTTCTTCGTTCATTGCTGTCAGCCTGGACGGTTGCATCGCGCGCGCGGATGGCAATCTGGACTGGCTCGACCACGCCAATCAGAGCGTGCCGGCCGGTGAAGATTGTGGATACGCTGCCTACATGGCACCGATCAAGGCGATCGTCATGGGACGGGGCACCTTCGAGAAAGTGCTGTCCTTTCCCGAATGGCCGTATGCGGATCTGCCGGTCTATGTGCTGAGCCACTCCCTGCAGGCCGTTCCCGAGGAGGCACCGACCACGGTGCGGCTGCATGCGGGGGCGTTGTCCACGTTGATGGAAGAGGCGGCAGCGTGTGGTCTGGACCGCCTCTACATCGACGGCGGACGCACGGTGCAGTCCTTCCTCGCCGAGGGCCTGTTGCAGGAGATCACCGTGACCACGATTCCGGTGCTGGTCGGTGGTGGCCTGCGGTTGTTCGGCGAGACGGGGGCCGAAGCGCTGCTGACGCATCGTGCCACCGTGGTGTATCCGTTCGGATTCGTGCAGACGCGTTACACCGTCGGCAGCGCCGGCTAGGGCGGCGGATCGGCCAGGAGTCGGTCTGCCGGGCATTCAAAGCAACGGCGGCACTTTCGCGCCGCCGTTTTTTCATCGATGTCCCAACCCATGGTCAGGGACGTGCGAACGCTGCGGCTTCAGCAGCAGCGACCCCCGTTCTTGCCGCTGTAACGCGCTTCCTGGCGCTCACGGAAGAACGTCTTGTAGTCCATCGGTTCCTGATCCGGATGCTTTTCCAGCATGTGCCGGACGTAGTTGTCGTAATCAGGAATCCCACAGCACAGGCGTGCGGTCTGCACCAAGCGCCGCCAGATGCGGCGGTGCGCCTGGTACTGCCCCACCGGAACCAGTTGCGTACTCATTACAGGTCCACCATTTCATGCGGCTTCAGCGCCACGTACGGGGTCTCGCGGTCGCTGCGCTGCGGATTGCGGCGCGCCGCCACGATCGTCTTGATCGAATACACCAGCACCGACGCCACCACCAGCAGGAACAGCGCGGTCAGACCGGTGTTGACGTAGGCATTGACCACGATCTGCTGCATCTGCGCGACCGACTTCGCCGGTGCGGTGATGGTGCCGCTGGCCAACGCGTCCTGGAACTTGTGTGCCTGTGCCAGGAAGCCCTGCGCCGGATTGCTGTCGAAGATCTTGATGAAACCAGCATAGGTGGTGCAGATCAGCAGCCACACCGCAGGCACCGCGGTGACCCACGCGTAGCGGTCACGCTTCATCTTGAACAGCACCACCGTGCCCAGCATCAGCGCGATGCCCGCCAGCATCTGGTTGGAGATGCCGAACAACGGCCACAACGTCTGGATGCCGCCGAACGGATCGACCACGCCGGTGTACAGCAGGTAGCCCCACAGCGCCACGCAGCCGGCAGTGCCGATGATGTTGGCGGTCCACGACTCGGTCTTCTTCAGCGCCGGCACGAAATTGCCGAGCAGGTCCTGCAGCATGAAACGACCGGCACGTGTGCCCGCATCCACAGCGGTGAGGATGAACAGTGCTTCGAACAGGATGGCGAAGTGGTACCAGAACGCCATCATCGCATCGCTGCTGCTGGGGATCGCCTCATGCAGGATCTGCGCGATGCCCACCGCCAGGGTGGGGGCACCACCGGCACGATGCAGGATGGTCGGCTCACCGATTGCTGCCGCCGTGGCGGTCAGCTGTTCGGGGGTGATGGTGAAGCCCCAGGTATTGGTGATGTAGTGCGCGGCCGACGCTGCATCGGCACCGATCACCGCCGCTGGGCTGTTCATCGCGAAGTAGATGCCCGGATCGATGATCGAGGCCGCCACCAGCGCCATCACGGCCACGAACGATTCCATCAGCATGCCGCCGTAGCCGATGTAGCGCATGTGCGCTTCATTGGCCAGCAGCTTGGGCGTAGTGCCCGAGGAGATCAGTGCATGGAAACCCGACACCGCGCCGCAGGCGATGGTGATGAACAGGAACGGGAACATGCCGCCCTTCCACACCGGGCCGTCGCCGCTGGCCGCGAACTGGGTCAGCGCCGGCATCTTCAGTTCCGGCATCACCACCAGGATGCCGATGGCCAGCGCGATGATCGTGCCGATCTTCAGGAAGGTCGACAGGTAGTCGCGCGGTGCCAGCAGCAGCCAGACCGGCAGCACCGAGGCGACGAAACCGTAGCCGATCAGCATCCAGGTGATCTGGGTGCCGGTGAAGGTGAACGCCGGGCCCCAGGTCGGGTCTGCCGCCACCTTGCCACCGAACCAGATCGCGGCGAGCAGCAGCACCAGGCCCACCACCGAGATCTCACCGATCTTGCCCGGCCGGATGTAGCGCATGTAGACGCCCATCAGGATCGCGATGGGCATCGTCGCGATCACCGTGAACATGCCCCACGGGCTTTCCGCCAGTGCCTTGACCACCACCATCGCCAGCACGGCCAGGATGATGATCATGATCAGGAAGGCACCGAACAACGCGATGGTGCCGGGCACCTGGCCCATTTCCTCGCGCACCAGGTCACCCAGTGAACGGCCGTTGCGGCGGCTGGACAGGAACAGGACCATGAAGTCCTGCACCGCACCGGCCAGCACCACGCCGACCACCAGCCACAGCAGGCCGGGCAGGTAGCCCATCTGCGCGGCCAGCACCGGGCCGACCAGTGGGCCGGCACCGGCAATGGCGGCGAAGTGGTGGCCGAACAGCACGTGCTTGTTGGTCGGTACGTAG
>Ga0213822_1001721_pt1 | contig 11749 bp, 5 predicted proteins | sample MC6MC0908MG_FD_179872 | JGI IMG/M metagenome (GOLD analysis project Ga0213822, IMG submission 179872) | Enriched soil aggregate microbial communities from Iowa State University, Ames, United States - MC6-MC0908-MG | ecosystem: Environmental > Terrestrial > Soil > Unclassified | place: USA: Iowa...
GCACCACCGCATCAAACTCGCTGTGAAGTTACCCACAGCACCGCATGAAGCTCCTCCGCGCGGGTCCTTTCAAACGGGGCTGCAAAGCCGCCCCGTTTGAAAGGACCATACCTAAGAAAAAAACTGCTGGCACAGCTTACGTCTGTGGAAAACCACTGATGTCCAACGGGGGATAGTTTTATCCACAGGCGCTAAATCCCCGAAATTTCTTTGCTTGACGAACATTGTCCACAGTCGTAGACCGGGAGTTGCAAGCGCTGTCGATGACAGCACCCCAGGTGACCCGAACCTTAAAGGTCACGCCGCTCCCGCGGTGGTTCTTCCCAAGGGCGATTCGCATCCGGCAGCTCGCCCGGTCACCTTCCAGGTGATGGATGCTCTTATACCTATGGCCCTTGTGCGCCAGATACTCCGTACCTCGCTGACCTGCAGCAACTTATCCGCTTGGCCGAATCTTGCGCCAACCTGTGCCCGTCTCTTTCTTCTGGAAAGAGACGGGCACTTCTAACACTGCTGCAGCCTCGATCGCACATGGCTTTGCGGCATTCCTCCTCGTGACAATCGGCGTGACAAATGCCGATGTCACCAGCAACAGCCTTGTAGGTGATGGTGCCGCAGACCAGGGAATGGCCTGCACCTGACTGACAGTCAGGCGTGCACCAGTCATCGCATTGCTGCGTTCACCCGGCTCAGGATCTTCAGGCGCTGGTTTAGTCAGCCAGCGCTGCCTCTACCCGCCCACCGGTAACGGTGCTCAGGAGGCCAGATCATGAGATGCCCTTGCTCCCGGTCGTAAGGAGCCGTCAGTCCCGCGTAGAGGACATTCCCCACAGGTCGCAGGGGCCTTGATCCCTGATAACACTCAGCATTCTTGGCGGGATGACGTGGGGCGAGGATCGGAGATCGGACGATGAGGTGACTGACATGGCATTGGTGGGTAGACGCGATGGCCGCAATTTCGGTTACGGCAGACAATTGAGCTACGCAGGGCCGCAAGCGCTGAAAGACATGTTCGGTGGCGGTCATTACGGCACGGTCAAAGCGCACTGTGATCGGTGGCAGGCATTCGTCAAATGGTGCCGTTCTGAATAGGGGCCCGGTATCAATGATGCGCGGCAGATTGATCGAAAAGTGTTGGCCGACTATACAGCGTATCTGCGCGACGTGGTTAGGCGCGGTGATCTCGCCGTCAGCACCGCACAAAACCGGCTATCCAGCGTTAACAGGACCATGGCAGCGCTTCGCGGTGATCAGTACGTGAAGTTGCCAAGTCCGAGCAAGGCGTTGGGTATGCAGCGCGCCGGGGTTCGCCAATCGGTGCTGCAAGGCCAAAACCGAGAACAGGTTCAGCAGATCTCCCATGCGCTTTGCCTCAATCATCAGCAACGGGCCGCCGCGACTGTTCTTTTAGCGCGAGCCACCGGCATGCGCTTGCGTGAGGCCATCTTGGCGGACCTGCCACGACTCAGGCGTGAGGCTAATGAGCTAGGCAGGATTAACATTCAGGAAGGCACCAAAGGCGGCCGCGCCGGGGCCTCGGCGCCCCGTTGGATTGCGGTGAACGACCATGTTCGCGAGGCGCTTGGGTTTGCACAGCAGGTTTCGCCTGCCGGTAGCCGCAACATGATTGCGCCACACGAAAGCTACCTGAATCTTCTGCAAGAAATCATTCGCCCTGCGCGGGCCATCCTGCATGCACACAACCTCAGAGGCTTCCATGAGCTCCGTGCGGCTTTTGCATGTGAGCGCTATGAGCAAATCACTCAACACCGCGCTCCTATCAACGGAGGCCAATGCTGCCAGGTTGACAGAGACCTTGATTGTGAGGCTCGGAGGCAAATCAGCTACGAGCTGGGGCACGGTCGGATCGACGTGGTCGCTGCGTACATTGGAGGGCGTATATGAATAAGCAATTCGATATTGAGCTATTCTTGGCTGCGGTGCTGACAGGGTCGTACGCAACGCGAAAGCGTCATTTGCGACAGGCGAAAATTATTCAGGCAGCTATCGCAGATCGCTGGAAGCAGGAAACACCTTGGTGTTGGCGAAGGAAGCATTTGGATTGGTTCATTCAGTACCATTTGGCAGAGCATAGTAGTGCGACGAAGTATTACTATTCACTGACGTTGAAGCTACTCATCCGGCGACTAGACAAAAAGTGGGTGCTTGGCAGCTAAGCTAGCAATCACCCACACAAATCTAAAAGCCACATATGCACAACACTATTAATATAGAGTAAGACTTGGCTGCCTTCGCAACGGAATCCAAACATCCAGCAAAACCGATATACTTAAGCGGGAAGTTAAAAACCCCCGTGAAAATCAATCCAAATGCACATATTCTATCTTATTGAAATAATCTTTAATACTTGAGGATTCTTCAGTACTCATTATCCGCACACACGTCAAATTCTTGATAGCCCTAGAGCACGCAACATACATAATCTTTCTATTCTCGGAAGTTACATCCCCCTGCGAAAAAACGTTACCAAATTTATAATCCCTCCAAAAAAACTCATCTGCCACCACCAAAACGTTTTCGATCCCCGAACCTTTCGTCTTGTGCATAGTTATGAAATTAGTTTTCTCCGACAAATAATCATAATACTTAAATACTTCGCCCAGGGTTATTTTCCCTCCAAAATATTCATCATAAAACAGCTCTCGCCTTACATCACGCTCTAAATCTCCAAACTCATACTCATCAATATCAAAGCCAGATTTATTTAACTTACTAAGGCTATCAAACCCGGATACATATTGATCTTTGAAAGCGGCGTATCTTGGATCCCCCTTAGTACCTTCGAAAAATTCTTCTCTTCTTCTCACGAACCGTTCATATGAATCCGACTGCTTCAGCAGCTTCGATTTAAACGCTTCATGTATTGCACGATGCGCTGGAGAGTTCAATTCAAAAACACCTTTGAACGCGGCCAACAATTCATCCTTGTGGAAAACCGAATCCAACACGAAGCCAGATTTTTTTACGAAACGGATGACCTTTGCATATCTTTTATTTTCATAATCTTCGTACAACTCATATAGCTCAGCAAAATGGCATATTGCCAAAACTTTTTCTAAATTCTCATTTGTTGCCTGTCCAAACCTAGAGTTAAATATCTCATACAATTGACTGAACCCCGCCTCAGAAGCAACAGCCTTATTTGTCAGCATCAACATTTTATAGCTATCCACACCACGTGCCACTTCAATCAATCTATTAAGCTTTTTAAGGTATAACTCCTTGTCTTCGCGTGGACTGTGCTGGGTAGGCTTATCGTCGCAAACTGAATAAACGAGCTTGACCCTACCCTGGCGGTCCGCCAGTGTTTCTAAATCTCCATTCTCCCGAGTTTTGAATGCAACACTTTGTTCCAGCTCATCGTCCCTGAGGTTGTTAATGATCTTGACTACCTGCTCCGAGCATCTGTAATTATCCTCTTTGTTTATTTTTTTTATCGCTTTTGCTTGTACATAACAATCTAAGTCTCCGACACCATCCTCATATATACCCTGCATCGAGTCACCAAAGAACCCAAATACTATATCTTGATCCTGCACCACAAAATCAAGAAATGCCTTGACTATATCAGGAGAAGTATCCTGATACTCATCGACAAATATATAATCATACTTATCGGCCAATATTTTTCTTAATTTTTTTCTTTCACACATCAACGAGACAGATAACTTAACAAGCCCGTCATGACCAAAGCTTAGATCGCGAAAGCTATCGAATGCAGTTTCGTTATAACGAACCTTTTGAGGTGAGGCTTTCTTAATGTATTCAAGCACACTTATGTTAAGCTGCTTTATTTTATCATTTAATACAGCATTTGCCGCTTGCGGATCTTTGTCATACATTGGCTTCCCCAAGACCTTGTCTTCTTTAATCTTGAGGATGAGGTATGCCTTATCTGCATATTTTCCGTAGGCCTTTTTATAACGTTCATGCTCTCGTTTTTTATACTCCTTTTCGTCTTCCATGGCATGCCCTACTCTAAATTCTGGCAATAGGAAAAGCTCATGTATTACTTTATGCAAATCTATGCGAAAGGAGTTGATAATCCCGTTGAGAAACGAATGAATCGTGCTAATAGCGTGCAACTCTCCTGCGCGAGCCTTGATTTCATCTGCAGCCAAATTTGTGTGAGTTATACATGCCACTCTTTTTTCCGGCATATGTTTAGATATATGATCCAACAAAGTTTTCAGGGTTTCAGTTTTCCCACTTCCAGCGCCTCCTTGCAGGACAAAGCTTTCACCTCTTTCCAAGCAAGATACGATACTCTCAAGGGGAGTCATTCCGATATCCATTCTAATGCCTCCACGATATAAGCAGGAATACGCCAAGTGACTTCATCATCTGTCAGCGCTAGGTACAACAGAGAAGAAGCGAACGCTGACTTCTTATCCAAAACTTTCTCAATCAGATCATACGCATCAAGCGCGCCATCAAATTCGTGTGTGTTTTTTAGCCCATTTATGTTATCGATTTTCTTTTTTATTACGCCCCGATTTAGATGCACAAAGGCATCCTCAAAACTCCTAGCATGGTACCCTTCTTCTTGTTTCTGATAAGCAATATGAATTTTCGGGTACGAATGCTTCAGGTTGTGTTCGACTAACTTTTCAAACCAGCTTGAAAACTTAGCCTCTTCAGAGAAGTCGGGCGCTTCATAATAGTGTTTCAGCGTAGCGTTACTGGTATGATCCGCACCTAAAACTTTAAATGATGGATAGATAGTTTTTGGTTTTGCCTTGGTAGTATCAACAGTCTTTTTCGTTGTGTCGATATCAGTTATGACCAGAGTCTTAATTTCTAAAAAATCAAGGAAATGCTTGAACGCCTTAGCATTAGCACCGACTTCCAGAATTGTGACATTCTGGGAGAACAACGAAATATGATCCTTACTTTGATTTTTCGATTTATCAAACAACTCCACGAAGTACGGCCACAACATTCGCTCCGTAACCCCCTCAATAAATATAACCTTGCTTGCAAAGAAAAGCTCACAAGAGTTTAGGGTCAGATACTGCTCTAGAAACTTAAATGAATCTTCGTCTTTACCGTATTTGGCTTTCAATTCCGAATAGAAATTCTTCACCTTTGTACAGCCATCTAAGTTCTGTAAATATCTAATGTCTTTGAAATCGCATTGAGATACAATGTGAGACGAATGAGTAGTGATTACCGCCTGAATATTCTCAATCTCGTTCAATATGCTTTTTATTTGATTAGCAAAAACATATTGCATCTGAGGGTGCGTATGCGCCTCAGGCTCCTCTATGAACAAAAGATTTATATTTTTACCTGTCTTGGCAAATGACTCCTTCTTAATCTCTACGCTTAATAAAAGATAAAGAATGTTCATATGCCCTAGGCCGTTGAATGTTTCCGGAAGATACTCAGAGCGATCCCCGTAAACTACTTGGGAACTATTCTCCAGAACTTCATTGGACTCGAGATTAGATACGACCTTAATATCCTCAATCCCCAGGAATGCCTTTGAGGTTTTCAGGAAAGGCTCGAAGAAATCCTTATAGCTACTTTCAAGGCTCTCATCGATTTTGAGAAGCAAATTATTTATCGGATCGAAATCTGTTACATTCTTGTTTGCTTTATTGAAATATTGCGTAGTCAACTTAGAGAGCATTTTCTTTCCGCCCTCGCTACTAGCAACATCACGTCTAGCATGAATTATCTGAAAGTTTATCAGATCTCTAACCGTGGCTATTTCTTTTTTTACTAACCTACTTCGGTTTTCAAGTAAAAGGTCGTCTTCATCAGCATATGCGTATACGTTGACCTGCAAATACTTATCCAGGTTTTTTCTCAAAAACCTTTCTCGCTCTCCATCGAACTGCTCAACATCCCTCAGCAACAAGTCCTTATTTACAACGCACTCAAACAAAATTTTTACATTGTTATTGCTACTATCAAGATCCAACATAAAATCTGACAGATACCTCAAACTATCTGTCTCAACATATTCGATCTCGACTTTCATGCTTATCGATAACGGCAAAACATCAGTTTTGTGGTCAATTGCCGCTAAATCTTTACGCACCGCTAACGGAAAATCATGATAATTGAACGACACCCCAGGCTCATAAAATTTCTCAAACAATACAAGCAATGAAGTTTTTCCGCTATTATTCCTACCAATAAGCAGCGATAGACTATCCCGCAGATCAAGTGTCACATTCTGGAGTGCCCGGAAATTAACAGCAGAAATTTTAGTTATTTTCATACTTTATCTCATACATCCATTTCGAGAAAAAACTTAGACCCTAATTATTCCAATTTATCAATGTCGGAAGTCCAGCGTGCAGGCTTGACTCACGTACTTACTAGAATAGATGCGACTTTCATGAACAGCCCATTTGGGCGGAACAAATGACCTAATATAGCTCATGGATGGCATTTTGCCACAAATGAATAGGACACCAAACCTCCAAACTATCTCGGAGAATAATCGGCACCACTCTGCTTTTGGAGTTCTTGTTCCGATGGTAGCTGACCCGTTGCCCCGGACCTGCTTCGCTGTCAACCCTTCAGCCTCAGACCAACGGGCGCCTGTTGCCAGGCACGCTCTCGCCCCCCTGCCTTGCCCGAGATCCCGTCCAAAGCACTGAGCAGAGACGGTATCTCGCCTTTCTTCGTGTACGCCATTTCCGTCTCGTCGAACTTGAGCCGGCGCACCTTCTCTAGGGGATTCCCCCCCGACCATTCTTAAGCGCTGGTAGTTACTTTTGAAGGCAGAGACTGGCTCCAGCTTAAAAATCGATTCTTCACCAGTGAGAGTTGTCAAGATTTTGGATCCGGCGCAGACGGTGAAGCAAACTCAACTGCGTTTTGATTGAAGCCGCCTACGGGCGGCTTTGCTCTATGTAAGGATCAAGAATTGCCTCTGTACCATCATCCGGCTATATCCCCTTTCCACTCCATGTATCTTAGAACTTCAGCGCAGGTTGCCGGATCTCCAAGATCAGCAATTGTCGCGTCATCAATTTTTGTGGCCATGGTCCCCAATGCCCAAGCTACGGCCTTGTGAGCTGCTGGTAGCATCTGCGCTATCTCCTGGGCTACTAGTTGACTACGGTCATTGAGAGACCACGCCACGAGTAGCAAAAGGACTCGACGCATTGAATCGGTTGCGATTTCTTCCGCTACCGCCTTTACAGTGGGAATAGCTCCACGCGCGCCCAGGAGCACGGAGAGAACACCTGACACCGGCTCGTAGCAAGTGGCGATGTGTCGTGCCGATATTTCGTCGACTAACTGCTGATCAAGCTGTTCTCCAGTAAGAAGAAGCGCATAAGCAGCAGATGACCGTATCCGTGGCCGTATCCGGCCCCGTTGTACCGCAAGGTCAAAAAGCTTTTTTTGCATCGTCACGCCGGATTTCGCTAGCAACAGGAAGATGTCATCTCGTACTTCTGGATCCGAAGTGTCGATCGCAATGGCAAATAGGTCTTCTTGGTCTTGGTCGTCAAGGAGGCTAAAATCCAAGAGCGAGGCGATTGCTGCCTGCGCGATCGGATAAGCGTCAGTATCGTTACCGTGGTGCATCGTTTGTTTAGACCATTGGTCGCCTGCAAGGCAGATCAATGCCGTCTGGTGTGCGGGATCCGGCTTAGTTCTGAGAGCATCTACAAGCGCCTTTCGGACAGGGCTTGCGCGGTGAGTGGCAAAGGCCAGCAAACGCTCAGGCAACGGTGTGGCGATTGAGGCAGCGCACGCCGTAATTGCGCGAGCGACAGCATGGGCGAAACGGTGATCAAGCGCCGCTTCCACCTCTTCGGTCAACCCATGACGGATCGCGGCCTCCACTGCTAAAACGACGGTATGGGAGTCATCGCTAAATTCAAGCGCCCAGCGAACGTCGTCCTCAACCGGAAGCGTTATGCTCGCGTCAAGCTCAAGCCGGAGCGCGCGCACCTGATCACCCGCATTGAGAATCGCTGCGAGAGCTTGCTGCGCGACATCAGATAGTAGAGGGAGTTCTTTGTCGACCAAAGCGATCTCAGCGCTGCAAATCTCACCGAAAGGCTGAGGTAACCGCGCAGCTGCGACTTCAGCAACATTCGTATACTTCTCACCGTCGAGTACGCGACCGCGACTGAGATAAGCGATTCCGCGACTGATCTCGACCAAGCGTCCTTCCATCCCTTGCTCGACAAGGTCAACCACAATCGAGGAAAAAGCATCGAGATCATACTTAATCAAGCAAGCAAGCGCTGCACGCTCGATGCTAACGTCTGATGCCCCTTGACGCACTCGAGTCTCGAGCGCCCCACCATATTTAGGTTCCCACCCTTTTAGGAGTGCTATCCAAAGATCCTCCTCATCCTTAGTACCATAACCTGACTGAAACGCACCCGCGAACTCGACAGCATCAACCCGACCTTCGCGTGCCTCTTCAGCAAGAGCACGGAGCCAATAGCATCGCAGCTGATTGTTGTGCGGGTGTTGGATAATATGCTGCCAGCCTTTTTCCTTGCGCACACGCTCAACATAGACCTTTAAGAACTCGATGGCGGTGTAACCGTGGTCATCTTCAATGAGATGCTGTGCATAGTCATCGCTGTAAACATCGTTGATAATGTCGAGGCGCGTTTCGGCCATTTCCTGTAAATCCTTTTCCCTCGGAGTTAGCACGTCGACAGCCATATCTATAACCGCTTCGAAGCGACATATATCATTTAGCGCCCCGTGCGCGATGACATTGTCGGTGGCAATGCAACCATGGTGGACAACCACGCATGCCGCATCGAAAAATGCTTCCTCCAACCCAGAAGAAAGTCGACCAAGGTCATCCACAAACGACGTAGGGTAATGAGCACGATCTTTCGGCAAAATCGTCCGAATGAAAGACTCAATGAGCGGTTTAGTCGAAGGAGCGCTCGCACGCATATGATACCACTCAGAGCTCCGCTCTGGACCTCCCCAAGTATCCAGGCCCGGAAAGGTTTTATCGGGACGATGCAGTAAAAAACGAGCCATTTCGGCACCGTTGCTTGCTACAGAACCAGAGCGAGCAGCAAGTTCAAGATGAGCATTGAACTCCTTTCCGCCTTTCGCAAGCTTCGCTTCCAGCCAGGCATCGATCTTGGCAGCGACATCATTACTTGGCTTAACCCCGAACTGCTCGCCCGTGCGTGCAAGCATGCGCGCGGCAGCGCCCGCGCCCCACTCAGCGCCTGGTCCCAACTCTGAAACAAGAAGCTCGATCAGTCGGCGCAGTGTTTTGCGGACGACTTGCCGATGTTTCTTGAGCGTTCGCGTAATACCCGCTTCGACGCGCGGATGGTAATAGGTAATGATTCCTCCGCCATTCTGGCGCAGATTGCGTGCGGCGACGAAGAAATCAACAAGTGGGGACACATCGTCCTCCATCGCCGTATCCATGTCGGCTAGGCCATCCTCGATCTCGCGGAGCAGCGTGCGTGTAACCTTATCGTTCGCGGCGAGAAGTGCCCAGATGATAGCCGCAGCGCAAACGTCATCCCTCTTCTCAATCTGTTCAATGACAGTCTGCTCGATCGAATTCTGGTGCGCATGATCGATGGCTGCAGTCACAAAACCAGGTGGATTTTTGAGGCCATCGCGATCCTGCGTACGCATCGCATCGAAGAATTTCTGGATCTCAAGCGGTGTCGCCAGCCTTTCGAGCACTAGGTTCTCGGACGTACGAGCAAGAGTTTGCATATCGCGCGGCAAGCTGTCGATCCGACTGCTGTAGAGGCGATGCCGCTCCGCTTTACCATAATTCTCGGCTTCCAGCCCAAAGACCCAAGGTTTAATCGTTCCGAAAGCACCTGAAGCATGTGCCACGTCCAGTCTCGAAGTAGCGATGATCATTCGGTCGGGTCTAGCGGCAGCGAGGAAATCCCCCAACTGATCATTCCATGGACGGCTGTCCGGGTCGAAATCGAATCGTCCCCATGGATCCTCAATGTCATAAAGGACGGGCGGGGGGGTCGTATCGTCGCGCAGTTGGGAGGGTCCGAGCCTGATTAACACACGCGTCAAACCAGGGTTTTCCTTGCGTAACTCATCGTAAAGCATCTGGGTCGCGAGCGTTTTCCCCGTGCCGGACTGGCCGATGATGATCGCAGCAGATCCCTTTTTCATTGCGGCTTGCAGATCGCCCCAGTTGTTAGGATGGACGTAATGTTCGAGCTCGGGTGAGCTGGCTAGATAACCTTCGTGTATACGGATAACCGCTTCGAGTTCCGCACGACTCCAGCGACCTCCACCCGCCCGAGCGATACGTGCACGCGCGTCCTCCCGTAGCTTGGTGCGGCACGCACCCAGCTGAGAATTGGGTACACGGCAGCCCTCGGTAAGCAGGCGGTCAATATCCCCGCGCAGGCGCTCGTCGTCCTGACTCGCGATGACTGACAGGCGACCAGAGATGTCATGACCGATACCATCGGCGATGACTCGCGGCAGCGCGCTGGGCTTGGGCCACGTTCCTGCTCGCCGCCGTTTGAGTTTTTGCGCATCGCCATTGACACCGGCACTGGTGACTAGAAGATACCGGGAGTTGGCGTCCTTGAGCCGATCTGCAGCCGATATCCGTTGGTCACTACCGTGTTCGAGCAGGGTCTTGAGCGTTGTAGGAGTCCAGGCATCCCCCCCGCGACGCTTCGCTTGAACGATAAGCGTATAACCCGTCATTGGCACACGACTAACGAGCCGCCCAGGCTCTGGATCAGTAAGCGTGGCCTCCAAATCTTCCTGGCTTGCAGGCTCCAGAACGAGGTCTTCAGCCTGCCGCGAGATCAGAATCAAGTCGAGCGCTAGCCATACCGAAACGTCAATCTGATACTCGTAACCGGCGAGTGAGGCGGCACCTCCTCCACTCTCATCTGCCACAGCGTCGTCAACTCCGGTATCGCCATGTTTTCTTTGCGGTGCCATAGAAGAGCGTCCGTGTCATTTGATAGTAATGAAAATAATCCCAATCAGTAGGACTTGGGAACAGTGCCGAAGGGGAAGCTTATGTCATTAGCGTCCGCTGTAGACGAACTCCTCTGCCCACCTTTTAGATTTTTTAAACTGGTCTAATGCCCATCAGAGGGTAATCTTAGGGATAGAAGAGTTTCACATATTATAAAAAACCATGAAAAAACAATATTTTATGATGTAATTCGACTCCTGGTGCCGCACAATCCGCAGTGTTAAAAAAGGCTCACGGAAAGGGGGGCTTTATTCAGTATCGTTGTGCGCCCCCCTCTCAAAACCTCCGCAACCCCCGCCGCACCTCTTTATCGGCATACATAAACTGATCCGCCACTTTCAGCGCCGTTTGCAGCGAAGTCGCCGCAGGATCAACACTCGTAATACCAAAACTCGCACCCGCATAATCAAACCGGCATTCCTCAAATTCGTAGCGACCAACAAGCAGCGGCACCAGCCGTTTGCGCATCGCTGCTGCGGTTTTAGCCATTTCGTCCGGGTGGATCGAAGCGGTCAGGCCGATCACAACAAACTCGTCACCACCCCAGCGCCCAAGCTCATCCGTCGCCCGCAAGCCGCCCTGCAAGCGTCGGCTGCCTTCGATCAGGAACTTGTCCCCCACCTCGTGCCCGTAGGTGTCGTTGATCGCCTTGAATTCGTCGAGGTCGATAAATGCCACCAGCACCCCCTGCCCCGTTCGCTTGGCCAGCGCGAAATGCCGATGCAAGGCGGCCAGGATGGCACGCCGGTTCTTCAAACCGGTCAGCGCGTCATAGTT
>Ga0213822_1001729_pt1 | contig 11654 bp, 6 predicted proteins | sample MC6MC0908MG_FD_179872 | JGI IMG/M metagenome (GOLD analysis project Ga0213822, IMG submission 179872) | Enriched soil aggregate microbial communities from Iowa State University, Ames, United States - MC6-MC0908-MG | ecosystem: Environmental > Terrestrial > Soil > Unclassified | place: USA: Iowa...
CTCGAAGAACTGGCCCGGGTGGCCGGCGAACGCGGCGCCGAAGCGCTGGCCATCAGCCCGATGCACGCGATGTTCAGTGGCGACACCCAGCGCTTCAGCCCCTACTCGCCGTCCAGCCGGCTGTTCCTCAACAGCCTGTATGCCGCGCCGGGTACCATTCTGGGTGAACGCGCCCTGCGCACGGCCATCGATGCCACTGGCTTGACCAATCAACTGCGCACCCTGGAAGAACAGCCGCTGGTCGACTGGCCGGTGGCGGCCCAGGCCAAGCAGAAAGTCCTGCGGGCTCTGTACGATGGTTTCAGCCAGGGTGAGCATCCGCTGCATGAAGACTTCAGCAGCTTCCGCCACACCAGCGGCGAAGCCCTGGAAAATCATTGCCGCTTCGAAGCCTTGCAGGCCGAGCGCGCGGCCCGGGGGGAAAGCCTCGACTGGCGCCAATGGCCCGAAGAATGGCGCGACCCACGCAGCGCCGCGCTGGCCCATTTTGCCGAAGAAAACGCCGACGAAATTGGCTACTACGCGTTTTGCCAATGGCTGATCGCCCGCTGCCTGGAGCGCGCCCAAAGCGCGGCCAGGGCCAGTGGCATGGGCATCGGCCTGATCGCCGACCTCGCGGTGGGGGCCGATGGCGGCGGCAGCCAGGCCTGGAGTCGACAGGACGAACTGCTCGCCTCGCTGACCGTGGGCGCGCCACCGGACATCCTCAACCGCTCCGGCCAAGGCTGGGGTATCTCGGCGTTTTCTCCGGAAGGCCTGGTTCGTAATGGTTTTCGTGCCTTCATTGAGATGCTGCGGGCCAACTTCGCCCACGCCGGCGGCTTGCGTATCGATCACGTCATGGGCCTGCAGCGGCTGTGGGTAATCCCGAACGACGCCCCGCCATGCGATGGCGCGTACCTTTATTATCCGCTGGATGACCTGCTGCGCCTGTTGGCGCTGGAATCCCACCGGCATCAAGCCATCGTGCTGGGCGAAGACCTCGGCACCGTGCCCGACGGCCTGCGGGAGAAGCTCAGCGCCCGGTCGATCCTGGGCATGCGCGTGCTGTTGTTCGAACAGGACAACACTCACTTCAAACCCATCCTTGACTGGCCGGACAACGCCCTGGCAACCACCAGCACCCATGACCTGCCGACCCTCAATGGTTGGTGGCATGGCCATGATATCGACTGGAACGCGCGGCTGGAGCTGATCGACTCTCATACCGAAATGGACTGGCGCAAACACCGCGAACGTGAACGCGAAGGCCTGCGTACGGTGTTGAACCAGGACCCACAGAACTTTCGTGAAGAACGCCACGAAACCGACGAGGTGCTGGATGCCAGCGTGCGTTTCCTAGGCCACACCCGCGCGCCGTTGGTGTTGCTGCCGCTTGAGGATGCATTAGGCATCGACGAGCAGGCCAATCTGCCCGGCACTACTGACACCCACCCGAATTGGCGTCGCCGCCTGGCCCACGAAAGCCAGGCGTTGCTGGACGCCCCGGATGCCGCCCGGCGTCTGGAAATACTCGCCTGCGCGCGACTTCAGGCGAACGAGCGTGACCGATGAAACCGACCTTGATCCAACCGCTTCGGGCGACCCTTCGCCTGCAATTTCATAAAGGCTTCACCCTGGACGACGCCGTCCCCCAGGTACCGTATTTTGCCGCGCTGGGCATCAGCCACATTTATGCCTCGCCACTGCTCAAGGCCCGCGCCGGATCGATGCACGGCTACGACGTCGTCGATCCGACCCAGGTCAACCCGGAGCTGGGCGGTGAAGCCGCGCTCAAACGCCTGGTCGCGACCCTGCGTGAACACGGGTTGGGACTGATCCTCGACATCGTGTCCAACCATATGGCCGTCGGCGGCAACGACAACCCCTGGTGGCTGGACCTGCTTGAATGGGGACGCCTGAGCCCCTACGGTGAGTTCTTCGACATCCAGTGGCACTCCCCTGACCCGCTGATGGAGGGCCAGCTGTTGCTGCCGTTCCTGGGCAGTGACTACGGCGTGGCCTTGCAGGAAGGCACGCTGAAGCCGCGCTTCGATGCCATGCAAGGCAGCTTCTACGTCGAGCACTACGAACATCACTTCCCCATCTGCCCGATGCAGTACGGCGAGTTACTCAAACCCGCTGAAACCCTGCCATCGGAGCAGGCCGAAGCGCTCAAGGCCTTGGCCGAGCGCTTCACCACGTTGAACTATCAGACCGACGCCCACACCCTCGCCCGCCCGCTGCAAGCAGAGCTGCGGGAGCTGGCCACCCAACCGGGCATCCTGGCCGCCATCGAGGACAACCTGAACGGCTACGATTCCCTCGAGCCCGAGGGTTTCGAGCGTCTGCATCAGTTGCTCGAGCGCCAGAGCTATCGCCTCGCCAGCTGGCGCACCGCAGCGGACGACATCAACTGGCGGCGCTTCTTCGATGTCAACGAATTGGGCGGTTTGCGGGTCGAGCGCCCGACCGTGTTCGAAGCCACCCATGCAAAAATCTTCGAACTGATCGGCGCTGGATTGGTGGACGGGCTGCGAATCGACCATATCGACGGGCTTGCCGATCCTCGCGGTTACTGCCGCAAATTGCGCAGGCGCGTCGATTCACTGTCGCCGTCGCGACATTTGCCGATTTTCATCGAGAAGATCCTCGGCGATGGCGAAACCTTGCGTCGGGACTGGAACATCGACGGCAGCACCGGTTACGAGTTCATGAACCAGATTTCGCTGCTACAGCATGACCCCGCTGGCGCCGAACCCCTGGCCGAATTCTGGAGCCGTCTCAGCGAACGCCCGGCGCACTTCATCGAAGAAGCCCGCCTGGCTCGCCAGCAGATTCTCAACGGATCCCTGGCCGGCGACTTCGAGAGCGTCGCTCAAGCCCTGCTGCAAGTGGCCCGGGACGATGTGATGACTCGCGACCTGACCCTGGGCGCGATCCGTCGGGCGTTGCAGGAACTGATTGTGCATTTCCCGGTGTACCGCACGTACATCAACCCATTGGGTCGCTCTGCCGAGGACGAGGTGTTTTTCAACCAGGCCCTGGAAGGCGCCCGGCAAACCCTCAATGAGGCCGACTGGCCGGTGCTCGATTGCCTGGCCGACTGGCTCGGCGGCATGCCCTGGCGGCAACGTCCCCGGGGGGCGCAACGCAAGCGGCTGCGCCATGCCTGTGTGCGTTTCCAGCAACTGACCTCACCGGCGGCGGCCAAGGCCGTGGAAGACACCGCGCTCTATCGCTCGGCGGTGCTGTTGTCGCGCAATGACGTGGGCTACAACACCGAGCGTTTCAGCGCCCCGCCGCAAGAGTTCCACAACGCCTGTCTTGAGCGGCTTGAACATTGCCCGGACAACCTGCTGACCACCGCCACCCACGACCACAAGCGCGGCGAAGACACCCGCGCCCGGTTGGCGGTGCTCAGCGAACGTCCCGACTGGTACACCGCGAGCGTGGAGCAATGGCGCATCCTCTCGCCCTCGCTGCACAGCGACCCCGCGGCCCCCTCGACCGGTGATGAGCTGATTCTGTATCAGGCGCTGCTCGGAAGCTGGCCGCTGGACCTCGATCTGCGCGACGCCAAGGCGCTGGCCGACTACAACGAGCGTCTGTGGCAATGGCAGCGCAAAGCCTTGCGTGAAGCCAAGTTGCAAAGCAGCTGGGCGGCGGTCAACGACGCCTATGAGCAAGCCACCCAGATGTTCCTCGAACGGCTGCTGCTGTGCGATGAAGGCCTACCCTTGCGCAATGCCATCGCCGAGGCGGTCCAGGCCATCGCGGCGGCAGGCGCCCTCAACAGTTTGGCGCAGACTTTGCTGCGCATGACCGTACCCGGCGTACCGGACCTGTACCAGGGCAACGAGTTCTGGGATTTCAGCCTGGTGGATCCGGACAACCGACGCCCGGTGGATTTCGAGACGCGCCGCGAGGCGATGCACGCCGACAATGCCCCCGAAGCGCTGGTACGCGACTGGCGTGATGGCCGGGTCAAACAGGCACTGATCGCCAGGACACTGGCCGTGCGGGCCGAATACACGCAGCTGTTCCGCCAAGGCAGCTATCAGCCGCTACAGGTGGTCGGCGAACATGCCCAGCGGGTGTTGGCCTTTATGCGTGAACACGAGCAACAACGGGCAATCGTCGTGGTACCGATCCATGCAGCCCGGCTGCTGGAAAACAGTGCCGTGCCACAGGTGGCTGCATCGGACTGGGGCGACACCCGCGTGGCATTACCGTTTGCCGAGGATGAAAAACTGAAGGGACTTTTTTCAAGCGCAGCAGTCACACCCCAAAGGGAGCTGATGCTTAGCGCCGCGCTGGGAGATTTCCCAGTCAATGTCTTTATCCAACCTTGAGTTCAGTCAGGAGCACCGCGATGAGTACCGACGATAAACGCATTCGTGAATTCGCCTATCAAATCTGGGAATCCGAGGGTAAGCCGACGGGGCAGGAAAAGCGCCACTGGGAGATGGCCCGCAAACTGGCCGAAGCCGAAGCGCTTGCGCCAAGCAAACCCGCCAAGGCCACGAGCAAACCAACGGCCAGCAAGGCCGATGGCGCCAAGCCTGTCGCGACCAAAAGCACCGTCGCCAAGCCTGCCACCAAGAGCCCGGCCAAGGCCAAGCCCGCGGCCAAACCCTCGGCAGCTGCCGCAGCGGTCCCGCCGGCCAAGCCAGCCGAGAAAAAACCACGGGCGGCGCGCAAGCCACCGGCCAGTTGATCCACCCCCTCACTGATCTCAAGCATGAGTTTCTTGGTGATGAAGAGACTGGCTTGTGGCGAGGGGCTGTCATTCCCATAGGGCTGCGCAGCAGCCCTTACAACCCGCCTCAACTGGCTGACAGGGCTCGATCCTTTGAGCGCCCTACTGACGCCAGCGGGGATGAATTTCCCCTTGCCACAGGTGCAGTGCACCAGCCACCCGTCCCATACGAACCGTATCGCCGTATCAGTTTGTCTTTTGCAGGAGCAACTATGACCCGTCCAAAAAAAACCACGCCGCCGCCCGTTATCGAGGCTTCGCGGATTCGTGAAGGGCTGCCTTTTCCGCTCGGTGCAACCTGGGATGGTCTCGGGGTCAATTTCGCGCTGTTCTCAGCCAATGCCACCAAGGTTGAACTGTGTATTTTCGATGATGCCGGCGAGGTCGAGCTCGAACGCATCGAGCTGCCGGAATACACCGACGAGATTTACCACGGCTATCTGCCTGACGCCCATCCCGGGCTGATCTACGGCTACCGGGTCTACGGCGCCTACGACCCGGAAAATGGCCACCGTTTCAACCCCAACAAGTTGCTGATCGATCCTTACGCCAAACAATTGGTCGGCGAACTGAAGTGGTCCGAAGCACTGTTCGGCTACACCATCGGCCACCCCGACGGCGACCTCAGTTTCGATGAGCGCGACAGTGCCCCGTTCGTACCCAAATGCAAAGTCATCGACCCGGCCCACACCTGGGGCAATGACCAGCGCGTCAGCGTGCCCTGGGACAAGACCATCCTGTATGAAACCCATGTGCGCGGCATCAGCATGCGGCATCCGTCGGTGCCGGAGAATCTGCGCGGGACCTTCGCCGGGTTGATGGTCGACGACGTGCTGGAGCACATCCGCAAGCTGGGTGTTTCATCGGTGGAACTGTTGCCCGTCCATGCCTTCGTCAATGACCAGCATCTGTTGCACAAAGGCATGACCAACTATTGGGGCTACAACAGCATTGCCTTCTTCGCCCCCGACCCGCGTTACCTGGCCAGCGGCAAGATCGCCGAGTTCAAGGAGATGGTCGCCCACCTGCACGAGGCCAAGCTTGAGGTCATCCTCGACGTGGTCTACAACCACACGGCCGAAGGCAACGAACAAGGCCCGACCCTGTCCATGCGCGGCATCGACAATGCGTCGTACTACCGACTGATGCCCGACGACAAGCGCTACTACATCAACGACTCAGGCACTGGCAACACCCTGGACCTGAGCCACCCGTGTGTCTTGCAGATGGTCACCGACTCCCTGCGCTATTGGGCCACGGAGATGCACGTCGACGGTTTCCGCTTTGACCTGGCAACCATCCTGGGCCGCTACCATGACGGCTTCGACGAGCGTCACAGCTTCCTCGTCGCCTGCCGCCAGGACCCGGTGCTGCGCCAGGTGAAAATGATCGCCGAGCCTTGGGACTGCGGCCCCGGTGGCTACCAAGTGGGCGGTTTTCCACCAGGCTGGGTGGAGTGGAACGACAAGTTCCGCGACACGGTGCGCGCGTTCTGGAAAGGCGACGACGGCCAGCTGGCCGATTTCGCCAGCCGCATGACCGCCTCGGGCGAGATGTTCAACCAGCGGGGTCGCCGCCCTTACGCCTCGGTGAACTTCGTGACCGCCCATGACGGGTTTACCCTCAATGACCTGGTCTCGTACAACGACAAGCACAACGAAGCCAACGACGAAAACAATCAGGACGGCAGCAATAACAACCTGTCCTGGAACCACGGTGTCGAGGGCCCGACGGACGATCCGCAGATCAACGAATTGCGTCATCGGCAGATGCGTAACTTCTTTGCGACCTTGCTACTGGCCCAAGGCACACCGATGATCGTCGCCGGGGACGAGTTCGCCCGCACCCAGCACGGCAACAACAACGCCTATTGCCAGGACAGCGAGATCGGTTGGGTCAACTGGGACCTGAGCGAAGACGGCGCGGCGCTGCTCAAGTTCGTCAAGCGCTTGATCAAGTTGCGCCTGACCTACCCGATCCTGCGCCGCGGACGGTTCCTGGTGGGCAATTACAACGAGGACATCGGCGTCAAGGATGTGACCTGGCTGGCACCGGACGGCAGCGAGATGACCACCGAACAATGGCAGGACGGCCACGGTCGGTGCCTGGGCATGTTGATGGACGGGCGGGCCCAGGAAACCGGCATCCGTCGCAAGGGCGCCGACGCGACGTTGCTGCTGGTGGTCAACGCTCACCACGACATCGTCAACTTCCTCTTGCCGGAAGTCCCCGAGGGCAGTTTCTGGACCTGCATGGTCGACACTAACCAGCCGTCGGTACGTGGCCAGGAGCGGTTCGATTTCAATTCCGAATACTCTGTTACCGGACGTTCGCTATTGCTATTCGAACTGCAACGGGAAGAAGAGGATTAAAAACCTGCGATAAACGGCTGCCGAGGACGAAGACCCGCAAGGACGCGGCTCTTCGATCCTGTGCAACCCAGTTCGAGTAAATAAATGCAGCTCAGATAGACAGGTGACGCGACGAATCAGTCGACATAGTCAATACTTCGCGTACGGTGTTCCAGGATCAGGGGCACCGTGAATCGCAGTCAGGCCCTCCTGGGCATCATCGGGCAGTCGGCCCGATGCACGGCTGAAAGATTGAATTCAACAAGGACGTCTCTCATGAAACCCGCCTCTCGCTTGCAAAGTCGGCAGCACCCGCAAATATGGGACAGCGCCCCACAGTTGGCCGACATTCCTATCATCAGCACCCAGACGCTCATCCCGACTGGCGCTCGCGCCGTCATCCTCTCGCCGCATCCGGGCGATGAAGTCGGGGCCTGCGGCGGATTGCTCCAGTTGCTGAGCAGCCTGGACCAGCCCATGTTATTGATTTCGATCACTGACGGCGCCCTCGGCCATCCCGGTTCGCCGTTGTGGAGCGATGAGCGCCTGCGCACGTACCGTCCTCACCCCCAGGAAAGCGTGGACGCCCTGCATCGCCTGGGCATCCCGGCCCAAGGCCTGCAATGGGTGCGCGGCGGCTTTGCGGAAAAGACCCTGGTGGAACACGAGGCACAGCTGGTCGCCTTCATAGGGCGTTATCTGCGGCCCGGGGATGTGGTGTTCAGCACTTGGCGCAAGGATGGCGACAGCGACCACGAAACGGTCGGCCGCGCCGGGGCCCAGGCGGCTGAAAACATCGGCGCGGTATTTAACGAACTGCCGGTATGGGCGTGGCACTGGCCGGTCCGCGAGCAGAACAAAATACCCTGGCACCGGGCCCGCAAACTGCGCCTCGACGTCTGGACCACAGCCCGCAAGCGTCACGCGATGCACGCCTATGTCAGCCAACTCAACGGCGAACCCGCCAGCGGCATCTCCCCCCTGGTACCGCGGGTCATTCTAGATCGCATGGGCATGCCGTATGAGATCGTTTTCATCTGAAACCCGAACACCCTGACCCACCCCAATCCCCTGTGGGAGCGAGCTTGCTCGCGAAAGCGGTGGGGCAGCTTGCATCAATGCTGAATGTACCGCCGCCTTCGCGGGCAAGCCCGCTCCCACACTGGTTTCGGGCATTCACAGAACCTACATCCACCCCAATCCCCTGGGGGAGCGAGCTTGCTCGCGATAGCGGTGGGTCAGCTTGCCTCGATGTTGAATGTACCGCCGCCTTCGCGGGCAAGCTCGCTCCCACACTGGATTCGGGCATTCACAGAACCTACATTCACCCCAACCCCCTGTGGGAGCGAGCTTGCTCGCGAAAGCGCTGGGGCAGCTTGCCTCAACGCTGAATGTGCCGCCGCCTTCGCGGGCAAGCCCGCTCCCACACTGGATTCAGGCATTCACAGAACCTACATTCACCCCAACCCCCTGTGGGAGCGAGCTTGCTCGCGATAGCGGTGGGTCAGCTTGCATCAACGCTGAATGTGCCGCCGCCTTCGCGGGCAAGCCCGCTCCCACATTGGTTCCGGGGTGCCACAGAGTGCAGTGGTGTTCAGCGACGACAGGCATTGACCGGCGGGACTCGGCCGCGCCACGGTTGGGCACGCTCCAGTTGCGCGGCCAAGGCCAGCAAGGTGCTTTCCTCGCCAAAGCGACCGGCAAAGTGTGCGCCCATCGGCAGGCCGTTGCTGCTCCAGGACAACGGCACCGACATCGCGGGCTGGCCGCTGGCATTGAACACTGCGGTAAATGGCGAATAGCTGTGGTATCGCTCAAGCAGTTGATCAAGGCTCATGCACACATCCTGGATGTCCAGTTCGCCAATCGGTACTGGTTCACGGGTTAGCACCGGCGTCAGGACCAGGTCGTAATCCTGCATGAACAACGCCAGTTGCCGACCCAGGGCATGAATCCATTCCACGGCGGCCGCGTATTGGGCGCCGCTGACGGTGCCCTTGTCCCGCAAGATGATCCGGGTGCGTACTTCCAATTCTTCGGCCTGCACCGCAACACCACGCATCTGGCCCAGCAGGTCAACGTAATGACGGGTGCTTGCACCGATGATGGTAAAGACCTGATCCAGAAACGCCGGCAATACCACCGGCAAGTTTGCCGGTTCGACACGGTGCCCCAGGGACTCGCACAAACGCGCAGCCTGGCGCACCGCCTCCAGGCTCTGCGGCGAGGTGGGCCAAGGGCCGAGCTGTTCGACCAGGGCAATGCGCAACGGCTTTGGGTCCTGCAGCACTGCCGTCACATAGGGCTGCGACTGGACCGGTGCCGCATACGGCGCCCCCAGGTCCATCCCGGCGGTGGCGTCCAGCAGCGCAGCGCTGTCGCGCACCGACAAGGTGATCGCATGGGGCGTGCCCATCCCGGCCCAGCCCTCGCCCATCATCGGCCCTGACGGCAACAGGCCTCGGCTGGGTTTGAGCCCGAACACGCCACAACAGGACGCTGGCACTCGCAAGGAACCGCCGCCATCATTGCCATGGGCGAACGGCACGACCCGGGCCGCTACCAGCGCCGCTGCGCCACCGCTGGAACCGCCGGCGCTGTGGTCGGTGCTCCACGGGTTGCGCGTGGCGCCAAAACGCGAGGACTCGGTGGAATACGACGTACCGAATTCCGGCGATGTACTGGTGCCCATGACCTGGCAACCCGCGCGCCGCAGACGCGTCACGACCTCCGATTCGAAGTCCGCACGAACATCGCCCAGGGAACGCGAACCGTTGGTCATCGCCGCGCCGTTGACCGGTGAAAACAGGTCTTTGATCAAGGTCGGTACACCGGCCAGCAGGCCCTGCCCGACCTGGGCGGTGCGCGCCGTCTCCCGGGCCGATTCATACAGCCGCTCGGCCACGGCATTGATCTGTGGCTCAACCCGCTCAAGGCGCTCGATGGCCGCTTCAAGCAATTCGCCGGGCTGGACCTCGCCACGCCTGACCCACTCGGCCAGTCCGGTGGCGTCTTCGTTGTCCATCAAGTGGTGGATGTCTTGCATAGCCATGCTCCAGGTTCCTTATTTCATGACGATTGACGTGATTCGAGGGTGTTCGCCTGGCCGTGGCCCCGCGCTCGCAGGCCGACGGTCACCCAGAGCAGCGCCCCGGCAAGACTGGCGAATGCCAGCCACTGGATGGCCTGGCGAAGGTCACCGGCGAAGGCGGCCACAAAGGCCACCACCAGCGGGCTGACGAACTGGCCGAAGTACAAGAACGAGGTGAAGCCGCCCAAGCCGCGACCACGGGTGCGAGCGGTCAAGGCATTCATCACCGGCGCCATGACGTTAGGCACCAGCAACCCGGAACCCAGGCCCTGGATGAGCGCGGCCACCAGCACCGCGTTGTAGCTTTGCGCACGCATCAGCAGCCACAGCCCGACCCCCATCAGCCCCAGCAACAAGGCGTTGCAACCGGCGATGCCAAAGCGACGGCGCAACAGCGGCCACGCCAACGACCCTCCCAAGGTCGCCAGCAGGCTCAGCCCCGCCGCCATGCCGATCATCGTGCTCGAGGTAATGCCCAGGCCAACCAACAAGGTTGGCGCCTGGATGGCCATGACGAAGGCCAACACCATGCCGCCCAGAATCATCAAATAGCCGACCACCAGTTGCAGCACCGCGACCTTGGCCGGCCCCGATTCATCGACCTGCTGCTCGACCGCCCGCCGCTTCGCCACGGGTGGTTCCCACAGCACCTTCATCATCACCGGCACCAACAACAGAGGCAGCAAGTACAGCAGGAACGGCGAACGCCACGAATGCTCGCCGAGCGATCCGCCCACCACGAAGAACAACGCGCCCACCAGGCCGATGGTCACCACCTGGCGGTTGACGTAGCGCAAGCGCTCCTCGCCGTGCCAGTAGTCGGCGATCAGGGTTGCGCAACAGGTCATCACCGCCGCCTCGGTACAACCGAACAACAGCCGCACCCCCACAATCGCGGGCAAGCTATCGAGCATGGCCGGCAGCGCGCCGAGCACGGCGTAGAGCAAGGTAGCAATCACCAGCAAAGCCTTGCGCCCGACCCGGTCGGCCAACCAGCCGGCCAAGGGCGCGCAGAGGGCAATCGCCAGGGCCGGGCCGGTGATCGCCAACGGCACCAGCAGATCGGCTCGAGGCTCCAGGGGACCGAATTCAGCGCCCAACCGGGGCAGGATGGGCGCGACCATCACAGAGCCCATGATGGTCAGGCTGCTGCCGAGCATCAGCACCAGCCCTTCGCCTCGACCGGCCTGGCGCGATGGAGCGCCAGCCGTTGAAACCGAACTTGATTGGTTCATGACGAGCCCCTTAGAAGCTTTGAGAGATACGCAACGCTGCGGTGTAGCCTTCGGCGCGGTTGCGCGCATCGAGCTCCTTGTAGACATGCAGCCACACCGGTGGAATGCCGGGCTTGAAGTAGCTCACCGCCGGCCCGATGGCCAACACCCGAGCGCGATTACCCGCTTCCAGGCCCGGCGCATCGTCGTCGGTGAATTGCCGGTAGTAATAACCGCCCACGCCCAAGGTCCATGGC
>Ga0213822_1001731_pt1:0-2500 | contig 11645 bp, 4 predicted proteins | sample MC6MC0908MG_FD_179872 | JGI IMG/M metagenome (GOLD analysis project Ga0213822, IMG submission 179872) | Enriched soil aggregate microbial communities from Iowa State University, Ames, United States - MC6-MC0908-MG | ecosystem: Environmental > Terrestrial > Soil > Unclassified | place: USA...
ATAAGGAAGAAACAGAAAAAAAAAAAAAAAAAAAAGAAAAAGAAAAAGAGAAAAAAAAAGAAAAAAAGAAAAAAAAAAAAGAAGAGAGAGAGAGAGAGAGAGAGAGAGAGAGAGAGAGAGAGAGAGAGAGACTTTTGACTCTTATTCTATGAATTATAACTCTTTTGAACTTCTGTTTTCTATGTTACAGATGTTTATCTATATATTTGAAACACTTTGACATTGTTTGGAAGACATTTGGAAGTGATTTCATTGAGAAATAATTTTTGGCAATTTTAAACACCCCTATTTTTTGATAAGGCGTCGGAAGGGCACACCCAAGTTGAGCCCTTCATTTTTCAACTTTTCTTCAACCAAACTCTTCCTTGAATTTTCTCAGAGCATACTGATATCATAAAAGTATTTTACAACCACTTTGAGTGGGTATGAGATAGTATCCGTGTCAATCATTTTGAGTTTTTTTATTCCACTACTTTTTGATAAGGCATTGTTGCTAAAATTCAAAGTAATGGCTTGGCATCATTTATAACTTGTTTTGGTTGAGTCTTTCTGTAAGTAGTGTGTAATTATGTAATTTAATTTTGTGTATTCCTTTACATGAGCTTTCGTCACTATCCTTGTCGAAATAAATTCAAAACTACCTTTTTGGCCTCTTTTCAGCCATTTTCCATAATTATGGTTTGAGACCAGTTGTAACTTTCAACACTCCAAACCAACATTTTTGAGCTTCTCATACCTTGTTTACTAAAGTTTATTAAAGTTGTAGACACTCCAAATGGAAACTTATATGGATACTGATGTCATCCTTCTCCCACTCTTTCCCTAAAACCACTTTTGGGTAAAATAACGATCTTTGCGAATTTTGATTTTAAACTCCGCGAACAAGTTCCATAAAATTTCCCATGTCAAATAACCTCTAAAAGTGAAAGAAAAAGTTTGGTAGCTCTTCAATTTCAAAAGTTGGCATTTTTGCCCTTATGTTTTTCAGGCAGCTCCTCTTTACAAAGAGGGAAAATTCAAAGTAAGATTTCTCTATGAATACTATCTCAAACCTCTTGATTCTTTCAACATATTAAATAAAAACATATTATTTACAACTGATATCAACAGTACGGAGGTTCAAGATAGATTTGTTGGAGAAATATTAAAAAGAAAAGTCAAAAATTGACCACCGTATCCTAACTGTGACTACGGCAAATCACTCGTTCAACTTAACCGTTTTGAGTAACGTACGCTACGATTAATTTTGTTCGTGTGGAATCTGACCTCACGTGAAAAGATAGGTTGTAAAATCGAGTTCGACGTGAAATAGCTAGTTGTAAATTAAGGAGGGAAACTAATGAGGGAAAATTAAGGAGGCAAATTATGAAGGAAAATAAGGAGAGAGGCTAAGCAGAGACTCAAGGAGAGAAGCCAAGTAGGCAAAGAGGCCAAGTAAGAAGAAAAATGAGTAGATAGGTTATGAAGAGAGCTGAAATGGGTAAGTTAATAAAGAGAGAAGTAAGAAGAGATAGTAAAGAGGAAAAAGAGAAGAAGAAGATAAGAGAGTAAAGATAAGAAGGCAATAGAGAGGCTAAAGAGAAGAAGCTAGACTAAGCTAAGAAGGCTGAACAGCTTAGTTAGTCGAGTAAGCTATTGATTCTAAGTAAAGACAAGCTCAAACAATAAGCTAACTAAGAGTAAGCAAGGTAAGCTAAGCTAAGTAAGCCAATAAGCAGAACTAAGATAGAGCTAAGATAGAGCTAAGTAAGCGTAGTTCAGAAGCGTAGTTTACGCTTGATTCTACGTTTAAATGGAAGCTTAGCTAGGCTTCATCGTACTGCTAAAATAAACGGTGGTAAATCTACCCTCACGAGAAAAGATAGGTTGTAAAATCGAGTTCGACGTGAAATAGCTAGTTGCAAATTAAGGAGGGAAACTAATGAGGGAAAATTAAGGAGGGATATCAGAGGGTAAATGGAGGAGACCAGCTAAGCAGGAGACTAAGAAGGGAAAGTAAAGAGGCGAGCTAAGAGGGAGACTAAGAAAGCAAGTGAAGAGAGAGACTAAGAAGAGAAGTAAGAAGGCAAACTAAGAAGAGAAGAGAAGACATAGAAGCTAAGTAAGTCATTCTATAAGCAGAGTAAGTTAATCTATACCTCTTTTAACCATATTCTAAGCCTAAACTAACCTTTAACTAACCCTAAACTAACCCTAAACTAACCCTGAACTAAGCCTAGGCTAAGCAAAGTTAAGTTAAGCTAAGTTAAGCGAAGTTAATAAGAGAGGCTTATGAGCTAAGCTAAGTTATTCAACCCTACTTTAACCTTAACTTAGGCCTCAAAGCAAGCCTAATCTAACCCTATATTAATCCTATAATAACCCCTAGTTAACCCTAATTAACTTTTCTTTACAAAGAGTTAAGAAGAAAGGCTAATAAGGTAAATTAAGGAGGGAAAAGCAAAGCTAAGTTAACCCTTCGATTAACCCTAAGTTCAGCCTTGATATAACCCTAACTTAA
>Ga0213822_1001731_pt1:10000-11645 | contig 11645 bp, 4 predicted proteins | sample MC6MC0908MG_FD_179872 | JGI IMG/M metagenome (GOLD analysis project Ga0213822, IMG submission 179872) | Enriched soil aggregate microbial communities from Iowa State University, Ames, United States - MC6-MC0908-MG | ecosystem: Environmental > Terrestrial > Soil > Unclassified | place...
ATACCAACCTGGGACTTAAGAGTTTTCGGGGCCCCCTGCATCCAAAGAGGGGAGCCTCATTACAAGGAGGAGAAAGACATCTCATAAGGCCAGAGAAACAGAGTTAATATGGCAACACGACATCAGAGAGGTAGTAAAAGGGGAGTTAATGAGGCAACACAGCATCAGAGAGGTCAAAATCATCAAGATGACCAAAAATGAATGAGAATCCACTCACAGGGCAAATTGACTACTAGAATCACGAATAAAATAGTTTTAAAGTGAAAAAATCACTCTTGCCTATGCAGCAGACCAAAGTTAGTATGGCAACAGGGCATCAGAGAGTTCCAAAGTATGAACTGCCACCAAACCGAGCCCAAACCACTCGAAACCTAGCTCCCAGGGGTAATCAGCTATCATAAAGCCGATTTTGACGGTTAGAGACCCTGATTTTCACTCTAGCTCTCCTTATAAGCGGAAGTAATAAGGCAACACAGCATCAGAGAGCTCAAAATTTTCAGGTCTCGACTCGGGTCTTCAACCGTGATATTAGGGCAAGTCAACCATGGTAAACCCGATTTCCACGCTTAGAGAGTGTGATTTCGACTCTGAGTCACTTAGCTAGTCAAGAAATGAAGGCAACAGGGGGTCAGAGAGAGACAAAAAATATGACGCCTCACCAAATGTCTGAAACCAAGCCTATAGGGGTTATTTGCATAGAAAAACACGAATCTGACAATAGTAGACCTTGGTTCGACCTTGTTCTCACCCTATTTCACCTTAATCAGCGCGGCTAAGGAGGGAAAGCCTCATTAGCGGAAAAGTGTTTTTCCCGATTTTTCTCGGCATCAACAGCTCTTGAAACCCAAGCTTTGCTACTCTCAAGTACTAATATAAACTTGCTCTATTCATAGAGGTATCAACCACTAGGCATGGATAAGTATTCATGGCAAGACACAGCTTCAAACTTGGCAATACCTCAAACGGGCCTCACTTAAACGGGCGTACGGTTAAACTACCGTTCAAAACAACCGTACCATCAACCGAGACCACGGTTGTCAACCTCCGGTAAAAAAATCGGCCAAAAAAAGTCTTGTAAAAATTCCGAAAACATGATTACTACACTTGTTAGTTAAAAATAATGGGATCCTATTCGTTTCAATTTTTTATCTCACCGATTGGCCACGATAGTCCAAAAAGAAAGAGGCAAAACCCCGTTTTGAACCCACTCAGCTAAAGGCCTTGACAAGCCAAGATAGGGGTAGTCATACACTCTTAGGAACTTACTCTATCCAACAAAGTATCACTTCATATCCACAAGTTAGTATCACGAACAAGGCATCACTTCAAAATCAGTCAACCGGGTAACCGTGCAAAATAACCGAGACCCCGTCTCAGTGAACCCGTGTTTCGAACCCTAGCTACGGTTCCCAAAAAACATACTCTCATTTTGAGCCTTGTCTTTGCCCACCCAATCAACAATGCTGAGCTCCAAACGCCACTCAGAGCCCAGAACAAAGCAGATGAGACACCCAGCTGAGAACCACAGAGAGAAAAGAGAGTCAGAGAGAGAGAGAGAGAGAGAGAGAGAGAGAGAGAGAGAGAGAGAGAGAGAGAGAGAGAGAGAGAGAGAGAGAGAGAGAGAGAGATATAGAGAGAGAGAGAG
>Ga0213822_1001733_pt1 | contig 11629 bp, 9 predicted proteins | sample MC6MC0908MG_FD_179872 | JGI IMG/M metagenome (GOLD analysis project Ga0213822, IMG submission 179872) | Enriched soil aggregate microbial communities from Iowa State University, Ames, United States - MC6-MC0908-MG | ecosystem: Environmental > Terrestrial > Soil > Unclassified | place: USA: Iowa...
TATCCAGCGGTTATAACTATTCACCTACAAAATACATAACATTTCGAAAACCAAATGGTGGTGTAATGGATAAAATTTATAGAATTAATAAAACGTTATCTATAGAAATGAAGGAATGGAACAGTGAAATTAAAAAAATAGATATCCCTGACATAATTAAAGATAGTGTTGTTAACTATATTGTTGATCGGTATAGGGATTTTGATTTCGATAAGGCACAAAAGTATAAATTTTATCTTTTAAGTTTGCTTTGTGAACTTCCAAATGAACCGCATCCGCCAGCTAATAATGCTGGCGGATGGTTATATACAATTAAAGATCTAAAAGAGAGTACTGGTCATGTATTCACAATTAATCAAATAAAGAAAAAACATTTAGTAGCGGATTGAAAAGGCTAAATAAAATTATTTTATTTACTGATAGAGGAATATAAATGATAGCAGAAATAAGTGAGAAATTAAGTCATTTAAATGGTGCAGCTAAAACTACTTTATTTGAATTGATAACACAGGCTTATAGATTCTTTAGAAAGTAATTATGAAATTAATTACGTCATTAATAAGGAACAATTTCGTAAGACAAATAAACGAGCACAAACAATTCATTTATTTTGACACCTGGAGAATTAAAATTCGCCAAACAACACCCAAATAGTTTTAAGCTTTATTTAGTGACAGATTTAGATAGTGATATTCCAAACTACAAAGAATTACCCTCTCGCTTTTGGGAACAACCATCAAAATTTAAATTGAACGAAATAGTTTCAAAAATTGAAGTATAATTTTAATGTGCTAGCAAAAAATAAATTTTGATATTACACAATCAAATTTACGAATTAGGTATTAAGAGGAAATGCTAGAAAACAAACAAGAGGGAAATTCATCATATAGTCGAATCAATAAAGAGAGATATTAAAATTTTCTTATAGGTGAGTTAAAAGATGAATAATAATCGTAATATATTGGATGCATGGATAACTATAGAACAGCTATCAGAAGGTTCTATTAGTAAAAAAGATAAAACGTTTGATTTGCTATATGGACCTGCACCAGATTGGAAAAGATTTTTTATAGAATATATTGATAGACAGAAAAGAAAAAGTCACCTTTCTGAGAAGAGATTTATTAAATCGGGTGTTGTAATGTATTTTGGGATTTTTGATTTTGAGGAAGTTGTAGATATTTTAAGGAAAAAATATAAAATAAAAAAAACAGATGAAGACATCGCAAAATCTGAAAAATTTACGATTGCTCTTTATTTCAATCATGAAATGGAATTTTTAGAGGATTATTTATTTTTAACAATCAGTGGTTACATTCGTAATAAAGGAGACTTGCCCGAAGATTTACGAAAAGTTGAAAATGAATTTAAGGAAATTTTGAGCCGCAGATTTGAGGAAAATTTTAATGCAATGTTTAATGAATTATTTACTCGATATAATGTGACACCGGATAATTTTCGCTTCAAATATTTAACGGATATCGAAAATGGTGATGTAAACTTACATTCTTTTTTTATATCAGATTTAAATCGAGCGAAGCTACTGAATAACGACAATTTAAATCAATATATAAAAGGGTTTAGCGGAACGAAATATAATCTAGATAGTAATAAACATTCAGCCTATTTTAATCCGACAATTTTTGAGGAAACTGTTCTGCAACCAAAATATTATCCATTAGGTAGATTTCCAAGTAATACTTCATTTGCTCTCTCCTTTATGCAACAAGCTGCAGTTAATTTAGCGTTGAATGATAAAAATAAAATTATAAGTGTAAATGGTCCACCTGGTACTGGCAAAACAACACTATTAAAAGACATATTCGCGGATTTAATTGTTCAACAAGCCATTGAAATAGTTTCAAGTTCAAAGAAAAGTGTCGAGCCAACTATTATATATTATAAAACTGCCAAATTTGGTAGTTTACCAAAAGCGATTTCCGAAAAAAATATTATTGTAGCTAGCTCCAATAACGGTGCCGTTCAAAATATTGTAAATGAGCTACCGAAAATCAAAGAAATCGATAAAGAATTTATTGAGGCCATACAAAATGTAAATTATTTCACTCACATTTCAAACTGCCATTTAGAGAAAAAGTTTAGTGGTAATACGTTTGAAATTAAATCTACCTTTAAAGGTCATGAAAACTGGGGGGCGTTCTCTTTAGAGGGTGGCAAAGCTTCGAATATGGAACAATTAATGCTAACAATAGAATCTATCATAAAAGATTTAAAGGAAAATTATACTCCCGAACCAAAAATTTATGAAGAGTTTAAAGTTATGTACCAAAAAGCAAGCTATGAAAGACAAAAGATTCAACAGCTGAATGAAAAAATTTACAAGCTTCGCAACATAAAGACGGAATTAGCTCAGAAAGAACAAGACCTAAAAATTAAAGAGCAAGCAAAAAAGCAAGATTTAGATTTGTTTGTAAATGAGGTTTCAGGAAAAATCGATGCACTTGAAGAGGAATTAAACAATCTAAGTAATAATCATCATTCATATTATCACCAAGTAGAAGATTTAGATTTCACTCGAGCGCAGGCTGAAAGAAATTTCGAGGTGATCCAATCTCAAAAACCGAGCTTTATTTGGTTACAGAGATTATTTTTTAGAGCTAAAATTAATCGTTATTTTAAACAATTAAATGAAGCAAATGAAGAGTTACAACAATTGATTTTGAAACGAAGCAACCTTTTAAAGCTCAAGGAAAAAAATGAACAGAGTATGAATACTACAAAAAATTTATTACTAAAACTAACAAATGAGAAACAAATGAAAGTTGCGGAATTCAATAATTGGTTAAATAATGAAATGGATAAATTAAATAAAATTAGAAAACAAATTCGTGATTTAGAAATGGAGCTAAAGGCGCATAATATAAGAGATATACAATTTGATTTAGCTTATGAAGATTTACAAAAATCGAATCCATGGTTTACTGAAAAATTTCGTGACATACAAACTAAGCTTTTTATATTAGCTTTAAAAGTACGTAAACAGTTTTTATACGACAACGTAAAAAACGTAAATGCGGCAGCGATTATTTGGAATAAACAAGGTGAATATGCTGGTAGAGTAACCGGACAAATTATTGTGAGAGAAGCCTGGCAATGGATTAATTTCGCAGTCCCAATCATTAGCACAACCTTTGCAAGCTTTAGCCGCATGTTTAATGCACTAGATGAAAATAGTCTGGGCTATTTATTTATCGATGAAGCTGGACAAGCACTTCCACAAGCAAGCGTTGGCGCAATTTTTAGAAGCAGAAAAATAGTAGTTGTCGGCGATCCATCACAAATTAAACCAGTCTTAACATTAGACTCAAACGTTTTAAATTTAATTGGACAACATTATCTTGTCGATGAGAGATATGTTTCATCTGATGCATCAACCCAAACGTTAACCGACGCTGCCAGTCAATTCGGTTATTTCAAAAATGAAGATGAGTGGGTAGGAATTCCGCTATGGGTTCATAGAAGATGCAATGAGCCAATGTTTTCGATTTCAAACTCAATTTCATACAACGGGCTGATGGTACAAGGAAAGAAAAAATCTGAGGCTATTGGAAAAGCTGTTTGGATTGATGTAAAAGGAAATGCGCGTGATAAATACGTAAAAGAACAAGGCGAAATGCTAAGAGATTTAATTAAATTCCAACTAGTTGAGAAGCCTGAATTAGCCAATGAGATATACGTAATTACACCTTTTCGCAATGTAGCAAACCAATTAATAAAGATATTAGATCAAATGCAATTTACTCAACGAGAAGAGGGGCGCGTCACAAACGTTGGTACAGTTCATACATTCCAAGGAAAAGAAGCTAAAATTGTGTATTTAGTACTTGGTGCAGACACAAAAAGCAAAGGAGCAGCTTCGTGGGCAGTTTCAGATCCCAACATCATGAACGTTGCTGCCACCCGTGCTAAGGAAGAATTTTATATTGTTGGAGAAAAACAACTCTATGCAACACTTGGCAGTCGGGTAGCTGATGAGACTATTAAGATTATTGGGAAATATAATGGAGGGAAGTTGTAATAATTCGTGCCAGGTACTCACACAATTTGAAAGTAATAAACGTTTATTTATTAATGTTTATTTCCTTTTTCTATGGAAATTGTATCTGTGTCTGGCACCGGTCATTAGGTTATATAATAGTAAGTGGACTAGCATAAGGTATTGATACAGCAGGACATGAAGGAGCACTTAGTTGTGTCTATTTATGTGCCTTTAATATTGAGTCTAAAGCGAATGTCCGTAAATTTTTAAAGGCAATATAGCATTCTAAAATTTCTGTTTTAGATGAACGTCTGAAGCAATATCAACCGAAAGAAACTGGTTGATAGATTTGTTTTACTGAGAAAACGCGCTTTTATTCTGAGAAGTTGAAGCTGTTTTTTCAATACATAGTTAGTGCGAGAAACATAAAATTTTATCAAACATATTAAAACACCCCGGTCCAGTTTTGAAGTGGGGTGTTTTTTGTACAAGAAGTATTGGTTCAATTAGAAATTCGACTTAATGTCCATAGTACTTAATTTCGCTTCTAGAAGGTCAAAACTAAAATGTTTTAATGTAGGGTTATCTATCCTTAGATCTTCAACCATTTTTGTAAGTGTACGATTCTTTTTGTCCTTTCCTATCACATCATTCAGAGATTCGATTTTCCAATCGGCGGGGTAATTATAATAGTATTTCATTACATCTGCCTTGTAACGAGCTAGTTTTCCGTAGATAGGAATATTCCAGCAGACGATGATGAGATTGATAGCATTATGAAATTGTTCTGCGATTGGGTTCCATTTAATATCGTCACGCGGTGGTGCAATACCACCAGAAGATGATTGGGTAGTGTTAGATGAACTTATTCCTAAAAGTGGGTTAAATAATGGAATATCCTCCAAGTTTGTAAGGGCCATAAAGTGTTCAGCTGCCGCATAGCCACAAAGGAATGTTCCATTATCATATTTCTTTGCCTGATTTTTATTTTCATATTGAAATGTGTAATATTCATCAGTACACTCGCCTCCAGCACTACTCTTTTTAGATTGGCCATTTAGCAATTTTGTATGAGCAATTATTTTTAGATTATATTGTTTAACTATTTCTTCACGACGAACTTTTCCTCGACAGCTAAATTTTGGGGTGTTCAATAAAAATCCTCCTTTTTTCTCATGCATTTGGTGCGTAGTTAGGGTGAGGTCAAAGTCCCGTTTACCTTATCAAAACACAATTATTATAAGTGGATTATATCAATTTTTAAGTTTTTTTCCGAGTATTACCTATATGGTTAAATGTATTAGCAATAAAAAGTGGTAAGACATGTAATTTCATTTACAGAAATCTATAACATTGTTACTATTTATAAAAAATGTTATATTATATTTTTATGGGAGGAATTATATGGCAAAAATATTTTTTACAAGTAAAGGGAATAGTGGAGCAATATACGATGGCGAGGATTTTAGAGGGATTGGCTGTATATTAGGTGTTTTTGCTATTTTGACAGTCGCTTTTGGAATATTAGTTACAATTGTAGATGCTGTAGCATACTTTATGATTAATTTGTATGAAACTATCGGAAAAACACTTAGACCAGCATATGAATTTATCATTATGAAAATAGTAGTTTTACCTTCTACTTTTGATATCTTTTTTAATATTCTTTCAGAAAATCATTTCATTAAAGCGCTTATTTTTAGTGGGTTAATTCTAATTTACACATTTTCACTTAAAAGTGTAAGGAATAAAAGCAAACTAGTAAATATTTACTTTGTTACTAATATACTTATCCTTGCTATAAGGATCGTTTTTTCTTTATTATTTGCCTTAGTTGCTTTTGCAGCAGATGATACTGAACATATACATACTAATTCTTTTATACAAACTGATTTCAAGTTAGAGATACTTGAGAATGAAAATAACCTGAGATATAACACTCATATTTATACGGATGAAGAAGTAAACAAAGGAAATGCCTTTCCGGATGTAAATTCTGAAAAACAATATAAAGAGGTATTTTGGGTAGCTTTTGGTGAAAATGAAGAACAGATGGGTGTTCATTCTAAATTCTATACTAATTTTGTAATTCATGGAGTATCTTTTAATTCTATAGAAAAGGTGGATCGATACCAAACGACCTTATCTTATTCACCTACGATGGATGATTATGAATACACAAACCAAACACCATTTACTATTAGTTTTGTTGGAGATGGTGAAATATTAAAAACCTACACACTCTCAAAAGATTACAATGTAATTGAAGTTGATATCCCAGTTGATGTAAAAAGCTCTTTCGGAGTAATTATTGAAGGTGACGCAACTGATCACTCAGTCGTCACACTACTAGGTTCAAAATTTATAAATGAGTTGAACAAGTAACTTATATATAAACTCTTTATCAGAAGGCAACTAAAAAAGTTGTATTGGCATGAGTCTGATTTTGAATCGGACTCATGCTAATCGCAGGTACTTTAATAGAAAGTACTGGATAAGATAATTGCGTAGGACAAACAATACCGCACTATAAGCGGTAAGTAACCACCTTTACCACCGTCAAGCGGTCAGATTACTTTACTACTTGCGAGTGGGGGAATATATAGGTTAATGGTTGCAGACGATCCTAGCCTTGTTCATATTTTACGAGAACAAGAAATAGTATCAAAAGTTACGTCAGAAAAAATAACTGAGACGGGAACAATTTTAAGAATCAAGATGAAGAGGGAAGTAAGCATTAAGATAATCAACCCTCAAGGGGTAGTGAAAAATTTATGTTACTTAAAATACGAGTTCAAACGGCAAGGGGGATTCGGTTTTTATTCACTTTGCCATTAGAAAAATACTTACTGTGTTTTTCAGAAAGAGAGGAAAATGTGATAGATAAAATCAAAGTGTTTAGGGATAAAATGGGAATTTCTAACTGGGCTAAAGCAGCAATGATACTGATAGTTGTGTTCTATGTAGCAATAATCATAGCATTCATTTGGCCTGAACTAGTTATAGCTGCTTTCGGTTATATTATTGGAATAATAAAGGAAAGTGAATACATATTTATAATAATTGCTCTAATAATATCTATTTATTTAGGTGCATTATTTTTTGTATTACCGAAGATAATAGCTCTTAATGCTAGTGGGAATTCTCGTATAGGTTTGTTGTTATTTATTACATTCACTATTGGTAAGTCATTCTTGTTAACTATAGCAGCATTTTTTACAGCTGTTGTATTTATAGTTTTTTGTATGGAAGCAACATTTGTAGAGGCAAATTTAATGTTTATTCTTGTGGTTATTACAATCATGGTAGCATTGATTGCTTTTCTATTTGAGAAAACTAGGAGAGCTTTTTACCAGTATGGAGTATGAAAAAGAATTAAGAAAGGATTTTAACATTGAGAAGGTGTTTTCTATCTTTGCTGTAATTACTACCATTCTAATTCTTGGTGATGCTGCAAGTTTAGCCGTCAATCCTATACAGCCAGATAACTGTAATGAGATTCTAAAGGGACAATGTTGTACAAAAGAACTTAGCAATGATATTAAACGCTAATAATATTTTAAAAGAATATGTAAATAATGTATAAATATATAATATGAAAATTGAATTTAGAATAGGGAAACATTGTGTCTGACGTAATCCATAGGTATTATATGTTCAAGGTTATGTTTTTTAGAAAAGGAGTTAACCATTGAATGGTTATGTTTGGATCGTGGATACCGTTAGTCCCATTTGAGAAAACGAGCTGCTTATTAGTATTTGAATTTATTACTTTTCTTTAAAAAGTTTAGCTTGTTCTTCTTTACAATCAGCTAAATACTGTAATGTCTTTTCATTAATTTTAATCGTTCTTGTTTCCCCATTTTTAGTAGAGCCAAATATAGACCATTCTTTTCACGCTCCACCTCCTTATTTTTACATAATTTAATGATAAACTCTTCTTCTCTCCAGTGAAAAAATTAAGTTCTCGTCTTGCATATTATCTTCCTCCTAACGAAAAAACTCCAACTCTAAAAAAGCGACCAAAAAGTCACCTTGTGGGTTGGGCATTCCCTTATTAATTTTAATCAATTACAAAACATTTGTTCGTAGTAGTGAGTTAAGAAATTGAATATTCATTATTAGAATTTTTAACATTATTGAGGATTAATTTAGAAGTTCATAGTGATGAATTACACTAACTCACTAAAATTAATTAAATTTTACTTCTAACAGTGCAATAAATGTATCAAATACTGCCTGTGAAATAAATTCACCCTCTAGAACTAGGCGATTTAAATAATCGATAAACTCTTTTTCATGTGCTTCTAATTGGATAGAATGGTTCAAAGCAGTTTGGTGTAACCATTTAATTAAGCCTTCTTCAATATGTAGAGGGGAATTCATTTTATTAATTACGAGATTTTGATAATAGGCTACAGCATTTTCTAAAATTTCTTGTTCCTCATCTTTAATAAATACTTGAGTACTGTAGTAATCGCCCCATCCAATTTTTAATAAATTAAATTCAGAAAAATACATAGCAACATTTGCATTCAGTTCTTTTTTATTAACGATTGGTAATATATTGTTTTCGATTGTGAATGGATGCGTATACTTGCGATAAAACGTTTTTTTGTCCAAAAATCCACACTTCTCTAGGAGAACAAGATAGCTGTGAATTAAAGTAGCAACTTCTTTACTGTCTGTAATATCATATCTGAGTTGTGCCTTTATATCCTGAAATAAATATTTAGAAAAGATCAATTGTTTTTTACTGTAATTATGCTTAATAGCTTTATGAAATACGAGCAATTGCCACAAAGGATAAGGTGTATGAATAAATTTATAATCTTGCATTTGAATATTGAAGATGCCAGGGAAATTTGAATCGGTCAAACCATATTCCTTTATTAATTGTTTAAATAGAACTTGTTCCCTATGTGACATCCGCTGCAATACTTTTTCTATACTAAAGTTATTCAAATACTTTTTATATAGATTGAATCTCTTTCGCTGCTCTTGTCTTTGTTGGATTCTTTCCATTGTTATGGCGTTTTGCTTCTTACGTTCATGCCATAGTTCTGCTGCTTCCTTGGTTCTAGCTATAAAATATTCTTGAAGCTTTTCATATGAAAGTTTATTTCCTAAAACGTATTTACAAGGTGATGGGATCTTATAAATTTTCATTTCATTAATAGGGATTTGCTGCATCTTTATAGAAGCTCTTGTTTCGGTGCGATAGGAAATACCGAAAAATTTTCCTATATGTTTTACGAGATTATTTTTCACATCAATAAAGTAAACACTACGCTCTTTTTCATTAACAGTTTGCTGTAAGTACTTTAATCGGAGAACAATTTCGCCTTCCACAATATATTCAGAATCAATTTCTTTATAATAATTAGCACCAAATAGCCATTTGTCTGTTATACCCGCTATAGCATAGAGTTTACGACGTTCTAGCCACTTTTCAGCTGTTTGCTCTGCGCACTGTACCTCAAATGCAAACCTTTGATCATTACCAAAATCCGCATATACATCCGCAATTTGATTTGTCTTAGTGATTCGTTCTTCTAATGCGACATAGGCATTTGGATATTGCTCTTTTAACCAATTATAAATTGCTAATTTACCTCCAAGATGTTCCTGTGTTTCAGGCTCCCCAACAAAACTACATTCAACATGAGCTTCAAGGTAAAAGTGATGTATACGCTTTGGCCCTCCACGAAAGAAGACTTGCTTTTGGCAGTTTGGACAATAAAGTTTTTTTGTAGCCGATAAAGATTTTAAGCGTACCTTATCATCATGAAAGGCAAATTGTTTCTCCCTGTTTTGATCGATTGCTACGAACATTTGCTCACCTCTTTTAACAATGAAAAAGAACTTAATTACAATTTAGTAAATACATATATTTACATATAGATATAATAAGTATAAAGAAATTTGTGATATTTGAACAGGATGAAGAGAAGAACTATTAGGATTAGAAAAGATAATATAAAAAAATCACAAAACCAAATACGATTACATAAAGTTCGAATATTTAAATGAAATCTATATATTGTGTGTTATAAAATAAACTAATTCTATATATTGTGTCGTTGGGTGTCGGGATGATATAATAAATGAAGTGGAAATATTATCTAATAAAAATAATAGAAAGGAGAATTGTTCGTGGTTAAAGGAGATAAATACAAAAAACTATTTCAATATTTAAAAGGAAGGAATAGTGGCGAAGTACGATTAACTTTTGAACAAATAGAAACTCTGTTAGGTTTTAAATTACCACCGTCAGCGTATAATCATGCAGAAGCTTGGTGGTCTAACAACTACGATCATTCACAAGCAATTGCGTGGATGGATGCAGGTTATTATACAGATTATGTTACAGATACTTATTTAAAAAAAGAAATTATATTTAGAAGAAATTAATGGATAATTAGTCAAAGTAACCAAATTAATTTACAATTTATAAGGAGAATTAAAATGGGTAGAAAAATTTTTGTTTCATATAAATATGCTGACAGTAGTGTTTACTCAATAAATAACAATTCTGATACAACAGTAAGAGATTATGTTGATGAGCTACAACAAAGACTTGATGATGAAGATCATATTAATAAAGGTGAAGCTGATGGGGAAGATCTTAGCAAATTTAAAGATGAGACTATTGAATCTAAACTTAGGAATAAGATTTTTGACAGTAGTATTACCATCGTTCTTATTTCTAAAAATATGAAGGATTCTAACGAGGAAGCAGACCAATGGATTCCGTGGGAAATCTCATACTCTCTTAAGGAAATTACTAGTAACGGTAGAACTAGTCACTCAAACACATTACTCGCAGTGGTTTTACCAGATGAAAATAATAGTTATGATTACTTTATTGAAGAAAATACTTGCTCATATTGTAATTGTTGGACATATAAAACAAATACATTATTTAAAATTTTAAAAAATAATATGTTCAATATTAAATCACCGATTTTCAATGACTGTAACAACCATAGTGATGATAATCAAGTGTATATTGGTGAACATTCTTATATAAAAGTCGTTAAATGGGAAGATTTTAAAGATAATATTGATAAATATATTAATATCTCAATAGATATTAATAAAAACATTTCAAACTATAACATTATTAAAACAGTTTAGTTATTAAAAATAATTATAAGGGGTGGGTTAGGAAGTGTTTTCTCCAAAAATTAAAGAGTTTATTCGTACTTATGTTAAGGCGTTAAATGAGTCAAATGCTACTATATTTGCAGGTGCAGGATTATCTCAGCCCGCAGGATATGTAAATTGGAAGGAGTTAATGAGGGAGATCGCTGAAGATCTTGGTCTAAATATTGATAAAGAATCGGATTTAATAGCTTTAGCTCAGTATCATGTAAATGAGTTTGAAGGAAGAGGGAAAATTAATCAAATCCTTATAGATGAATTTACTAAAGATGTGAGAGTTACAAATAACCATAATATTTTAGCACGCCTTCCAATAAAAACTTATTGGACAACTAACTACGATAAGTTAATTGAATGTAACTTAGAAGCTAATAATAAGAAAGTTGACACAAAAATTGTACCTGAAAATTTAAGTTATACAATGCCTAATACAGATGTTATTGTATATAAAATGCATGGTGA
>Ga0213822_1001734_pt1 | contig 11624 bp, 9 predicted proteins | sample MC6MC0908MG_FD_179872 | JGI IMG/M metagenome (GOLD analysis project Ga0213822, IMG submission 179872) | Enriched soil aggregate microbial communities from Iowa State University, Ames, United States - MC6-MC0908-MG | ecosystem: Environmental > Terrestrial > Soil > Unclassified | place: USA: Iowa...
AAAAGAAATTTGATTAGCTCAAATTGTTTTGCTGGCATCATGTTTGATGTCCAAAATTTTGTTTCGTTCACTAACTCAAGGTTAGCTACTGAAAACTTTATTGATTACGTTTTGCTTGTTCAGTTTTCAAGGTTCATTTTGCCACCGTTTGTTTTCAGCGACTTTATTATCATAACTTGTATTCAACAAGAAGTCAACAACTTTTTTAAAATCTTTTTTATCAAGTCGTCCTTCTTGTTAAGGACAAGTAATAATATATAATATAGCATTTTAAAAATCAAGCTTTTTTAGAAAAAAACTTAAAAATCTTTTTCTCATCGACTATAAACAATAGAATTCCTACTATAACAATGAATCCACCAATAATTTGTGTGGCTATTAAATACTCTTTAAAAATTACTAGAGCTAAAATGGCCGCACCAATTGGTTCAAATAACATCGCAATCGAAACTACATTTGTACTAACATATTTGATGGACCAATTAAATAGTGTATGACCAAATAAATTAGGAACTATCGCTAATAAAATAAACCATATCCAGTCCATAATAGAATAAGGGCCGAATGATTCACCTTTAATAAGAACATAGATCAATAACGTAATTGTACTAACAACATAAACAATCATCGTATAAGTCACAAGAGATAACCTTTTACGTACATCCTGTCCAAATAAAAAGTAGGCTGTAACAAGTACGCACGCAATCAAAGCAAGCATATCTCCATAAAATGCCGTTCCACTACCTTTAAAATCTCCCCAACTAATTAAAACACTTCCGATTATCGCAATTACTCCTGCAGTAATAGTTTTTACAGTAATCTCCTCTTTAAAGAAAAAATATGTACCTACAAATGCAAACAATGGCTGAAGGGTAACCAAAACTGTAGAACTTGCTACAGAAGTGTAATTAAGTGATTCAAACCACAATATAAAATGAAAAGCTAAAAATATGCCTGCAATTGAAGAAAATAGCCAATCACGTATTCTTAATTGTTTTACCTCGTTAGTATATTTCCCAAAAAACAGAGGAGCCATTATTAAGACCGAAAACAACATACGGTAAAACGCAATAACCCCTGCTTCTGCATTCGCTAATTTTACTAATATGGCAGATAAGGATACCGAAACAACGCCAATAAAAATAGGGATGTATGGATGAATTTTTGGTTTCTCCATAAAATCCAACCTCCAATCAATTATGCCTCGGCATAATTGCGTCCGGAATTGCCCGAGGCTTTAACTGCTTTCAGTGAATGTTTGGACACCCACCGAACACTCACTTAAATCCACATTCATCTCACTACCTTTAGAGGTGAGTGGCTTATGCCTAAAAGAAGTTAAAAAATACTTATACATCCTTCCGATCGTGATGTACAATACAAAAAAGTAATGTACATATAATAATGACACCTTGCATATCTCTTAGCAATACGAAATATCTGTGGAGGGTTGCTTATGGAAACCTTATTTGGAAATATGATTACATATGAAGTTGGCATAAAATTAGTTATTGCAGCCACATTAAGTTTAGTAATCGGCATTGAAAGGGAATTAAAAAAGAAACCTGTAGGATTAAAAACAAGCTTAGTCATTGCTACATTTAGCTGTTTATTAACTATTATTTCGATTGAAACCGCCTATTCAACACCCCCAAGGTCTGACATCAATATTACAATGGATCCTCTTCGCTTGGCTGCCCAAGTTGTTAGTGGAATTGGATTTCTTGGAGCAGGCGTTATTTTAAGACGCGGAAATGATAGTATCTCAGGTTTAACTACCGCTGCAATGATTTGGGGAGCAGCTGGGATAGGAATTGCAGTTGGCGCAGGATTTTATATGGATGCTACATTAGCTGTTATTATCATTGTCTTCGGAATTGAGGTTTTATCGCCGTTTCTTATGAAAATAGGACCAAAACGGATTCGTATGCGAGAAATATCATTGAAAGTTCAGATTAACAATGATGAAAACAGCGAATCTTTTCTTCAATTTCTAAAGGAGAACAATATTATCATCGAAAACATTCGCATTCAAGCTGTTCCAAACAATGATAATGTTTTACATGAATTAGATTTACGTTTATCATTAATTATCTCTGATAACTTACTGTCATTTTATCGTTCATTACGAACACTATCTTATATAGAAAAAATAGAAATGGAAATTTTAAACTAGTTGGAGGATTCTTCGTGGCAGAAATATTAAAACTATTAAAAGACGGTAATAAACCCTCTCTTATGGCGGCATTTGTAAATGCCTTTTTAGGAATTATTAAAGGTGCTGCCTTCTTCTTTACAGGTAATGTTGCTATGTTTGCAGAAATGATGCACTCTTTGGGAGATGCAGCAAACCAGTTTTTCGTTTATATCGGCTCAGCTCTTTCGAAAAAAGCACCGACAAAACAATTCCCTTCAGGCTTTGGTCGAATTGTAAATTTAGTTTGTCTTTTTGCCGTAATTATCGTAGCTATCCTTTCTTATGAAACGGTAAAAGAAGGCTGGCATCATTTTATACATCCTGCAGAAGAATCTAAAGGAATGCTCATTGCACTTGGAGTATTATTGATCGGGATTGTTTTAGAAGGGGCTGTGCTTGCTAAAGCTGCGGTTGAAATTCTCCATGAAGCCGGTCAGGAAAAAGCAGGAATACTAACAGCAATTCCTAAAGCTTTTGGCTATTTGAATCGTGCAAAACCAGCAACAAAATTAGTATTTATGGAAGACTTAGTTGCTACAGGTGGTAATGTTTTGGCCTTCGCTGCTATTTTAATCGCACATTTTACAGGCTGGACAAATATAGAAGGACTTGTTTCAATGATTATTGGCTGTATGATGTTCTATGTAGTAGCAAAAGTGTTCCTTGATAATGCACGTGGCGTTATTGGTGAAACAGACGAAGAAATGCTCAACCATATTGCTCATATTGTCATGGATGACCCGAACATTCAAGATATTGTACGCTTAGAGGTTATTAAAGAAGGCGAATTTTTACATGTGGAATTAGTTGCTGAAGCTGACGCTAATCTATCACTCGCTTTTCTAGATGACGTACGCGACCATTTAACAGAGATCATTTCAAGTCAGAAGGGCGTAACAAAAGTGACCATTTTATTTGATGAGGATGATGGCACAATAGATTGGGTGCATATTGGCGAAAGACCAGAAACTAAACATTAAAACAGTAACATCAACCTTATTATCCAAAATATTTTTTCTATAATAAGATAAATAGCCAATTGCCATATTTCAGGCAGTTGGCTATTTTTCAAATTAATTGTAGACGCCCTCGTTTCACTTAATCATATCTTCAATGAAGCCACCTTGAACCTCTCCATTACATACAAAAACATGATTCTGACACGACAATAAAAAATATGAGACCACAATGCGTAGCCTCATATCCATTTTCAATATTAAAATGAGTTTTGCAAAATAGTACGGACTTCTTCTTCTTGTAATTTGTTGAAGTTTCCAAAAGGTCCATTTTGCATAGCATGTTCTACAATTTGATTGAATTTCGAATCATCAATATCATAATCTGCAAAGCGACTTGGAGCTCCTAATGAAGTCCAGAATGAAGATATACGATCAATCCCCTCATATGCAACTTCTTCCGGTGACTTCCCTGTCGCATCAACGCCAAAGACACGTGTTGCAAGGCCTGCAAAACGTTCTGGATTCACCGATACACTTAGACGCATCCAATGAGGCTGTAAAATTGCTAATCCACCTGCATGCGGAATATCGTAAACTGCAGATACAGCATGCTCAATATTATGTGACGCCCAATCACCACGAGAGCCAATTGATAAGAATCCATTTAACCCAATTGTTCCAGCTAATAAAATTGTTTCACGTAACTGGATATTCTCCAAATCGTCTAGTAATTTAGGCGCTGTAGAAATGACAGTTCGTAACACACCTTCACACATTTCATCTGTAATTGGTGTATTCGTCGTACTATGGAAATACTGTTCAAATACATGTGACATCATATCAACGATTCCATAAACTGTATGATCTTTTGGTACTGTCACTGTATACACTGGATTTAAAATTGAAAATTTCGGGAATGCAGCAGGACTACCCCAACTTAGTTTTTCTTCTGTAGCTGCGTTCGTAATAACAGAGCCAGAGTTCATTTCGGAGCCTGTTGCAGCAAGAGTTAAAACGGTTCCGAGCGGTAAAGCGTCCTGCACGAAAACTTTACGTTTCACAATATCCCACGCATCGCCATCGTATTTTGCACCAGCAACGATTAATTTTGAACAGTCAATAACGGAACCTCCGCCAACGGCTAGAACAAGGTCAATTCCTTCTCTTTTACAAATATCAATACCAAGTCTTGCCGTTTCAACACGCGGATTTGGCTCGACACCACTCAATTCAAAGATCGTTTTATCCGCTTCATGTAACTTTTCGATGACGGCATTGTATACACCATTTTTCTTAACGCTACCTCCACCATATACAACTAACACCTTTTTACCGTATTGCGCGATCTCTCTTGGTAACTTTTCCAGTGCATCTTCACCAAAATGTAACTTCACCGGATTATAAAATGTAAATGAATCCATTCAATTCGCCCCTTTCTAGTTGGATTTTCTCATATTTCTATTAGGGAAAGCAAAGATTAAATTTTGGACATGTAGTCGTTATTTCATTGACACAATAAGTCTTTAAAAACACGAAACGAGTCATCCCATTAAAGGAATGACTCGTTCCATATTTATATTTTGATTAAACCCATCCACGGAAGCGTGAAGCTTCTGCAGTACGGCGAACACCTACCATATAAGCTGCTAAACGCATGTTAATGTTACGTGTTGTTGCTGTTGTATAAACGTTTTCAAATGCATCAACCATTTTTTTGTATAGACGTTCTTCAACTTCTTCCTCAGTCCAGTAATAACCTTGGTTATTTTGTACCCATTCGAAGTAAGAAACTGTTACCCCACCAGCAGATGCTAATACGTCTGGTACAAGTAAAATGTCACGCTCAGTTAAAATTCTAGTTGCTTCAGCAGTTGTTGGACCATTTGCTGCTTCTACTACGATGTTTGCTTTAATGTTGTGTGCATTATCAGCAGTAATTTGATTTTCAATAGCAGCAGGCACTAGAATATCACAATCAAGCTCTAATAATTCTTTGTTTGAAATTGTGTTTTCAAATAATGTTGTTACTGTACCGAAGCTATCGCGACGATCTAATAAGTATTCGATATCTAAACCTTCCGGATCATGAAGTGCACCATAAGCATCTGAAATACCGATTACTTTTGCACCTAAATCATGCATGAATTTCGCAAGGAAGCTACCTGCGTTACCAAAGCCTTGAATAACAACGCGTGCACCTTTAAGATCAATGCCACGTTTTTTCGCTGCTTCTTGGATAACGATTGTTACACCTTGTGCAGTAGCACGGTCACGACCTTGAGAACCACCAAGCACTAGTGGCTTACCTGTGATGAAACCTGGTGAGTTGAATTCATCCATACGGCTGTATTCGTCCATCATCCAAGCCATAATTTGCGCATTCGTAAATACGTCTGGAGCAGGAATGTCTTTTGTTGGTCCTACGATTTGACTAACTGCACGTACATAGCCGCGGCTTAAACGTTCAATTTCACCCATAGACATTTGACGTGGGTCACAGATGACACCGCCTTTACCACCGCCATAAGGTAGATCCACAATACCGCATTTCAATGTCATCCACATTGAAAGCGCTTTAACTTCTTCCTCAGAAACTGCTGGGTGGAAACGTACCCCACCTTTAGTTGGTCCTACAGCATCATTATGTTGTGCACGGTAACCAGTAAATACTTTAGTTGTACCATCATCCATTTTCACTGGGATGCGTACTTGTAACATACGAAGTGGTTCCTTTAACAATTCATACATTGCTTCGTCATAGCCAAGTTTATTTAGAGCATCTTGAATGACATCTTGTGTTGATGTGAATAGGTTTAAGTTTTCAGACATATTAAATCGCCTCTTTGTTTTATTTAATGATAGTATATCGGCATCATTGTAACATACTTCCGAATTAAAATGTGAACATTTTGTTAAAGATTAAATACTTTTTCAATTTGTTCAATTGACCAATCTAAATCTTCTTGAGAAATAACAAGTGGTGGTGCAAAACGAATGACTGTATCATGTGTTTCTTTACATAATAAGCCTAGTTCTTTAAGCTTTTCACAGTATGGACGTGCTTCCTCAGTTAATTCCATTCCGATGAATAAACCACGACCACGAACTTCTTTAATTACTGGATTATTAATGTTGCGTAATCTACCTTTGAAATATTCACCTAGCTCTTGAGAACGCTCTGCTAATTTTTCATCTAGTAATACTTTAAGTGATGCAATAGAAACCGCACATGCTAATGGATTACCACCGAAAGTAGAACCATGTGAACCTGGATTGAATACACCTAAGATGTCACGGTTTGCAGCTACACAAGAAATTGGGAATACACCGCCACCTAGAGCTTTACCTAAAATGTACATATCAGGCTCTACATCTTCCCAGTCACATGCAAACATTTTACCTGTACGTGCTAAACCAGCTTGGATTTCATCTGCAATGAATAAAACATTGTTTTCACGACATAACTCGCGAGCTGCTTTTAAGAAGCCTTCTGGTGGAATAACAATACCAGCTTCCCCTTGGATAGGTTCGATTAAAAACGCTGCAGTGTTCGGAGTAATTGCTGATTTCAATGCATCTAAATTACCGTAATCTACCAGTTTAACATTCGGTAACATTGGACCGAAACCACGACGATATTCTTCGTCAGATGATAAAGATACAGCAAGCATTGTACGGCCATGGAAGTTTCCGTTACATGCAATGATTTCAGCCTTGCCATCTTCTACACCTTTTACATCATATGCCCAACGACGAGCAGCTTTAAATGCAGTTTCTACCGCTTCTGCACCTGTATTCATTGGTAATACCATTTGTTTATTCGTTAATGTACCAACAAGCTCATACCATTCACCAAGGTTTTCGCTATAAAATGCACGAGAAGTTAATGTTACCTTATCAGCTTGCTCTTTTAACGCAGCGATAATTTTTGGATGACGATGTCCCTGATTCACAGCAGAGTAAGCTGATAGCATATCTAAGTATTTGTTTCCTTCTGGATCTTTTACCCAAGCACCCTCAGCCTCTGAAATAACGATTGGCAGTGGGTGATAGTTTGCAGCACCAAAATTTTGAGTTTGTTCAATAACTTGTTGTGTTTTTGTCATATAGTATTCTCTCCTTACTTTCATCATGAAAAATCTATGGAAGACTATGTTCTTCTAAAAGCTAATTTACTAGACAGCATTTTCTGAATAAAGAAAAAATAAGAATCTACTTGCTTCCCCTAGGTAAAGCCGCTTCGACGTTAGCTACTGCGGTTCTTACCAGGCTTACTTTCCCAGGAGGAGTTTCGCAGATTCTTTTTAATTCTAATACTTATAGAAAAGCCTTATCTTAAACATTAAAGCATTTCTGAAGTTGTTTTTGCTTGCATGTGAAGTTGTAGATAGTCAGGGCCACCTGCTTTTGAGTCTGTACCTGACATATTGAAGCCACCAAATGGTTGGTAACCTACGATTGCACCTGTACAACCACGGTTGAAGTATAAGTTACCTACATGGAAATCTTCACGTGCTTTTTCTAAATTCACACGATTATTTGTAATAACCGCACCAGTTAAACCGTATTCAGTATCGTTTGCAATATCGATTGCTTCATCGAAATCTTTAGCTTTTGTAATAGCTACAACTGGTCCAAAAATTTCTTCTTTCATAACACGTGCATTACGATCTACGTCTGCAAATACTGTTGGTTGGACGAAGTAACCAACTGAATCATCAGCTGTACCACCAGCAACAAGGCGACCTTCTCCCTTACCAATTTCAATGTATTCTGTAATTTTGTTGAATGCTGCTTGGTCGATAACTGTTGCCATGAAGTTGCTGAAGTCTACTGGATCACCAACTGTTAGTGCATTCGTAAGCTCCACTACACGATTCACAACTGTGTCATATACATCTTCAACGATAACAGCACGAGAACATGCTGAACATTTTTGACCTGAGAAGCCGAATGCTGATTTTACGATAGATTGTGCAGCAAGTTCTAAATCTGCTTCTTTATCGACAACGATTGTATCTTTACCGCCCATTTCAGCGATTACACGTTTAATCCAAATTTGACCATCGTTTAATACCGATGCACGTTGGTTAATACGTAAACCTACATCACGTGAGCCAGTGAAGCTGATGAAGCGTGTTTTTGGATGATCAACTAAGTAGTCACCTACTTCTGCCCCAGAACCGGGTACAAAGTTCACAGCACCTGCTGGCAGACCTGCTTGCTCTAATACTTCGATAAATTTATAAGCAACTACTGGAGTTGTAGAAGCTGGTTTTAATAATACAGTGTTACCTGTTACTAAAGCTGCAACCGTTGTACCTGCCATAATTGCGAATGGGAAGTTCCAAGGTGAAATAACAATACCAACCCCTAATGGAATATAGTCATAACGGTTGTATTCACCTGGACGGCTTTCTACAGGTTGACCGTCTTTAATACGTAGCATTTGACGACCATAATATTCTAAAAAGTCGATTGCTTCTGCAGTATCTGCATCAGCTTCAGCCCATGGTTTACCTGCTTCTTTTGTTAAAAGTGCAGAGAATTCATGTTTACGACGGCGAATAATCGCTGCTGCTTTAAATAATACATCTGCACGAATAGCTGGATCTACTTTTTTCCAAGTTTTAAATGTTTCATCAGCCGCTTGCATCGCTTTTTCAGCTAGCTCTTTACTTGCTTTTGATACGCGACCAATTACTTCTGTTTTCTTTGCAGGGTTATATGAAATGATTTTATCTTCTGTAGTAATACGTTCGCCACCAATAATAAGTGGATAGTCTTGACCTAAATAACTCTCAACTTTATTTAAAGCCTCTACATATGCGTTGTAGTCTGCTTCTTGAGTAAAATCCGTGAATGGTTCGTGTTTGTATGAAATCATAATTTATCCTCCCTAGTGAGATGTATTTTAGTGTGCAAAAAACATTGACGCAAAATATTTTTGCGTTTAGAATATTCTTACACTTATTATAATGCAAAATTTCGTTGCATATTTCAAGTAAAAAATTTTTTGAGGTGCACATTTTATGAAAATTTCTGAACCCTTACTACCTTTTTATGAGTTTATTGCAACAAATGTAACTGTTGGTATACACGCCGTAGACCTTTCTGGCAAAACAATTATTTATAATACAAAGATGAAAGAAATTGAGGGATTTCATTTTGATGAATTAGCAGATCGTTCTGTTATTGAAATGTTTTCCTTTCGCCAGCATGAAAGTACCTTAATGCGTGTTTTACAAACTGGTCAAAAAGAAATTAATGTTAAACAAACCTATTGGAATAAAAATGGTCATGAAATTACAACGATTAATGATACTTTTCCACTTTATGCTGAAAATAAACTAATTGGAGCTATTGAATTTGCTCGTGACATTACATCACTCGAAAAGCTTGTTTATCAGCCTCTTCGTCGATATGGTGAACCATTAACATTCGATGTCATTACTTCTGTTTCCGAATCGATGCAACAGGTTATCGCAAATGCCAAAAAAGCGGCAGCTGTGAAATTACCTGTTTTACTAATTGGTGAATCCGGTACAGGAAAAGATTTAATCGCAGAGGGTATTCACCATGCAGCATCTTCTGATCCTGAAGCATTTGTCACTCTAGTAAGTCGTCGTTCTGCACAATCTGTTTTAGATAAATTACAGGAGCTCTTACAGGATGACAAGGCATACACTTTTTTCTTTGAACGCATTGATTTTTTAAGCCTAGATATCCAAGAGCAATTATTAGAAGTATTGCAATCCCTTCCACAGTCAAAGTACATGCTCATTGGGAGTGTTGGTAGCGATCCAATTACATTAATTGCGGAAAAGAAGCTTTCAAAATCACTGTATTATTTCTTTGCAACAATGGCCATTACCATCCCAAATTTAACAGATCGAAAAGAAGATATTCTTCCATTCGTAGAGGATTATTTTAGCCGCCATCGAGAACGCTTTGCTTCAAATGTAGCGGAACTTGCACCTGATGTACGGGATTTATTCTTGCAATATGATTGGCCAGGGAATTTAAAGGAGCTTGAGCTATTACTAGATGAAATTGTGTCATTTATGACGACTGAGTCAACAGTTACCTCAGATTTACTCCCGCTGCATTTTCGTTTCAAGGTACAACAGCAAGATGAATCCAATCGCGAGCCAGAATTCTTTATGTTCCATCAACAAAATGATGTAATGCCGCTCGATGCTTATTTACGTGAAGCCGAATCATATTATGTGCAAAATGTCTTAAATTTATATGAGGGCAATATTACAAAGGCTGCTAGTGCACTTGGCATGAGTCGCCAAAACTTACAATACCGAATTCGGAAAATAAAAAATCAGTAATTTTGAATATAAAAAACGAGGATACCTTCAATATGAAAGCATCCTCGTTTTATTATCCCGCATTAGCAGGCAGTAATTTTTGCTGTACCGAAAGTGAATTCATCTCACCAACTATAGAAGTGGGAGACTTCCGCTGAAAGAAGTAAAAGATTTACTTTATTGTCCTGACTGCTCGATCCAGTCCTGTAATTTATCTTTTAGGGAATTAAAACCATTCGCATCCGATTCATCTACACGGTCCTGCAATGATTTACGTGGTGGTGCATCTTTTTTACGTAATGTTGCTGGGCGCTCTTGCAAAGCTCGAATCGATAAACTAATTTTTTCGGCCTCTTCATCGATTTCAAGTATCTTCACTTCTACCTCTTGCCCAACTGATAAAAACTCACTAACATCCTTTACAAAGCCGTACGTAATTTCGGAAATATGCACAAGGCCTTGTGTATCTTCATCAAGCGCAACAAATGCACCGTACGGCTGAATACCTGTAACTTTTCCGTTCAACACGTCTCCTAATTCATATTTTTTCACCATAACCTCTTGCCCACTTTCTTTTTGATTGCTACGTATATATCACCTTAAATTATAACATACGTGTAAAAGTCGGGCAAAAAATCTCCTTAATTGTTAATAGCACTAATTAGGTAACGCGTCCCACCATTTTCAGTTGCTACAGAGGTTAATTTAAAGGATAATTGCTGTCCAATTACTCCATGCGCCGCACTTTTTACAGTGGCTCTAATATTAAGTGACGAATCTCCTATTGCATGAAGAGCTGTAAAACTTTCCATCCCATCAAACTGAACAACTGCATTGATATCCACATCATCAGTTAAAAGTCTCTGAGCTATGTCACGATCACCAACCCCATGAGCATATAAAAATAAACTAACGATATTAATTGGATTTAATGTGTCGATCATTGCATCATCCTTCGTATAGACAAATGCATTGTAAAGTAATTTAGTTTGCTCAATCCAATTGTCATCAATTGCTATACTTGTTGTTCCATCTTGTGTCTGCATAAATATATCTTTTCGCAAATGTAATATGCCCATCCATATATCGTATGTTGTTAACTGTTCTAGCGTTTTGGATTGTCCAGTTACCTTTATTTCATCTAGTATT
>Ga0213822_1001735_pt1 | contig 11623 bp, 13 predicted proteins | sample MC6MC0908MG_FD_179872 | JGI IMG/M metagenome (GOLD analysis project Ga0213822, IMG submission 179872) | Enriched soil aggregate microbial communities from Iowa State University, Ames, United States - MC6-MC0908-MG | ecosystem: Environmental > Terrestrial > Soil > Unclassified | place: USA: Iowa...
TCGCAGCTGACCTTCGACATCGATCTGGCCCGTCAGCAGAGCAACGACAACCCGGTGTTCTACGTGCAGTACGCGCATGCCCGTGTCTGCAGCCTGCTGCGCCAGGCGCAGGAGAAGGGCCTGGTCTACGAACAGGGCACCGGTCTGTCCAACCTGGGCCGCCTGGCCGATGACGCATCGCTGGCCCTGATGAACGAGATCTCGCGTTATCCGGAAGTGGTGGAAGCGGCCGGTGTGGCGCTGGAACCGCACCAGGTCGCGCAGTACCTGCGCGAATTGGCGCACGCGTTCCACACGTGGTATCACGGGACACCGGTGCTGGTGGATGACGCGACCGATCGCAATGCCAAGTTGACCCTGGCCTGCGCGGCGCGCCAGGTACTGGCCAATGGCCTCGACCTCCTGGGCGTTTCCGCCCCGGAAAAAATGTAAGTCTCAGGAGACGCAGTAGACATGGCAGCACGACGCGGCAAGACACAGGCTCGGCGCAACAGCAGCCAAGGCACGCCCGGATGGGTGTGGCTGGTTGCCGGCGTGGCGATCGCCGCCGTGGTGTTCCTGGCGGCGCCGAACCTGTTCAAGGGCGAGGGCGATGGCTTCCTGCGCGCCGGTCCACAGCCGAACCCGAACGCGCAGCCGGCGCCGGTAGCCGATGGCGAAAGCGATGTCGGCACCCAGCCGGCTGCACAGCCGGCCACGCCGAAGCCGGCTGAGCCGGAAAAGCCGGCGGCCACCCAGTACGATTTCTACACCCTGCTGCCTGGCAAGGAAGTGGAGATGTCCGACGCCGAACTGGCCGCCAGCGCGCGCGCCGAGGAACAGCGCCGGAGCAAGGCCGAAGCGCAGCGCGCGCAGGCAGCACTGGAAGGCAAGCCGGTGCCGGCGGTTGCGGCCACGGCACCTGCGGCGACTGCAAGCGTTGCCAGCACCGCCCCGGTGACCGCCACCAGCCGTCCGCTGCCGACGCCGGTGAGTGAACGTCCGACGACCGCCACGCCAGCGGCCGCCACCACCGCGCCGGCCAGCGCCAGCACCGTTGCCGCCGCTCCTGCGGCACGCAGCGAAACCGCGCCGGCCGCCGCAAGCACTGCAGCAGCCCCGGCACCGGCCGACAACGCCCGCTACATCCTGCAGGCCGGTGCGTTCGGCGCGTCCGGCGATGCCGAAGCGACCAAGGCCAAGCTGGCGATGATGGGCCTGGCTGCACGCGTGGAGTCGGCGCAGATCAACGGCAAGACCGTGTACCGCGTACGCATGGGGCCCTATGGCACCGCCGGTGAGCTTTCCGAAGCCAAGCAGAAGCTGGATGGCACCGGCCTGCAGGCGATGGCGATCAAGGCGCAGTAAGCGTGCGGGCATGATGAAAAAAGCCGGGCATTGCCCGGCTTTTTTTTTTGCCCGTGCAGCGCCGGCTCGACGCTGCAGACAGCGGATCAGCTCTCGCGGGCAACCTGGAAACCGGCGAACGACTGGCTGACCGGCATCAGTTCCAGGCGATTGATGTTCAGGTGCGGGGGCAGGCTCGCCACCCAGAAGATCTGCTCGGCGATGTCTTCGGCGGTCATCGGGTTGGCGCCGGTGTACAGCCTGTCCGACGCAACCTGGTCGCCATGGGTGCGGACCACGGTGAACTCGGTTTCGGCCATGCCCGGTTCGATGGTGGTCACGCGTACACCGGTACCGTGCAGGTCCGAACGCAGGCCCAGCGAGAACTGGCTGACGAACGCCTTGGTGCCGCCATAGGCGTTGCCGCCCGGATACGGATAGACACCGGCCACCGACGAAATGTTGATGATGGCGCCCTTGCGCTCCACCAGCTGCGGCAACAGGCGATGGGTCAGGGTGACCAGCGCGGTGATGTTGGTGTCGATCATCGTCGTCCAGTCCTTCAGGCTGGCGCTCTGCGCCGGCGCGGTGCCTTGGGCCAGACCGGCATTGTTGACCAGCAGATCGATGTCACCGAAGGCCGGCGGCAGCGCCAGCAGTGCCGCTTCCATCGCGACCGGATCACGCACGTCGAACACGGCCGCGTGCACCACCTCCTTGCCGTAGCGCTCGACCAGCGGCTGCAGGCGTTCGCTGCGACGGCCGGTGGCGATCACTTTCCAGCCTGCCTGGACGAAGCGGTGTACGGCAGCGGCGCCGAAGCCGGACGTGGCGCCGGTAATCAGGACGGTTCGGGTCATCAGACAACTCCGTGGGAAACCAGACCGCCATTCTGGCACCGTCGGCCCACGGCTGCGTTGCCTGATCGGCCCGCTGCGGTGCGCGCGGTCAGCGCAGGCGGAACACGCGTGCCTTCGGCAGATCTTCGTCGACCTGCAGGAACCAGCGCCCGGCGATACCCGGAATCACCTCGATCTGCGGTGCCTGCAGGGTCTTGCGCAGCTTCATCTGGCCCTTCATCACCTGCCACTGCTGACCGTTGTCGAGGGTGAACACCGTGCCCGGCTGCCAACCCGCAACGTCGCCGACCACGCGCGCGCTGACCGGACCCTCTTCCAGGCCCAGGTGCATCGCCGCCGGGGCGGGAACGTTGGCCGGCACCGGCGCACCGGTGTTGGCCGCAACCGCCGCCCGCGTGGGTACGGGCGTAGATGCCTCGGCCTCGCGCAGCACACGGTTCAGGGTCTGCAGCTGGGTCGCGTCCAGGCCCACTTCGGCCAGCTGGGCCGCGCTGAGACGCTGCTCCACGGGCACGAAACGGTCCTGGGCGGTGGCGGCGAAGCTGCTGGCGACCAGCAGAATGGAGAGAAGGTACCGGCGCATCAGAGGGAATCCCTGCAGAACAGCGCTCACGATGCTGCAATCCGGTGACAGTCCGGTTACAGCCGCAGGGCCGGTACAATGGGCCATGATCAATAATGATGTACTGCGCAGCGTGCGCTACTCCCTGGACCTCGGCGACCACCACGTGGTCACCCTGTGCCAGATGGCCGATCCGGCGTTCGAAGTGGATGTCGACCAGGCCAAGGCCTGGTTGCTGCGTGAAGACGAGCCGGGTTTCCAGCCGATGAGCGACAGTGCGCTGGCGCACTTCCTCGATGGCCTGATCCTGCACCTGCGCGGTCACGATGAGGGCCAGGCGCCGCGCGCGGTGGAAACCCGCATCGACAACAACCTGGTGTTGAAGAAGCTGCGCGTGGCCTTCCAGCTGCGCGATGTCGACATGATGGAGATCTTCACCAGCATCGGCTTCAATGTCTCCAAATCCGAACTCGGCGCGCTGTTCCGCCAGCCCGGCCACAAGAACTATCGGCGCTGCCTGGACCAGATGCTGCGCAACTTCCTCAAGGGCCTGAGCCTGCGCCTGCGCGGCTGAGAACGGCATCGACGAAGGCGCGTGCGGCCGGCGTCGGCAGGCGCTGCCAGACCAGATGTACGCGCCGGGTCGGGGTCGGTTGCAGCGGCACCTGCACCACCCCTTTGAAACCGTCGGCGATCAGCACCGGCACGATGCCCACCGCCAGGCCGTGGCGGACGAAGCGCTCGACCAGTTCCATCAGGTTGACCTCGAAACGCACCTGATGCGGCAGGCCCGCTGCGGCGAACGCATCATCGGTCTGCCGGCGCGCGCCGGTCCCCCGCGGGAAATCGACCAGGGCCTCATCCTGCAGCGCCGCCAACGGCAGCCGCTGGCGCGTGGCCAGCCGATGCTGCGGCGCCAGCACGGCCACCAGATCCTCTTCCTGCAGCATCTGGTGGCAGACGCCCTCAAGATCGGCCGACGGCGCCAGCCCCACCAGCGCCACGTCCAGTGCACGCGACTGCACCTGCTCTAGCAGGGTCTCGCTCTTGTCCACCCGCAACTGGAATTCGACCTGCGGGTGCTGCTGCTGGAAGGCAGCCAGCATGGCCACCGCGTCGATGCCGGTCAGCGACGATATCTGCCCGATCGCCAGCAGGCCGCGCACTTCACCACTGACGGCAGCGACGTCGGCACGCAGGTGGCGCAGGCTGGCCAGTACCTGCCGGGCGTGCACCAGCAACGCTTCGCCCGCGGCCGTAGCGCGCACCTGGCGCGGCAGCCGCTCGAACAACGTCGTGCCCAGCTCCTGCTCCAGATGGGCGATCTGGTGGCTCAAGGCCGACTGCACGACGTGGCAGCGCGCGGCCGCACGGGTGAAGTTGCCCTCTTCAGCCAGGGCCACGGCGAACTCAAGCTGCTTGAGGTTCACACCGGTATCTCAATTTCAGATGACAGGGATGATGATGATTCATTTCCATCATGACCGCAGCAGGCAGACACTGTGTTGCCCTGCTTCACGGAACATCGCGTGTCTCCTTCCCTTCCTCCCCTGCAGCGCTGGCAGATCCTGTTGATGTCGGTCGCCACCGGCGTCGCGGTGGCCAGCAATTACTACGCGCAGCCGTTGCTGCATACCATCGCCGATGCCTTCGGCGTGCCTTTCGGCCAGGTCGGCATGGTGGTGACCGCTGCGCAGTTGAGCTACGCAGCTGGCCTGATCCTGCTGGTGCCGTTGGGTGATCTGTTCGAGCGCCGCCGGCTGATCGTGGTGATGACCTTGTTGTCAGCCAGCGGACTGGTGATCAGCGCGTGCGCGCCGTCGTTGCCATGGCTGTTGGCCGGTACCGCTATCACCGGGTTGTTCTCGGTGGTGGCGCAGGTACTGGTGCCGTTCGCCGCCACCCTGGCCGCACCGGAGCATCGCGGCCGCGTGGTCGGCACGCTGATGAGCGGGCTGCTGCTGGGCATCCTGCTGGCACGCACCGTGGCCGGGCTGCTGTCGAGCCTGGGCGACTGGCGCCTGGTCTACGCGATCGCTGCAGGTACGCTGGTGCTGACCGCACTGGCCCTGCAGCGCGGCCTGCCGCGTTTCCACCACACTGCCGGGCTCGGCTACTTCGCGTTGCTGCGCTCGATCGGCACGCTGTTCCTGCAGGAACCGGTGCTGCGCCAACGCACACTGCTCGGCGCGTGCAGCTTTGCGATGTTCGCGATCTTCTGGACGCCACTGGCATTCCTGCTGGCGCAGCCGCCGTATGCCTACAGCGACGCCACCATCGGCCTGTTCGGGCTGGTCGGTGCCGCCGGTACGCTGGCCGCCGGCCTGGCCGGGCGCATGTCGGATCGTGGCCAGACCGGCCGGGCCACGGCCATTGCGCTGGTGCTGTTGCTGCTGTCCTGGCTGCCTCTGGGATTGTCGGCGCATTCGCTGCTGGCACTGCTGGTCGGCGTGGTGGTGCTGGACCTGGCCGCGCAGCTGCTGCATGTCAGCAACCAGAACCTGATCTACGCGCTGCAGCCGGAGGCACGCAACCGCCTCAATGCCGGTTACATGACCGGCTATTTCATCGGTGGCTCGCTGGGCTCGCTGCTGTCGGCGCAGGTCTACCAGCGTTTCGGCTGGACCGGCGTGTGCGTGGCCGGTACCGCGGTGGCGGTACTGGCCCTGCTGGTGTGGCTGCCCAGTGCCTGGCGCACACGCCAGGCAACATCGGCCGACTAGAAGCTGCCCTGCAGCGCCAGTTCCCAGCGTCCACCGGCATTGCCCGGGAACAGCCGCTTGGCGGCGCTGTCGGTGTCATGCACGGTGGCGCGCAGTTCCCAGGCCGGCGTCAGCGTGGCGATGGCACTGAGCTGGCCATGCAGGTAGTCCGGCCCCTGCGCGGTAGCCAGCCAGTACTGCCCCACCGCCGCTTCCAACCGCACGCGCTCGCTCAACGGCACCCGCACGCCCAGCTGCGCGTAGGTGCCGCGACGGCCGCCGGCCAGCGCATCGTTGGAGTGGGCAACCTGCAGCCAGGCCCGTTGCTTCCAGGTGGTGGTGACATTGAGTTCGGTCCAGTCCAGTGCGCGGCCGGTGCCCGGATAGACATACCGGGTGAGGTTCGCATCCAGGCTCCAGTCCGGCGACAGCGCGCCCGACCAGCCGGCGACGAGATCGAACTCGCTGCGTGCCCCGCTGTCCGGCGTGAACGAGACATTCGAGCCCCAGGCGCTGGCATACCAGCCCGAACCCACCGTCACCTTTGCCCCCACCTGCGCGGCCGGATCGCCCTCGCTCTGCGAGCTGCCGCGCCAGACATAGTCGCTGGTCAATGCCGCCGTGCCACTCACCTGCACCTGCGCCTGCACGCTGCCGGCGCACAGCAGCCCCGCCAGTGCGGCCGCGCTGGCCACGATCATCCCCTTGCTCTTCACTGCACTCACTTCCTCGTCGAAGGCGGTCTGTCCGCCGGGACGGCAGTGTCGATGGCATGGCCGTAACGGTTCGATGGCGATGCTGCCGTGCCAGCGCAAATTCAGCGTAAATCCGCGCTACGGTGAGCGCGGTATCATGCGGGCCTATTTCCAGGAACCAACCACGTGGACGCCATCCTGACCCCGGTATCGATCGGCGAGCTGATCGACAAGATCACCATTCTCGAGATCAAGGCCGAGCGCATCGACGATGCGACCAAGCTGGCCAACGTGCGCACCGAGCTTGACGGTCTGCTGCCGCTGCTGCTGCAGCAGCTTGACGCGCAGCCGGCACTGGCCGCGATGAAGACGCAGCTGAAGGCCATCAACGAGCGCATGTGGGAGATCCAGGACCAGCTGCGCGACAAGGAAGCGGCGCAGGTGTTCGACGAAGCGTTCATCCAGCTGGCGCGCGCCGTGTACGGCACCAACGGCGAACGCGTGCAGGTGAAGAACGAGATCAACCGCGTCGCCGGTTCGGCGCTGGTGGAAGAAAAGCAGTACCAGGGCGAGTAAACCGCTCAGCCGCATTCAAGCAGGTGGCGGATGCGGAACAGCTCGCCATCGCTGTGGATGCCGAGCTTCCGGTAGGCTGTGCGCTTCTGCGTGCTGACAGTGCTGGCCGAACGGCCGAACCGCAATGCGACTTCACCGGTACTGCAGCCCTGCAGGACCAGCCTGAGTACCTCGCGCTCGCGCCGGCTCAACGGCGCCAGCACGGGTGCCGGCGTGCGCCGCATGCGCGGCCTGTTCAATTGCGCGCGCAATTCCGGTGGCACGAAGCGCCTTCCACTTGCCACGACATCGACCGCGCGCAACAACATCTCTGCCGACGTCGCCTTGGACAGGAATCCGCGCGCACCGGCCTGCATTGCCGTGGTAACCGTGCTGGCGTTGCAATGCTCGGACAGCACCAGCACCGGCAGCAGCGGCCAGCGCTGCGACAGCCTGCGTAGCAGGGCCAGCCCATCACCGGCATCGCCGGGCAGCAGTGCATCGATCAACAGCAGGTCGATGCCGCCCGGGTTGCGTTGCAGCAGGTCCAGCAGCGCGCGTTCGTCGGCAACGCTGCCGCAGACCTGCACGCCGCCGTGCTGGCGCAGCACCACTTCCACGCCCAATCGCAGTACCGGATGCGGGGCCAGCAGTGCCAGGCGGCAAGGCTGGTCAGGGAGCAGAGCGGGAACGACAAGCGGCATTGCGGCAGATCCGGATGTACGGAAAGCCCACCGTAGGTCGGGATCGCAGGCAGCGGAATCCAATTTATTGCAACGCAACATCTTTCCGCACCGGGCAGTCAGATGGCGTTCCAGTTCCTCACAACGAAACAGGCCCGGCATGAGCCGGGCCTGTCAGGCACGAGCAGCGCAGGACTGCGCCGCGGTGCGATTACCAGCTGAAGCGCGGGCCGACGGTGTATTCCTTGTCGCCGTGGCGGTTCATCTTCAGCTCGCCGTTCAGGCCCCAGTTCTGGTTCAGCTTGACCTGACCACCCAGACGGCCGTACCACTGGCTGTCGATGTCGACGCCGTGCTTCTTCGAATAATCTTCGTAACCGACCAGGCCGTAGACCTCTGCGTGGGCACCGAACGCGGTACGGATACCGGCTTCAGCGCTGTAGCCGTTGAAATCCAGGCCGTGCTTCTGGTCGAACTTCTGGTAGGCGACGCGGGCAACGAAGTCGGTCGACGGAGCGATTTCGACGTTGTAGCCGGCACCGACCTTCCACTGGTCAACCTTGATGTTGGTGTGGTCGACTTCCTGGCGGCTGTACTCGCCGAAAGCGTGGAAGTTCGGCAGGAAGCCGTAGGAACCCTTCACGCCCCAGCCATCAGCCTTGATGCCGTCAACGTCGGTCTTGGCGTAGTCAGCCTCGGCGTAGTTGTAGGACAGGTTCTCGGCGGCCGAAGCGGTGAACGGCAGGGCAGCGGCCAGAGCCAGAGCAATCAGCGAATTCTTCATGGGGGTACACCTTTACTTTCTTATGGTGTGCAGCAGCGCCAGGGCGCCATCGCATCGGGAATGTAAATTCTCCGTTATTCGCCACAACGCTCCCTGAAAACAGCGGTCTTCGCATTGCTGAATTTTTTGCATTGATTCAGCAAGGCTCAGGCATACGCGCGCGGTACGCGCACGCGCTTCGATATCAACGAGACGGCAGCCGATGTCGATTTGCCGCACCGTGAAGCGTCGACTCAATGAAGGCCGTGCACCTGGCACGGTCCATTCCGGAGGCAAGCGATGAGCTACATCGATGGTTTCGTACTGGCGGTGCCGACCGCCAACAAGGAGAAATTCCTCGCCCACGCCCGTACCGGCGACGTGGTGTTCCTGGAATATGGAGCACTGCGCGTGGTCGAGTGCTGGGGCGATGACGTGCCGCACGGCAAGACCACCGACTTCTTCGGCGCGGTGAAAGCCACGGCGGAGGAAACAGTGGTGTTTTCCTGGATCGAGTGGCCGGACAAGGCCACCCGCGATGCAGGCATGCAGAAAATGATGGACGACCCGCGGTTGGACCCGTCGAAGAATCCCATGCCGTTCGACGGTGCACGGATGATCTACGGTGGATTCGAACCGATCTTCGAACTCAAGCGCTGACCCGCGCGGGCGTCCTCAGCGGGCGCCCGCTTCATCCTCACCGGCCGCGTGACCGGCACCCAGCGCAGCACCTGCACCAACACCCAGCCCGCCCATTCCGGCACCCATGCCGCCGCCACCTCCACCGGTGCGACCGCCCTTGGCTTCGCCCTCGTTGCGGCCCTTGCCACTTCCGCCACCGCTGCCCGCAGGGCGGGTAGGCCCCTGGCGCGGGATCTCCAGGTCGCCCGGTACCGGCGCAAGGTCCAGCGCCTCGCGGACGAAGTCGCGCAGCGAGATCACCAGTTCGTGTGTGTGCACCGCACGCCCCTGTGCCAGTTCACTGGCAGCGCGCGCGGCCAGCCGTACCTGCTCGTCGGTGCCCAGCAGCAGGATGTCCGACAAGGCCGCTTCGACCGCATCGCGGATGCGCCGGGCCCGATCCGAGCCCGGCTCGGCGATGCCTTCTTCGTGGGCCCGCTGGCGCAGGTCGCGCAGGTGGGTTGGATCGACCCCCAGCTCACCGGTGAAGGAGCCGCCCAGCGTCTTGTAGGCAGCCATCAAGGTACGCAGCCGCTCGTTGATCTGGCGGTTCTCGCGTTCGCGGCGCTGCTGCAGGGTCTGCATCACCAGCAGGCGGATACCCACGCCGAGCAGGGTGATCAGGACCAACCCGGCCAGGGTGGACAGCACGCCCTGCCAGGAACTGAAATCGATACCGCGCATGGTCACAGCTCCTGCGGAAGACCTTCATCTTGCCCCAGCCTGCTGCCGCAGATCCACGTCAGGCGCGGATGAGCGCCCCCGAAAACGCAGAAGGCCCTCCCGCCCGATGCGCGGAAGGGCCTTCGAACCACGCGCGATTACTTGCGCTTGGCAGCCTTGCGCACGGCCTTCTTGGCCGGAGCCTTCTTGGCCACAGCCTTCTTCAGCGGTGCAGCCTTCTTGGCGACGGTCTTGCGGGTAGCGGCGACCTTCTTGCCGACAACCTTCTTGGCGACGGCGGTCTTCTTGCCGACAACCTTCTTGGCAGCGGCGGTCTTCTTGCCGACGACCTTCTTGGCAGCGACGGTCTTCTTGCCGACGACCTTCTTGGCAGCGACGGTCTTCTTGCCGACAACCTTCTTGGCAGCGACAGTCTTCTTGCCGACGACCTTCTTGGCAGCGACAGTCTTCTTGGCCACAGCCTTCTTGGCGGTAGCGACCTTCTTGCCGGCAACCTTCTTGGCGGCCACGGTCTTCTTGGCTACAGCCTTCTTGGCGGTAGCGACCTTCTTGCCGACAACCTTCTTGGCAGCAGCGGTCTTCTTGGCCACAGCCTTCTTGGCGGTCGCAACCTTCTTGGTGGCGGCCTTCTTCACGGTGGCGACCTTCTTGCCGGCGGTCTTCTTGGCAGCAGCAGCCTTCTTGGTCACGGTCTTGCCGGCAGCCGCCTTCTTCTTGGCCACTTCCTTCTTCAGGGCAGCAGCTTCGGCCTTGGCGTTCTTCTTGGCCGCTTCCAGCTTCTTCTTGGCGTTGGCGACGGTCTTGCCGACCGACTTGGCGGCCTTCTCGGCCTTCTTGGCAACGGTCTTCTCGACCTTGGCCACGACCTTCTTGGCCTTGGCGACGCGGGTGGTGGCAGCCTTGCGGGCGCGCTTGACGGTCTTCTTGACCGACTTCACTGCGTCTTCGGCGGCGTGGGCGATGGTCTCGCCGACGTTGGTGGCGGTTTCTTTCACGTTCTCGACGGCGTCGGTCACGACCGACACACCATTACCGTTGCTCATGTTGCCCTCCTAGGGGCCTGGATTGTCAAAACGGGGCGATGCTATACCGACAATGGCTATCGTGGAACGGGCACGCCTGGTCAATCGCATCCGGTGCGACGCAACTGATGTAAGCGATGGCGGCCGCTGACGCGCCCCGCAGTCAGGAAATCCCTTTTTTTAAGCAGTGTGCTGCACAGCCTGCCTGTTGCTGGGGTACCGATGCAGGCACTGGCAGCAGCCACACATCCGCGCAGCACTGAGCGTCATCGCAAGGTCGGGATGCGCGGAACTGCGCAAGTGTCACGGTGTATCAAGGCGCTGCCGGCATGCCTTGCGGCGCGCGATCGCGGCTGTCGCGAACAGCGTTGTGGTGCGCGCGTCGGCTTTCCGGCGCCTGCGGTGAGGGTCGGATTTTCATGGGGCATTTATCCAGATCGCGACACACTCATTCAGCTTGTTCTACCGTATGCGTCAACGGCCCCTACCTCAGCCTGCGAACCGACTCCCATGCGACCGCTTCCCACCCTGCTTACGCTCGCAATCGCCGCTGCCTTCGGCGGCTTCGTTGCCACCGGCCTCAATGCGCACCTGGACAACCGTGCCGACGCCGCTCCGCTGCCGGCGGTACTGCCCACCTCCGCAGCGCTGCCGGCTGCGGTCGCCGGGCAGGCGGTGCCTTCGCTTGCACCGATGCTGGAAAAGGCGATGCCGGCGGTGGTCAGCGTCAACACCAAGCAGGTGGTGCGGGTACGCAACCCGTTCTTCAACGACCCGTTCTTCCGCCGCCTGTTCCCGGACATCCCGCAGGAGCGGATCAACGAGTCACTCGGTTCGGGCGTCATCATCGACGCCACCGAAGGGCTGGTGCTGACCAACCACCATGTCATCGACAATGCCGATGACGTGCAGGTGACACTGGCAGATGGGCGCACGGTAAAGGCTGAGTTCCTCGGCTCGGACCGCGACACCGACATCGCGCTGATCCGCATTCCGGCGCAGAACCTGACCGACATCAAGCTGGGCAACAGCGACCAGCTGCGGGTGGGCGACTTCGTGGTTGCGATCGGCAATCCGTTCGGTTTCAGCC
>Ga0213822_1001738_pt1 | contig 11591 bp, 12 predicted proteins | sample MC6MC0908MG_FD_179872 | JGI IMG/M metagenome (GOLD analysis project Ga0213822, IMG submission 179872) | Enriched soil aggregate microbial communities from Iowa State University, Ames, United States - MC6-MC0908-MG | ecosystem: Environmental > Terrestrial > Soil > Unclassified | place: USA: Iowa...
GAATGTAACCTTGATTTTTTTGCTTTTTTTAAAAAGGACGATTGGGTGGGATAACTATAAGGGTATCTTCCAGAGTGACCGGGTGCGGCTTTTTTTCCCTTCAACGGGCACTCTGATCCTTTCACAGTGACCGGGCTCCGCTTTTTTTCCCTTTATCGGGCACTCTGATCCTTTAAAATTTACTGTTAGAGGTTAGATGTGACTGGAGGCAATCCCCAAGAGTTAAAGAGGACAAAAAAAAATATATCTTAATTCTAAATATATTGAATTTTTAATTCGATTAATTTAGAATTAAGATAATACATAATACAAGGAGAATCTTTAATGAAACATCTTTATTCCCCACAGCCAATTGAAACTATTTCCTTACAAGTAGAATCCTCACTTGTTTGGGAAGTGATTCTTGGTATTGCAGGATATACATATGCACAACTTCGACATACATTCGATTTAGATGAAAAGTGGACATCAGAGCAAGACTTAATGCCTGCATCACTAGTAAATCATTTGAAGGTGATTGAGAAGACCAACTTTTGGTATGGATTGATTATGCTTCAAAACAAACTATCCTCATTATCTATTCAAGATTTTTCGAACCGCCTTTCAGAAATTCCAATTGATTATTTTTATGATACACTTCTACCTTACAAGGATCGGGAAACTGAGCCCTTGAGAAAAGCGGCAGCCACTGAACATCGAGGTGAATTATTTGAGAAGTATGCTGCATATTTTGAATCCCACGACTACTTAGGTGAATATGTTCATAATCTTGGCCATTATTCACATCTAGAAATTTGCGACCTATTCAACAATACATTGAATGAGTGGTACAAGTGGGTAAGCCAACAAGAAGAATGGGAAAAGTGGACTAAAGCACTTGATTTTGAGCAGAAGCAATACAGCTCACTGGATATTACAAATCCTATAGAAGAAATCGAACGAATTACGGGTGGAATCAAGTATCTTCCTGAACCTTCTGTCTGGACTGTCAAATTAATCCCACATGTATCTTATCGTCCGTGGATCTTAGAAAAACGTACACCCGATACTAAACTCTTCTTTTATCCTTTGAAGGAAGAATATTTGATGGAGCCTGGTGTTCCATCGAACGAATTAATTCGCGGTCACAAGGCGTTAGGGGATGAACTCCGATTGAAATTGCTTTATCAGCTTCTAAAGGGACCGTTATCGCTTCAAGAGATGAGCGTGCAGTTTCATACTTCTAAAACAACACTACATCATCAGCTTTCTATATTAAAAGCAGCAAAGTTTATTCGTGTTGATAAAGGAATCTATTCGGCAAATCAAACGCAGATTAATGCTTTTTCTGGACAGCTTAATCAGTACCTTGGAGCTCACATATGAAGAAGTTCTCTAAGTCATTTAATGCACTTTGGTTAGGTGAAATCGTATCAGAATTTGGTGGTGCAGCCGGGGGGATCATTAATGGATTGCTGCTGTATGAATTGACAGGATCAAAGGAATGGATGGGTGTACTTTGGCTTGTATATTTTATTCCCTCATTAATTTTGCAAGGCATAAGTGCGCCCTTTCTAAACCATGTTGTTAAGGAAAAAATGCTTCGAAACATACAGTTGATTCGTGCTGGAGCCTACATTGTTCCACTAATTGGTTATTTAATTGGTTCTGACGTGGGAATTATTTTGGGATTAGTCGTTTTGCAATGCCTGTTAGGATTGGTGCAGCCGATTTACGCAAGTCTATCTTTTTCACTTCTACCCGAAATCTGTAAAAAGGAAGAGCTTGTCGCAGCAAATGGTTTACTGGATGGAACCATTCGCCTTATGAGTTTTATAGCTCCTGGAGCAACTTCCTTGCTTTTGTTAGTCAGTCCCATGCATTTCATCTATGGTTTTTCTTCTGCTATGTTCTTTCTTAGCTATCTTGCACTCTCAGGTATTCCACACTCAAGTAAGGAAAGAGTGACAACTTGGACAAAGAAGTTTTGGTGGGTAGAAATGAAAGAAGGCTATAGGACATTTTTTAAGTATCCACATCTTTTACGTCTTACAATTCTCTCTTCAATCGTACAATTTGCTGTCGGAGCTACGATGGTTATCAATATTCCATTTATACGTGGCGATTTAGGGGGGAATTATTGGGAATATGCGGTTTTCTCAGGCGCTTTTCCAATCGGTTATGCCATTGGAACAGTATTACTTACGAAATTACCCAAAACTTATCAAACAATGTACCTCGGTTTGATTGGAGGAGGTCTTTCGTTCGTACTCTTGTTTTTTGTTCATGAGGTTCCGCTTGCATGGATTTGTGAACTTGCTGGGGGAATTTTGTTTCCTCTTTTTAATTCTCAAAGTGCAGCACTTTTCCAACGCGAGGCCCCTCGTGATCGTTTAACACAACTAAGTGCAGTTCGGTTGCTTTTTCTTCGAGTCACAATGCCTTTAGGAATTTTGTTTGCATCCACTACATTTTTTGACTTAAGTACCCGTCAGACATATCCGATTATTGGGATGGTGATTCTTCTCCCTGGATTGTATTACTTCTTAGTTTCACTCTCACAACCCGAAAAGAATATTCTTGAGAATAAAAAGCCGATGATTCCTTAGCATAGGAAAAATCGGCTTTCTTTATTCAACAAAAGGACACAAAAAGGGAAATGTAGTAATAACTTTGGATCATAATAACAAAACCTAACAAAGCTCTGTACTCGATCGCTAATCGCTGCATTTCATAGATGGCGAAGGAATAGGTTATAACCTATATCGGAATTACATACATTGTAGGAAAATGCATAGAGGAGTGTACGTGATGGGTTTTCCGCCTCAGCAACAAAGTAAACCTGGCATTGAATCGATAATGACACCCAGACCTATATTTGATAACCCCAATTACAAATCAGCTGGTAAACTTATGAATAAGGTAGCTCTCATAACCGGTGGTGATAGTGGAATTGGGAGATCTGTCGCTGTTACCTTCGCGAAAGAGGGTGCAGACATTGCAATCTCATACCTAAATGAACACAGCGATGCAAACGAAACGAAGTTCTATGTCCAAATGTACGGCCGTCGCTGCATTACCATTCCAGGCGATATTGGGTATGAGCAGCCCTGCCAAGAAGCTGTAATGCGAACAATTCACGAATTTGGTCGCATTGATATTTTAGTGAATAATGCCGGTGTCGCATACGTAAGGAACAGTCTATTAGATGTAGATTCGAATCAACGAGCAAGTACTTTTCACACAAATGTTTTTTCGCAGTTTATTTTGACGAAAGCTGCTCTGCCATACATGAATTCAGGGAGTTCCATAATAAATACAACATCCATTAGTGCCTACCAGGGAAATCAATATTCAATTGACTACTCGGCATCAAAAGGAGCTATTGTTTCATTTACACGTTCGCTGTCATTGTCACTGGTATCGAAAGGGATTCGAGTCAATGGTGTGGCACCAGGGGCAATTTGGACTCCATTAATTCCATCTTCCTTACCTCCAGAACTGATTGCCACATTTGGAGACAATGTTCCCATGAAGCGAGCCGGTCAACCGTTTGAAGTGGCACCTGCTTATGTATTCTTGGCCTCCGATGATGCATCTTACATATCAGGGCAAATTCTGCACGTAAATGGCGGGGAAATTGTAAACGGTTAAAATCATCCACTTCGGATTCAACAATCGCTCCTGTAATGGAATAATATGATTAGTATTTTTAAGCAACTTTATTACAAATTAAATATTGTTATTCCCAGTCAACAATTATGTAGACTACAAAAGGCGCTAACCATTTTTGATTAGCGCCTTATTACCGACAAGAGCAAACTAGAAATGACACATGTCATAAACATTTATTTACAGGTGTGAATGTTCCTTCATTCTTTTCTAAGATACTATAAATTTACAAATATTTTTATCAGAAAAGGGTGAAGATAATGACAGAAAAGAAAGGGCGGATTCGTCTACTCGATCTATTAAGAGGGATTGCTGTATTAGGAACTCTAGGGACCAACATATGGATTTTTGCGTATTTAGGGGATTTGTCCTATATCACTACTTCTGATTATTCTGGTTGGTGGAAAACAGAAGATCTCTTTAGGATGTTGGTGTTATTCCTTGTAAACGGGAAGCTGCTGGGATTGTTAACCATCATGTTTGGAGTAGGATTGGAATTAAAGTATCAGCAGGCACTACGAATGGGGAGAGTTTGGCCTGGAGTCTACCTATGGACAGCCATTTTCTTACTAATCGAAGGGTTTATCCATTATATGTTGGTCATGGAATACGATATATTAATGAGCTACGGTGTGACGGCCATGATTGTAGCCTTTATTATAAAAGGCGGAGAACGGCTGATATCTAAAATCATGATCATTTTTGGCAGCATTCATGCCGTTATGATTTTGTTTTTATTAGCTGTCAGCTTGCTTGGGACCAATATATCAGTTAGTTTCGATGGTGTCGTGCCTCTCTATCAAAGTGGTAGTTGGCTGCAGCAAATCCAATACCGTCTTTCCAATTTTCTACTGCTTAGAAGTGAAGCTATTTTTATTATTCCTATGAACGTCTTTTTATTTTTACTTGGTGTTCGTCTCATGCGTTCAGGAGTTTTTTCTCCTGATGAGCATGGCCGAAAGCAGCGTGACAAGCTTTTTAAAATAGGAATTTATCTTGGATTGCCTTTAAATATGTTGATTTTTATTCCGGGAGGGACCTTTGATTTGCCAGTCCGATATTTGTTTGCCCCATTATTGTCACTCGGTTATATATCAATAATTGGAAGGATGATAGAATATAGGAAGTGGAATTGGCTGTGGAACCGTCTTGAAAATGTCGGTAAAATATCTCTAAGCTGTTATGTCATGCAAAATATCATTGCTTCAATTATTTTTTACGGTTGGGGTTTTGCTTTGGGAGGAAAAGTCGGTTCCTTGACGATTATCGCTTTCTGGATATTGATCTCACTAATACAACTAATGTTTGCATCTATATGGATTCGCACCTTTAAACTTGGACCATTAGAATGGGTCCGTAAGCGTACAGTAGAAGTATTTATTCCTAAATAACTGAACTGGAGGCGGTTATGAAAATTAAGATATACCCAAGAGAACAAATCAAACAATATTTGATGATAGACGTGATATCAATTGTGTTTTTATTCTATATCGTTTTACGTCCAGGATCTGATTTGGGCATCTTGGGAAAGCTTTTTCTTCTCCTGATATTCCTTGTTTCTTTTTATATTGGACTTTGGTACAGAGATTGGCGTTTATTGACGGCCGTTTTAATCGGTTTTTTAACCCTTACTTTGCTAAGTATTTATGTTGGTCTATCTATTCTGCTTTTTGGATTTATATTTGCTGATCTGATTGGAAGGTCGAAGTCAAAATGGCATATTGGTATAGGAATTATAGCTATTGCTCTCATGTTTATCTTAGTTCTATGGAAAAGCACAGGGCATCTATTTAAGTTGGAATCTACGACATTACTTCCAGTTATGATTATACAATTAATTTTTCCCATAATAATTTATATAAAGGAAAAAGCAAAAAGTTTACAGAGTGAACTAGATGCAGCAAATAAACAGATTGTACAACAAGAGGAAAGGCAGCGTATTGCAAGGGATCTTCATGATACACTCGGACAAACATTGACAATGATTAAATTAAAAAGTGAATTGACTACTAGATTAGTAGACAAAGATTCCTCTAAAGCAAAGGAAGAACTAAAGGAAATACTAGCTACAACTAGAATCGCTTTGAAGCAGGTAAGGGAGTTAGTTTCAGATATGAAGTTCATCTCTTTGGAAAGTGAGATCGAGCATTCAAAAAAACTCATGCATACTGCTGGAATTGAATTAGATATAGTGAAAAAGGGGGGCTCTCTACTATTATCTAGTGTAGAAGAGACCATGATTTCTTTGTGTGTTCGGGAATCTATGACCAATATAATTAAGCATAGTAAAGCAAAGCGATGTACAATACAATTCGAAATTATTGACCAAATTTATTTTATACAAATAATGGATGACGGGATTGGGCTAGTCAAGGTAGAGAGTGGCAATGGCATTCAGTCAATGAAAGAGCGGATGCAAGCTCTTCAGGGAACAGCTGCGGTAAACAATTCCCCCAGTGGTGGAACACATGTCTCTATCAAACTCCCAGTTCGTCAGTAAGGAAAGGGGAATCCTGCTTCATGATTCGAGTAATCATTGCAGAAGACCAACAAATGCTCCGTGGGGCATTAACATCTTTATTGACATTTGAAACAGATATTAAGGTGCTGGCAGAAGTATCAGATGGACAAAAAGCCTGGGAAGTCATTCAAAGGGAACAGCCAGATGTATGCTTACTTGATATTGAAATCCCTTTTATCAGTGGTCTTGAATTGGCAGAGAAAATAAGAAACGCTAATATACCTTGTAAAATCATAATTGTCACTACTTTTGCCCGTCCTGGTTATTTGCAAAAAGCAATCGATTCTCAAGTGAATGGATACCTATTAAAGGATGAGCCGATTGATTTCCTCATTGAGTCAATCCGTAAAGTCATGAATGGAGAGCGTGTTATCAGTATGGATCTGGCAGCAACTCTCTTTATGAAAGAAAATAACCCATTGAGTGAACGTGAAACAGAAGTGTTACGTCTTGTAAAAGATGGATTGGCGACAAGAGAAATCAGCAAGGTACTTTTCTTAACGAAGGGAACCGTGCGTAACTATTTGTCCTCTGCTATTCAGAAACTAGAAGCAGAGTCCCGGCAGCAAGCCGTAAATATTGCTATGGAAAAAGGGTGGCTCTGAATAAAGCGAAAGGCGCTTGCTTAGCGGCAACAAGCACAAGTTATAAAGGACTGCGACATACTTCGGATAAAAGGGATTTCCCCTTCCTTAACATAGTTTTTTATCAGTTGAATAAGTTTAAGATGATGAATTAACTTCAAACTATATGTCTGTATTGAAAAGAGGTGTGACATTGAACTTTGTTGCATGGATGATTGTCACTTGTGAAATTATGTTTTGGATTGTAATTGTATTAGGGTTAGTAACACGGTATGTGTTCAAGCTGAACGGATTAGGACTATTCCTTTTAGCGCTAACCCCGGTAATTGATTTAATCTTATTAATTATAACGGGTATTGATTTATACCGCGGTGCGACTGCAACACAAGCTCATGCGATTGCTGCAGTTTATATCGGTGTATCCATTGCGTTTGGAAAAAGCATGATTCAATGGGCAGATGAGCGGTTTCAGTATTATGTAACAAAGCAAGGTTCAAAACCAGCGAAGCGGTTCGGCATGGAACATGCAAAGCATAATATGAAAGGCTGTGTAAGGCATGTCATTGCATACCTTATTGGCGCTGGATTATTAGCCGGGATGACTTATTTTATAAATGATCCAACCCGGACTGCAGCATTAAGCGGGATTATAAAAATTTGGTCAATTGTCCTAAGCATTGATTTGATTATTGCAATCAGCTATTTTATTTGGCCGAAAAAAGCAAAAGCTTAATCCTACAGTACGCGGAGTGGTGGGTATGATAGTCTTGGATGCCTGATGAAACAACTGCTTAAGCCTTTCAAGACAAATCATACCCACAATAGCAATAGGAATACTTTAATGTAATCTCCACCTTTTCCTCTGCTCTACACCTTACTTACTGTAGAGTAGGCAACCTGCGAGTTATGGAGTTTACGTTTAATTTTAGGAAGTGATAATAATTGATAATTAGGCGCTTTGTGGTAATTTTTCCTTCTCATCTTTATTATTGATCCATTTTCTTAAAATGGGCATTAACCAACGATCTAAACCAATTTTCCCCGCATTTATTCCAGCTACAAGAATAAACATCCCGATAATAACCATCTGGGGATTTGTACTAGTAGTACCTGAAAGCATATAAGCAAAATTCATCGTAAGACCCATTAACATAGCAAAACTAGTGAAAACTCCGATGATTAATGCTAAGCCGACTAAGAATTCTCCCCAAGGAACTAAGACATTAAAAAGTTCAACATGCGGCAATGCAACATCATTCAAAAAGTTACCCCACCATGGTTGAACGGCTGGATGTTCACCAGATACCTGCTTTACTGCTCCGTTTAAAAAGCCACTTGCATCAAATTTGCCACTAGAGATTTTCCCCCAACCAGCATTTAGCCATTGCCATCCAAGATACACGCGAAATAAAGTAAGAAACAATGATGCATAGCGGTTTTCCCTTAATAATTGAATGAACACAATAATTCCCCCTCAGTAAACGGTAATTTTTATAAATGATAACGATTATCATTATCGATAAAATTGAATTTATAGTCAATGATACATAAGCACCAATTATAATCTCTTTTAGTAAATTACTCCTATAGCAGCAAATAATAGTAATATTACACTCCCAAGAGTAAACCACTCTATTTTTGTTTATTTTTTCATCGATATTTTTGTTTTACAAATAAATCATAAGAGAAGTTTATTAAATAACTATAACAACTTAGTAAACTAAATTTTAAAAGAAAATAAAGTTTTGTAAATGAAATACATGGACAGGTAATTTACGTGAGAAAAGGATTGAATGAACAGCTACTTCAAGCAGCACAGTTTGGGGAAACGAACACCATAAGCAAAAACTTATTAAGGAGGGTGCCAATAGCAATGCATAGGATTTAAAAGGACGAACTGAGGCTATTACATTTTTCCTCAATAATTATTTAATCATTATGTAATATTTCGTTCAAATAATGTTAATATTCTCGTAGTATTATAAATTATGTAACTAGGACACATACATGCAAACCTTTTAATTTCAACCCCCCTTTTATTATAGATCCGGCAAATAGTCGGATCTATTTTGTTTTTAGTTGAAATTAACATAACGAAAAAATAGCCGCTGGTTCCAGATTGAATGGTTTCCCAAACTGAAAAAATAGGACCATTCAACATGGTCCTATCAGTTAATAGTATAACTGGCTTGTAAGCACTTACCTTCATTAGCCATGAGTTTCCAAAAAGGCTAATTCCATCAATCAAATGCTCAATGTAAACATTAAACCAATATATAAAGTAATAACAAAACCAACTCCAAATATGACTGCTGCTGCAGATTTGGCTCTTTTAAAGCTAAGCAAAATTAAAATCAAAAATAGTATTGAAAGTAATATTAGCAAAACAGATTGAAAAGTGGGTAATAGATTAATATTTAGGGTTGAAATAATGTTTTTCCCTAAAACCCATTCAACCCATTTAGATGCCCCCTCAGATTTAACAGTAAATTCTACCTCATGAGGCGGCGATAGGGTTCCCATAACAGCTGTAAAATAAAAAACAATTAATAATACAAGACTTTCTCCCCTTATCCATGGTCGGGGATTAAAAGAAGAATGGTTTAATGATTTTCTTGCTAGAACACTGTTAATAAAGGCAAAAACCACAACAGGAATAATACTTATGTGTTTTAAAAGCAACATCTGACCGTATGGCAAGACCCATGCTTTCACATAATCCTTTGGTTCAACAATAAAAAGCATTAGATAGATTCCACTTAAGATAATGATGATAAAACATATAGATGCAAATGGTGTAAACCAACGTAAAAATTTTGACCAATTAGATTGATCCTTCGAGAACCATGCAATATTAATAATAATGCCAGTCCACAATGTGACCATTAAAAAATGTGTACTGTGAGAAAACAAACCTGCCCAAAATGACAGCGATGCCACATGACTTGAATAGCCAACGGCTAGGATCATTAACAATAGCCAAAATGCCTGAATATATTTTGAGCCGTTTAGCAATAACGTTATCCATAAGAAGGTTGCCATAAACCCAATAAAAATCCAGGCTTTCCCTACTTGAAAATCCAATAAAACAGATTTAGTTGCTAGAGCAAAACCAATGCCATCTTGAAAGTAGGAAATGGTCTGAACAATCGGTCCTAACGTAAAAATAATTATTCCTAGTGTTGAAAGCAATAAAAAAGGTTTTGCAATATAGATTTTTGGTTTATTGGTTTCAGGAACAAATTGTAGGGCAACATGCCCTACTAAAATGGAAAACATTAAATACGTTCCAAACTCTGCAATCGGAATTAAAAAACCCATACTTATCGTTTCCTTCTAAATAGCAGGAACATCCCAATAACCAAAATTAACACAATCACCACAGTAATAGTTGTTTTCATGTTTGATGATGATTCATTCGTTTGTTCTTGCTTTTTATTCTCATTTTTTGGTTCTTCTTTATTAAACGTTGCTGGCTCTTTCGTTTCTGTCTTTTGCTCTTCTTTTTGTGCCATTTGTACGGAGAATGGTATTTCACCTGTTATTGGATGACCATCTTCGCCAGCAATACTCCACTGAATTATATACGAGCCATTTTCAAGAGGGGCTGATAAAGTCCCTACCAGTTGTTTGTCTCTTGGTTCAACACTTAAAAGAGGTATCTCTGCGCCATCCATCACTAATTTCATCGTACTCAAGGATTCGATTTTCCCTTCATATGTCAGGACGATTTCTTTCAAGTCTTCCGTCACTACTTGTCCTGAAGCAGGATTAGATGAAGCTAATTCCGTATGCGCACTTGCAATAGTAGGAATCATCACTAATAAGCTAATTAATACGAATAATAATTTTTTCATTTTGTTGCTCCTTTCTTAAACCCTAAAATTTTTCTATACATTCCATTTAACATAACGTTTTCATCTTGAATGACATTGCAATGATTTTCGACTACTTTGAATAATTGATAAAAATCCAAACCTATATCTGTACCGAATAATTTAATAATGGGACGAAAGATTTTTTGCTTGATATTCATATTTTTATTTTTAGGAGAAAATTTATCGAAAACAAGAAAGTATTCGTTTTTCTTTAGAACCCTAATCATTTCATTCAACGTTTTTTTAGGGTCGGGAACAACGCTAAGTATTAAACTTGCAACGATAAAGTCAAAAGATTTATCAGGAAATTCCATATTCTGTGCATCCATTTCTAAAAAGGTTACGGAGGAATCAGAATATTTTTCTTTAGCCACTTTTAACATATCAGCAGAATAATCAATCGCGGTAATGTCGTAACCCTTGTTCAAAAAATAAGGAAGATCAGCTCCGGTGCCTACACCAATAAATAGAATTTTACTCCCCTTTTCAAGAGATATATCTCGAAATATTTCATTTCTTGCTTTTAGGAACAACCCTGCATTAAAAAAATGATCATAAATCGGCGACCAGCATTTATAAATTATACGATTCCAACCATTATTCACATGTTCCCCTCCCACTAAAAGACTTCCCAGTGTTGGAAAGTCCTGCATTATTTGTCTTTTACGCGGAGAAGTCGTAACCCATTTAATGTAATAATTAGCGTTTTTTGAATCCCTAATGAGTGGAGTTTCTAGATACTAAATTACTTTTCCTCTCAATTCGTCAGCAACTACGCGAATTCCCATTATTCAAATAACTATTTGACTATTAGTATATGTAAAATGATGCAGTTGGTCAAATGATGATTTGAATGTTTTATTATAAATTATGCATGAATTGAAAAAGAACATCGCTTCGATGTTCTTTTTTGTGAATTCCCATTCAATGTTATTTAATTAGGTTTTCTCGATTATA
>Ga0213822_1001739_pt1 | contig 11567 bp, 11 predicted proteins | sample MC6MC0908MG_FD_179872 | JGI IMG/M metagenome (GOLD analysis project Ga0213822, IMG submission 179872) | Enriched soil aggregate microbial communities from Iowa State University, Ames, United States - MC6-MC0908-MG | ecosystem: Environmental > Terrestrial > Soil > Unclassified | place: USA: Iowa...
TGGGCGGCATCCTGATGGCGCACTTCGCCGATCGCCTGGGGCGCAAGCGCGTGTTCAGCCTGAGCATCCTGATGATGGCCTTGCCGTGCCTGCTCATCGGTGTGATGCCGACCTACGCGCAAATCGGTTACTTCGCCCCGTTGCTGTTGCTGGCGTTGCGTATCTTGCAGGGCGCGGCAGTGGGCGGAGAAGTGCCCAGCGCCTGGGTGTTCGTGGCCGAACATGCACCGCTGCATCATCGCGGCTACGCCCTGGGTTTCCTCCAGGCCGGCCTGACCTTCGGCTACTTGCTCGGCGCCCTGACCGCCACAGCGTTGGCGCGGATCTACACGCCCGCGGAGATCCTCGATTACGCCTGGCGCCTGCCCTTCCTGCTAGGCGGGGTCTTCGGCGTGATCGGCGTCTGGTTGCGCCGCTGGCTGAGCGAAACGCCGATCTTCATGGCCCTGCAAGCCAATCGCGAAGGCGCGGCGGAATTGCCGTTGCGCACGGTCCTGCGGGACCATCGAAATGCCCTGTTGCCCGCCGTCATCCTCACCTGCGTGCTGACCTCCGCCGTGGTGGTGTTCGTGGTCATCACCCCGACCGTGATGCAGAAAAGCTTCGGCATGAGCCCCAGTCACACCTTTGCCCTGAGCAGCCTGGGCATTGTCTTCCTGAACATCGGCCGCGTCCTGGCCGGCCTCATCGTCGACCGCATCGGCGCCTGGCGCACCGTCATGCTCTACAGCCTGTTGCTGCCGGTGGGCATCGCGGTGCTCTATGCCAGCCTGATCAGCGGCGGCGCCTGGCTGGGCCTGGCCTATGCCATCGCCGGCCTGGGTTGCGGCGTGGTCGGCGCGGTGCCTTCGGTGATGGTCAGCCTGTTTCCGCCGAAAATTCGAGTGTCCGGCATCTCGTTCACCTACAACATCGCCTATGCGCTATGGGCGAGCATGACGCCGTTGCTGCTGATTGCGCTGGTGCCGTGGAGCCCGTGGGTGTGCGTGGGGTATTGCGTGGTGATGGGGGCGGTAGGCGTGGCTGCGGCGGCGTACTTTCCGGGGCGGGGAGATCGTGTTTATGGTTCGGCTCTAGCGTCGGAACACTGACTACAATCCTTAAGTTTTGTTGTAGGCCTTTTCTGAAGCGGTATGAGCCAGCCTGATTCGAGGTAGATTCAGCGCACTTTGTGTTTACCATGGGCATCTCTTCTGTTGGGGAGCCTTGCATGAAAGCCAGTACAGCCATTGCTACGTTTCGTCGGTTGCGGACCCAGCCATTGTGGCGGCTGTTGGCCTCTGATCATGGGCCTCTGACCCTGGGACTGCTCCAGACCCATCTGTACGAAAGCGAACGGGGTCTGCCCGCATCCATCTTCCATGAACGTATCGAGCGGGAACCCGAAGAGCTGCGCGTGCGAGGCGAGCATCTGGGAACAGCGCAAACCTATGTAGCGGGCTGGCTGTCGGAGGGTTATCTCGAACGGCGCTTCCCGCCAGGAGCGCCCGAAGAAGAATATGAGTTATCCACCGCAGCCATCGAGGCGATCCGGTTCGTTTCGGGCATGGAGCAGTCTCATTCGGCGGCGACCGAAAGCCGCCTGACTTTGGTCATTCAAGCACTGGTGCATCATTGAGGGGGTCACATTGGGGACTGGTCGCGCTGTTAGTCAAGGCGGAGTCGTTGAGCTATGAGCACGGATAACGCCAATCGCAATACCTCGCAGTTCATCATCTACCAGAGCGAAGACGGGCGAACCCGGTTGGACGTGCGCTTTGTCGACGAGACCGTATGGTTGACCCAAGCCTTGATGGGCGAGTTATTCAATACCACGCCAGAGAACGTGTTGATGCATCTGAAGAACATCTTCAGCGAAGGTGAGCTTGATCAAAACGCAACCACTAAGGATTTCTTAGTAGTTCGTCAGGAAGGTACGCGTCAAGTGAAGCGCAATCTCAAGCACTACAACCTTGATGCCATTATCTCCGTGGGCTATCGCGTACAAAGCCATACGGCAACGCGCTTCCGTCAGTGGGCCACTCGGCAGTTGCGTGACTACATCGTCAAAGGTTTTTTACTGGATGATGAGCGCCTGAAAAATCCCGATCAGCCGTTCGACTACTTTGAAGAGCTGACGCGGCGCATTCAGGATATTCGCACCAGCGAAAAACGCTTCTACCAGAAGATTACCGACATCTATGCCACCAGTGTGGACTACGACCCGACTCAGGAAGCCAGCATCAACTTCTTCAAGACCGTGCAAAACAAAGTGCACTGGGCGATTACCCGGCAGACTGCGGCTGAGCTTATTCACAATCGTGCCGACAGCGGTAAACCCCACATGGGACTGACCAATTGGCGCGGCGCCAGGTGCGCAAACAGGATGTCGCTAACGCTAAGAACTACCTTTCGGCAGAAGAGCTCAGCGCTTTGAACAATCTGGTCGAGCAATACTTGGTGTTTGCGGAGGGCCAAGCCATGCGTCGCATCCCAATGTCCATGGCTGAGTGGGTGAAAAAGCTCGATGGTTTTCTGACATTGAACGACCGCGAAATTCTTGATAGTGCGGGTCAAATTTCTCATGACCTGGCCAAGCAACACGCCGAGTCGCAATATGAGCTATTTCACCAACTGCGCCAGCAAGAAGATACTGCGAGAGTTGACCAAAACCTCGCCGATCTGAGCCAGCTTACTCACTCGCTATCGAACAAGACCCAATCTAGGCCTTGACGGCTTGACTGAAAAATTTCCATTCTGCGACAAGTGGTTACGTTTTATTGCATGTGATGTCTAGGATTCGGCCCTTGATGAGAAGTCAACACCTGGCAAGGTTAAATGCTCGAAGCTCCAGCATCGCCATCTCGGATGCTAATTATGTGGCTACCGGCCGCTCAAAGACGCTCACGCAGAAAGTCCACAAAGGCACGGGTGCGTGCCGACCGGCGGCGATCATGGCTGAAGACGGCGCTGATGGGCAGCGCCATCGGTTGGTAATCGGCCAGCAGAGTGGACACGGTCCCCTGGCGCACGTCGGCAGTGAACAACCATTGCGGTGACAGCGAAATACCCAGCCCGGCCAGTACCATTTCCCGGATCGCTTCGCTGCTGTTGCTGGTGACGTTGCCCTTGATGGTCACGTTGTGTCGCTTGCCTTGCTGATCGAATTGCCAGACGTCGTAATGCTCCAGCAGCGTGAAACCCAGGCAATTGTGGTGGGCCAGATCCGTCGGCTCCAGCGGCGTGCCGTGTCGTTGCAGATACGCTGGGGACGCGTAGGCCCGGCGCGGACTGTCGCCAAGGGAAACGGCCACCAGCCCCTCGTTTTTCACCGTGCCAATCCGAATGGCAACGTCGATGTTTTCCTTCAGCACGTCTTCGTTTTGATCGCTCAGGCGCAGGTCGATCCGGACCTTTGGATGACGCGCCAGGAATTCGCCCACCAGGGGCGCAATGCATAACCGTCCGAAGCTCACTGGCGCCGCCACACGCAGGGGGCCGGCGATCTGTTCCTGCCCGCTGGCGAAACTGAGCTTGGCCGTGTCCAGGCTGGCGAGTATGTCCTTGCTCTGGGCGTAGAAACGCTGGCCCTGGTCGGTCAGCGCGAGCTGGCGGGTGCTGCGGGCAAACAACGCTCCACCGAGATGTTGTTCCAACGCGCGGATCTGTTTGCTCACTGCGGGTTGGCCCAAGTTCAATTCCCGGGCGACGGCCGAGAACGAGCCACGTTCCACCACCCGTACGAACACCTGCATTGCGTCGAACAGATCCATCAGGATTTGGCCTCTGTTTGGAATAAATCCTATCCATTGTTGCTTACTTATCGGAATGCATCGGCGGCTGCAACATGAACTCACCCACTTATTGGAGGTTTACCGTCATGAACAACACCATGCTCGCCGCCATTGCCGAAACCGCCCAGGCCCCTCTGGTCGTGCGTCATGTCCCGCGGCCTGTACCCGGCAAAGGCCAGGTATTGATCAAGGTCCATGCGGTCGGAGTCAATCCGCTGGATACCAAGATTGCGGCGGGAGGCGGTGCCCATGCCCGCCAGCCGCTGCCCGCCGTATTGGGTATCGACCTTGCCGGGACGGTGGTCGAACTGGGTGAAGACGTGCACGACTTCGCGTCGGGCGATGAGGTGTTTGGCATGGCCGGCGGGATCGGCGGCGCCCAAGGTGCGTTGGCCGAATACATCGCCGTCGATGCCCGCTTGATTGCGCTCAAGCCCCGTGCATTGAGCATGCGTGAAGCCGCCGCCTTGCCGCTGGTGTTCATCACGGCGTGGGAAGGGCTGGTAGACCGCGCCAACGTCCGGAGCGGCCAACAAGTGCTGATCCATGGCGGCGCGGGCGGTGTCGGGCAAATGGCCGTGCAGATTGCCAAGGCTCGTGGCGCCGAGGTCTACGCCACTGGCTCGGCCTCCAGCCTGGACTTCATTCATGAACTGGGCGCCACCGCCATCGACTACCGGACCCAGGACACCGAGAGTTACGTACGCCTGCACACCGATGACGAGGGCTTCGATATCGTCTACGACACCGTCGGTGGCCCGACCTTGGATGCGTCGTTCAATGCAGTGAAAACCTACACCGGTCATGTCCTCAGCTGTCTCGGTTGGGGACAACATAGCCTCGCACCGTTGTCGTTCCGTGGGGCGAGTTATTCCGGCGTGTTCACCCTCATGCCGCTGCTGACCGGCAAGGGGCGCGAGCACCACGGGCAAATTTTGCGGGAGGCAACGGTGCTGTTCGAGGCCGGAGCGTTGCGGATCAAGGTCGATCAGACCCGGTTTGGCCTGGGGGATGTCAATGAGGCCTTTGCGCAGGTAGCCGAGGGGCGGGGGAAAGGAAAAACGGTGGTGGAAATCGGGGCTGAGTGACCGGGCCGCGATACAGTCAAAACTGGAATGATCTGTGGTGAGGGAGCAACCTCCCTCGCCACAATAAATCTCACATCGTTGCGGGAGCCGTCAGTTACAACAACTGCCGGCGCACCGCCTCGTCCAGCGTGCTGCGCGTCAACGCCTGCACCACGTCGCGGGTGTCCTGCTGGAACGGAATGCCTACGATCAGCACAAGGTGCATCCAGGTCCGCACCGATTCACTCTTTTTCACACGACCCAACTCCTTGCCGTCCTTGTCCTTGAACACGGTTTCGAGGGTGAAGGTGTTTTGCGCCGTGGACGGAATGATGAAGAAGGTGGCACCGGTGATGATGGCGGAGGCCATGCTGAATTTTTCGTTGTTGCTCAAGGTGGCTTCGGCGTAAATGTCCGAGGCGACCTTGTCGGTGCTGACCCGCGTGAACCGTCCGGAGTCACGGAAGGTCTCGGCCACGGAGGTTTCCCACGCCGTGGCCTGGGCGCCCGAAGCGGCAACGGTCGGGCCGCTGTTGACCTGGTTCAAGGCGGTGGTACGCACGTAGGCGGTGGGCTTTTGCTGGACCGTGGCGGCGGGCGGCCAGGTCTGCACGGCGGGCAGTTCGTGTTGCGAGTAGGACACGCAACCGGTGAGCAGGACGGCGGCAAGCACCAGGCTGTGTTTGATGAAACCCATCATATGTTGCTCCTTGGAATTACTGTTTGGCCAGGCGTGCGGTGGCGCTATCCAACAGCTGTGCGACCAGCTGATTCATTTGCTGGGCACCCATGGTCGGCGCCCAGTATTCACGGCCATACAGACCGACGTTGCGTTCGAGCTTGACCTCTTCCTTGGCCGCTGCCAGTTCCTTGCCGTCACGGTCGACGATCACCAGGTTACCGGCGACATCAAAACTGTCGACGTAGATCGGGCCGTTCACCCAGATCCAGACGGTCAGCGTCAGCAAGGCCCCCGGGACGTAACCCGGATGCACGCCGCGATGGCCCTTGAGGGAGGTCATGTTGAACTTGAGCAGCACGTCGTTCTCACCGAGGCGCGTCGGGTATTCAGTGACTTGCTTGAAGTAGCCGCCGGTCTGCACGTACTGGTTCAGCTGGGCCGTCAGTGAGCGGCTGATGGCGGTGCGGGTGGCTTCGTTGACATCCGGTGCGGTCACGGCGACATCGGCGATCTGGGCGATACGCGGACTGTTCACGGGGGCTGGGTGTTGCGGGGCGCCCACCGGGCCGGTGACGGTGTAGGACACGCAGCCGGTCATCGACAGAGTGGCGACGACGGCGGCGATCTTGAGAAGGGTTTTGAGCACGGAATGTCCTTATAGGGTTGATGGCACTTTAGTGTCTCGACTTGGGGGGCGGTAACTTGAGGGAAATTGGCTGGTTTATCAAGGGGCTGAAGAACAGAAACGGAGCGCCCCGGAGGCTGCGTGACGAGCGGTCAAAAATTTTTTCGGGCCGTTAACCCGAACCACCCATGCCTTGCGTCTGAGCCTGTGTACGGATCATTCATTCACGAGGTTCAGCCCATGTCCCGTCCATTTCCATTTCTGCGCCCCGCTGCCCAGGGCTTTGCCGTGACCTTGCTGGTGGCATTGGCCGGCTGTGGGCTGTCTTCGTCCCGGGAGACTGCCAAGCCGGCCGAACCCGTGCCTGTGGCCCCCAGCGTTGCACCGCAAGGCGAGGTCGCCTATATGCGCGAGCCGATGGCCAAGCGCATGGCCGTCCCGGCAGCGATGCCCGCCCCACGGGTAGCGAACGACGCCGTCGCCGGGGATTACCGCTCTGAACCACGCGAACAGTACGAAAAACTGCCGGACAACCCTATCCATAGCGTGGCCGAAACGCCGGTCTCGACCTTCAGCGTGGATGTCGATACCGGCAGCTATGCCAATGTGCGACGTTTCCTCAATCAAGGCAGCCTGCCGCCCGAAGGGGCTGTGCGACTGGAGGAAATGGTCAACTACTTCCCTTACCACTATGCCTTGCCCACCGACGGTTCCCCCTTTGGCGTGACCACCGAAGTGGCCCCGTCGCCGTGGAATCCACACACCCGCCTGCTGCGCATTGGCATCAAGGCGAGCGACCGCGCCGTGGCGGACCTGGCCCCGGCCAACCTGGTCTTCCTGGTGGACGTTTCCGGTTCCATGGACCGCCGTGAAGGCCTGCCGCTGGTCAAAAGCACACTGAAGTTGCTGGTGGATCAACTGCGTGACCAGGACCGCGTGTCCCTGGTGGTCTATGCCGGCGAATCCCGGGTGGTGCTCAAGCCCACTTCGGGCCGCGACAAGGTGAAGATCCGCAATGCGATCGATCAGTTGGACGCCGGTGGTTCCACGGCCGGCGCCTCGGGGATCGAACTGGCCTATCAGATGGCTCGGGAGAGCTTTATCGACAAAGGCATCAACCGCATCCTGCTGGCCACTGACGGTGACTTCAACGTCGGCATCAGTGACTTCGACAGCCTCAAGCAGATGGCGGTGGACCAGCGTAAAAGCGGTGTGTCCCTCACGACGCTGGGCTTCGGTGTGGATAACTACAATGAACACCTGATGGAGCAACTGGCCGACGCCGGTAACGGTAACTACGCCTACATCGACAACCTGCTCGAAGCGCGCAAGGTCTTGGTGGACCAACTCAGCTCAACCCTGGCGACAGTCGCGCAGGATGTGAAGGTGCAGGTGGAGTTCAACCCCGCCCAGGTCAGCGAATATCGCCTGCTGGGGTATGAGAATCGCGCGCTGAAGCGTGAGGATTTCAACAACGACAAGGTCGATGCGGGCGAGATCGGTGCCGGGCACACGGTGACGGCGTTGTATGAAATTGTCCCGAAGGGCCGGCCGGGCTGGTTGGAGCCGCTGCGTTATGCCAACACACCCAGGCAGGACGGCAAGTCAGGGGAACTGGCGATGTTGCGCGTACGCTACAAGCCCGCTGAAGGTGGCAGCAGCCGCTTGATCGAGCACCCTATCGACAGCGCACCAAACGATGCCAAGGCCAGCGATGATTTACGCTTCTCGGCCGCCGTGGCGGCCTTCGCCCAACAGCTCAAGGGTGATGGGCGTTACACTGGGACGATGAGCTTGAAGGACACGGCGCAACTGGCCCGCTCCGCCCGCGGTGATGATCCGTTTGGGCTGCGTGCCGAGTTTGTGCAGTTGGTGGAGCTTGCCCAGAGCCTCAAACCTGCACCCAAGCGCTGATCCCGAGCACAGCAAGGATCACATGTGGGAGCGAGCAAGCTCGCTCCCACAGGGGACCCTTGTTGTCTGCCAGGACTGTGTTGCAATGACCGGAAAGGAGTTCGCGCCCCACATGCCCGCTGCGCTTGATTCTTCCAGCGACGAGTCGCTGCTGGCCCGCTACCGCAATGGCGACGGGGCTTCTTTCGAAGTCCTGTACGCCCGCCATCGGCAGGGGCTTTACCGGTTCCTCGTGTCCTTGAGCAACAAGGCCGAACTGGCCGAGGAAATCTTCCAGGACACCTGGCTCAGCCTGATCCGCAGCGCGACCCAGCCACAAGGGCGGGCGAGCTTTCGCACCTGGCTGTTCCAGATTGCCCGTAACCGCTTGATCGATCACTGGCGCAGACACGGTGTCCACACGCCGTTGCACGACAGTTACGACGAGCAGCTTCACGTCCAGCCCGACGACACCAGCAGTCCCGAGCAACAGTTGAGCCTGAGTCGCGATCAGGCTCGCCTGGACGCCGCGTTGCAGGCCTTGCCCGAAGACCAGCGGGAAGTCTTCTTGCTGCGCCTGCACGGCGACCTGGAATTGCCGCAGATTGCCGCCCTGACCGGCGCCCCGCTGGAAACGGTCAAAAGCCGCTTGCGTTACGCCCAGCAGAAGTTGCATCGGCTGCTGGCCGAGGAGGTACCCGCATGATCGACTCCAAACACACCCCGGATCCGAACGACGAAGTGCTGATCGAGCATTTCCGCCAACACGCCAGCGGCGAGCCACCGGCGTCCCTGGACGCTTTCATCCTGGCCACCGCCCGCCGCGAAGCTCCGACGCCGACACCGAGCTTGTGGAAACGCTGGTTGCAGGCCTGCCAACGGCCGCGCTGGCAGATGGCATTCGCCACGGTCGCCGGCGTGGCGCTGATGATCGGCCTGGTATTGCGCTCACCCGTTCCCCACGAGGAGCTGGCCTCACCCGCTTCGATGGAGTTTTCCGCTGATCGGCAGGAGCCCGCCGTTGCCGCCGCACCACCGCCGGCCATGCCTGCTCCCGCACCGATCACCCGCATGGCGCCCCAGGGCGAACTGGCCCGAGCCCCGGCAAGCCCGGTGCAGGCCCTGGCGGATAAGCCTATGGCGAAAATGAGCAAACCTGCGGCCGTCGCCCCGCCCTCGCTGGAGCAAGGCCTGCAGGAAATCCTGCGCTTGCGTCAGGCGGGAGAGAGCAAGGCTGCCGATGAGAAGCTGCTTGCGTTGCACAAGCGCTTTCCCAAGGAGGATTTGCCGGCGCGGTTGGAGGCGTTGCAGAAGCGTTGAAGAGATCAGCGGTTACACAAAAAATCGGGCATTTAACGTCCCCGGTTCCAAAAACTGAACGGTCACTTGTCAGGCAGCTGACCCTCGGCATTGGGTTACAAATGCAGGCATAGCAGGATCACATGAGCGGAACTATACTCGCCAGCATGAAAAAGCTGATGCTCGAACTCGACGGAACCGACCCAAGCAAGCTCTCAATGGCTCGCTTGACGGATTATCTGTGTGAGCTCGCTGAGCTTTTCGGCTCGCAAGAAAATGTTCATTTTGACTCTGTCACCGAAGGTTCTGTCTGCCTGAATACGTGGGTGGAAGACGAGACGTACCCTCATGTCTTGAACAGGGTGCGTGAGGCCGCTCAGGGGATTGGTCCTAAGCGCGCAAGAAAAGCCTACCTGCAGCTATCCGCGCTGATGGAGCAAGATCGAGTGGATGGCGTCTTGCAGGCAGCGGATACGAACATTCTTCAGTTTCCCAAAGCAAAGACCGCTCCTCCTCCCATGGTTGTCATCAAGCAAGGTAGCGTTCAGGGGCGCCTCTATGTCGTTGGTGGGAAGGATGAGACGGTTCCTGTCCGGCTTGAGGGCGCTGGTGGCGAAACTCTTCTTTGTGAAGCCGATACGGCACTGGCTGAACAGTTGGGCAAGCTCCTGTTCAAGTACGTGCGCGTTCATGGAAAGGGGGAGTGGGAGAGTCGGCCACATGGCGGTTGGCGGCTGCGCAAAATGTTCATTCAGTCCTATGAGAAGCTTGAAAAAACCTCGTTGCGCAGTGCGGTTACCCAGCTCAAGGAGCTAGGTGGTATCACTTGGAGCGAGATGGATGATCCTCATGGAACGATTCAGAACCTAAGGGGATGAGGTGCGCATAGTTCTCGATACCAACGTCCTCGTCCAAGTCTTGGGAAATGCAAAGGACGGTATCGTTCTGGTTGACCCTGCCACTGGCCATAATGTTGATAGGGCGGAGGCTAGGGCTGAGGCCCTAATCGAATTGGTCGACGCAAGAGGTGGGACTGTTCTGATCCCGACGCCTGCATTGGCTGAGTATCTGGTTGGTGTTGATCGAGACTTTCACCAGGGCCATCTGGATGTCATAAACGGCTTTTCGTGTTTTGAGATCGTATCGTTTGATCAGATTGCCGCGGTCGAATGTGCCCGTATGGTTGATGATCACGAGCTGAAGGTGCTTGATCCCGCGGCTACGAAAGCCAAGTTACGATTTGATCGTCAGATCATCTCTATTGCTTTAGCGACCAATGCTGATGAGATATGGACTCATGATGCGGGGCTTTTTTCGAAAGCCCAGAAGTGCGGGTTGGTTGTGAAGTCTTTGGGAAATATTGAGCCAGCTCCCGAGCAACTTGAGGTCAAGCTGGACCATTAGTCATCTCCTGCACGCTGACAAAGCTCGCGTGTATTACCCTGTACTATCGATGGCCACAAAAAAGCCCCACGTCTCACAACGTGGGGCTTTTTCAGTATGTATGGTGCACCAGGCGGGATTCGAACCCACGACCCCTGCCTTCGGAGGGCAGTACTCTATCCAGCTGAGCTACTGGTGCAATGCGGGCGCCATGATACTCATATGCATGGCGGGCGTCCATGCTGCTGATTTGCCGGTGTTTTCATGAGCATAGGCGGGCATCGGCTACGCTGATCAGAAAAAGCGGGCAAATTCAGGTTTTTCGTTCTTTTTTTCGAACAGCCTATTGTCCTTCACCCCCATCGGCCCTAGGATTCGTTTGAGATTTCAAACGCTCTTGTCTGGGTGCTGAACCGCACGTCTGTGCTTATGTGCGTTATTTCTGTGCTTCAGCCCGGTGGATGATTTCCCTGACGGCAGCCCCAGAGGCGCCTTTTCTACAAATCTAATTCGCTCCGCGTGCGCGCGGTGCTGTTAAGGAAAGCCGACATGCAGCTTAAAGACACCCAGTTGTTCCGCCAGCAAGCCTTTATCGATGGCGCTTGGGTCGATGCGGACAATGGTCAGACCATCAAGGTTACCAACCCGGCAACGGGCGAAGTGCTGGGCACCGTGCCGAAAATGGGCGCCGCCGAAACCCGCCGGGCGATTGAAGCCGCCGACAAGGCACTGCCAGCCTGGCGTGCATTGACCGCCAAGGAGCGCGCCAACAAGCTGCGTCGCTGGTACGAATTGCTGATCGAAAACCAGGACGACCTCGGTCGCCTGATGACCCTGGAACAAGG
>Ga0213822_1001740_pt1 | contig 11562 bp, 11 predicted proteins | sample MC6MC0908MG_FD_179872 | JGI IMG/M metagenome (GOLD analysis project Ga0213822, IMG submission 179872) | Enriched soil aggregate microbial communities from Iowa State University, Ames, United States - MC6-MC0908-MG | ecosystem: Environmental > Terrestrial > Soil > Unclassified | place: USA: Iowa...
ACTGTGTACTCGTGATGGAAGTGCGCCACAGGGGGCCAGCACGAGCGGCTACATTGCAAACTTAGTGTTCTGGGATGTGGAGCCTAAGATTGTGGAGGGCCTCTTAGAGAGGGGTTTCCAGTACTCTCGCTTCGCAGACGACATCACTATCTCCTGTGCTCGGGAGCCTCTGTCGTGCGAGCTTTCCAGTATTATCTCAACCATTACTGGGATGCTGGCTGCCAAAGGATGTCTTCAAAAGCGTAACAAGCTCCACATGCGCGTGCGTGGGCAGGGTATTCAGGCGGAAGACTCAACATTCCAGCCTGTCACAGTCACAGGATTGAGCGTTTTCAACGGATCTCCTGGGCTCACCAAACTGGAGCGGAAGCGGATTCGCTCTGCTGTTAGGGAGCTTGAGCTTTGCAGTAAGTCGATTTCTGATTGGGCTGTACTTGAGCCGATGTATTACCGTGCAATGGGTCGTGTAGGGAGGCTGCTGGCCTGCGGGCATCCGGATGGTGTGCTCTTGAAGGAGCGGCTGAATGTGGTCAAGCGGTCCTATCAGCAGCCTTTGCTTGAGCGCTACCAACAGGCTATTGCTAATGTTATTGACGGTGCTTTGCACCCTGTTCAGGCAACTGAGCAAATTGGTATTCCGCCCTGGGAGTAGTAAGCGTTAAATCCTCGTGGCATTCTGAATTTTCAAAATCGACCTTCCCTTTTAAGCGGTAGTTGCTTTAAAGGGGTGCAAATATAGAGCCGATACTGGTCAATCGGCTGAGATCCAGCTGTATGGCGGTCGGTGCTTAGCACACCTGGCCTTGGCTCCTGGCTCGCTGAAGTTTGATTTAGAAATATGGCAGTCAAAGCAAAGCCCCGCCGTTGGTGGGACTATGTCCTAAGTCGCTTTATCACCGAGGCTATGACCTCAGCGTTGGTATCCAGCGCCTGTAGCGCGACCATTGCGTTCTCAAAGGTGTTCTCTGAGCCTCTGGCCCTCAACCATAGGGCTACCTCTTCAATCGACGCACGTATAGCCTGCTGGTTCATATGCAGGGCTTCTAGGGTATCTGCTATTGCCGCGTCCCGGTCTTCCATGGTGTGCTCACTCTAGGGCTGATATCGCAGCGTAGCGCCTTACAAGGGCTTCAAGCTATCAGTGTCGAAGGACAACTTAAGCCGAGCCATCAGTCGGGATACGGTCATAGGTTGAAAGGTGCTTCCCCTGGCCGTGGTAACACCCTTGGAGTTGAGGCACTCGGCGATGGCGGCAAACGAAGTGCAACCATCGTACAAGCACGCCTTGATATGGTGGGCGATAGCATCAGCCCGGTTATCGGCATTCACCTTCTTAGCCTTTACAGCGGCACTGTTGCCCAGTGCCCATGCCTTCGCACGGCCAGCATCACGACGCGCTATCTTCTCTTGTGCTTCCGCATCACCATTAGCGGCACGCGCCTTCAGTTCAGCCAAACCAGCCTTTGTGCGGGCACGGATTTTCAGTAGCTCTTCTTCAGCGAGTAGGGACTTGATGTTCCGCAGAAGACCACTGCTATGAACGTCTTCTGCCTCGATGAACTTGTACTTCTTCTGCAAGGTGACGAAGTGAGCGTGATCGCGTGTGAGTCGGTCTACCCGATGCACGACAACTGGGCAGTCCAGCCCTTTCGCCATTGCGAGAGCGAGGCGGCATTGGGGGCGTTCCTGGGGGTCAATGGCACCTGAAACGCCTTCGTCAGTGAACTGGGCGACAATCTCCCAGCCGTGCGTCTCTGCTGCGATCTTGATGGCTGCAAATTGGCCACCTACAGACAAGCACTGGTCGTCCGTACTCATCCTTGCGTAAGCCACTACCTGCTTCATGCCATCGCCCCACTAACTGGTGTGATCTTCATCATAACATATCGCTGACGAACGGCAACGGTATGTTACAGGGCGGAATATTAGGTTTTCACGTCAAGAGCTTTAGCATAGCCAACGTTGGCTTCGCTCAGAATTGGCTTTCATGGCTGGGGATCACATTATTGAAGTGGTGGACACGCTATAGACGGCTTCGTATTCTGACGCCGATCTATTGATTCTGCGCATCTGGTCAAATTGCCCTTTTATGGAGCGAGGAGGCAAGTGCCAAGGTTCGATAGGCAACTGGGAGCTGCGTGAGCAGCGTGGAGCTAGGGATATTGAGACAGAACATGAAAATCGAGCCAATTCGTGCTTTAGTGCCGGCACAAGTGGATGTGATCCGTGCGCGTTGGAAAGATGATTCCTCTTTCATCGGATACCCAGATGCGGAACGGGATACGGCACTGGACAGTTGGTTTGATAATCTCCTGGTTAAGCCAGACTGGTTCGCAAATGCAACGTCTAAAACAGTTACAGTTGCTGTGGCTCGAAAGGGGGCTGGTAAATCTGCGGTTAAGCTGACGAGCATTCAGCAGAGAAAGCAGGATGCTCATACCATAATTGTAGAAGCTTCAGCAGATGAGCTTGCTTCACTTCATGCGGAGCGCCTGACGAAAGCAGCGGAACGAGGGTATGGTGCTGTAGCAGATTGGATGCAAATTTATGCAGACATGATCTGCAGAAGGCTTGCTCAAGACATGAGCGGGCGCATGATTACAAGTGATGACGATATCGCCATACGTGCATGGGCAAAGATAAAAGGCATCACCGAAAGAGATTTTGGTGAGCGTGTTGTAGATGTGATCAAAGCACTTGTGCCGTGGGCTAAAAGTGTTGCTGCTGAAAACGCGGAGCAGGATAAAAATAGCGAAGAGCGCATTGCGCGTGTGGCTCAAGCGTCTAGTTTTGCGCTTTACGTTGATGATTTTGATAATTTGCAAGAGGCGGGTGGTGCCACTAATATCCGTTTGATACGTGATGCACTAGAGGCAGCTGATAGAATTACACATCAAAACAAGAATGCCGAAGTTCACTTGTTTATGAGGCAGGATCTTTGGCTTAATATTAACCCAGGGTGGCATTATTCAGATAAAGTGAGTGGTGTGGTTCAGTTGAACTGGGATGTGAGTGATCTCAGATTGTGGGCGGCCAACAGGCTTAGATTTGCAATCGGAGAAGCTCTAGGTGTAAGTCCTAGATTGATTCGTGTGCCTTTTGATGACATGTGGCACGTGTTTTTTACTCCTGAGGTTACATTGAAGAATAAGGATACCAGCGATTCATTCAGTTACTTTGTGCGTCGCTCGATGTATACCCCGCGTAGCCTGCGAGCAATGATCAAATTTGCCCTAGATGGGGCAGATCGGCTTCCTGTTTCAGATTTGGTTATACAAGACGCTGAGTGGAGCTATTCAACGGATCAACTCGAATTTCTTAAAACAGAGTTCGGCGGTTTGTGCGTAGGCTTGGATATATGTTTGCAGTCATTTACCGGTAAGTCTCTAGAGTGGGTTGCCTCTGATCTGTACAAGCATTTGCGGGGGCTCATTGGTAATGGGCAAGTTAAGCTCCATAAAGGGGTTTCTTACGGCGATCCAGAGATCGCACTTGCACGTTTTCTGTATCGTATCGGATTCATGGAGGTTCGCTATCCTCAGGATGGCCGCTATGAGGTGCGAGATGTAATGAGGCACCCGGATCACTGGAAGAGCGTTCGTACCGATGATGCTGTTCGTTGGGCAGTCCGGAGCGCTTTCTTCAACGGCCTGAAATCCTACCGTGCTTGATGGTATGCATTACTAATGTGACGTTCGGTGAATGATTTCGCCGAACGTATGCACATACTACTCTCGCTAGTTAAAAAGCTGCACCTCCCCTTGTGGGTTTATTATAAAATTGAGCGGTCCTCTGGTGCTCGTGAATGCTCAGACGGAGAGGGTGCTGTCACGATTATGCACACCAAGAACACTGGCTCCGGTGCCAATCAAGGGCGTCTGAGCTAACCCGTTGAGAGTCTTTTGTAGCATTACGGAGAGGAGATCCTTCTAGCGTCGCGTAGCTCGTACCTGTCAGTTCTGGGGAAACTCGTATCGTCATCGTCTCGGATTCGATGGCGATCAATCCCAGGTCGAATAAGGTATGGATATCTGCTCGTAATAGCAGTCCGTTTGAAGCTACGTTGGTGTGAGTGCCTTTATAAGGGTGAATGTGCGCTGCTTCTAAAACAGCGGGAAGATTGCAACCTGTTATGGCGCACGCCTCGCCATAAGCCTCCATTAAAGCTTTCCTAAATGCTGGTTGGCCCCTTCGACGGACGATAGCTGCGGTAATGCGCGTCCTGGCGTCGGATACGTCCCTTGGATCAAATGCGGAAGCTTGCTCGGCAGCCTCCTGAGCTATCGCCAGTGCTTCTACGACAGGATTTGACGCCTGGCGGATTGATACACCGAAGCGATTATTCGAAGATGCGTCGGCGTAGATTTCCCAAACGCCGTGCTGTGTAGTGTCGTAGATTTCAAACATCGCCTTTCCGGTCTTGAATAGCCTATCGTATCGGTTCCCCTGGTCGGTTCTCCGAGGCTTCTCGTTCTGAGAGTAGCCAGTCCTTGCAGGAGAGTTGACAGACATCATGTATAGATCCGCGAGATTCTTGATGTTGTAGTCTGGATCACGAGCAAGAATCCATTCTTCAACCTGCTTTTTACTTGCAGTACCTCCGAGTTGGGTTACGGCATCTAAGCACTTTTCCCAGTTACGCCTATCTCCAAGATTGTCCGCTATTGTGATGGCGTCAGGGCTCTTCCCTTGTATGAGCTGCATCAATATAGCCTTGATGTCCGTCCCGACATTCACGGCTGGCTTCAATCCTGGAATCCATGGCAAATCCAGTTCATTAAGCACTGCAGAGATGTTCTGCATACGGTACTCGAATGCTTTCGTCGTGCGTCCGAACCGATCAGAAAGCTCCTCATATACCTTTGTCTTTGAGTAGCTAATTCCGGCTTCGTGCTTCTTTGCCATTTGCTGATAAGCTTCAACCGATGCAGCAAGCTCCTCGTTACTCCAACCCTGCGCCATAAGCCTTCCTCTACTCTACGGCATTTGATGACAATGGATCATAATGCCATTACTGGGTTGCCCGTGGGTATCATTCGGTAGTTTATAGCAGCTAACAGCGGGTTCAAAGCGTCTGGCGATTGCTGCGAAGTTGAGAAAAGGGGCTTCGGCTAAGCCCTGATGGGCTCAATTCCAGAGTTCTATTAGGTCGGAGAAGGGTAAGCCTGCGGAGGGTCGCATTTGGGGCCAATCGCCGATTAGAAACTGATTAGTTAAATCACTGGTATGTAGTGGCTTATTTGGTGGCTCACATGCCTTCGAAAAGGTCCGCGATGCTGACGCCCAAGGCGTCGGCCAGCACCTTGATTGCGTTGATGGACGGATTCGCTCCCCCTGTCTCGATACGAGACATGTAAGTTCTGGCAAAGCCACATTTGTCTGCAAAGGCTTCCTGATTCATGCCAAGGGCAAGGCGCAGCTCCCTGACCCGGGTGCCGAATTGATGCTGAAGCGCTGGGGAGGGAGATGGTGCAGGCATTCCCCAATGGTCAGGATATGTGCTCTAATCGTGAACACACTTATCGTGACATTTGGGGGCTGTGAGCTATCTCAGCCTCTGAGGATTGGTGTGAAGGGTGGTGGCTATACAGATCCTCTAGCCTGGCACGTACTGGCTACGTATGGCAGCTTTGCCCGGTAGCTCACGTGAGGCGTTAGCAGTAAGACCTCAGTAAGACCTCAGTAAGACCTCAGTAAGACCTTAAGACGTAAGGCCATACACCAAACCTGCTTCTAACTGAACTGAAGGAATTACTGATGACTGAACAACAAGCTTCAATTGATGGCGCAGCAAATGACGGTCAGAGCACTCTGTACATGAAGCGAGCTCTGTTCGGGGAGGTGGCTGATCTGATCCGGACCCATCCGAAGGCTGCCACGGTCATGCTAACCCTGGTGGCAAGTGTGCTTAGCAACGGTGCTGTACGGACTACCCAGGCCGTGGTGGCTGATCAGTGTGATATGACGCTGAAGGACGTAGGAGCGGCGATTGCTCACCTCTCAAGCGTGGGCTTGATTAGTGCGGTAGGAGTTTCGCCTGAGCCAGGTGGCCTACTGACCTGTGTAGTCAGGCCAGGCTTCGCTACGGCAGAGAAGCCAGAGGATTATCTGTAACGCTAGGCCCTACAGCCGGTCTGCCTTGGCTGGTAAGCAAGGCAGGCAAGGCTGGCAGGACAGGCGATATCCAGCATCATCAACTGATGATCACGGTAATTAGCGCCAGCATCCTTAGTCGTGAGCCTCAGGCTTTGTGCTCTCGGCAGATGATCAAGACGCTGCTGCATTGAAGCAACACGCACCTATGCCCATTCGGGCAGTGAACACCTTCAGAACCTTAAGGATAATGTAATGCCAAGGACTTTCCGCAATCCTGTGAATGGACATGTTGAAGAAGTGAGCGGGGAAGCCGCTGGGTTGGTAATACTGCTTGGTCCCATCTATCTAGCTTTCAAGGGCCTTTGGAGCCACTTCTTCCTTTGGTTGCTTCTGGTAGGGGGCTTCTCCATAGCAACCGGAGGTTATGGGATAGTCTTCGCTCTTCCCATTGCAACCATTGCCTATGCGGTGACTATTAACAAAATCATAGTAAATTCTTACCTGCGGAAGGGGTGGCAAGAGGTAGTCGTAGGGTCTGATCGGACTACAGGTCAAGCAGTGGTGACTATCAGTGGTCAAAGAGATTGTCCATATTGTGCAGAACTGATCAAGGCTGAAGCCAAGAAGTGTAAGCATTGTGGCTCTGAAATAGAGCCTCTAGCTCAAATGGATTTAAGTATTGTTAGTAAGGAGCAATGGTTTGTGACCTTGCCCTTCGCGTCTAATAAGGAGTGCAGAGAGGTAACAGATAAGGTTCTAGGTAGCGGCTATGATGTTCCCTCTGAGACCTCTAAGTATATACGTGTAGGCCCTTATGCTACTGAAGCTCAAGCTTCTAATGTTCTTCAGTCGCTTTCAGGCGATCATGGCTTTCAAGGCGGCGCACTAGAGAGCGCTTCTAATCTGTAGGCTGCTAGGCAGTGGGGCAGAGCGCAAGCCCCACAAAGCTGCATGGAGGTACTACTTCTTTAAATGTCTAGCGTAGCCGAAACTTCGTATCTTCTGGTGCCACTACTCTAGGAGTTTGAGGCAGCTAAGGGTGGGGAGCTGTGTGCTCTCTAACACTTCCTTCACGGAACCAATTCTGTGAAATGTTGATATGGTGCCTTTCGACTTCGGTCTAAGCAGAGGGGCGGAGCCCTAAGAGTATATCCGCTTCGGTATTCCTAGTGTTGCCGTATCCGTTAATCAATTCATCCGGTTTGGTGTGTACGAGTGGAGTAAGAGTAGGGTGGTTTTAGTTGTGTGTCATAAGATTATGAGCTAGAGCGTGCATGGGGTTGGAATAAAGCTCTTAGAGACTTCTTAAGTCAGAATTTCCACGTTGGGCGTCCTGCATCGCTTGGAGTTGTTTGTGAGGTCTCAGCCAGCCATTAATTGTTCTAGGTACTTTGCCTAATTGATCTGCAATGTAGCTGTCCTTGTGCCCATCCTTCCATAGGGTGATTGCAATTTGTTTTAGATTCTCTCTGTTGGTTTTTGATGGTGAGTCTTGACATACGACTATTTCAGAGTAAGTGTTGTCAATAATACAGTCTTGGATCATCTTGCTAAGGAACTCGGCAATGTCTTGGTCCTGAACGAATAGATGGATCTCGTCATCTCGCTCCCTTGAGCGTAACGCGGTTCTGCAAACCGATTGCAAGGTTGACTCATAGAAGCGCTCGTACTTGATAGCCGTTTTTATGTCCTCTGTGGTAATCGTGCAGTTGATTGAAAGCATTTCAGCTAGGGTGGGAACGCTTCTGCTTTCGATTGGGGTTATGTTGCCATGCTGAAGGCAGATGGCGATACTGTAGTCGTCATACTCATTGATTCCTCTGTTGTCTATCTTGATTCTTTCGATGTTGCTGTTTCCCCCTCCGTGTTTATTTGGTAGGTCGGGTGTGCACCAAGTGTGAGCGACTAGAATGGCCTTTTTGTTGCCAATGATTCTAAATACATCCTTCCTTAGCCATGCGTCTAGTAGGCAATTCTCTTGGTAAGTTTGACAAGTTCTCCCAGCTTTCATCAGTGCGATAGACTTTGAATAGGCTTTGTTTTGCAGGAATGGATGTATGATCACTTTGTTGCCGTATCCCTTAAAGCCAAGATCGGCTTCAATGGAGGTTATAGACCATCCTGCGCCTTTTAGGATTAGACCTAGCAGCGATTGCTTAATCTCTGCTCCCATGATCGTGGCTGTGTCTGCTGCCTCGAACACAGGGATGTAATCTTTGTAGCCTACAACTCGCACTGTACGATTTTGCTTAGCGTCTAGCTCGTCTACTTCAATGATATACCTGCTGTCTAGAAGTGATTTCAGTACCGTGCGTGCATCCTGAGATATCGTTGAGTCAGGCTTGCTGGCCAGACTTTCAATCAATTGCTTGCAGTTCGCCTTTAACTTGATGCTGCGATTGCCTGAGGTTTCAGTATCCACGTATCCGTCAATTACAGCCTTATACGATACGTCTGTAAAGGTTAATGTGTTGCAGTCCCATGTTGAAGGTATCTCATCAATGTAAACGTTCCAGCCCTGTAGCAGGTCTGCTTTGATCAGTCTGAGTGACTCGTGTGTGCATATGATTATCTTGTCCGTCCTTTGCTCTAGGCTTGCCTCTAAACATTGGGTCACAGAGCCTTCAACGTTATCGCTGTCAATGGCGTTATATGTAAGGTTGATGTCGGTTAATCTTCGTTGTACCTCTGCTGAAAGTAGCTTTGTTGGAAAGGCAAGGATAGAGTGTTGGTGTGTGTTCAAGCTGAGGTGCTGGATGAGCCACGTGGTTTTGCCTGCACCTGGTGGAGCAATTAGTGCGTTAATGGTCTTCATTGCTTGTTCTTAAAGGTCGTTGCGGAGGGCGCGAGCGAGCATACGCCTAATTAGAGGTTATTGAGAGTGAGTTAGTTTTGATGCTTTTGCGGTCTTTGATTGCTGCTAGGTGGAGCTTTGTTGTTGTGTTTATTGTTGCTGTGTTTGGTGAATGTTAGCAGGATGTAATTTTACGTCAACGGCCTATGTTGGAGTTAGCATGGGTGTTGCAAAAGTAAAGGTGTTAAATGGAGCGGGATTGCGCAATATCAGGGAGTTGCGCAATCGAATGCTTGGGCCGGCTTCGCTATTGCTGCCTCTGCGGAGTCTGGGGAAGGGTTGCCTTGGCCCCCAGTGCTGGGTGAAGGGTGCGCTACTGCCCTGACGCTTCCAGTTCGATCTGGCCAATCGCTTCTGCCATGGCCCTCAGTGGGCTGCGGCTACCATAGATACTGAATGTGACGGCTGAGTCCTCATGACCAGCAATACGCTTAATGAGAGAATCCTGCACCCCGGCATCACGTAGGTCATCAATGAGCGTATGGCGAAAGCTGTGGAAGGTCTTGCGGGTATCGGTAATCCCCTGCTTGATCTTGTAGCGACCGAACCATTTCGACGGGGCATGGCCCAGCTTCCCTCGCACAGCTTGCAGGTCGGGGAACAGGCGATCAGCACCGCTGACCCTGACAGACTCGACGTACACCAGCAGGCCAAGGTCGAACAGGGCAGGATGCAGTGGAAGTAGACGTCTGCTGCTGGTGTTCTTCAGGCTCTGGCCTTCCTGGCTGTCATCAATGCGGATACATTGGATACCCTGTTGCTCGATGAGATCATCAACCCGCAATTGGCAGAGTTCTTCCAGCCTCGCACCAGTGGCTCTGCCAAGCAGTGGCAGCCAGTATCGCCATGGATGCTTGCGGGCTTCCTTCCTTAAAGCCTCACGGTTAAGAAGGGCGACAAGATCATGGCGGTCAAACGAAAGGCGTGCCTCTTTAGCCGAACCGGTCATGACCTTCATCCCAGCCAAAGGGTTCTCAGCGACATACCCGTTGGCCTTGCACCAGTTCAGGAAGGCAGTGAGCTTGCGTAGTCGGTTGTTCACCGTCACGGCGGTGATGGTTTTGTAGGTGCTACCTGATTCAACCACCTGCTTCAGGGTCTTGCCCTTGAACTCTGTCCGTAACCCGAAGTACTGGGGGCAGCGGCTGAGCCGTTCTTTCAGCAGGCGAGCTTGTTGTGAATCGAAGGCTATCGCAGGCATGTCACCCATCAGCTCGAACAGGTCGGCTAGTGCACGTTCCACATCGTCGATACTGCCTTGCCGCCATGTACCACCGCGTTTGCCTTCCTCTATATAGAGCTTGGAGAGGGTTGCCAGGGTAGGACCGCCACTTGCTGTCTTCGCTGTGGGCGCCACAGCTTGCTTTGATGCAGTGCAGGGTAAGGGCCTGGGGGATGAGTCGCGCCATTGCACGCAAAGCACACGCAGCGTTTCTGGAGGCGTTAGGGGGTGCTCGTTCAAGTGGCTGCTCACTCGCTGAGCTAGTGAAGTTGCAAGGTACAAGGCTGTCTGCCGCTCTCGCACTCGTAGGGAAATACGCAGGGTGTGACGGTTGGGGAATAGGTGCTTCGGGAGTCTAAGGTTGAGGTAGTAAACGGACTGGCGACGAACAATGTAGGCCATGAATGAACACCAAAGTGGACCAGTAAAGTGGACCAATTGAGTGGAACAATTCTGGTCACACCCCACGCTCTGAGAGACCGTGCTGAGTGTCTACACGGGAAGATGGCGAACTACCTCATCAGCCTGAAACCCCCGCCCCATAAGGCCCGCATTGATTACCGAGCATGCTTGCATGCTACCTGGTCAGGCCCGGAAGGGAGCAGCCATAGCGGGAACATCGAGTGCCGGGGTGTGGCTGGTGGGGCCGCCTCCATTTCTGGGGTCGGAAAATCTCAATCTGCAACGAACGCCTTCGTTCTTGCCTGCTTTTCGCCCAATGCTCCGGCCGCCGACAGCTTCATCAGCCGCTGGAATTTCGGGCATGCCAGATGATCCTCCTCCGGGCACTGCGCCGCATGCCGCAATCCCTTGCTCATCGCTTGCAACCGCCTGATTCGCGCATCCAGCTCGTCCGCCTTGGCGATCAGCATCTGCCGGTCGACCTGCAGGTCCACCAGCATCGCCCCCACTTCATCCAGCGAAAATCCCGCAGCCTGCCCTAGGGCGATCAGAGCCAGCCGGTCTGACACATCAGCCGCAAACTGCCGCCGCTGGCCGCGCCCGGCCAGCGACTTGAGCAGGCCTTTCTTCTCGTAGTAACGCAGTGTCGATGCGGGTACGCCTGTGCGTTTTGCGACGTCGGCAATGTCCATTTCGGGCCCTTGACTTGAAGTTGACTTCAACTTCTATGCTGCGCGGCATGGGTATTGACCGTCAACCTTCGAGGGCTTGTTCAATGACGTTTACTGCGATGTTTCTAGCTGCTTTGCCGATTGGCATCGGTGCCACTGTGGTGATGGACCTGTGGGGGCTGCTGCTGAGACGGTTGGGTGTGGCAACGCTGAACTTCGCCATGGTCGGGCGTTGGGCAGGGCATCTGCTGGGCGGGCGTGTGTCGCACCAAGCGATTGCCAAAGCGGAACCGGTGCGAAATGAGTTGGCATGGGGA
>Ga0213822_1001747_pt1 | contig 11540 bp, 12 predicted proteins | sample MC6MC0908MG_FD_179872 | JGI IMG/M metagenome (GOLD analysis project Ga0213822, IMG submission 179872) | Enriched soil aggregate microbial communities from Iowa State University, Ames, United States - MC6-MC0908-MG | ecosystem: Environmental > Terrestrial > Soil > Unclassified | place: USA: Iowa...
TTTTCGGAGCCTATACGTTCGTTTTAGCCATAATTTTTGCGATCACATTTAAATATACAAATGACAGCAATGAAATGAAAATGTAACTGTTCGATCAAAAAAGAATATAGATTATGAATTGAATTCTTTTGTCTCTCTAACACCAATAATTTGTTCCCTTTTCGAGATGTCAAGGATGTCACCACAATGCTTACTTTCAAGTACATATAAGAGCCTTACTGTTCATTGGTATAAGGCTCTTAAATACTTGCTACCTACAGTTACTTCAGGATGCTGTTAAATGGCTTTAACGCTTTCTCCACTCTCCAAGAGACATCATTTTAAATTCTTCATCAACATCTAATCTCAATGGTGTTATTAATTCTAATGAATTACCATCTGGGTCTGAGAAATAGATCGCAGCATGCGCATGGGGATTGTTTGGTAGTACTAGAGGTTGATGTTCGGAAGTAAAACCAAATTCTGTTCGAATTTCAATTCCAATTGAATTTAACCACACTGCTACACGCTCAAGATCTTCTTCATCAATTTTAAACGCTACATGTCGGATTGATGGATGGTATTTTAATTGGACACAATCACTTTCCCATAAACCTAACCAGCTTTCACCTTTAACGATCCAAAAGAATGCAACTTTTCCTTTTTCATATGCGAGTTCTAACCCTAACTTTTTATAAAATACAATCGAGTTTTCTAGATTACTAACCGGTAAATGTGCTTCATATAAACCTTTAATCATTTTTATATTCTCCCATTTCATCTTTCTTCATGAAATAAATATATTAAAAACACTTTCCATTTACATCAATCTTTAGTCTGAACCTTTAAAAAGCCTATTAAAACAGAAAAAATTCCAACTAATACATAAATCAAACTATTGAAAAAAATATAATAATGAAAAACATACTAATATAAGTAAAATCGTCACCAATACTAAAAATACTTGAGATTAATTTAACCAAAGATAGGAGAACAACTGGTATCAAAAATGCACCGAATAATCCAATACGTATCAATGATATATTTTTCAATTTATAGAAATATAAAAACACACCATTAGTTAAAAAAATTAAAAATAAAAAAAATCCAGCTATAGATATATCCATAATTAAACAAACAACCTCCAAAATTTAGCGTTAAAAGAACTCATATAATCCATTAACAAAATAATCATATATTTTGTCATCAATCATATTTTCACCATACCCTTCAAAAAAGATTTGTTTTTCGATTTCGTTTTCAAAGACATTTGGTTTCGGTCGAATTGCTAGTGAGACATCATATCTTGGATCTCCATATGCCCCACTCCCCCAATCAATAACACCTGTGATTTTCCCGTTGGAAACTAATACGTTATCAATTGTATAATCTCCGTGAATGAACGTCTGCTTATAATGATCTGGTCTATGCTTTATAACCTTTTCCAATAACTCCTTCGTTCCATCTACTTCATTATTCATAAGATTATTGTGTGCTTGACTTATCATTTGCTCAAGCCAGTTTTTATTGGGTATTAGTTCCTCTGGGCAAGGCGTTGAATGAATATCAGCTAAAAGTTTGCCAAAGTTAAATATTATTTCTTGTCTTGTTTCCTTATTTTTCTCATCTTTTAAAGCAAGTCGGATCGTATCACCCTGTAAGAACTCAAATAGTGCCCAACATTGACTATTTTGCTTTTGTTCAACAAATAGCTTTACTTTCGGAATAAGTAGTTTTGTTTCCTTGGCCAAGCAGTTTAGTACTGAAACCTCTCTTTTTAACAAAGAACAAAACCATTCACCTTTTGTTCTTTTGAGAACATAAGAGCCTTGATGATTGTGAATAATCCCAACATCCGAGGTGTATCCTTGTCTTGGAAACTTAATAGAGTTAATGTTTTTTAGATATTCTCCTATTTCATCTGGTAGTTCACCTATCTGTATTGGCTGCAATTAAAAACCCTCCTCTGAAAAGACTTTAGTGTTTGTGGAAGTTACATTAGCTCAGTCATGTTATTCAGCTTTCTATCTTTGTTTGTATTCTATTAAACATGACTGATTCTCCCTGAAAAAAATGAATAGACACTCAGATTGTTTTTCTATTATTATAAAAGATAACAACTAATTTTCGAGATAAAAATTGCATATTAAAGAATATTTCATACGCATTCAAAGGGGGATTATTTAAATGGGGAGAGTCCAACAACTTGCACCAAACTTTTATTGTATTGATACACATGATTTAAATCGGGAACAACGTACAAGCTCCTATTTGCTAATCGATGAAAAAATTGCATTAATTGAGACCTCTGCTAGTCCGTCTATACCCTATATAATAGAGGGTTTAGAGGAATTACATATTTCTCTAGAGGATATTCAATATGTAATTGTTACGCATATCCATTTAGACCATGCTGGAGGTGCGGGATTATTTTTACAAAGTTGTCCAAATGCTTCATTCGTTGTACATCCGCGAGGTGTCTCTCATATGGTTGATCCTAGTCGTCTAATCGCAAGTGCAAAAAGTGTTTATACTGCCGAATTCGATCGTCTATTTGATCCAATTGTTCCTATCGATGCTGAGCGTATCATAGAAATTGGACATGAGGAAGTACTGTCGTTAGGTCAACATCAGCTAACGTTTTATCATACAGAAGGACATGCAAAGCATCATGTTTCCATGCTTTATTCTGCGACGAATGGTTTGTTTGTTGGGGATACAACAGGTGTACGTTACCCAGAGATGGATGGAGAGGCCATTGATTTAATCATTCCGTCCGCTTCACCAAATCAGTACGACCCAGATACAATGGAACAATCTATTCAACTTTATGAGAAGCTTCATGCTACAGAATTGTATTTCGGTCATTACGGAGCGTATAAAAATCCAGCTGAAGCTTATAGACAAGTGCGCTACTGGACACCGTTCTTTCTAGCAGAAGGGAAAAAGGCGCTAACTGTCTCAAGTGATTTGAAAGAACAAGTACAATTTCTAGATACTCGCTTAAAGAAGCTTTTACACAACTACTTACAGGAAAATGGCATTGAAGAAAGTCATCCCGTTTATCAAAACATCCCATTCGATACAAATGTTTCGGCAATGGGGATTCTCGACTACCTAGAAAAAAAGAATTCCAAAAATTAAAGCATCGGCAGTGTTGTACTTTAGACTTACTTGGAGAGGAGTAATCCTCTCTGTTTTTTTATGTTCTTTTTTCTTGAATCGTTACGAAATGTTTGATTTCAGCAGGCAAGCAAGTAAGTTCTGATTTAAAGAACTCTGGGAATAGAAAGGCATCCTTAAGATTCGAAATAGGTAACCATTCTAATCTTTCTTCAATACCTTCATTGGTGTAGCTTTCACTTTTTACTTCGACTTCAATTGATTTCATCAAATAAAAGAATGATATTTCATGAAATTGCGTTTCTCCAAATGGACCACTTTGAACGGGAAAAAAGTTTTCATAAATAAACACTAAACGATCCACTTCAAAATGCACTTTGGTTTCTTCAAAGCATTCGCGGATGATGGCTTCTTCCATCGTTTCCTGTAATTTTACTCTTCCCCCAACAGAATAGTAGTAAGGCTCACGATTATTTTTAACCATCAGCACTTTCCCATCACGGAGAATTATTGCGCCCACCCTCATATTGAATACACCATCGTTAGTCGGAAATGTAATGTCTTGCTTTTGCTTATCCATCTAAATCTCCTGCCTTTCAAATGTTAGCTTTATCACTCTATATAGTCATCTTTTCTCGATATTGAACTGGACTGCATTTGAGTTTATTCTTGATACGCTTACCATTGTAGTAATGAATATATCCATCGACAGCGAGCTTTAAAGATTCAAAACTAAAACAAGCTTTCCTCCCTCACCAGATAAATAAGCATAGACTACACTCAATTTAATAGCTTCTCATATTTTACCATACAAAAACGCCATTCATTAAAATGTAAGACGAATATGCATACAATCTTTTTATAAAGATGCAGAACAGCTTTGTTACTATCTAAAAGGTATTGTTTTAATCATGATCGAATATAGAAAATATAGGTAATTAAATAAATACGGGGTGAGTTAAATGAACGATGCATTTTATAGTAAACACTTTACGCTAGAGCAAATTAGTAAAAGTATCTTTGCAGCAATAGCCAAAGAAGGTGGCGGGGCTGTGGCCAATGCAGGTTTTGTGGATCTAGGTGATAAAGTTATCGTTTTTGATACATTTAACACACAACAAGCATCCGAAGACTTAAAACTCATAGCAGAAAAAATTACAAATCAAACCGTTACATGGGTTGTTAACAGTCATTGGCATGGCGACCATATTCGAGGCAACCAAACATTTAAAGATAGTGTTATTATTTCAAGCCAAATTACACACTCAAAAATAAGAGACATACATCCTTCTAGATTCAGTAAACAGAAAAATGATATTCAAGGCTTAAAAGACTATATTCAATCCTTAAAAGACCAGCTAAATCAAACCAACGATATCAAAATACAATATCAAATAAATTCACTGAGTGAGTTAAAAGATTCTTTACCAACTTTGGAATTAGTATTACCGAACCAAACATTTAACAATGAAATAACCTTACAAGGAACGGAACGCTGTGCAAAGCTTTTCACATTAGGAGGAGGTCATTCATTTTGTGATGCTATGCTTTATATTCCTGATGAGAAAGTAATATTTATGGGTGACTTATTATTTGTGAATTGTCACCCAACGTTTTTTGAAGAGTCTGACCCTGTGAATTGGAGCAAAATTTTAAAAAAGGTTGAAAGACTAGAAATTGATGTGGCGGTACCCGGACACGGTCCAACGGGTACAAAAAAAGATATCTCAAAAATAATCAATTACATTTCTAAATTAACTTCCATTGCAGAAAAGAGCAACCCAAATGAGAATATTGAAATCCCTGAAATCTTTAAAGAATGGCGTTCACCGGAGTTTTACCAACAAAATATAAAACGATTAAGAGAGTTGTCAAATCTTTAGTTTTTGTAGTATTGCATTCACTATGTTCAAGTTTAGTTAAAGAGAAGGCTTAGCAATTTGGCCTTCTCTTTTATTCATTTAAATGATCCAGGACAGATCGAAAATCCTGGCTCTCCCCTATTTCTCGAAAATCCCGAAATGGATTACCCACTTTTTTCATTCGCTCCAGTACAGCTGGAATTGTAAAGCGGTCTGGTGTTAACTGTTCATTGACCTCCTCCCAGTGTAACGGAGTCGCCACTAATCCCTTTTCATTGCCTCTAGTTGAATATGGAGCAATAATCGTCTTACCTTCTGCATGCTGCACATAATCTAAATATAATTTTTGATGTCTATTCTTCTTTAAACGCTCGATTGTATACAAGTCCGGTTTTTGCTCACATAAAAACCGACAAATAAATTCAGTGAATACTCGCACCTCTTCATAAGAAAAGGAATTTTCAGGTAACGGTATATATAGCTGTAATCCTTTACCTCCCGATGTTTTAACAAAAGATTGTAGCTTAAAATAATCGATAATTTCCTTTAAATCTAGCGCCCCACGAATGGCCAGTGAAAATTGCTCTACGGATGGAGGGTCTAGATCGAAGACAATCTCAGTCGGATGCTCTGTTTGCAACGTTTGGAATGGGATATGTAGCTCTAACGCAAGCTGATTGCCTAGCCACAATAATGTTTCTAGATTGTTACATACAAGATAATTAATGTCTTCTACCCTTACCGTTGATACAAATGCAGGTATTTGCTCGGGACTACTTTTTTGATAAAAGCTTTCACCCGGAATCCCATGTGGAAACCGAATTAATGTAAGCGGCCGATTTCTCAGAAAAGGTAATAAATACGGAGAAATCATTTGTAAATAATGCAAATACCCATCCTTCGAAATACCGATTTCTGGCCAAACAGGCTTATCAGGATGCGTAATCTGAACCGTATCTGGAATCGGAAAAAGTTGACGCTGCATGTGCTGCCATTGACAATCCTCCGGCAACATCTCCAGCCGAAATGCATGGAAACGTGGTTCTCGAAGTTTGCTGCCATCAAAATCAATACATGCTATATCAACACAGATGGATGGCTCCAGTTCCCATGTTTCATTACTCCTTTGTCCATTCCCTTGAAAAAAAGCAATAAGTGTTTTACGCTCTTCCTCTGACAGTCCATGTTTAAAACTAACTATTTCTACTAGCTCGTCATGTTGATAAACAGAGCCGTGAAAATAACCATTTCCATGATCATATTTTGTGACGATAACCGTTACAAATCGCCAATTTTTAATTTTTACCCAATGTGTAGAGCGAGAATTCCCCATCCATTTACTCGTTTTCTTCTTCGCAACCATTCCCTCCCCATTGTAAACCTTTATAGCATGCCAAAGTGTTTCACTATACTCCACACTGCTAATCGCTTGCAAAGGGCGTGGATCCTCATAATTGACAGTCACAGGGAGCTTTAAAGTCGTAAAAAGCTTTGAAAGTTGCTGTTTACGTGTTTTTAAATATTTATTTGTTAGTGACTCGCCTTTAAAGCTTAGTAAATCAAAAGCAATATAATGAAACGGAAAGGAGCTTGCATGCGCAGCAATCACTTCTCTATTTTGCATCCTCCCTCTTTTTTGAACTAACGAAAAATCACTGGTAAAATTATTCGTTAAATAAACTAACTCACCATCAAATGTTATAGGTAAAAACGCTTTAATTTGATCAAATAGGCTATTACAAAAATCCAGGATCTCTGGAAATAAATGATTTAAGTTATTGCCATTTCTGCTTATTAACATTGGCTGTTCGTCCCATACTAACATACATCTAAATCCATCATATTTCGTTTCATATATCCACTCTTCACCAATTGGCGTTTCAAACACTTCTGTTAATAGCATTGGTTTCATATGAATACCTACTTTGCTTTTTATCTTCAGTTTTTGACGATTTCACATTAAGATACATAAAAATAAGCAAAATATATCATAGTAAGAAAAACGAGGTGATACGAGTGCATACAGTTTGGAAAGGCAGTATCTCATTTGGTCTTGTCAATATACCAGTGAAACTACACGCTGCTACTGAAAACAAAGACATTAAACTGCGACAACTCCACAAAGAATGTCATACACCTATTAGCTATAAAAAAGTTTGTGAAGGCTGTAACCAAGAAGTTAAAGATGAGGATATCGTGAAGGCTTATGAGTATGCAAAAAATAAGTTTGTCGTATTAGACCAAGAAGAATTAGAAAACTTGCGCAAGGAAAATGAGGATAAAGCCGTTGAGATCATTGATTTTGTGAAATTAACCGAAATTGATCCTATTTATTTTGAACGTACTTATTTTTTATCCCCTGATACAACTGGCAGTAAAGCCTATTCCCTATTACGTCAAACATTAGAGCAATCCGGTAAAATAGGCGTTGCCAAAATTATGATCCGTTCAAAAGAGCAATTAGCAATTGTCCGTGTTTATCAAAACGCGCTAGTGATGGAAACCATTCATTACCCTGATGAAGTAAGAAGTGTGAGTGATGTACCGAACTTACCAAGTGAACAAAACGTTGTTCCAAAAGAGCTAGAAACAGCACTAATGCTCGTAGATCAATTAACAACTGAATTTAACCCTGAAAAATATACAGACGACTACCGCAATACTTTAATGGAGCTGATTGAGGAGAAAAAAGCTACGAATACAATCTCCACTAGCGATAAACGTCCCGTTCCTGATAATGTCACGGACTTAATGACCGCACTTCAAGCTTCCTTAGAAAAAACCAAAAAGCCAACAACAAGAAAACGTACAGCGAGAACGAAGAAAAATGCTTAAAATTATTTAGAAGCGTATCCATTATTTTTGGATATGCTTTTTTCAACTATTTTACTTTTATTTGTTACGACCAATAGCTTGTCACGATACATTTCAAATTTATGACAAAAATCGGGTTTGACAATCTCTTCAAAACGACGATTCCATTTAAGCAAGTTAATGAATATTGCAAAAGTAGGTTTGTAATTCGATTTTTCTAGACCTAGTTTTTGTAAAATAAATCTTTTTATGATCCGATAGATGTGTATGAAATAATTAGTATCTAAAAAAATAATGAAGTCGGCATGATGAAGACTTTGTGCTACCCAATCTTCATAATGGACGCCTTCAATTATCCAATTTTCAGTTCGAATAATAGCTTTTAGATGATCTATCTTTTCTTGTTCGGTCCTTCTTATATCCCCTGCTTCTTTCCTAATCCAAACAACATTATCTAATTCATAATGAGGAATATTGAATTTTGTAGATAATTCTTTTGCTAAAGTTGTTTTCCCACTACCAACAGAGCCAATGATATGTATTCTCCGCGGAAATTTATTGTTCAAACGAGCCCTCCTTTTCATTTTTTATAGAATGATAATTTGTGGATTACACCCAAAATCGATGATGGCGTTTGATAAAACGTATACTATGTATATAAGTTGATTGGAGTGGAGGCTGGGCGACTCCTTGGGGATTATCGATAGAGGAACGCAGGCTAAAATCATCACGTCCTGTGATAACGCCTTCGTGACCAACATCCTGTCGCTGACGCTGCGTTTGCACTACGCTTTCGCACAGAAAACATTTGTTGCCCCGAGACCCTGGAGCGCAAGCGAAGCGGCTCATCGGACGCCCCCAGGAAGCTTTGCTCTGTGCGAAAGCGAAGCGTCAGCGACAAAGCGCCCAGTCGGAATGGAAATAAACCCCACGTTATGGTAATAAACCTAATTTATAGGATAATTGTATTTATTATATAATATTCTGTACACTGGAATAGAGAAAATTTATATCGAAGGAGATTATTTTTTATGTATCAAAATGAATTCAGCGGTAATTTAGAGAAATATAAAAACCCTATAGAATATGATACCCTCTATGAAAATTATCAAGATGACTTGCATTATATTGAAAATCACCTTAAAAAGAAAAAAGATACAATTATTGAACTAGCTTGTGGCACAGGTCGATTAGCTATTCCCCTGGCCAAGCAAGGATTCGATGTTTATGCAGTAGATATCCATGAAGGGATGCTTCAATTAGCGATGGATAAAGCACAAAAGCACAATGTCCATGTGCATTTTACTGTGCAAGATTGTACACAGCTTCAATTACCGATTTCATCAAATTTCATCTATATGACAGGTAATTCATTTCAACATTTTTTAAGTAATGAAAGTCAAAATGCTTTATTGCAGTCTGTTAAAAAGCACTTACATGAAGGAGGAGAATTTGTATTCGATACGAGAAATGCTATTTTATGTGAGCTTTCTAATATGGATGAATACGAAGAAAGTTTGATCAATAGTAACGGTGAAAAACTAACGATTCAGCACCGCGAAGAATATGATCCTGTCACACAAATCTTGACTTGCCATGCTTTACATAAGCTAGAACATTCAGCTTCAACTTTCGAAGATTCCATACTACTTCGCTATACATATCCAATGGAAATGAAGAGGCTTCTAGCTCAAAATGGATTTGAATTGTTACATTTATATGGTTCATGGAACAAGAGTGACTTTACAAAAGACAGTCCATCTATGATTGTACATGCACGGTTAACAAAATAAAAACCCCTAAACAAGAACGTACATTCCTTTTTATGTTATATTAAAGAAAAAGTTAGGAGAAAAATAGAGGATGAACATTAGTGAACGTATGGAGCATAATCGTGTAGCTGGCCTGAGTCTTGTAGCGATCGACAAGGGAAAAATCAGTAAGGCAGATTACTTTGGTGTTTCTGAAGCAGGTACCGATAATAAAATTAATGAGCACACAATTTTCAATGCTTGTTCGATTAGCAAGTTTTTAACTAGTATTTTAGTGCTGAAATTAGTAGAACAACGGCTAGTAGACTTAGATGAAGATGTCAATCAGAAGCTAGTTTCATGGAAGGTACCTGACAATGCATTTACAAAGCATAAAAAAGTTACATTACGCAACTTACTCTGTCATCAATCCGGTATTGTGGAACCGGAAGGCAGTTTTACGACGGTAGAAACTTTCAATGACATGCCATCCATGGTAGAAATACTGAATGGTAAAACTCCTTACTGCAATACCCCTATTGAGGTAACGTATGAACCCGAAAATGAATTTCACTATTCGGATGCAGGCTATTGTGTCATTCAATTACTTATTGAAGACACAATGAGCAAACCATTTTCAATTCTTATGGACGAATTTATTTTCAAACCGTTGAACATGACAAACAGTATATTTTCTACCAATATTCCAGCATTCAATACGGCCAATTTAGCTTGTGGTCATGATCAAAATGGCGCGTTAATTTCAGGGAAATACTCTATATATCCATTTCTTGCAGCTTGTGGTATATGGACTACTCCAAACGATTTAGCAAAATTATTATTAGATATTATGAATGCTGTAAAAGGACAAAGTAAAATTGGTCTTACAGCAACACAAATAAATGAATTGTTTCGACCTCAAGGAAGTAAGGAATGGACAGGCCTTGGTGTATTTCTGGATGGTGCTGACGAGAAACTCGAATTTTCATCTCTTGGCTGGGGTGTTGGGTTTCAATGTATGCTAGTAGCCTATCCATTTCTAGAAAAAGGAATGATCATGATGACGAATACTGATACAGGGGTACATCAAATGAAGGGAATCATGGGTGAAATCTATCATTCGCTATCTTAATCATAGAAAAGAGGCTTATGATCAAGCCTCTTTCATCACCATATAATGCATTTGCACCATTTGCCCATAGCGTTGGGTATTTACTAACTTCAAATCTTGATATGGATTTTTCCCCTTAAACAATGGGATTCCAGAGCCTAATAGATGCGGTGTAATCGTAATAATTAATTCATCTATTAACTGTTCCTTCATAAATGCATCAAGTATGTCAGCTCCACCAACCATCCATATTTTCGAGCCTTCCTGTTCCCTTAATTTTTTCGAAAAAGCTACGACATCCTCATTCATAAACTCAACATGTTCGTTTTTACCTCTTAATGTCGACGAGAATACATAACATTTCTTATCGGGATATGGAAAAGTCTCAGTATGCTCAATAACGTAATCATACGTTCTTTTGCCCATAATAATGGTATCGATAGATTGATACATGTCGGAATAGCCAGCATCCCCTTCCACCTCTGCCTCTTCCAGCCATTGTAAATCATCATTTTCTTTCGCAATAAATCCATCCACACTAGTCGCAATATATAAAATGATTTCTCGAGACATATCGTCATCTCCCTTTCTCTTTTGAAAAACTCATGAACACTATTTATACTAATCATAAAACATGACAACTACTGGCATGATTAAATGAAAAAAGGTGAGAAAATGTCAAAAGCAAAACGTTTACTAGATATTCTTCTATTTGTTAGCGCAAAAAAGAAATTTACTGCACAGGAAGTTGCTGATGAATTCAATATATCGATTCGCACGGTTCATCGATATATTTTAGATTTAAGCGATATGGGCTTGCCTATTTACGCAGAACAAGGACGAAACGGTGGCTATACTGTCCTCACTAGCAGACTACCTCCCCCTATTTTATTTACAGAA
>Ga0213822_1001748_pt1 | contig 11536 bp, 15 predicted proteins | sample MC6MC0908MG_FD_179872 | JGI IMG/M metagenome (GOLD analysis project Ga0213822, IMG submission 179872) | Enriched soil aggregate microbial communities from Iowa State University, Ames, United States - MC6-MC0908-MG | ecosystem: Environmental > Terrestrial > Soil > Unclassified | place: USA: Iowa...
ATATTGTAAATTACTTCTTCTGAATCGCCTTTCTCTAGCTCATAGCCTGCAAATCGAAATCTTTTTAGATGCCAGCCCTTTGCCGCTTTTTTACTTAATTTTTTCATATCGCGTTCCTCAAAAAAAAGCTAAACCATCTGATATCATATATCTCTTATCAAGCACTATATATTCCCCCTTTGTAATCCCTGCTCTGCTAAATGAATCATGACCTTTCTTCTTTCAATATCTTCAAGTAATATTTCTCGACCTTTATCCGTTAAGACATAGACTTTTCTACGAGAATCCGAATCATCGTGTAGCTGAATAAGCTGTTCAGCTACTAGTTTTTTTATAATTGTATAAAGGGATGCTGGTCCAACTACAAAAGTACCCTTTGTCGTCTCCTCTATTAAACTCATGACAGCATAGCCATGTCGAGGCTCCGTTAAGGCCGCCATAATATAAAAAACAGAATCTGTTAACTGCTCTAATGATTTCATTGTCTACACCTCCAACATATCACAAAATGATATATCATAAAACAATATATCATTTTGTGATATATCGAGCAACTCTTTAAAGCATTTACTCCAAAATATTAAAAATCCCCACCTAGCTTTGGAGGGGATAATTATACGCTCTTTAATTTTCACGAACTGGACGATTCAATGTAGCTGATCTCTGAGCGTTTCTTTTCTCGTATTTTAATCTAACAACAGAAAGTCATCTCCCGCTTTCTAACATATTCATTTAACTAAAATCAGAAAAAAGGACATAGAGACCACATTCCAAACATTGAAATAAATACCCTTGATGATGCCCATTATTCATGAGGGATTCTGACAACTCTTCATTAGAAAATCCAGTATAATTCTCAAATTGTTCTGTAATGCCTAGCTCCACTAACTCACTCCAGCCAACATAGCCAATAAATGCACAATAATCTGAGCAATGAGCCATCCAATTATTACCTTGCCAACTAACATAACCTGGTGTTCTACACATAACTTCCTCAGTAAAATTTGCATTTACAACATTCTTATCGTTTATTAAATCTTGCTGGAAAGTACCGTCGTATTTTTTAGCAGCTGCACCAATATGTATACATGTAGGGCAGAGATATTCAACCTCTTCAATAGCGTAAATACCCCCAGTATAATAAACATCTACTTCCTGTTCACAGCAATCACAGGTAACAACTGCTTCTGCTTCAAAGATTTTGGATTGCAATGGATTTGGTAAATATTTAAATTCAGGTATTACCGTTTTAGTTGTTTGATCCTCTCTAATTTTACAAGGATACAAGGGCTTCACAAAATTCGGATTATCTATGTAATATTTTATTGATCCGAGTTTTTTCCGATCTTTTTTATTCCCTAAATCCATAACTGAAGTGAAAATTTTATAGGCATCAGCATACATTCTAAGCATGCAGTAGACGTCTACAAGTATCCTTAGATTTTCCTCCGTTTGTTCTTCAAGTTTCAATTTTTCCTTGAACTCATGCATTTGATTAATTCTATCTGGATTTGAAGGATTGAAATTTTTCCTTTGTTCATGCCATTCTTCTAAAATAGATGTAGTCATATATTAACTCCCTCTATAAGGATTTGACGTTCCTCAATTTAATTCATTGTAAAAGAATAATCTTTAATGACTTTACAAATTTCCACGTTATATTGTGTATACCATTGTTCTTTGCCAAATTGCTGTGCAACTAGATGTTTAGAATTCTCTTTCCAAGCCTGGATTGCCTCTAGTGATTCCCAATAGGATACAGTAATCCCCTTCCCTTCAACACTTCTAGCACTTTCTACACGGAGAAAACCAGGCTGTTTTTGTGCTAGTTCATCCATTACTTCTGCCATTTTGGCATAGCCCTCTCCATCCTTATCTGTTCTTTGTGATGTGAAAATTACGGCATAATATGTTTCCATAGCTATTTACCCCCACCTCTTTATGTATTATTGTAAACGATAAATACTTGTACGAAAATCGAAATATGGAATGCATAATTTTAAATTTAGTGTTGCCGAATGGAACCTTTTCAGTTTCATTTCATTTTTTATGCGTATATTTAGCTGAATATAGTAAACAGGAGGAAGCTGCCTTGAAAATATTATTAGCAGAAGATGATGCACGACTAAGAAGAAATATCGTTCATATTTTAAAGAAAGAATTTCATAATGTGACAGAGGCCGGGGATGGACAAGATGCGCTAGACCATACTCTTATAGAGACTTATGATCTTGTTATTTTAGACTGGATGATGCCGCAGCTTAGTGGAATTGATGTATGCCAGCAGTTAAGAGACACTGGATTCAATGGTAGTATTTTAATGCTAACAGCAAAGGACGATACAGTAGACATCATTAAAGGGCTTGATAGTGGCGCAGATGATTACATAGTAAAGCCATTTAAAATAGAGGAACTATTAGCTAGAGTTCGCGCATTACTACGAAGAAAAGATAAAGTAATTGAACAGGTTATCCAAATAAATCATTTACAACTAAATATAGATTCCCGAGTATTTTTGTGCAGTAATGAAGAAATTGACTTAACTAAAAATGAATTTTTACTTTTAGAATATTTATTTATCAATAAAGGTCGTGTACTTACAAGGGAACAGATTTGTATTTATATATGGGGCTACGATTATGATGTTTCGAATAATTCCTTAGATGCTTTAGTGAAGCTTGTGCGAAAAAAAATTGATGATGGTCAATCCAAATCACGTATTCAAAATGTCAGAGGTATTGGCTACAAGCTGAGGGAAAACTAATGTTTCATAAAACGAGAAAAAAATTATCCTTTTTGTATGCAACACTTTACTTTTTATTATTTTCATTATTCGTTATTGTACTATACTTTTCACTCGTTAAATTGATGGAAAATCAACAAATAAACGAATTAGAGGATTTTTACGCTAAGCAAGAGCACGATTTTTTTGAACACGTCTATACAAACACAAAAACTTTAAATTATAATCCAAATCGTAATTTTTTTTACTATATTTACACAAAGGATCATCAGTTTGTTCATGGCGACGAATCTTACAAAGGGCTGAAAAAACAGGTTGAAAAAGTATTTGACAATAGCAACCCACGTGAAGAACTCCTAAAACATTATGAATGGCAAGAAGAGCATTTTCTTCTTCTAAAAAAGCCAATTTTAAACAACGATACGGTAGTCGGGTATATTATCGTTGGTAAATCTGTAACGTCACAGCATCACTTTTTCCAAAATGCAAAGTATTTACTAATATTCTTAACTTGTATCTCGACAGTCTTAATCGGACTACTGAGCTATTATATGGCAGGTAAAGCGATGATACCTATTCAATGGTCGTTCGATAAACAAAAAAAGTTTGTATCCGATGCCTCCCATGAATTACGAACACCACTCAGTATTTTTTATAGTTCACTTGAAATTTTAGAAGTTGAGGAAGCAAAACAATTAAGCTCCTTTGGAAAAGAATTAATTGCGGATTTAAAAGACGAGGCTGAAATAATGAAAGAGCTCATAGAAAAACTGCTGTTCTTAGCAAGACACGATCAGCAGCAGGCTTCTATTCATAAAGAAATAATACCATTATCTACTTTACTCAATAAAGTAAGCTCAAAATTTCAAAAGATTATGCCTTCTGACATACAGTTTTCCACTGAAATTCAAGAGAACATCGAGCTACTTGGAGATGCTTCAAAAATGCAAGAGCTACTTTATATTTTATTAGACAATGCGACAAGGTATACAAATAGTGGAAAAATCACACTTACACTTTTAAAAAATCAAGGGTTTGTAAAAATTACTGTTGCTGATAGTGGAATTGGTATGACTGAACAGGAATTGCCTTTAGTGTTTGAGCGATTCTACAGAAGTGACTCTGCTCGTCAACGAAATGGTACTGGTTTAGGTCTTGCCATAGCAAAAGCAATAGTAGAGCAGCATGACGGAAAAATTTATGCAACAAGTAAAGTAGGTAAAGGCACTACATTTCATATTGAAATTCCTATTTAAATATTGATTATCTTAAAGGAGTCGGGGCTTTTTAGAACAGCCCCGATTCTCTTTAATGATTGTGCGATGTTGAAATATTCCCTTTATTTTTGAGCTGACTTATTGTTCTTACCATCAATATCAACAAGATCCCCCCTCCAGAAGCTACATAAAACATGATAACGAAAGTATTTTCTGAATCAGTTCCAATAAGCACTCCATGGGCAAGTGACAATACCCACGCTGGTAACACAAGAAAGTGAAGTTTTTTCCATAAGGAGCGATTCATCGTTCGCATCCATAAATCCGATGACATGATTACCATTAGAAATAAATAGAATGCTATTGTTCCAAGGGCTGATGGTAGGGACTCATATTCAGCTGAGAAAGGGATTAAAATCTCTCCTAAATTAAAAGGCTCATAGTGATCGATGATAAGCACTAACATATGCCCAATCACAGTGACTAGCCCTAGCCATCCTGCGTTTTGATGTATATGATAAATTAAATTTTTATGTGCTTTTACAAATGATGATTTTCTCAATAAACCAAATATAACAGAAATTGTAAAGTAAAAATACGCTAAAAATCCGAATAATCGAATCCATTCCCATGTACTTATTAACATTTATTTCACTCCTGTCATCCTCCAATTTGCTGCTTTCCCTTCTTTCACAATAAAGCGGGCACTTTGCTGACAATTTTTTTCGAACCATTGCTGAAGTTCATCTTCCTTCATAAGAAAGCAAAGTTTTGCACCAACCTCTGCATCACATAAAGAGGACGTGACGACTGAAGCTTGTAGCACATCTGTTTCAGCAACTTCACCTGTTTGTCCGTTCAATAAATGATGCTTCTTCTTTGTTCCTTGCACCCAGCTTCGATAAACTTGATTGGATGTAGCAATGGCACCTGTTTTCATTTTAATTGAGCTAATTTCCTTGTCGATATTCCAGGCATCTGCAACACCGATCGTCCAAGTCTTTTCCCCAGAAGACCACATTTTCATATCCCCTCCCCCGTCTATTAGTCCAAAATCAGAAGAGACATCTTGCTCAAGCCAATTAGCCAACTTCTCAATAGCATATCCTTTGGCAAACCCACCTAAATCAATTTCCTGCTGTGCTACCTTCATCACTTGCCCATCATCTAGAAATTGAAATGATTGATCTACAATAAAAGGTTCGTTTTGAAATGTCTTACTTTTAGCTGTTACAAATGGGAAAGATTGATTGTAGCCATGCTGTTCTAATTGCAATTTAAGATATGGTGAAAATAAACCATGAGAAAGTTGATAATATTGATCTGCTTGCACTAAACAATCATATAATAACGAACTAATGCGTAGCGTTTCTCCCATTTTTAAATCATTAAGTTGTGATAATTCGTTGCTTGGTTGAAACCTTGACCACTCTTGCGCTACGTATTGAAGCCATTTCTCTGCTTTTTCTTTCCATGTGAAATGACTACCTTTTGGCATAGCAATATAAAATTCTGTATTCATTATTTGTAAAGTTAGTGTATCCACACGACCAACTCCATTAAGTTCTTTTCGTTTTTCGCTCGCTTTTAACAGCGGGTTGACTTGTCATTTCAAAGTTCGTCCAATCAAGCTGCACTAGCTCTTTTTCTCTTTTTGTCATTTTGTGCTGATTTACATCTTGACTATTATTTGTGCGTGTTGTTTCGGCTTGTGTTGAGCTGTTAATTTGGGTTAAAATCGCTGCGGCTAAAAGGATCCCTGACGCTCCTAATACCCACTTTGCCTTTTTCGGCTCTTTCATAATAGTTCCCCCTAATTCATAATTGGCTGACATACAAACGTTTGATTACTTTCTTGCCATTCTGCTAGATAGCCTAAGCCATTCGTTATTGTACTAATAGGAACATATAATTCTTCATTGACATAAAATGCTTGTGCAGGAGATGGCGTTTTCACGTTATTATCATAGACAACGTTTGTTCCAGCACGGAAAAGTAATTCATTCGCTTGATATTGAATAGCCAAAATTTTACTTTCTTTGTAAAAGGTCGCTTTCGCTCCTAAAACCTGTGCTACTGTTTTTCCCGGCACAAAAAATTCTCCGTCTTTTGGTATCACAGAAAAGTTCAGCTCCTTATTTGTCCCTTCTACTTTTAATGTGACCTTTTGAGAGTTCGTGAAAGGTAATACTTCTTTATCTGTTACAACTGTTCGTGTCCAAATATTCCAAGTACCTTTTTCACTTACCGCATCTTGAAAATAGTAAGTTTCTTCCCCTTCATCATCAGCATCATCTTCGTAATATTCCTCATCATGCTCGTAATCGTCATCATCATCGTCTTTATACTCTTCATGTTCTTTATATTCATGTTTATCGTCATCTGCAAGTACAACTACGCCATTTGTTATAAAACCTGCCAATGCAAGAACGAAAATAAGACCAATTTTTTTCACCTTCATCTACAACTCTCCTTTCTTTTGACTTCATTTTAGGTTTTAAAAGTGAAAGGAGACTGAATTTTTAAAACAAAATTAGTCATACAAAAAGCCATTCCTATGGACAGATTTCTCTGCACCTAGAAATAGCTTGGTTTATCAGTTTATTAATCTTTAGAGTTTCTCTTCACTTCGATGTTTCCCTAAAATCTTCTTCCATAGGTATAATACAGTGTAGGTGGTAATAAAGTTTGATTATATTAGCTGGGTCAGTTATTTGAATTCCCTTTTCATCTTTTTTTGTAAATTTAGGAACTACTTCCTTCACAGATCCTGCATTATCTTCAATATTAATAGGCTAAATTATTATTATGAACGAACATGTGTTGTCTAAAGCAGAGGAGAACTTAGTCACTGGAAAGTATATTGACGGCGGAGTGACAGGAAAATTTGAAAGAATGTCTTTAGAAATTTCCGCTCAACTTTGTTATTAATTGGGCCGCTTTTCTTTAAATATGAAGCAATTTCTGTGGGTATCTTTTGGTGCTAATCTTAAAGGAACAGACCAGACATATGCGGATGAAGCATATTATGAAAATCAAGATAGATAAAAATAGCTATCTACTAATTTGGACCTGAGTACAGCCCGAGGTTTATTTATCAGCAAATGCAAAAACCCCATTTTGAAAAAAGATTGATCAAAATGGAGTTAATCTTTCTAACTAAGTATGAGATTTTTATAAAAAAAGTTTGGTTAATTAAATGAGCCTTATTCAGCTAAGAATGAAAAGAAGCCTTTCCACAATTTAAATGTAGCTGTCTATGCAACAATTTAGACCCTTAGTGAGCCACGGAAACCCCTTGCAGCATAATAGGATTCTGCTCCGTTGTGGTACATAACTCAATCTTTTTCTCTTGCTCTCTGTGTATCTCTTATATTCTTTTGAACCGTTATAGCTGCAAATAAACTAAGAACAAATGCCATACCATAAAATCCTTTTTCGCTTAAAACAATACTTCCTGCATTGTATAAACCGATGGCAATTAATGAAATAGATACAATTAGTGCGAACCAACTAATACCATAATAAATACTCGTAACCGGTATTCCCTCATCTTTATCTCTAACTGCTTTTTGTAAAGATATCGCCGAATAAAGTCCGAATACTAAAACTGCAAAGTAAAATCCTTTTTCGTTCAATAGCATATTTGCATTAAACAAACCTATAAGATAAGACGAAACACCTACTAATAGCGCTGCCCACGATGCCCCTTTGAAGGCTTGAGTCGGTTCTCCCTCTTTCCTTTCTTCTTTCACTTTTAATTCATTTCGTTTTCCTTTATCTAACAAAACTTCATTTTCATTGGTCATTCAATTTTCCGCCTCCATCTTTTAATCTAATAAAAATGGAGCACTAGAGACACTGTAGTGCACCTACATCTATTATATAGAAATCATTTGCAAATAATATATAACTTTATTATTATTTTCCATTCAGGATTTTTAAACTCACGACTTGCTACACTAACCTGCCATTAAGTTGAACAAGAAGTCTTGTGGTCATTAAAGACACAAGACTTTTCCCTTAATAATGGGTTTCCTCCTTTTATATGAAGATGTGTTCCGATCAACGCGCCCAATTATTGAATAAAAACGGCTCTAAGCGTTTCGATACTTTGCTAACATAATTTCATCATAATATTTATCTAATTGAGGCAAACCCAACTCCTCTGCGATCATAAGCTCAGCCTGCCTGTCATAATCTATTCTAATAAATTGAATAGCATTGTTTGAATGTGTTCCATCTAAGATTGCATATGAAGCTGAAGTTAAGTCAAGTGAATTCCCGACACTGCCAACGTTACACAGAATACCCTTTTTATATGTCTGTAAAAAAGTTGTATGTATATCGCCGTAGAATACAATATCAGGAAGTTTATTGTTATTGATTGAATTTGTTATTTCACTATTCTCAAACATCGATACACGTTTTTCAATTGGATGCCTAACCGAGATACGTTCAAATTCACTTCTTGGAGAAGCATGGAAAAATCTAATTAATTGTCCATTCAATTCAAGATCAATATTGAATGGTAACGAACTTAGATACTGATAATCTTTTTCTGTTAATCTATCTTTGAACCACTGTATAAAATCATTATCAGTAGGTGATTGAATAAATACGTCCCAGTTACCACGAACTACTCTTTCGCAGTTCTTTTGGATAAGTTCTATACATTCAGATCCTCGGGGACCTCTGCCGACATCCGCCGGAAGCTTTGGGCCAACATGATGTTGGTCACTCAGTCGTTGCCACAGGACGTGGCGTTCTTAGACTGAGTTCCTCTATTTCAGCTGATGTTTGGACACCCGCTGAAAAGTGACTTAAAACCTCTAGAGGTGGGAGACCTCTGCTGAAAGAAGTTAAATCACCTAAACAAAAAATTCTTTCAATCTTTCTTAATCGAATGTCTTTTAAAACTGCTTCTAATGCCGTTTTATTCCCGTGGATATCTGAAATAATTGCAATTTTCGTCACAAAGCTTCCCCCTCATAAATTCCATCTATTCCCTATAGTTGTTTCTCCATGTTATTCGACAAAATGCCTTTTAATCCCCTTAAAAACTAAATGGACCGAAAAAAGATGTACATATTTCTGAAGTGCGTCTTTAACATAATGAAAAAGCACAGAACCCCCTTTAATGTACTTTGTCATTTTCAAACTTATACCCTGTCTTGTATCAATCACCTCTTTTTTCTCAAATGTTGAAAGGTATTTATCAGTACGCCTTGTTCAATTAAATAGCCCGCATATTGAATAGAATCACTCGCATTCTTTAAACAACTTTTTGTCACTTTACACCCCGGTATTACCTACAATAGCAATAACAAATAAATATTGTTCAATTCCAAACTAAAAGCCATTATACGGTTTATGTTCGTATAACAGCTTTAAATAAAATTATTGGATTTTCTGCACTCTCGGCATAAAGCATGCAACTACTAATCCGACGATTGCAAATACTAACATAACTAAATATGCATCATTGGTACTCAAAATAGACGATAATTGACGAATATTTTCGTGAACAACTTGCTGTGTTTCAAGTGTCGTGGCATGAGCAGTTGATTGAATTGAATAAATAGTCATGACAACAGCCGTTCCAATAGCACCTGCAAGTTGGCGAACCGTATTATTAACAGCAGATCCATGTGAACCTAATTCTCGTGGAAGTGCATTTAAGCCAGCTGTATTTAAGGGCATCGTAATAAAACTTAACCCTATTCGTAAAATAATTGTACGAATCATTAGGTATAAAAAGGTCGTAGAAGAGGTTAAATCCAGTACGCCCCATATAGAAATAATAATAAATACTAGTCCAGTTATAAATAAAGGTTTAGCCCCATATTTATCAAACATTTTCCCTGTGACTGGTGAAAGGAAGGCGTTAATGACTGCTCCAGGTAAGAGTAGCAATCCTGCTTCTAATGCTGTAAAACCTCGCCCGTTTTGTAAGTACATTGGTAGCAAAATTAAATCAGCGTACATAATCACCGTAATAACAACATTAATAATTGATGTTAATGTAAAAATTTTATACTTGAAAACAGTTAAATTTAATAATGGATCTTTTGACTTGATTTGTCGGATACAGAACAGAGATGTAATGATCATACCAATAATGGTCGTTGTTAAAACAGTTACATCATCCCAGCCTTTACTTCCTGCACTACTAAATCCAAATAGAATACTGCCAAACCCTATTGTTGAAAGTAAAATACTAAACATATCCAATTTTACTTTTGTTGTTTCTGCGACATTCATTAAATACTTATTTGCTAACAAAATAACAGCCATTACAAATGGAACTAGCCCGATAAATAGCCAACGCCATGAGAAATATTCAATGAGGAAACCTGAAAGTGTAGGAGCAATTGCAGGTGCAAATATCATGGCAAACCCTATTTTCCCCATTACAGCTCCGCGCTTTTCAGCAGGATATAAATATAAAATTACCGTCATCATAAGAGGTACGATTATGCCGGCTCCGACAGCTTGAATCATACGTCCAGTTAATAGTAGGCCAAAATTCATGGCACTCCCACAAACAATTGAACCGATTAATAAAAAGCCCATTGAGCTTATAAACAGTTGTCTCGTCGTAAATCTCTTCATTAAAAATGCAGTAATTGGGACAAGTACCCCATTAACAAGCATAAATCCAGTAGATAACCATTGGATGGTAGCTGCATCTACTTGAAATACATCCATTAAGTTACTAAGTGCAACATTTAACAATGTTTGATTTAAAGTGGATAAAAAACACCCCATTATTAATACGACCAATAAAGTAGTCTTTGCTCTTTCTGATAATTCGTTTTGCATATGAACCCCTTACTATTGAAGCTTGTATTATCGACAATTTGTCGATAAAGTATATGGTATCAGAAAGCTATATCTCTTGACCATAAACAATATTTTTGAAATTGTTCAGTAGTCGACAATAATAAAATAGCTGTCGATGAAACAAGAGATGATGAACAGAGGAGTGAACAAATGTCTACGGATAAAAAAGAAGATCCAAGGTCGATTAGAACAAAGGAAATGTTTAAGAACGCGGTCCTACAATTATTAAGTGCAGGGGAAAAGACATCTTCATTGACCGTACAAAAAGTGGCGCAGGCTGCAAAATTAAATCGCACAACTTTTTATTTACATTACCATGATATTCAGGAATTAATTGAACACCTAACCCGCGAAATCATGGAAGAAATTTCAATTCAAATAATGACGCTTATTGATACTAAAGATTTGTCGGAAAAAGAGCAATTGACGAAGCTATTAGATAACTTATATAGTCACCGTGAATACTTATTAATTTTATTTGACAATGATGAATTCGAAGAAAAGCTATTTATTTTTTTCCAACAACTTGTAATAAAAAGACGAGAGAATAGTAAGCAAATACTCCCAGAAAACTATGTAACAGTTGATATTAAAACGGCTTCGTTAATTGGTGTTATTATGTGGTGGATCAGGAAAGGTTTACACTTCAGTTCGGACTATATAGCCAATCAAATTTATCTATTGTATAAAAGTTAAAGTACAGGCTGGCGAATTGAATTAGGTTAATGTA
>Ga0213822_1001750_pt1 | contig 11508 bp, 5 predicted proteins | sample MC6MC0908MG_FD_179872 | JGI IMG/M metagenome (GOLD analysis project Ga0213822, IMG submission 179872) | Enriched soil aggregate microbial communities from Iowa State University, Ames, United States - MC6-MC0908-MG | ecosystem: Environmental > Terrestrial > Soil > Unclassified | place: USA: Iowa...
CAAGGGCTGGCAGTTCTTTACCGATCGGATTATCGAGGTGGTCAGCGAACATCAGCCGCACCTGGTGTTTTTGCTCTGGGGCGCTCATGCCCAAGGCAAGCAGAAGCTGATCGATGCCACCAAGCACCTGGTGCTGACCTCGGTGCACCCGTCGCCACTGTCGGCGTATCGCGGTTTTTTGGGTTGCGGGCATTTCAGTCGCACCAACAAGTTTCTTGAGCAGAATGGCGAGACGCCGATCGAGTGGCGGTTGCCGCCTGTCTGATGGTTGTGCGGGGGCAAGTTTCCCCCGCTCCCGCAAGTCATTGTTTGACGGTGCTTTGGTCGTGCGTTCCACGCAAGCCAAGCACTTTCGGCCCGACCGTACCTGTTAGTTCTGACAGTATCCGTTTCGGCTTCAATCGCATTAACTCCTCTCTCTGGTCTCTGTAACCGATGGCCAATAACCCTCACTGAGGCTTGCCGAGGAGAGTAGACATGCCAAAACCTGAACCCATTGGAGTGACAAACGCCGGCATTCTGGAGTTGCACGCACCGTTGGCGCCTGACTCACTGGATTTGATGCCTGACGATGACGGCCGGAAAATACCTGTGTCGTTTCAAAGCACGGGACTGCGCGTTGAGGTGCCTGAACTTCCGCCCGGCAGTGATAGTCTCGATCCGGGCGATATAACGGTATTCAAGTGGTATTGGGATGACGCTCTGTTTGAGACCAAAAAGCTGGAGGCGCCCTATGACGAATCCGACCTGCCTGATGTCGATGCCGTGGTGCCTTCGTATCTTATGGATGTCGGCGGGCTGCATCGTCTGAAATACGAAGTGGTCTTGAGAGAAAGCAGCGGCAACCCTGGCGTTGCCTCATTCATAACCCTGTTGGACAGCGACAGGGTCGGCCCGAATCAGGGGCAGCGCGGACCGCGGTTGCGGTTTTCTGCGCAGATCGATGCCGAAGGCGTCACCGACGCATACCTGGATGATCCAGCCAATGGAAATCAGGTGGTCGGCACTATCGCTCCTCTGTGGTTGGACGCCCGTTTAGGTGACGTTGTCGAGGGTTATCTGACCCTATTGCCCTTCCACAAACCTGCGCGCAAACGTAGCCGCCGTCTGGACATTGTTGCCACGACAGAGATCACACAAGAGCACAAAAACGGGACTCGACCTGTTGAATTACATTTTCCCGGCGACTATCTGCGCGGGTTGAAAAATGCCGAGTACAACGGCCTCTATTATCTGCGCGACCGCTCGGGCCGCGAGTCTGGCCCTTCCCTTACTTCCCCTCTATTGATCAATTTGACGCCGACGCCCGTCGAGCTGCGTCCTGTTCAGATACCTCAATTGGCGGACGGCCTGATAAACCTCGATGACGCCCGCCAAAAACCGGATGGCGTGTACATGCAAATCCTCGAAGTATACGGCGCCGCGCCGGGGGATTTTTTGCATCCTTTCTGGGACCGTATACCCCTGGCTTCTATCCAGATTACCGAGATTCAGGCGTGGCCTATCACCGTCCGCATTCCGTATTCAGTGTTGGCCAGTGGCGGTTATGAGTACACACCAGGGGTGATCCGAGCAGAATACAACTGGCAGCGGGGGAATGCGCCCGCGAGGCCTTCGGCCACCCGGTTTGTTCCGGTTAACCTGACCGTGGCAGGGGATGTGAGCCCTGACAATCCGAAACCGACCAACCACTTGCTGCCGGTGGTGACCGTCAAAGGTAAAGATGGTGACAACCAGTTGAGCGTGAATGATGAAGGGCTGCGCGTACGTGTGGTGGCCCCTCTATACAACAATCCGAAACCAGGTGAATTGCTGGAGTTGATGGCGGGCACCCATCCAGGACCGATTGCGACGTATGAAGTGAAACTGGGGGACACGGCCGGGAAGGAAGTCGAATGGTTTGTCGACTGGGCCTTCATCGAGATTCTGGCGGGCGGGCTGGTTCCGTTCTTTTATTGGACCTTCAACGGCGTTAACAGGCAGCGAGCACGGGATACGCCGGTATTAATCAACATCATCCCGATTGTGGGGTTGAAAGACCTCGAGTATGTCGGGGTGACCTACGACACAGGCCCGGATTCCGGGTTTATCAGTTGCTCTTTGCGGCCGTGGGTTAACGGCGTGGGCGTCAAGATTCCTGGGGATGAGAGCCGGTTGGCCCCAGGCGATGAGCTGAAATTACACTGGGCCAGTTATGCGCATCCCGCCGGCTTTTCCGGTGCGGTCATCCCTGAAACCATCCAGACCTTTAAGCATACGCTGACCGGGAATGAACACCGTGACGGATATACCTTTCAGGTGCCGTTCGTTCCGTACATCAAGGCACCCGGTCTGGTAGAGCCTGCGCCGGGCCAGACTGAGCCTCGCCATGGCTCGGCTGTCGCACGCTACCAGGTCATCAGGCCCTTTGGCGCAGGCATGGGCTATTCCGGTCGCAAGTTGGTGTACATCAAGTTGACTCGCCTGGCTGGCCAGCCGCCTTGTCTTTCGGATGATTAAAACGTTGCATAACTGTCAGATTTGACAGTTATGCAACCTTCTCAAAGTCTATTCAATGAACGAGACATCATCAGGTTTGTGAAGCCATACCAGTTGAACGTCAGTTGTTTCCTTGAGTAATGACAGCCGGGTGTGTGGTCAAGCATGCCTTGTATACCCGGACAGATACCTATCCTTATCAGGAGTTAGAGTTATGTCCAGTAATACACAGAAACCCATCAACAAAAGCAGCGTTCAAGAGCTAGGGCCTTTGGAGGACTGGGAGGACCCCATCGAGAACCCTTCTTTTTCGCCGCCGCCAATTATCGAGGGTCTGTTACAGGCTATCGTGGGTGATACGCACCGTGATGTAGTGCCGCGGGCGCTGCAACAGACGGGTTTGGTGCTGCAAATACGGCCTTGGGAGCGCGGGCTTTTCAATGCGTTCGAGCCGCTCACCGTATTGGTTAATGACCGGCCTGAATTCATCACGAGCTTTGAAACCAGCGTCAATCTACCTGATCCTGTGGTTATCAACTTGGGGCCTCGAGATGCGCTTAAAGAAAATGGGCTCAAGGACATCAGAGTCGTTGTGGTTAACGCAAGCGAAAACGTCATCAACTACAACGTCAGGCGAGTGTATGTGGATGCACGGGATCCTAATGGTAATAAACAGCCTGCCCCGCTTGAATTTGAAAACTATGGCGCGGAACTCACCCCCACATACCTAGAGGGTAAGCTGGGTCTGGAATGCACCATTCCCGAGCCTGCAGAGCGGCGGGGCGGGGACAAGTACAGTATTCATGTGGGCACCTCCACGACGCACATTGAAGGTGACGTCCCCTTGACTGGCGCCATTACGGCGATCATCCCCACTGCAGTGATCCTGGAAAGAGCCGGTACAATCGAGAATACCTACCGGCTAATTGATCGTTCAGGAAACCAGACGAACCTCTCTGATCCGGCCTATGTGCGCGTAAGGCTCAACAATCCGCCGGTGTTCGGCGCTATCAGAGTTTTGGAGGCGCCGCTGGTCGACAAAGAAGAAGCCCGCAATGGTGCAACAGTACGGCTGGAAAGCATTACAGGCCACTTGCCCACGGATTTCCTGAGAGTGACGTGGGGAACGGTAGAGATCTACAACCAATCCATCGGCTCGATCAGTGGGCCGATTGATATTCCCGCCCGTTATGCTGCCATTGCGACGGGTGGTAGTTTTTACACTGCTGATATTCAGCTTTTTGTGGATCGCGCTGACAGCCCCACCTTCCCGTCAGTCGTCGTTCAAGTGGATGTCGACCTGCGTGAGCCAGGTGACAGCCAAAACCCCGGCCCAGGTCCTGTGGATCCGACGCTCGCCATGCCCGTACTGTTGGGCGGCGGGCCTCTGCCGCGTCCAGACAACCGTATCTCTGAAAAGGATCGTGGCTTTGATGCAACGGCTACTCTAGCGTTGCCTGCGGGATTGACAACGGGCGACTTCATCGACCTGATCTATGGCCCCAACGGAGATGTCGCGTCCACCTATGCCGCCACAGGCTCGGAGCCAGCGGGTTTTCAGGTGCCTTTTACCGTTGACTGGACGCTCATCGAATCGTTTGGCAATAGCTCTGCCCTCCCGATTTATTGCAAGATCCGCGATGCGATCAACTACAAACACACCCCGACTCAAAATGTGGTGGTTGAAATTTTCAATCTGGCGGGGTTGGCCGATCCTAGTTTCAACAACGCAGCAGTCTTGCCATCTCACCCACATGCCGGTTACTTCATCAATTGTTCACGGAGTCCATGGCTGGGTGTTCCAATCAAAGTCCTGGACCCGGCGATACTCCAAGTGGGGGATAAGGTCAAGATCGAGGCCTACCGATACGCCTATGTCCCCGCTGGAACGCCTCTCGGCGCACCTATCGGGTCCCCGGTGATAAGTGCTGATTTCGATATCGACAGTAGCCATGTAAACCTGGGCTTGATCGTGCCTTTGGATTTGAGCGCCTGGTTCAGGGACTATACGGGTACCTCAGGTCGGGGCTATGTCGGTGTGCGTTGGACACTCTTCCGGCCGTCCACAGGGGATCGTGGGAATTCCATGGAGGTCAGGGCGCTTTGGGACCTGGTTGCTTCTGGCACACCTCCTACCTGTGTGCCAGGCGCAACACGCCGTAGCGGGACACTCTGATTGCCTTGGCCCCACTCGCCTTTGTGAGGCGGTGGGGCCTTTTACTGCAACAACCTATAGCCGTTAAGCAGGGGATATTAAGAAAAGTCCTACGTGTTCGGGGGATTCAGCTCTTTAGTCTCAGCGCCGTGGAAAACGGAGACCTATTCGATACGGGTTCCGGGTTCGAACTGGTATTTACTTCTGAGGCTACAAAGCATGAAATCTATTAATCCCCATCATTTTCGTTATTCGCGTTTATTCACAACTATAAAACTCATGGCTGTCGGGCCACTGTATCTTTTGAGTGAACATGCGCTATCGGCTGTCACCGTGGACGGCAATGTTGGCACCGGCCAACTTGACGTCTATCCCGGGTCAGGTGCGCTGGCCTATATCGCGCAGAATAATGCGGCCCTCAACATCCACGACAATGCCATCGTTCAAGAAATACAGGCGACCAACGGCTCTACACTGACCATTAAGTCGGCTACGGTGACCTCGACGCACAGATTCCAGGCAGCTGTCGCACTGAGTGAATCGAACGCCACGATCACCGACGCGAGTGTGACCAGCTACACCAGTGGCGGCTTGAACGTTGCTCACCAACCAGGCACCACCATCGGCTCTCACGCTCAAGTCAGCAGGAGTGAAATTACCGGTGCGACTTACGGCGCCAACGTTACTTCCCATAGTCTGTTGGAGTTGAATGACTCCAAGGTGACCGGCAGCAGCCAGCAGGGTCTGAGGCTGTTGGGGGGCGCAGCCATTGCCAGGAACAGTGAAATCACGGGGGCGACAACCGGTGTCGTCATGGCACGTGAGAGTTCGACGGCCATTGAGTCTCCTCACTTGACCCTGGACGGTTCACGCGTCGAGGGGCTTGGCGGCCCGGCAATCTCAGTGTTGAGCCCGATCATGGCCGAAATTGATGTAACCAATGGTTCATCCTTGAGCGGCAAGAACGGCAATATGCTGGAACTGAGCGGTGGTGGCTCGGCCAACATGCGCGTGAATAACAGTGCGCTCGACGGCAATATCCAGGTGGGCAAAGACAGCGCTCTGGACCTGAACCTGGATGTCGCCTTCATGAACGGCGACATCGTCAACAGCGGCGGCAGCGCCAACGTGGGTCTGAACAATGGCTCGGTACTGACCGGGCGCCTGGACAATGTCGACAAACTGTCGGTCAACAGCGACGCCACCTGGGTGATGGTGGATGGCCAACAGGCCCTCAACGCATTGTCGATGAATGGCGGTAACGTCAAGTTCGGCGAGTCCGGAGCCTTCTATAAGTTGGACGTGGCCAACCTGTCCGGCACCGGCGGTACGTTCATCATGAAGGCGGATTTCGGCTCGCTGACCGGCGACTTCCTGAATGTAACGGGCACGTCTGCCGGTCACCATCAGTTGCTGCTCGCGGCCACGGGGGCCGACCCGTTGAACGAGCGCCTGCACATGGTGCACACCGCCGACGGTGTGGCGAGTTTCAGCCTGGTGGGTGGTCGGGTCGACCGCGGTACCTATTCTTACGACCTGGCGGCGGATAACCAGAATCACGATTGGTACCTGGACCCGGATAGCAAGGTCATCAGCCCGAGCACCAACTCAGTGCTGGCGTTGTTCAACGCAGCGCCGAGTGTGCTGCTGGGGGAAATGACCAACCTGCGGACGCGCATGGGCGAACTGCGTTTCAACGGCGGCCAGACCGCGGGTTTGTGGACTCGCGCCTACGGCAACAAGTATGAAGTGTCCAACGACAAGACTGGTCTGGGTTACAACCAGAGTCAGCGCGGTTTCACCCTGGGTGCGGATGCACCGCTGGAGGCCGGCGATGGGCAGTGGCTGATCGGTGCAATGGCCGGCCACAGCCAATCGGACCTGGACCTGAACCTGGGCAGCAAGGCCACCATCAACAGTTACTATGTGGGCGGCTATGCAACGTGGCTGGACAGCGAAAGCGGCTTTTACTTCGACGGCGTGCTCAAGTTCAACCGCCTCCACAATGAGTCCAACGTGGCCATGAGCGACGGCAAGAAGAGCAAGGGCAACTACACGCAAAATGCCATGGGCGCTTCGGCCGAATTTGGTCGTCACATCACGCTGGATGACGGCTATTTCGTCGAGCCCTACGGCCAATTGGCGGCGGTGATCACCCAGGCCCAGAGTTACACACTGGACAACGGCCTGGAAGCCAAGGGGGACCGTTCGAGTTCGGTGATCGGTGAGTTGGGCGTCACTGCCGGCAATAACATCCAACTCGACAGCGGCGGCGTGCTGCAGCCCTACTTGAAAGCTGCGGTCGCCCATGAGTTCGACCAGAGCAACAAAGTGTTCGTCAACGATAACTCGTTCAACAACGACCTGTCGGGCTCACGCTTGAAGCTGGGAGCGGGTGTAGCGATGTCGGTGTCGCAGAACCTGAGCATGCATGCGGACCTGGAGCGGAGCGTGGGCAAGAACATCAAGCAACCCCTGGGGGTGAATGTGGGGCTGCGCTACGCGTTCTAAACGTTGCCGGTGCAGGACTCTCCGTTCGTCGGGCAAACCGCCAACCTGTCAAATCTGACAGTAGGCGGTTTGTTTTTTTGGGGGCTAACTGGATGGGCATTCCTTATCAGGAGATTCCCATGCAGCGTCTTACAAGTAAAAAAGTTATGCGTACCGTCCCCAAGGTATTACTGGCGGCAGGTGTTGCTGTACTGCTCGCCGCTTGTTCCAGCGGCCCTACCGAGACGATTTCGAGTGAGTACCCGGGGGGGGATCCAGCTTGCACTAGCGCCGGCTATTTCAAAAGCGTATCGCCCGGTTGGTATTATCGGTGTATATACCACGTCAATATCAATCGATGGATAAAATACCCGATGCAGTGCCCGGCTGGACAAGATTTTGATGACACTCTGAAAAAGTGTGTACCCAGAAAATAACAAATCAGCGAGCCTCTCTTCCTGACGGTAGAGAGGCTTTTTTATTGCATCAAAAGTGGTGGTGTCGGGTAGCAATGTCACCACCCGGCACCGGTCTTGAACAATGAGTCTATGGCCGCTCCACAACCAAAATATCATCCAGTGAAAACTCGGCCCCTGAGAAACCACTCTTGAAATAGATGCGTATAGGCAAGAACTGAGACGGAACCCCGGCAGGCAATGCAAAGGTCCGGGAGTGTGAGGTCCATACTCCGGGATTGTTATGCAGGAAATGTTCTGACTGAGTGCCGAACTCCATGTAAACAAAGGGTTGATAGGGGTTCAAATCCACCTTCATTTTGAAACTCAAGTCGTAGGTTTTACCGCTTTTGATAAAAAAGGATTTAATGACGCCGGGAGTGATAGGGCTGCCATTGTTGAGTTTTACAAACCAGAAATTGTTGTTGTTGACGTTTCTGATCAGGCCCAGACTGCTGACGATGTTGACCCACTGATTCCAGCTTAATAACTCAAAGTCCGTCAAATCATAGAACCGAAGCGCTTGGATAAAGTAGTTGCTCGACGGAAAGGGTTTGGCGTTCAGTTCATTAGTATCGCCATTGAAAGTGACGGCTGCACTTACCGTCACCTTGCTTTCATCCGTCAGTGCGGTAAACCAGCTGCGCATTGCCTTTTCATTCACTATCCCGTTGTCGGCTTGGGTCTGGTCGATCAGATGGCCGTTCAACAGTGTCAAGGGGGTTGCGCCAACACTATGGAGCTTGAGCCAGATCCGTTGGTCCTTGCGGCTTAACGTCCAGGGCGCCAGGCTCACCCAGCAATCGGTGTTGAACGCATTCAAGTCTATTTTTGAGCCGGGTGGCAGGCCATTGAGCCTTGGCTGCGGCAGTGGATTGCCGCCGGGTACTTCATCGAAGTCCAGTACGCGCAGGTTCAGTACCCTTGAGTCATCGGTGATGCCATTGGTTGTGACGTGATACTGAAGACGCAGGACGCTCCCAATGTGGTCGCCGATCACGCTGTTAGAGAATTTGAAATCGACAAAACCCGCAGTTGGGTTGCCGTATTGAGGTGCTATGGACGGTAGCGTCGCACCGGGGTTGCCCTGCAGTTCGAGTTTGATGAGATCGTTCGAAGACATCGGTGCAAATTGCACGCGAACCGTCACCTGCGCAGTGTTATCAGCAATGACCGGGTTGATAGTCGCGTTTTCGTCGTCCACGGGTGTGCTGTTATAAACGAAAGGCGCGGGCAAATGGCGCGCAGCGAGGACTCTCATGTGCACGGTGTTCGAGATGCGTGGTGCAACGCCTGGACGCGAGCGCTCGTAGAAAATATTCATATTTTGATTGAGCAGGATGTACTGGCGCTTAAGCGTGAAAGGCAGTGGCCGGTCTTTCCAAGTGTCTGAGACAAAGAAGGGTTGGGGCGGCGCGCTGCCACCTGGCACATAGCCTTCAGCATGCAGGATGACCGTATCCCCCTCGATGATGTCGCTGTGGGGGTCGACCTCAATGGTGGCATCACCGGTGGACTGGTTCGAATCAAACACGTAATCAGGCGGTGGCGCCTCATGCACTCGCGGTTCTGGCAGTACAGCCGTAGAGGCACTGATACTAACTGTTGTGTCCGGGGATGGTAGTGGTCCCTCGCTATTCTGACGGGTATAAGAGGCAGTCAGGCTGCCTCCTGCCAATTTGGCAATGTCACCCTCGGGGCCATTGATAATCGAGAACACCACATTGCCTACGCCTGCATTTTTGGATTCTTCGTGGTAGTAAAACTTGCCGTTAGGGTAGCGACCCAACAGCTTCAGCGTGATGCGGTCAAAGTAGTCCTGGTCGTCATATTTAAGGATGTCGATGTTGATGATGGTGGTATTGGCAGGCAGTATTCCATCGACAGCCTCGCGAAAGATCGGGGCGCGAAGTCCGCCGGGAATGGCGGTGCCGATAATAGTGACCGGCGTGAGGTGTGAGCCTCTATTCTGCGCGCCAAAGCGAATTCGCTCATAGCTAAGTCGAGCCTCACCTTTGATCAACGGTATCAGGTCGCTTACCGGGCATGGAATTTTGAGCTGGCGCGTCGTGGTGGATGTCAGTGGATCAGAGCTGTAGGTTTTCCTCACCGTTTGCCCACGCAACGTCTTGCCGATGAGGGTCACCTTGATCACGTCGCCCAATAGGTAGCCGTTATTCGCGATTAGAACGACGATGTTCACGAAATCGCCAACGACGTGGTCGAGATCGAGGATGTCTTCCGGAGCCTCACTGAAGAAACAATGGGGCAACAATGGCTCTGAACCATCGTTCAGGTAGACCAGGAGGAATTCGGCGACCGACCAGCCGTCGGAATAGTTTCCGCATTCATCAATCACGCTCCACTCAGCGACGTGATGGCCGCTGCCGATCTGGCGCCAATGTTCAATGCACAGCTTGAAAACAATGTCGTCATGGTTACCCTGTTCCTCCTGCGACACTGAGTGTTCGAATAATGCATCGCCGATTTTCAGGCGAACAACATCCCGCACCGCCCGGTAAGTGCGGGGTGACAGTGAGGTATCGGCAGGGTAGTAGGGGACGCGAATCTCTATGCAGTTTTGGGCGTCGTCTTCTGTAACGCCAAAGTCGAGAAATTCTTGGGGAATGATCGGCTTGAGCAGGTTCGTGTTTACAAATCTGTCCCCGTCCGGATTGTCCCCGCCGGGTTTCACCTTATCGACCTTCAGTGCGAATTTTCTTGTTTCTCCTACCGCCTGGCCGAGGCGTGTCACCCTGAAGAACACTGGATAGGTATTACCGTCGGTGATCGAACTTGACGGTACGAACAGGGGAATCACCTCAGCGTTATCCACTTCATGCTGTTGGATGGTGGTGGAGGCGACGGGGTCGGTCAGAGAGCCCCAGAACAGCTCCACGAAATCCAGGGCTGCCGCCTCCAGAAATGGCAGCAAGCCGATCAGTAGTCCCTCCTCATGCGTGGTGATTGCGACGAGATTGATACCTGCATCGTAGCCTTGCACCGGCCGGGTACTTGCAGGGATGTACAGTACCAAATCTTCGAGGTGAACCTTTTTGAAGGCTTGCGTCGAGTTGAGCGACAGGTCGGACGGGGGCGGCACCAAGTAACGACGGTCGATGAACGTACGCTGCACCGGTGGCGTCTTTTTGAGGGGGCGCGTGCTTGAGTAAGGCGTAAGCAGTGAGCGCCCCTCTGAGAGCTTGATCAAACGCTGGTCTGGATTTTTGGAAAGCTCTTCGTCGTTACCCATGGTGGAAGCCTCTGCAGTTATTGAGGAACTCAATGTCTACGGCCCATTTACTGAGTGGGAGTAGTTGCGAAGAGGTGTAACGCGGAAGCTGGGGAGCAACCAGCTGTGAGAATTGACAGTGCCGACAAACGGCAGCGGCCCGCACGCGAGCCGCTCACGTTACCGAGGGTCAGGGTTGACGGTTCCAGTGCCGGAACAGAGGTTCGGCGAGGAACAGGACGAACAACAAACGCATCACCTGCATGGCCGTCACCAGGGGAACGGACAACTGCAGCGTCTCGGCGGTCAGGCTCATCTCGGCAATCCCCCCCGGCATCATGCCCAACGTCAGCGAGCGCAGGTCCAGGTGGGTCAAGGCACTCAAGCCCACCGCTGCCAATGTCGCCAGCGCCATGGTCAGGGCTGTGCCGATCAGGGTGCGACCCATGAATGACGGTGCCCGACGGAAGAACTGCCGGTTGAAGTGGCAACCCAGACCGCTGCCGATCAACCATTGGCCGATTTGGCTGCCGCCGTCGGGCAGGCCGATATGCAGGTCCCAGATCACACTGGCAGTGGCGCTCACCAGCAAGGGGCCGAACAACCACGGGTTCGGCTGACGCAAACGCTGCCAACCCCAGGCGACCAGTGCGCCCATCGGAAACAGCGCTAACAGCCACGGCCAGCTCACGGGCGCC
>Ga0213822_1001756_pt1 | contig 11473 bp, 9 predicted proteins | sample MC6MC0908MG_FD_179872 | JGI IMG/M metagenome (GOLD analysis project Ga0213822, IMG submission 179872) | Enriched soil aggregate microbial communities from Iowa State University, Ames, United States - MC6-MC0908-MG | ecosystem: Environmental > Terrestrial > Soil > Unclassified | place: USA: Iowa...
CACGAGTTTTTCATCAGCGCCAGCATCGGCACCAGCCTCTACCCACAGGATGGTTGCGACGTCGCCACGCTGGTCAAGAACGCCGACGCGGCGATGTACCGCTCCAAGGCCAAGGGGCGCAACCGGGTGGAAAGCTACACCCGCGACCTCACCGCCCAGGCCAGCGAGCGAGTGGCCTTGGAACACGAATTGCGGCGGGCGATTGAACGCAACGAGTTATCACTGTCCTTCCAACCCAAAATCAGCCTCGCCGACAACCGACTGGTAGGTGCCGAGGCGCTGATTCGCTGGACTCACCCAACGTTTGGCGACGTGCCGCCGGAACACTTCATCCCGCTGGCGGAGGAAAACGGCATGATCCTGCAAATCGGCGACTGGGTACTGGAGCGCGCCTGCCGGCAACTGTGCGAATGGAACGACACCTATCACAGTCTCGGCCCGCTGTCGGTCAACCTGGCCGGCGCGCAATTGCGCCAACCCAACCTGCTGGGGCGTATCGAACAACTGCTGCGTGAGCACGGTCTCAAGCCCGGCTTACTGCAATTGGAAATTACCGAAAACTTCATCATGAGCCAGGCCGAAGAAGCCCTGACAGTACTGCACCAGCTGAAAAAACTCGGCGTACAACTGGCCATCGATGACTTCGGTACCGGTTACTCATCCCTGAGCTACCTCAAGCGCCTGCCGCTGGACATCCTCAAGATCGACCAGTCTTTCGTCCGCGGCCTACCCGATGACCCCCACGATGCGGCCATCGTACGGGCAATCATCGCCCTGGGCCGCAGCATGCAATTCACCATTATCGCCGAGGGTGTCGAAACCCTGGCCCAGCAACAATTCCTGGCCGAAGAGGGTTGTGAACAGATCCAGGGCTACATCGTCAGCCTGCCCTTGGGCGCGGATGAGTTTGCCGCCACGTTTCTGCGCATGACCGTATCGGATTTTTCGGATAGCACAGCCGAGAAACCGTCGCTATAATCCGCGGCCTACTGAGGGCCTATAGCTCAGTTGGTTAGAGCAGAGGACTCATAATCCTTTGGTCCACGGTTCGAGTCCGTGTGGGCCCACCAAACTCAAAGCCGCGCATTGCGCGGCTTTTGTGTTTTCGGTGAAACCATGGGTCATCGGACGCTCAGAAGTCCGCAACCTTGCCCCAGGCGGACGACTGAAAGCGGTCAGGGTGATACGGTCGCGGATCGACGATGGGCGCGACGCCACTGACGATGTCGGCAATCAAATGGCCCGCGCCCGGACCAATACCGAAGCCATGCCCACTGAATCCTGCCGCCAATACCAACCCAGGGAGGCTGGCCATCTCGCCAATGCCTGGAACGCCGTCAGGTGTACTGTCCACATAACCCGCCCAAGCCGCCGTGATCGAAGACTCTTTCAGCAATGGGATGAGCTCCACCGCACGTTTGTAGGTCAGTTCAACGGCCGCGGCATCAACACTGGGATCGAGAATTCGCATCTTCTCCATCGGCGTCGGCTGGTCCAGCCGCCAGCGCTTCCAGCTCTCGTGGCCCGAGCGCAGGCCTTCAAGCCCGCCGGGTGCCAGATTGCGCCACCGGCGCTGGAACATCGGCAGGAATTGCGGGGCGAAACCGAGCAGTTGAGGGGTAGGGTCAACACGCCCTCTGCCGCTGATCGCCAGTGTGTAGCCGCCATCCACACGGCGCGTCATGGATACACCAGGCGTGTGCAGCGCACTCGGTATCTCATGGCTTGGGGGAGAAACAGAGAGCACGGTCTGACGAATGGTGGCCTGGGGAAAGCGAATGCCGTATTGCCGACAGAACGAGGACGCCCAGGCGCCTGCCGCGAGAACCGCGAGCCGGGTGGAGATGGTGCCTTTTTCGGTAACGACTGCAGACAGTCGACCGGCCTGGGTCTCGATGCCTCGGACGGCACAGCCTTGATGCACGGTACCGCCAAGGGCCATGATGGCGCGAGCGACCGCCGGAGCTGCACGGGACGGGTCCGCAATGCCATCGGAGGGTGAAAAAACCCCACCTTTCCATTGTTTGCCGGTCGCCCTACCCCGCTCAGCAGCCTGCTGCGCAGTGAGCATGTAGGTCTCGACATTGACGGTACGGGCAAACTCACCCCAACGCGCCCAACCTGCGATTTCCTTTTCATTGTTGCTCAAGTAGAGCAAGCCGCACCGCGTAAACCCTGTTTGCTCGCCCGTTTGCGCGCCGAACTGCTCCCACAACTCCAGGCTTTTGGTGGCCATCGGTAGCTCACGCGCATCGCGATTTTGCTGACGGCACCAACCCCAGTTGCGACTCGATTGCTCAGCGCCTATGCGGCCCTTTTCGACCAGGGCAACCTTCATGCCGCGCTTGGCCAGGTAGTAGGCGGTAAACGCACCGATGATGCCGCCGCCAATCACGACCACATCAGCGTCCGTCGGCAGATCTGGGGAGGTTTCTACAGGAGTTAAAGGCGCAGGCATGTTCTGGGTATCCGTGGAGGTCGATAATGAAGTAGGCGGCACCACATCGGGCAACACCGGATTGGCCTCAATCCGGCCTGGTTCCTTTTGCCTTGGAGAATGTCCTGGGACTAAAGCCCGACCAACCCCGCCAGCCCACCGATGTCCGGGATTTGGTGGTAGCCAAAGGCGGCGTTCGCCGGCTGCTCATGCCCACGGGCAACGAAGGCCTTGTGCTTGATCTTCATGTCGTGGGCCGACATCAGGTCATAACGGAAACTCGAGGACACGTGCAGAACATCCTCCGGCCCGCAACCAAGGCTATCGAGCATGAATTCGAAGGCGGCCAGGCGCGGCTTATAGGCTTGGGCCTGCTGGGCGGTGAAGACTTTATGGAAAGGTGCGCCGAGCTTGTCGACGTTGGACATGATTTGTTCGTCCATGGCATTGGAGAAGATCACCAATGGAATCTTACCGGCGATTTTTGCCAGGCCAGCCGGCACATCAGGGTGGGGACCCCAGCTCGGCACCGCGTCGTAGTACAGCTGGCCTTCGCCCCGGTACTCAATGCCCCAACGCTTACATGTCCGCGCCAGGGCGGTCTTGAGAACCTCATCATAAGGGCGCCAATCCCCCATCACCTGGTCAAGACGATAGGCCGCGAAATCCTTGATGAATTGATCCATCTGCCCGGAGGGAACGCGGTCGGCGAACAGCTCACGCGTCAGGGCTCCGGTTCTGAAATTAGTCAAAGTGCCATAGCAGTCGAAGGTAATGTACTTGGGACGAAGAATGCTCATGAATGCAGTCCTGAATGAGTGTTGAGGTCATAACGGGCAAGCAGTTACTCAGCGCTGAGGCATCGGGGCATCATGGATTTATTACAACACCATGAGGCCATGCATAAACGGTTAAAAACTCGGGCCAACTGGCACAAATGATCGTTTAACAGGCCGGCCTCGGCAGACTTTGCCGTTGAAGCTGGCAGGTGTTTACAACTCGGAAAAAGCGCCTTCCAGTACGTCAAGGAGCCGACCAGCTTCCCTTTCAGTCCATATCAATGGCGGGCGAATTTTCAGAATGCTCGCATCAGGTCCCGTGGCGGAAATAAGCACCCGCTTTTCACGCAAGTGGTTAACCAGCTGCAGAGCGGTTTTCATATCAGGTGCTTTGCTGCCCCTGTCGGTGACCAACTCGACGCCAAAGTACATGCCGGTGCCTCGAACATCACCAATCTGTTCATACCGCGTGGCCAGGTCTTTAAGGCCCGCCATGATCAGGCCACCCACACGGTTGGCGTTGGCCATGAGTTGCTCTTCCCGAATAACGTCGAGGGTGGCCTGGGCAGCCGCAATCGCGACGCTATTGCCGCCAAAGGTATTGAAATAACGCATGTCACGCCCAAAACCTGCGACCACTTCCGGGCGCACCATCAACCCCGCCACGGGGTAGCCGTTACCCATGGGTTTACCCATTGTGATGATGTCCGGCACGACACCATGACGCTGGTGCCCCCAGAAATGCGTTCCGCTTCGACCAAACCCTGACTGAACCTCATCGGCAATAAACAGCCCCCCGGCTTTGCGCACCACCTCGGCAATGGGGCCGAACACGTCCACCGGATCACAGAACAGGCCATCCGACGAAAACAGGCAGTCAGCAATGAACGCCGCCACTCCACCGCCATGGCGCTGGATATCCTGAATCTGCGCAGAGACTTGGTCCGCCATGTACCGACCCAGTGCTTCACGGGGAATGCGGTAGGAATCCGGCGCGGGTACCCGACGCACAAATGGATCAAGCTTGGCATTGGCGCCTAGGGAGGGTGAAAAAGCGGCCACGGTTGCAGAGTTTCCGTGGTACGCCTCGGCCGTGACGATGACGCCGGTATTGCCGGTGTGGTGGCGCGCAATGCGAATGGCCAGGTCGTTGGCTTCCGAACCGCTGCAGGTGAACATCAAATGACCGTCAGCCCCCATCTCACCGTCTGCGGTGGCACGCAGCTGCTGCGCATAATCAAGAATCCCATCCTGCATGTACCTTGTATGGCTGCACAGGGTACTCAACTGCTCAGTTATCGCAGCGACGACACGGGGATGGCAGTGCCCAACCGACACGACATTGTTGTAGGCGTCCAGATACTCATTGCCGTCCTTGTCGTACAAGTAGGCACCTTTGGCGCGGACAACACCCACCGGCTCGTTATAGAACAACCGATAAGCAGGCCCTAAAAGATTGGCTCGGCGTTGAATATGCTCGCGCGCCGTGGCGTCCAGATGATCGGTATTGGCCGGGTTGAATCCGTTAGGCATATCACCGCGGACAGCCTCGATTTTTATATGGCTCATTTAAATCCCCTCTAACAAGGATGAATCAATCAGCGAAGGACATCAGAAGTTCGGACATTTGTGACGGAGTTCGGTTAAGCATCCAGCCAAGCTGGCCCCACCCCGGCGCGGCATTCCTTAAGATGTAGGTACTGTTTTGCGGGAACAGCTGCGATCGCCAGGTGGTTATCAAGGCTCTGGTGATCAGGCGCGCCATGGCAAGGTGCGGGATAAGGGACAGTTCTTCAGGGGTCAGGTCGGCAACACGCAAATAGCCTCTTAGAACATCTTTTGCCGGGGCGAAAATATCAACTTCGTTGCCCCCTCCCCCCGCCCCTAACTGGTTCATCATTGCCGTGGATACATCAATGGCAATGGCTGTCTTGACCACATCGCCGAAATCAATCACTCCGCTGACAACTTGCGGATTGTGCTCGTCAACGACGATGTTGGAAGTATTGAAGTCGTTGTGCAGTACTTGTTTTCGACAGCCCGCGATCGAGCCTTCAACATCAGAAAATCGTTCGAGGGCCCTTTCCAATTGCTGTCGGCGCATCGGCTCAGGCACACACTTCAGCAAAGGCTCCAGCGTCCTCAGGTTTTGCACATCCCAGCACACCTTCCGAGACTCTCCCGGGTGAGAGAAGTCGGCAGTGGCAAGCCTGAGGCGGGCAAGCAATTCGCCGATACGCTCGCGCCCCTGCAAGTTCACGCTGGTTTTATCCAGGGGTGTGCCGGGCAGGAAGCTCATTAGCCTCACCTGCCTTGACTCGCCATGATTCGTTTCAATTCGAGCCAGGTACTCCCCGTCCAGGGATGGATAAACCCTGGGAATCGGAAGCTGCGGCGCCTTGCACTCAATGTGTCGCATCACTTCAATTTGCAGCGAGAGTTCCAGCGGTGCTTCCTGGGGGTTGGCAATTTTAAGAACGTAAGACTGCCCCTCCGAACTGTCGCATCGAAACGTATCGTCTTTTTCCGTCGCGAATCGCGTCAGCTCAGCCTCGATCCCAAAGCGGTCTCGCAGAATCCGCCCGCCTTCCTCGACCGAAACAGGGGAGAAGGGAGCCGCCAGATCTCCCTGTAGCGCCGCAAGCCCCTCACTGAACCCGTCTTTCCGAATCACTCGCATCGTTGAACTCCGGGCCTTGGACAAGCCATCACCGCACGTCTTGGATGCCCGGATATTGTGCTACAATTTTTAAAATTAAAAGAGATTAATCACGGTTTTTTCATGAAGAAGCCTAAATCACACGTTAATACATTGTTTTTTATGGTAAAAAATAATTCGATATTTTTTATGACATATACAATTGTTGAACAATTCAAGGATTCAGTAGGCCCGCCTCGTGCGATATAGCCCAGACGTATTAGAATCGCCCCCAGCCGAGCCCCCCACCCTGGTCATGTACAAAGATGATGATTTCCAGCGCGAACATTGAAACGCAGCCAGCCAAGCCCTCGGCGGTCGAGGTGCTGGCTGCAAAGCTCAAAGCCAGGATCCTGAACGGTGACTTCGAGCCCGGTGAGTTTCTGCGGGACGTAAAAATGGCGGAGGAGTACGACGTCGCGCGCAACACATTCCGCAGCGCAGCCCAACTGCTGGTTTCATTCGGCTTGCTGCTGAAGGTGCCTCATCGCGGTTTTTGCATCCCCGAGTTCGGACCGAACGAAATCGTGGACATCGCCAGGTTGCGAGGGGTACTGGAAACTGAAGCGGTACGCATGATTATTCTGAGTGGCGTTATTCCACCTGACGCACTGAGCGCCGTGGAAAAACTGCGTGCTACCCCTGCCGATGCACCACGTTCGGAAATTGTCATCGCCGATGGTGACTTTCATCGGGCCATTATCCGCGCCAGTGGCAGCCCGCGATTGCAACGAAGTTATGCAATGCTGGAGAGCGAGATCGAGCTGCTGCTGGTGCTGCAACAACCCTGCTATGAAGATCCCAAGCAGATCGTCTCCGATCACGAACACTTGATAGAGTGCCTGCGCAGCAGAGACTTCGAGACTGCACGCGTAGCGTTTGTCGAGCATTGGGAAGACTTGAGTTCAAAGCTGTTACGAGCGCATTTCGAACGCCGGCGATCCTGAAAATGAAACCAGCGAGCTAACAGGGGTACAGCATTCAGTTGTCCATAAGCGCCCCAGACAAACGGCGCGTGCGGATACAGCCATGAATCAGTACCTGATTCCCCAAGCCCAGCCTGTCCCTTAAAGCCCCCAATGAGATAACCATCATCGCCAGTCCCAGCCTCTCCCGACTGTTTCTTGAACTGTTCTGGCAACTCGGCATCCTGCTGGTGCCGGCTTTTTTCGTCACGATATTGCCTCCGCCGCTGGCGCTGCTGGCGGTGTTGTTCTTCGGCCTGCTAATGGGGCTTGCCGCACGATTCGGCTTTCTGTCGGCCGGGCGAGTCTGTGGCAGGTTGATCGTCGGCGCCGTGTTCGGCCTGGGTTTCAGTGTGGGTCGGGCCTTGCCTGAGTGGTGGGGCATCCTGGCAGCCATTGCCAGCATCGGCGGCGGGCTGGCGTGCGTCAGCACTTGGGAGCGGCGCCTGGGCTTGGCGCCCGTTTCCGGCAAGGGCGCCAGCGCCTGGGGTGGAAGCGAGCCGCAACTGACGCCGGAAGGCGAGCCGATCCGGGTGTTCAACCACAGTGAAATCGCCATGGGCGGACCCACCTATTGCGACTACCTGTTTCCCGATGGTGTGCTCCTGCAAGGCCTTGGTTCTTCGTCACTGTTCTCCCACGACGGGCGCTATTTTGCGGCGACGGTGCCGTCCCGGCAGAACTGGGGGCTGGTCGTGCTCGACCGTCAACAGCGCCAGGTGTACCGCTGTGCCGACAGCGAACTCTGGGAGTTGGACGGGTTTGACCTCGGCGTGTTGAGTGGGCGCCATAGCCCGCTGGTAGACGACAGCGGGCGCGAAATCCGGTTGGAGGAGCTGTTCCAGACGGCCAGCGTTACCCATCTGGTCCCCTTCGCCGACCTGTGGTTGGAATCCGGTTGGCATCCGGAGCAGGTTCAGCAAGCCTTCGAGCGGCGTTCTGCGGACGGCCAGCACTGCCTGCGGGGCGACATTGCCTTGCCCGCGACATTTCGCGACCTGGCCCAGCCGCTGGAACCGCTGGTTTCACCGCGCTATACCATCAGCGTCGACGGGCAACCGTCCGGCCTGCTGATGGCGGCCAATGCGCCGTTGGCATGGAGCAGCGATCAACGCGCCCTGGTGTGTCTGGCCCAGGAACAATCCCCGCATGCAGACGGCGACCAGTATTGGCTGTGGCAGCTCGACCTGGGCTGGCGCGCCCTGCCCTCGCCTTGGGTGAAGAACGAAGCAGAACCGTCCTTCTATTGGCACGAGTTGCTGGGTCTCGACGCAAGCCAGGTGCAGATCGGCTCGTACCTTGACTATCCGCGACCGGGCTCCGGGTGTTATGGCTACCGCTTGGACAGCATCCACGGCGATACCGAGACCCAGGTCGGCCACGATGCCCAAGGTCGCGTGCAGGTGGGCGAATTTGCGCTGACCCGCATGACCATCGCGATGCCGCTGGACAGCCAAGGCCAGCGCGGCGATTCATGCATCGAAACGCAGCCGATGCAGGACGGGGTGCGCGCACGGCTGACCTGGCTTGGCGATAATCCCGACGGACTGGGCGGTTATCGCTGTCAGATCGGCGACTGGCAGTTGCCTGGCCGCTGGTTGTTGGATCATCGGGTCTCCGATTGCGGGCGTTACCTGGCCCTGCTGCCCTTCGACGGTGCCACGACGGTCGCGACCCACGGGGTGGTTGCCGATCTGAAGGAGCGACAGCTGCTGCAGGGGCCCGCGATGTGGGTCGCTCGCCTGCTCGACTTCCGCGCGGGCCGGCTGAGCCTGGCGGTGGTGGCCGGCCGTCTCGATCAAGACCTGGAGAGCAACGCGCTGCAACGCTTCAACATCCCCGCGCCACAGGTCGGTAGCGCCCCTTCATTCTTTCAGCCCGACGAACAATCCCGGCTGTTCTACGACACCGTGGAACTGCAGGTGAGGGATTCGCAACTGCACAGAATGCCCCCCTGGCGCTTGGTGGATCGCCCGCAAGTCGCCAATGCCGAAGGAGACTTCATCCTGCCCGCCCCCAACCAGCAGGATGCGGCCTGGTTGTTCGGCAGCGAGACGGAATATGCCGACAGTTGGGTGCGGGCGCAGGCGCCTCGGCTTGGCGGCCACCTGCTGACCGCATCAGGCTGCGCGTTGAGCGACCTGGCACCCTCGATGATCTGGTCGGCGGATGGTCGCTATCTGGCCCTTACCTGTATGGCTACCGACGTGACCGAGCTGTGTGGCAACTATCGAGGCTGGCAGTTGCTGCTGCTGGATGTCCAGGCGCACACATTGCGAGTGCATCCGCAATGGCTGGGCAACCGCCCCCTGTTTGAAGCTTTCGAGGACGATCAGGTGCGCGTGCGCTGTTTTGAGCGCGATTGGGAAGCTGAAGACGATGACGACTCGGGTTCAGTACAGTCATTGCCTCTGCCCCTTTTGCTGCAAGCGCCTGCTGAACAGCTGGTGTGCCAGGACGGTTTCTGGCTCAGGTCTTCGCAAGTACACCTAAACCCCGCCTGGCGAGCACTGACGTTACCCGCCATTGGCTATTTTGAACGCGAGAGCCTGTAACATGCCCGCCAAAGATGCCCACGCCGGAGCCCAACTTGCCTGACACCCGCCCTCCCGTCCTCGATGAAATCGACCGCCAACTGATCGCGGCCTTGCAGATCAATGCCCGGGAAAGCGTCGCCATGCTGGCCCGGCAGTTGGGCATCGCCCGGACAACCGTAACCTCGCGCTTGGCGCGCCTGGAAAAGACCAAGGTGATTACCGGATACGGCGTGCGGCTGGGACAACGGGTGATTGATGGTGGTTTGCAGGCTTACGTGGGCATCAAGGTGCAACCGCGCTCCGGCAAGGATGTGCTACGACGCTTGAGCGCCATGGCCCAGGTCCAGCAATTGTGTGCGGTAAGTGGCGAGTTCGACTATGTGGCCTGGCTGCGCACCGATTCACCGGAACAACTGGACCAGTTGCTGGACCAGATCGGCAGTGTGGACGGCGTGGAGAAGACCACCACCTCGATCATCCTCAGCAGCAAGATCGACCGAGGTCAGCCGGTCTAGCCTCTGCATGACTTAACCTGTGGGAATATCGCCAGTTACGGTGTTGGATGGGAGAAATTTTCGATCCTGACCTGCCCCTCTGGAAAGGTCGCGATAATCTCCAATTCCCCTCCCATGGCCCGGATGTAATTTCGCAACGTGCTGATGTACATATCCGTCCGGCGCTCCATTTTCGAGACTGCCGCCTGGTTGATATGTAGTGCCTTGGCCAAGGCCTCCTGGCTCAACTCCTGCGCCTGGCGCAACTCGTGCAACGGCATTTCTGCACGCAACGTCTGATACAGAGCCTGTGCACGAGCCTGGGAGTCAGGCGACCGACGCGCCATCAAGTCGGAAAATTTCTTAGCCATTGTCAAAGCCCTCTCTCTTCAATACTTCCAAATGCTCGTCATAGAGGCGTTCGGCCAAAGGCACATATTCCTGGTACCAACGGCCCTGGCCGGTTTTGTCTCCCCCGATCAGCAGGATGGCGCAGCGGCGGGGATCAAACGCATAGAGCACACGATAAAATATGCCACCCAGGTCATATAACCTCAAGGGAATAATCATAGGAGTTGGGGCGGGTATCTGCTCCTGTTGATCGCGCAAGCAATTGTTAAGGAGAGTTTCCGGGAGAGCGAGCTTGCTCGCGATAGCGGTCTGTCACTCTATGAAAGCGCTGACTGAACCGGCGCTATCGTGAGCAAGCTCGCTCCGACATGGGACAGGATTCGTCATTATGATTGTAGAGCAGATCAAAATGACTGGACTACATTCAAAACGACGACATATTGTGTCTTATTAACGTGTTTCACCCCCCCTAGAATGGCTGGCATCTTTCCTATACTCAGACGCGGACACCGCGTCGAGTCGCCCATCAAGGTCAGCCATGAACAAGCACAATCGCCACCCCGCAGACGGTAAGAAGCCCATCACCATTTTCGGGCCGGACTTTCCTTTCGCCTTTGACGACTGGATCGAACATCCGGCTGGCCTGGGCAGTATTCCGGCGCACAACCACGGCGCGGAAGTGGCGATCGTCGGTGCCGGTATCGCTGGGCTGGTGGCGGCGTACGAGTTGATGAAGCTGGGCCTCAAGCCGGTGGTCTACGAGGCGTCGAAAATGGGCGGGCGCCTGCGCTCACAAGCGTTCAACGGCGCCGAAGGCGTGATCGCCGAGTTGGGCGGCATGCGTTTTCCGGTATCATCCACAGCGTTCTACCACTACGTCGACAAGCTGGGCCTGGAGACAAAACCGTTCCCCAACCCGCTGACCCCAGCCTCAGGCAGTACCGTCATCGATCTGGAAGGCCAGACCTACTACGCACAGAAATTGGCGGACCTTCCGGCATTGTTCCAGGAAGTCGCCGACGCCTGGGCCGATGCACTGGAAGACGGTTCGCGCTTCGGTGAGATCCAGCAGGCGATTCGCGACCGCGATGTGCCACGTCTCAAGGAGCTGTGGAACACCCTGGTGCCACTGTGGGACGACCGCACGTTCTACGACTTCGTCGCCACCTCCAAGGCGTTCGCCAAACTCTCTTTCCAGCACCGCGAAGTATT
>Ga0213822_1001760_pt1 | contig 11456 bp, 7 predicted proteins | sample MC6MC0908MG_FD_179872 | JGI IMG/M metagenome (GOLD analysis project Ga0213822, IMG submission 179872) | Enriched soil aggregate microbial communities from Iowa State University, Ames, United States - MC6-MC0908-MG | ecosystem: Environmental > Terrestrial > Soil > Unclassified | place: USA: Iowa...
TGTTTAACCTTCCACTGTGCGCCCATTACTCACTCTCTTGTCTGACGCGCCGAGACATCTGCCGGCCGGCGCTGTGGCGCAAGTTTATACGGCCTAAACCGGCTGATCGACCAAAAAATTTGGCCCTGTTGAATCGACATTTACGCAGGATGTTGTAGGGGGTTTCTGAAATAGCGATTCGCTAGCACCGTTCTTCCCCAGGGTTTCGTACCCTCTGCGCCTTTCTCCCTGCAAGTAAGAGCCGCGATGCGCAACGACACGGAAAGTCCCTTCAGCCTGACCCTCACGCAAAGCGACTTGCGACTGCAAGTATTGCGCTTCAACGGTCGGGAAGCCCTCAACCAGCCGTACCGTTTTGACCTCGAGCTGATCGGCCTGGCGCCGCCAATGAGTCCCGACACGCTGCTGGGGCAGCCGGCCTTCCTGTGCCTGGACGGCGAATCGGGCATCCATGGGATTGTCCACAGCGTCAGCCTGAGCGCTCATGCCCCGCACCGCATCGGCTACCGCGTGACGCTGGTGCCTTATCTCCAGCATCTGGAACAAGGCCCACGGCGCCGGGTTTTCCATCGGCTCAGCGTTGTGCAAGTGCTGCAACGGCTGTTGGAGGACAACGCGCTGCCCGCCCACAGCTACCGTTTCGATTTGCCCCATGGGCAGTATCCGTGCCGTCCCTTCTGCATCCAGTACGAGGAAAGCGATCTGGATCTGTTGCACCGTTTATGCGAAGAAGAAGGCATCCATTATCACTTCGAACATGCCTTCCAGGGGCATGTCCTGGTGTTTGCCGAAGACCCTAAAAGCTTCCCCGCCCGACCGGTCGAGCTGACGATGCGCCAAGGCGCCGGCCCGCAACCGGCGATCCAGCGGCTGTACCAGCGTCACCACTCAATAGCCCCTGGCCTGCCTGCCGGCTTCAGCGACCGGGGGCTGACCGAAACGGCGGCCAGCGCAGCGAATCACCCCTTCAACGGTGTCGACCACGAAACCATGCACAGCAATCCAGCGCTGGCTTATCGTGACCAGGTCGGTCGCCGAAACCTTGAACGGTTGCGCTGTCGGCAACGGCAGATCCATGGCCACAGCACCCAGCCAGCCTTGCGCAGCGGTCATGTCGCGCAGATCAGCGAACACCCGGTATCCGCCTTCAATGACCAATGGCTGATCACAGAAGTCCGACATCGTGGGCGGCAGTTTTCGATTCTTGAAACCGATCTGCCGTCCACACCGCCCGCCCAGGACTATCGCAACCGATTCTCGGCCATTGCCTGGTCCACCGTGTTCAGGCCGGCACTCAAGCATCGCAAGCCATGCATCCCCGGTTATCACCTCGCCCATGTGCTCGGCCCTGCCGGCCAGCCGGCCAGACTCGATGAGCGCGGCCACGTCAGCGTCAGCCTGTGGGCGCCGGATGACGAAGGCATCACTCTGCCCGTGTCGCGACTGACACTGGACGACAGCCCCGCCCTGATAGCCGGCAGTGAAGTACTGGTGAGTTTTCTCGACGGCGACCCCGACCGGCCAGTGCTGTGCCCCGGGGCTGTCGATACCGGCGCAGGATCGGCCGCTGCAGCGCCGAAACCACCGTCGCGCGATCATGATGCGGGGCTGCTGTTGGACTGGCTGCTGAACCCGCCGGACTTGACGCCTTGAGCCATTCCGAGGACAAAACTGATCTGACTCAAGCAAGCCCAGCGAAACGGGCTTACAGTAAACACACAACGCCGCACAAGACGGCGCATTACCTGATTGTTGGAGATAACTGCAATGCCCTGGAAAAACTCGCAAAGCCGCTACAGTACCGTCACGGTGACCCTGCATTGGCTGATGCTGGTCCTGCTCGCCGTGGTTTACGCCTGCATCGAGTTCCGCGGGATTTTTCCCAAGGGCAGTGGCGGCCGGACCCTGATCAAGGAAGCGCATTTCATGCTCGGCTTGACCGTGTTTGTACTGGTCTGGCTGCGCCTGTTCGCCCGCAGCATGGGTAAGGCACCGGCTATATTTCCCGCGTCGCCTGCGTGGCAAACCGTCATGGCGCGCCTGATGCACTGGGCGTTGTACCTGTTCATGATCGCCATGCCGCTGCTCGGCTGGCTGATCACCAGCGCCGAAGGTCACCAAGTGATGTTCTACGGTTTCGATTTGCCGCTGCTCATCGATCAAGACAAGGACTTCGCCAAACGACTGGAAGGCTGGCATGTGCTGGGCGGCACCATCGGCTATTGGTTGATTGGCCTGCATGCCTTGGCGGGGCTGTATCACCACTACGTGGTGCGCGATAACACGCTGTTGCGGATGATGCCCAAACGCGGTTGACAGCCGACTATTCGAACCCTCGGCGGCCTTGCAAGCCGCCGGTGTGCACAAAGATCAAGCGGGTGCCTGGGACAAACCGCCCAGCCTCGACCTGTGCCTTGAGCACCATCAGTGCTTTGCCGGTGTACACCGGCTCCAGCTCGATTGCGTCGGTGGTATCGATGAAGGCGCTGAGTTCGGCATCGACCCGGGCGAACCCGCCACGGCTGCCGTCGAACAACTCATAACGCGGACTACAAAGCCCCGCCGTCGCCACGATGCTTTCGATTTGCTGCGCCACGCCGTGATCCTGGGGCACCGCCAGCACGCCATAGACCGGGCGCTCCCCCGCTTCAGCCAACACCAGCCCCGCCAGCGATGTTCCGGTGCCGCAGGCCAACCACCAGCCGTGATAATCAGCCCACCCCAATGTCGCCAGTTGTTCACGGGCACGGGTCACCCAGCCCATGCAGCCCTGCGCACCGGGCAATCCTGAACCGCCTTCGGGCACCGGATGCAAATGAGGATACCGCGCCTGCCACGGCCCCCAGAAATCCGCGGCGTGTCGCTCCCGGTATCCGCCATACCCCAACCAGTGCAACGCCATGCCGAACGCTTTCAGGTCGAGCACCGTCGGCGTGTCCTGGGGATGGCCGCGCAGCAGCCCGACCGTTGCAAACCCGAAGCGCTTGCCTGCCGCGGCCAGGGCATGCAGATGGTTGGAATAGGCCCCCCCCAGGCTCATGACCCCTTGGGCACCGGTCTCGTGGGCGGCGCGCAAATGGTGAACCAGCTTGAACCACTTGTTACCACTGATCAGCGGATCGATCCGGTCCAGACGCAACACCGTCACTTCAATGCCGGCACGGGCAAGCCAATCCAGATGAAGGGGTTCGAGGTGGGGTTGAGGATGCCAGTCGAGGGCGGGGAGTAGCATTGCAGTGGGCCAAATTGGAACGAGCTGGAATCTTAACAGCTCGCTCGGGGATGACCTCAGTATCCATGTTCATTGCATTCCCTGTGGGAGCGAGCTTGCTCGCGAAGACGGCGGCACATCCAACCTCGATGCAAGCTGACTCACCGCTTTCGCGGGCAAGCCCGCTCCCACAGGGGCTGGCGGCGAACACTGAGTCTGTGAACGACCAAGAACAAATGTGGGAGCGAGCTTGCTCGCGAAGACGGCGGCACATCCAACATCGATGCAAGCTGACTCACCGCTTTCGCGGGCAAGCCCGCTCCCACAGGGGCTGGCGGCGAACACTGAGTCTGTGAACGACCGAGAACAAATGTGGGAGCGAGCTTGCTCGCGATAGCGGCAGGCCAGTCGACATTTATGCAACTGACTAAGCGCAATCGCGAGCAAGCTCGCTCCCACAGGAGGATTGGGGTTCTACCGGCCTTGCGCCTTACAACTGCGCCGCCAACCGCGACCCCTGGTTGATCGCCCGCTTGGCATCCAGCTCCGCCGCCACGTCGGCACCGCCGATGAGGTGGACGTTCTGCCCGGCCGCTTCCAGGCCTTCCTGCAACTCGCGCAGCGGATCCTGGCCGGCGCAGATCACGATGTTATCCACGGCCAGCACTTGTGGCTCGCCGGTTTCGCCGATGCGAATGTGCAGGCCGTCGTCATCGATCTTCAGGTACTCGACGCTGTTGAGCATTTGCACCTGTTTGTTCTTCAACCCCGTGCGGTGAATCCAGCCGGTGGTCTTGCCCAGGCCGTCGCCAACCTTGGATTTCTTGCGCTGCAACAGGAACACCTGACGCGCCGGGGCATGGGGCTCTGCCTTGATCCCGGCCACGCCGCCGCGAGCCTGGAGCAAGGTGTCGATTCCCCACTCCTTCCAGAACGCATCGCGGTCCTGGCTGGTGGCGACGCCCTGGTGAACCAGGAACTCCGACACGTCGAAGCCAATACCGCCAGCGCCGATCACCGCCACGGTGCGACCCACCGGCTTGCGCTCGAGGATCACGTCCAGGTAGCTCAACACCTTGGCATGCTCCACTCCGGGAATCGCCGGCACCCGCGGCGCGATACCGGTGGCGAGGATAATCTCGTCGTAACCGCCCGCCACCAGTTGCGCCACATCCACACGGGTGTTGAGGCACAGCTCGACGTGGCTGGTCTGCAATTTGCGCTGGAAGTAACGCAAGGTTTCGAAAAACTCTTCCTTGCCCGGCACGCGCTTGGCGACGTTGAACTGACCGCCGATTTCACTGGCCGAATCGAACAGCGTCACCTGATGACCGCGCTCGGCCGCCACGGTGGCGGCGGACAACCCGGCCGGGCCAGCGCCCACCACGGCGATTTTCTTCACCTGGGTGACCGGCAAGTAGTTGAGTTCGGTTTCATGACACGCCCGCGGGTTCACCAGGCAACTGGTGAGCTTGCCACCAAAGGTATGGTCGAGACAGGCCTGGTTGCAGCCGATGCAGGTGTTGATTTCATCGCCACGCCCCGCGGCGGCCTTATTGACGAACTCCGGGTCCGCCAGGAACGGCCGCGCCATGGAGACCATGTCGGCGTCGCCTTCGGCGAGAATCCGCTCGGCCACTTCCGGCGTGTTGATACGGTTGGTGGTGATCAGCGGGATATTCACCGAACCGCGCAGTTTGGCCGTGACTTTACTGAATGCCGCCCGCGGAACCTTGGTGGCAATGGTGGGGATCCGCGCCTCGTGCCAGCCGATACCAGTGTTGATCATCGTCGCACCGGCCTGCTCGATGGCCTTGGCCAGCTGGACGATTTCGTCCCAGGAACTGCCGCCCTCCACCAGGTCGAGCATCGACAGGCGAAAGATAATGATGAAATTCGGGCCGACCGCTTCGCGTACCCGACGCACGATTTCCACCGGCAGGCGCATGCGGTTTTCGTAGCTGCCGCCCCAGCGGTCAGTACGGTGGTTGGTGTGGGCCGCCAGGAACTGGTTAATGAAATAACCTTCCGAGCCCATGATTTCGACACCGTCGTATTCGGCTTGCTGGGCCAGCACCGAACAGGTGACGAAATCACTGATCTGCTTCTCGATACCCTCTTCGTCCAGCGCCTTGGGCTTGAACGGGTTGATCGGTGCCTGGATCGCGCTCGGCGCCACTTGCTTGGGGCTGTAGGCATAGCGCCCGGCGTGAAGAATCTGCATGCAGATCTTGCCACCGGCCTCGTGTACCGCCCGGGTGACGATCTGGTGCTTGAGGGCCTCTTCTTCTGTGGTCAGCTTGGCAGCGCCGGAGTACACGCCGCCCTCATCGTTCGGCCCGATCCCGCCGGTGACCATCAGGCCCACGCCGCCCCGCGCCCGTTCGGCAAAATACGCCGCCATGCGTTCGAAACCACCGGGTTTCTCTTCAAGGCCGGTGTGCATCGACCCCATCAGGGTACGGTTGCGCAACGTGGTAAAACCCAGGTCCAACGGGGCCAACAGGTGCGGGTAATGAGAGGCGGTCATCGGGTCACTCCACAACGGCAATCACGGGAATTGCGGAAGCTCTGCGGCTTCCATCAGTCATGCCCGACAGCCTAAGAGCCGGGGTGCGGGCGCTCAATGACCGTAACTGACAACTTAATGATCCAAATGCGCAGTGCGCCGATCAATGCCTCGAACAGCCGGCCATGAGCTGCGCCTACCCCGGCGACCTGCTTCAAGCACGGGTGCAGGGCGACTTTGCGTAGGCTCCCAGCCAGCACAAATAAGCCCGCGCCCTTCGCTAATCCCTTGTTTTACCGTACCCTGCCCCGTAGCTCTTGATGAAGCATCACGAACCTGCATACGGCCGCTGAACTGTCCCCATGCGCAAATTTCTGTACCTGCTGTTTTCACTGGCCTTGATTGCCGCCCTGATCACTTATGCACTGTGGACGGCGGATCGTCCGGCGGGTCATTACCTGTCAGACCTTCGCATCAACCTGGCGGTCGACCAGGGCACCCGCGCCGACCGGGGCAACTTGCTGGGCATCCAACCCGAGTTATTTCCCACCGACTACCAAAGCCCCGAGCACCTGCGTCGCAAACTGGCGGCCTATTTGCAGAACGCGCGCGACCTGGGTTTTCTCAATGACAAAACCATCGTGGTCTTGCCCGAGCACGTCGGCACCTGGTTGATGATCAGCGGTGAAAAAGACGAGCTGTATCAGGCCGCCACGTTGAAGGACGCCATGAACTGGTTGGCAGTCAGCAACCCGCTGGCGTTTACCCGCGCGCTGTTCAGTGCTCAAGGTGACAATCGACTGGACGACGCCTACCTGCGTATGAAGGCCGCTACCATGGCCCGTGACTACCAGGCGCTGTTTGGCGGGTTGGCCAAGGAATTCGGCGTGACCCTGGTGGCCGGCTCCATCGTGCTGCCCGAACCCCGCGTCAGCGAAGGCGAACTGAAAGTTGGCCGCGGCGCGTTGTATAACAGCAGCCTGGTGTTCGGCCGCGACGGGCGGCCGATCGGCCAGCCCCAGCGTCAACAACATCCCGTGTTCGAACAGCGAGACGTGCTGGGGGCTGATCGCCCGGACGCCACCCGCGTCATCGACACCCCCGCCGGCCGCCTGGGTGTACTGATCGGCAGCGACAGCTGGTACCCACTTCACTATCGACAACTCGACGAGCAAGGCGTGGAACTGATCGCCGTCCCCGCCTTCGTCAGCGGCCGCGACACATGGGGCAAACCCTGGAGCGGCTACAAGGGTGTGTCCACACCGAGCGAAGTAAGCCTCAAGCCAGGTGAAGTCAGTGAAGGCAAAGCCTGGCATCGCCTGACGCTGACCGGCCAGCAGCCCATCAGTCGAGCCAGGGGCGGTGTCAGCGTCTTCCTGCGGGGCCAGTTCTGGGACAGCGGCAGCGCCGGCCAGAGTTTCATCAGTCACAACGGCGAACAGTTCCCCGACGGCGAGGCCCGTGGCGCCCGCCTGCTGAACCTTTGGTTGTGAGCATGAAACCGCAACCGATGCGCCTGGGGGATCTGTCAGTGGGCTTCGTCCACAGCCTGGCGGACGCGGTTGCCAGCCATGGACAGGACCCCCTGCCCTTGCTTGAACAATACGGCCTGGATGCCGCCCGCCTGGCCGAGCCAGGTGCTCGACTGTCGATCCCGCGCTACATGCGTCTGGGCCACGCCGCGATCCAACAGACCCAGGATCCGGCTTTGGGCCTGCGCATGGGTCAACTCAGCCGCTTGAGCCAGGCCGGATTAGCGGGCGTTACCGCCGCCCAGGCGCCGACAGTACGCGAAGCCGCGCGCTGCCTGATCCGCTTCGAGCCGCTGTACGGTTCCAACTATCGTGGCCAATCGAGTTTTCATGAGGACGCCCGGGGGGCGTGGCTACGGTTCTACTCCATTAGCCCGTATAACGCCTACAACCGCTTCGTCGTGGACTCGATCATCGCCGGCTGGCTGGCGCAGTTGTCCAGCGTGAGCGGCGTGGCGCTGCGGGCCGAACGCATAGACATCGAATTCGAGGAACCGGCGTATCTGGAGGCCTACCGGCTGTTCGGCGACTGCCCGATCCAGTTTGGCGCCGAACAGAATCAGCTGCGCCTGGGCTTGGGCAGCCTCGCCCAGCGCAACCCACAGCATTGCCCCAGCACCTGGCAGCACCTGGTTCAACTGTGTGAGCGGGAACTGGAACAGTTGACCCGCACCCGCAGCCTGCGTGAGCGCATCATTCAGTTGCTGGGGCCGTTGCTCAATGGCGGGCGGGAGCCTGACCTGGAAGAAGTGGCGGCACGCCTGAAACTGCCGACCTGGACGTTGCGCCGCAAACTGGCCGAGGAAGGCACGCAATTTCGCGCCATCCTCAACGACACGCGCCGAGACCTGGCCATGACCTACATCCGCGATACCGAACTGGCGTTCGGCGAAATCGCCTACCTGTTGGGCTTCGCCTCAGCCGAGGCGTTTCAACGGGCCTTCAAGCGCTGGAACGACCAGACGCCCGGAGAGTTTCGTCGCAGTCACCGGATCATTTGAGCTTCGGCTTGCCGCTTTTGATATGTCGCCTGTCGCTGCATCAGGGCGACGTCATCAGCTCCGTCATTAAAGCTCCGTCGCATCCTCGGCGGGTTCCAGCGGGTCCAGTTCATACGCCTGGTATTCCAGCAGCTCTTCCTGATAATCATCCATTACGCGTCCTTCCCCTATCGTTGAAACCAATGCCTGATGGCGCTGGTACCAGCATAAAGCTGCTTTATGAACAAAACATGAAGCAAAAGCTTCATGAATTAAACGTAGCACAGCGTCGGGAAATTACCGCTAGGAGGCTGGCAAGGGATCAACCCTCGCCGAGCGCCTCATGGAAGCGGCTGGATTGGCTCGGTCGGAGCCGGCAACGTACTGGGTGGCGGTGCAGTGATGGTTTGCGTCGCTGGCGCTGGCTCTGACGACTCGGGGGCAATCGGCGTCGACTCGGCTGGCGGGGCGATCGGCTCCGACACCGTCGGGGCGGTTTCGACAGGTGCTGGCGCAGCTTGCGGCGCGGCAGCTTCAGGAGCAGGCATCAACGCAGCCGGCTCGACCTTGGTCTCCGGAACGCCCAACTCGGTTTTTGGTTTTTCGACGTTCTCAACAGGTTTTTTCGCTTCTGGTGGCAGGAACAGTTCCACCAAGGCGAAGAACCGCTCGTAAAACTTGGCCGCCGACACGGTTTCGCTGGCGACCTTGACCATCGAGTCATCTGACGAGCCGATCGGCATCGACACCGACCCCAACACCCCCACGCCCAGACTGGCGGAGTTATTGGTTTTCTTCAGCGCATAACGGTCCTGCAGGGCGTTGGCGAATATGGTCGCACGGTGCCCACCGCCGTCTTCGGCACAGACCAGGTTGAAGCTGATCTCCATGTGGGTTTCGCCGGTCTGCTGAAAACTCTTGTGACCGCTGACCAGCTTCGCATCGCTGCTGGTAATGATGTAGCCCTGACTGAGCAACGCCCGGCGCCCGGCTTCACACGTCGCGGCATCACTCACCGGGTAAGTCCGCGAGAACGTACCGGAATCATCGAAGTTTTCATGCTCGTAAATGGCGGCTTTCTTGGACGAGCAACCGGCTGCGGCGGCCAGCGCCAATGCAAGCCCGAGGGTGCGCATGTGAGGTGATCTGAACATTGAACATCCTGAGAAAAACAGTCCGGGGCGTATTGTGCAACAGAACACGGCTCGGCAACGTGAAGTAATCACGACTAAAAGGGTGACCAGTCTACTGGGGGTTGTTGGCAGGAAAAAGGTGCGATGTCCATGGATCGACGAACATCCCGCCACTGGCAATAAGCAGATACAAAAAGACCCCGGCTTTTCGGCCGAGGTCTTTGGTTAACAGCAAGCCATCAAGGCATTCAGAAACGCTTGATGTCCGCCTGGCTCTCCAACTGCTTGCGATAAGCCGCGAAGTCCTGCTGGCCGATACGAGAAGCGAGGTATTGACGGTACTGGGCTTTCTCTTCGTCGGTCGGTGCCGCCGCTTCATTCACGCCGTTCAGACGCACGACCACCAGACTGCCGTCGGGCAAGGTCACGCTGGTAAATGTCGGCTTGTCTTTCGACTCAGGCTTGGGCATGCGGAACAGTGCTTGCAGCACCGCCGGATCGATACCTTCCTGGTTGCGAGTGGCGGCTTCGCTGACTTTCCAGTTTTGGCCGGCGACAGGCTTATCCAGCGCAGTCTTGCCGTCACGCAGACTGGCGATCAACTCATCAGCCTTGGTCTTGGCCGCCGCGCTGGCGTGCTCCTTGGACAACTGGGTGCGAATCGCCCCGGCCACGCTTTCCAGCGGCATTTGCTCAGGCTTGCGGTGCTCCTTGGCGCGCAGCACCACGACGGTTTCCGGGTCCAGCTCGATGGCGGTGCTGTTGGCACCCTCATCCAGCACTTCCGGACTGAACGCCGCCGTCACCACGGCGCGGTTGGCGGCAATCCCCTCTCCGCCTTCGCGACCGAATGCTGCCGACGTGTGAACGGTCAGATTCAAGTCCTGGGCCGGCTGCGCCAGGTCGGAGGCTTCGAACGAGGCGTCTTCCAGTTGCTTGGTCGCCTCCACGAAACGCTGCTCTACCTGCTGGGTTTTAAGCTCGCGGGTCAGCTTGTCCTTGAGGCTGGCAAACGTCGGGACTTCAGGCGCTTCGACGCCCAGCAGCTTGATCAGGTGCAAACCGAAGTCGGTGCGCACCGGGGCCGAGACCTGGTCCTTGTTCAAGGCATACAGCGCCTTTTCGAACGCCGGATCGTAGACACCAGGACCGGCATAACCGAGATCGCCGCCGTTGCTCGCCGAACCTGGGTCCTGGGAGAACTCCTTCGCCAGGGCTTCAAACGATTCGCCCTTGGCCAGACGGGCCTGGACTTCTTCGATCTTTGCCTTGGCCTGGGCTTCGGTGACCTTGTCGTTCACTTCGATCAGGATGTGCGCGGCCCGACGCTGTTCGGACAGATTCGCGATTTCTTTCTGGTAGGCCGCCTGCAGGTCTTCGTCCTTCACGCTGACCTGATTGAAGAAAGAAGCCTTCTTCAACTCCAGGTAATCGATGACCACCTGATCAGGCGTCATGAATTCCTTGGCGTGTTTATCGTAGTACGCCTTGACCTCGTCATCGGTCAGCTTCACGGCCGACGGGTCAGCCTTGATGTTCAAGGTGGCAAAATCACGGGTCTGTTTTTCCAGGCGGGCGAATGCCAGCACCTGGGCATCCGTGACGAAACCGCTGCCTGCCAGACCAGCGCGCAGCTGACCGATCAGCATTTCCTGAGCCAGCATCTGGCGGAATTGCATGCGGTTGTAACCCAACTGGCGAATCACTTGATCGAAACGCTCGGCGCTGAATTTGCCATCGACCTGAAACTCAGGCGTTTGCAGGATGACTTGATCCAGCGCGGCTTCGGAGAACGCGAATTTCGCATCGTGTGCGCCTTGCAGCAACAGCTTGCGATCGATCAGGCCTTTGAGCGCCGAATCACGCAGCATTTTTTCGTCCAGCAGGGAGGCGTCAAAATCCTTGCCCAGCTGTTGCATGAGCTGACGGCGTTGCATTTCGACCGCCTGGTTCAGCTCGTTCTGGCTGATTTCTTCGCCGTTGACCTTGGCCGCGTCATTGCTGGTCCGGGTGGCTTGAAAAATGGCATCGAAACCGGTCAACGCCATCAATGCGACGATAACCCCGATGATGGTTTTGGCAATCCAGCCT
>Ga0213822_1001761_pt1 | contig 11454 bp, 8 predicted proteins | sample MC6MC0908MG_FD_179872 | JGI IMG/M metagenome (GOLD analysis project Ga0213822, IMG submission 179872) | Enriched soil aggregate microbial communities from Iowa State University, Ames, United States - MC6-MC0908-MG | ecosystem: Environmental > Terrestrial > Soil > Unclassified | place: USA: Iowa...
AAAAATAGAGTATTATGTAAATATATCACACTTATATTCTATAATTAGGGTTTTTTCTGATAATATAAATAATATTTGAAAAAATTACGATAGTTGTTAACAAAAGAATTCGCAAAGACCATAAGAACAAGAATGAGGACGAAATGGATGTTTATTTCTTAAAATATGATGGCTCATCAACAATATGGAGGCATCATCATGTCAAAAATAAAGGAATTTAATGAACTATATTTAGCGAAAAAGCGATAGTCTATAGGAAATGTGCCAAGTCGGAACGGCAATCAGCTAATGCTACGGTGATGAGTCATTAAAGAGCGGCTCAATATCTGTGATTCACTAACATTTCCTTTGTTTGTAGTAAAGACTTAGCCTAGTCAGCCTTTTGTATAAAAAAGCGGTTATTGCAAAAAATAAGACCGTCAAAATGGGCAATTTAATTACAATAAGTGTTTGTAGTTTTATCACTTGTTATGACAGGTTTTTCTGCAAATCGAACGCTTTATACATGTGAAAAATGGACCTGTATACTGGCTTCGTATTTACAAATGAAGGAGGTGTAAACATGAGCGTAGTTTATAGAATCGCTTTAGTGTTGGTCATCATTGGAGCAATCAACTGGGGATTCATTGGATTCTTTGGATTTGATATAGTCGCCTATTTGTTTGGTGGACAAACCGCGGTATTGTCGCGATGGATTTATGCATTCATTGGGTTAGCTGGACTAATATCGTTACCGATTCTTGTTATGCGATTTGATGAGGATGAAGATCTTGATACAACTGACCTGGATCCTTATACTCGTATAGACCGAAATCCTAGCTATGGTATGGAGGCTGGGGAAGAAGCGGATTTTATTGAAATAAAAACAACTGAAGTGAAAAAAGTGGAAAAAAAGGATTCACAAAACAAGAACGATTACTGATTTTCCCTCAAAAAAACGGGTGACCATTGATCTGACCCAAAAAAGTTAGACATATTTATTAAGCAACTTCTAAGGCCTGCGTTTACCCGATTGGTGAAGGCTAATAATCAGTGGGGAAGAAAAAACCCCACTGATTATTAGTTCATTTTATGGCTGTTGTAGAAGTGTGTTTAACGCAGTCGTAAATTTCTCCACAATAAAATCTTTTTCATCCGAAGAGATAATCAGTGGAGGAGACAGTGTTAGGATATTGTTAAAGCCCGCAACAGTGACTCCATTTTTGCCGATAATTAATCCCTGATCTTTACATAAGCTAATCACCTTGTTGACATCAGCTATATCAAGTGGCGCCTTACTATTTTTATCGCTTACAAGCTCAACGCCTATTAATAAGCCCTTGCCACGAATGTTACCTACATATGGGTGATCTTTTAACTGCGCTTGTAATTCAGATAGAAGAAGAGATCCCACTTCCGCAGAGCGTGTAAATAGATTTTCCCGTTCCATAATTTCAATGTTTTTCAATGCAACCGCACAGGCTGCTGGAGAGCCACCAAACGTGTTGACATGACGGAAAAAGTCATACTCCTCGCTACCTGCAAACGCCTCATAAAGTTCACGTCGTACAGCTGTGGCAGATAGAGGCATATAAGCGCTCGTTAAGCCTTTTGCCATTGTCACAATATCCGGTTGAATCCCATAGTTTTGGAAGCCAAATGCCTTTCCAGTACGTCCAAAACCACAAATTACCTCATCGACAATTAGCAAGGCACCATGTTTTTCACAGACAGCTTTTACTCCTCGTAAATAATTTTCATGTGGCATAATGACACCACCGCCTGTAATAATAGGTTCCATAATAACAGCGGCAATAGTATCTGCCATCTCCCAAGTCATCACATTGTCGATGGCCTGCACAGATGGTAATGAAGTCGGATCGTTATTTTTGATATGATCTTCATTAGCACGATAAGAGTCAGGTGGCGAAACATGAATAAATCCTGGAGCAAATGGTTCATATTTATATTTGCGCTGAGCTTGTCCCGTTGCAGCTAATGCGCCCATAGAGCTACCATGGTACGCACGATAACGAGAGATAATTTTTGTGCGGCTAGCATTGCCCTTTTGCTGATGATATTGTCGTGCAATTTTAAACGCAACTTCATTTGCTTCAGAGCCACTATTTGAGAAAAATACGACATAATCATCGCCTAGAAGTTCACTAATTTTTTCACTTAATTGGATGGCAGGTATATGACCTACCGATAAAGGTGTATACGTATTTTCTAGTAATTGCTCATAAGCCACTTTTGCAATTTCCTCACGTCCATAACCAACATTTACGCACCATAAACCAGACATTGCATCGAGGTATCGTTTCCCACCAATGTCTGTAATCCAAGCTCCTTTTGACTTTTCAACAATCATCGTTGCATTCGGATTATAGGGCTTCATAGCATGCCAAACATATTGCTCATCTTTGATTTGCCAGTTTTGACCTGTTAAATTTGCCACTAAGATTCAATCCTCCTAAACAATTAGTTTTGCAAACATTCATTTATATGAGGCAACAAAATGCAAAGTCGACCCATTTGTACTTTATATGAATGCATAAAGTAATTTAGAAGGTGAATCTATTAATCGAAAATTCAGATAGATATAATTGCGTTTATTGATGCGTCAACACATCTTCAATCAAAAATGCGATATAGAGATTTGTTTTTGTAAATGGGTTACTTAAGTCCATATCTAATAGTGTTTCTATTTTTTTTAGTTTATAAAGGACTGTGTTGCGATGAATAAATTGGCGTTCGCTAATCTTGCTAGTACTACCATTTTCCTCGAGAAAAATGCGTAAAAATTGTACATAATCTGTGTTATGCAATTCATCATAGCGGTAAAGCTGACCTAGGATGTCTTGATTATAGGATTTGATTAATGTTTGATTTTGCACGGCCATTATTATTTTATAGGCACCAATTTCTTTATATTTGTATAGGAAACGGTTGTTATGAAGTTTTGCTAATTGGATTACTGTTAATGATTCATCATAGCTTTTGCGAACATTTTCAAGTTCTTTATGATAATTCCCTTTACCAATGATAATATCCAAGTAACCATTTTTTTGCGTTATTTTGTCGTATATTTCTTCAACGATTTTTGAGAAGGGAGTATTTGGTGTATTGATTTGTGCTCTGTCGATTAAAAAGATGAGGTGATTTTTATGCTTTAGTTTTAAGAAGCGTTTATATCTATTTTGAAATGCAAATTGAATCATGACCTCATAACGGTCAATACTAGCTTGTGCACCATTTGTTGTGCATGAAATGATGGCAAACTCACTACCTTGTGGAAAACCTAAATGTGTTAATTGATCTTTAATATAGTGGGCGTTTTGTTTGTAGTGAAAAAGTAAGTTGTAGAGAATCTTTTCTTCGATGGAAAGCTCTTGATGGTGGTTGGAAATAAATTGAAATGTTGTTTTTAATAGATCTGCTATTCGAAAACTCCATGGCATTTGAAAAATAGGGAAATCATGTTTGTTGGCAAATGTGATGACTGATTCTGGTATTTCCGGAATATATGGACCAGTATTAATAATGAAACCTGCTACTTTTTTAGAGAAAGCTAGTTTAACAAGCTGCTCTAAGTCTCCTTGTGAAGATAAATTAATACCTGTAGTCACGACTAATTCATTAGGTCTACAAAACATAATTAAATCGATGCTCTCTACTACGTTAATCCCTGTAACTCTTCGATATGTTCCGCTTTGTCCAGCTACTAATGTTAGCATTGGGAATTGAACTCCCTCTACAATTTTGCGAATCGTCCCCATTTTTTCCCCCCTTAATATGAACATAACTTACCATATATTATGTGCGGATGCACATATTTTTTTAGTTTGCTATCCATATCTCATAATTTTTATCTCTTATAGAATGTGTATTAACTACTGTGAAAGAGAGGACTTGCATATGTATAAGTGTAATAGTAGACGATTGCAAGAGTTAATTGAACAATTTAGTCAATTTGGTGCTACTGAAAATGGTGGCGTAACCCGTTTGTCTCTTTCGAATGAAGATGTTTTAGCAAGAAACTATTTTTGTGAGTGTTGTGAAGAATTAGGGATGGATATTAAAGTCGATGATATGGGCAATATTTATGCCATTCTACCTGGGAAAAAGGATGTCCCGCCAATTGTCATGGGATCGCATTTAGATTCCGTTGAAAAGGGTGGGAAATTTGATGGTGTGTTGGGCATTTTAACAGCCATAGAGGCAATTAGAACGTTAAAGGAAAACGAGATTGAGCTAGATATACCGTTAATGATTGTTAATTTTACGAATGAAGAAGGTGCTCGTTTTGATCCAGCAATGATGAGCTCTGGCGTCATCTCATCCAAATTTGAAAAAGAAAAGATGCTGCAATCTGTCGACAAAAAGGGCACTAGTTTCGAAGAAGCACTGCAAGCAAGCGGCTATGAAGGGGATCAAGAAAATCGCTTAAAAGAAGCACTTGCTTATCTTGAATTGCATATCGAGCAAGGACCAGTTTTAGAGGCGAAACAACTGGAAATAGGAGTTGTTGAAGGTGTATTAGGCATGGTTTGTTATGAAATTGCGGTTACAGGTCAATCCAATCACGCGGGGACAACTCCAATGTCCATGCGTCAAGATCCAATGATTGTGACTTCGAAAATCATGACGCATTTACATGAAGAGCTCGGAAAAATTGATGAACAGTTAGTGTTTACCTTTGGTCGAGTGAATGTTTCTCCAAATATTCATACAGTTATACCAAACAATGTGACTTTTACGATTGATTCACGTCATCAAAACCCACAAATTATGCAAAAGGTTGAGGACATACTGAATAATCTTCCTACAGAAGAAATGGGTTGTAGCATTAAGCCAGTTAAGCTGTGGGGTAGGGAAACAGTCTATTTTGATACAAAGATTTGTAATGAGGTGGAAAGGGCTTGTCAAAGCTTCGGCTATAGTGCTCATCGAATGTTTAGCGGAGCAGGACATGATGCGCAATATATTGCAAGTATCGTACCTTCAGCCATGATTTTTGTACCAAGTATTAATGGTAAGAGTCATTGTGAGGAAGAGGAAACAACATTTGAAGATTGTGCGAAAGGAGCAGACGTACTACTGGAAACAGTGTTAACGCTGCAAACAAAGTTCAGTATGGGCGAGACATACACGTTAAATTAAGACGGGTATTGTAAATTCTTCATTGTGAAGTACATTTTCCATTATTTTACGAAGGGTGAGGGGCAGCATGAAGAAGATTATTAAAGGTGGACGAGTAGCGACGGCTGCGGATATTTTTGAGGCAGATATTTTAATAGAGAACGGAAAAATTGTTCAAATTGGCAAAAACTTAACGGACGCAGGGGCAGAAATTATTGATGCTATTGGTAAATATGTGATGCCAGGAGGAATCGATCCGCATACACATTTAGATATGCCATTTAATAATACAGTGACAGATGATGATTGGAGATCTGGTACAATTGCGGCGGCTTTCGGTGGGACAACCACTATTCTAGACTTCTGCTTAACGGCTGGTGAGGAAAAACTTTCAGCTGCCGTTGAAAAGTGGCATGACAAGGCGAAAGGAAAATCAGCCATCGACTATGGATTCCATTTAATGATTGGTGATTTAACCCCTGAAACGGAAGCTGAATTACCGCAAATTTTAGAGCAAGAGGGTATTACTTCCGTAAAGGTTTTTATGGCTTATGCAAAAGAATTTCAAGCGACAGATCGCACGCTTTTCAAGGCGTTTAAAATAGCGAAAGACCTTGGTGCTGTTGTGATGGTGCATTGTGAAAATGGTTCTGTTATTGATGAGCTTGTAGAAGAGGCTAGACGTGCAGGTCATAAGGAGCCAATTTATCATGCACTCACTCGTCCAGCTGAGTTAGAGGGCGAAGCGACAAAACGTGCGATTGAGTTAGCCCATATCGCCGGCGCTACTCTTTATGTCGTTCATGTAACTTGTAAAGAGGCAGTAGACGAAATCATTGCAGCGCGTGAAAAGGGCTATAACGTCTATGGTGAAACTTGCCCACCTTATTTAACTTTAGATCAATCTGCTTTAGCACAACCAGGCTTTGAGGGTGCGAAATATGTTTGGTCCCCACCGCTTCGTCCAAAATATCATCAGGAACATTTATGGAATGCGCTAAAAGCGAAGCAGCTACAAACGATTGGCTCTGATCAATGCTCGTTTAGTTTTAAGGGCAAAAAGCAATTAGGATTAAATGATTTTTCTAAAATTCCTAACGGTGGGCCTTTTATTGAAGATCGCTTCAGTATTTTATATTCAGAAGGTGTAGCAAAAGGAAAAATTTCTATCAATGAGTTCGTCGATATGATTTCTACTAGTGCGGCAAAAATATTTGGTCTATTCCCACAAAAAGGAACGATTGCCATCGGTTCAGATGCTGATATCGTTATTTTTGATCCAGAGGCAAAACGAGAAATCTCCGCTAAAACGCACCATATGAATGTGGATTATAACCCATATGAAGGTTGGGAAGTAACAGGCGAACCAGTCAGTGTACTCGTACGCGGAGAGTATGTCATTAAAAATAAAGAATTTGTTGGTGTACTAGGTAGTGGGCAATATATAAAACGTCCATTAAAAACAGCAGCTGCAGAAGCACTAAACATTTAGCTTCTTCTTTCAGTTTATGACCGAATGGCCGATTGCTTTGGATGGAGAACAAAGCAATCGGTTTCGTAAATTACTTTACGGAAAAGATGAACACATGAGGGGGATGTGGAAATGGTTCCGATTCAAGAAAATCCAATGGCCTTACAGCTAAGACGTAATTTTGTGGAATTGACGAGCAAGATGACAAAGAATGAGGCAATGGAGGAAGCTAATCGTTGCCTGTATTGCTATGATGCACCATGTATTAAAGCTTGCCCAACGAGTATTCAAATCCCAAATTTCATAAAAAAAATTGCTTCTGGTAATATGAAGGGCTCTGCTACGACTATATTAGAAGCAAATCCAATTGGTGCAAGCTGTGCAAGAGTTTGTCCAACGGAGGAACTATGTGAAGGAGCGTGTGTACTAAATTCCTCAACAAAGCCAATTAAAATCGGAGAGTTACAGCGCTATGCAACAGATTGGGCAATGGAAACAAATGCTCAGCTATTTAAGCAAGGGCAAAGTAATGGTCAGAAGGTAGCGATTATTGGTGCAGGACCTGCTGGCTTATCTGCAGCTCGTGAACTTAGTCGTTTAGGCTATGCTGTCACAATCTATGAAGCTGAATCAAAAGCTGGTGGTTTAGGTAGCTATGGTATTGTGTCGTTCCGCCTACCAAACGAAGTCGTTGATTGGGAGGTCGAGCAAATTGAAAAGCTTGGTGTGGAAATCAAAACGAATACAGCTGTCGGTGTTGATATTTCTGCGGATGAGATTTTAGAGCAATATAATAGTATTATTTTGGCGGTTGGTATGGGAGCTGTACCGAATTTGGGCATTGAAGGGGAAGAGCTAGATGGCGTACATGATGCCATCGAGTTTGTTAGGAATACAAAAATGGGAACGCTTACAAAAGAAATAGTTGGGAAGAGAGTAGCTGTTATTGGAGCCGGAAATACCGCGATTGATGGTGCTACATGTGCTGTACGTTTAGGTGCTGACAATGTTCAAATTCTTTATAGAAGAACACAAAAAGAAATGACTGCATACAAATTCGAATATGAATTTGCCAAGCAGGATGGTGTTGAATTTAAGTGGCTAACAGCACCGAAAAAAATTATTGGTAATGAGGCAGGCAAGGTAGTAGGCATTGAATGTGTAAAAATGAAGCTCGGTGAAGCAGGGGCAGATGGTCGTCAAAGACCTGAGGAAGTTGAAGGCTCCAACTTTATTATTGAAGTGGACGCTGTCATTAAGGCAATTGGTCAAACACGTTTTGTGTCATTGATCGAAGCTTTTGGTTTACAGCATACAAATGGTGTTGTGGATATTGATGAAACGACAATGCAAACCTCGAATGACAAAGTATTTGCATGTGGAGATGTCGTCTTCGGAAATGGACAGGGCGAGGCGATGGTAGTTACAGCTGTACAGCAAGGAAAAGACGCAGCATACAAGATCCATGAACGTTTAACTTCTTTCAGCAAAGTGTCTTTTGTACCGAAAGCGTAGCGACAGGTACAGATGAGTTGCAGAAGTCTCCCACCTCTATAGGTGGTGAGGTGAATGCAAGTTTAAGTTACTTTCAGCAGGTGTCCCAATATCCGCTGAAAGAGCGGAACTCAGTCTAAGAACGCCACGTCCTGTGGCAACGACTGAGTGACCAACATCGTGTTGGCCTAATGCCTCCGGCGGATGTCACAGAATCGGAATGGAGTTCTTAGGGGATGTTAGCCTAAAATCATCGCATCCATGCGATAACGGCTAACTAACCTGCATCGTGCAGGCCTAAGCACAAAGCCGATTCTGGACGCAATTATGCCGAGGCATAATTGATGAAACCAAGTGAGATTGCATAAGGGAGGAACTAATATGGCTGACTTACGCATTGACTTAGCGGGCATCAAATCGCCCAATCCATTTTGGCTTGCCTCAGCACCACCAACGAATTCAGGTTATCAAGTACAACGCGCATTTGAAGCGGGGTGGGGTGGAGCTGTATGGAAAACATTAGGGGATCCGATTTTAAATGTTTCTTCACGCTTTGCAGCTGTTAGCTTTAACGGACAAAGAGTAGCTGGCTTCAATAATATTGAACTGATTACGGATCGACCGTTAGAGGTAAATTTACAAGAAATCTATGAAACGAAAAAAAGGTTTCCACATCACGCAATCATCGCTTCTTTAATGGTGGAGCCAAAACAAGAAAAATGGCATGAGATTGTTAAACGAGTAGAAGATGTGGGAGTCGATGGCCTTGAGCTTAACTTTGGTTGTCCACATGGGATGGCAGAACGAGGAATGGGCTCTGCCTCTGGTCAAGTGCCTGAGTTGGTGGAAAAGCAAACGTACTGGGTGAAAGAGGCAGCGAAAACACCAGTCATTGTGAAGTTAACGCCAAACATTACCGACATTACGGTAACAGCAGAAGCGGCCACAAGAGGTGGAGCAGATGCCGTTAGTATGATTAATACAATTAACAGTTTAGCCGGTGTCGATTTAGATACATGGAATACAGTTCCTCATGTAGCAGGAAAGGGTGCACATGGAGGCTATTGTGGTCCTGCCGTGAAACCAATTGCACTCAATATGGTTGCAGAGTGTGCACGTAATCCATTAGTCAATGTTCCAATTTCGGGCATTGGTGGTATATCCAACTGGCAAGATGCTGCCGAGTTTATCTTAATGGGAGCTACGGGCGTTCAAGTTTGTACAGCAGCGATGCATCATGGCTTTAGTATTGTTGAAGATATGATTGATGGACTTAATAACTATTTAGATGATAAAGGCATTGCCTCTGTCATGGATTTAGTGGGTCGCTCAGTTTCTAGATATTCTAATTGGGGTGACTTGGATTTAAATTATAAAATCGTGGCTGAAATTAATAACGATGTTTGTATTAACTGTAATAAGTGTCATATTGCATGTGAAGATACTTCGCATCAATGTATCGATTTATATTCAGAAGATGGTCGACCAATGCTGAAAGTTCGAGAGGAAGATTGTGTAGGCTGTAATTTATGCTCAATCGTCTGTCCTGTAGATGGTGCTATAACAATGGTTGAACGTAAATCTTCTGTTCCACCAATGACTTGGAATGAACGTCAAGCTCTAATTAGCAGTCTATCTAAGTAAATAAGCTTTCAAATAAACTGAAATTCCACCTTCCTGTTGAAATGTTGAAGGAAGGCGCCTCATGTAGTTGTCACGGAAATTGAACAAAAAAGGAGAGAGTATATGGAACGTGAAGGGAATTATTTAAAATCCCCAGATTTACTTCCAGTGACACATCAACAAAGAAATATTGGAACATTTGGTTTTGCAGTAATTTGGATAGGAATGGCCATTGTTTTAGCAGCTTTTGCAATTGGTGGTTCAGCAATCATGAGCTTACCATTACCAATGGTGATTTTAGCAACATTGATTGGCTCTTGTTTAATTGGTGTATTTATGACGTTAATTGGTGATATAGGGGTCGAACATGGTTTATCATTCCCAGTGTATATGCGTGCTCCATTCGGTACATTTGGTACACATATTCCGTCACTTGTCCGAGGGGTAACGGCTGCATGTTGGTTCGGTCTGAACACTTATTTTGGAGCACTTGCAATAAACGGCATTTTGAATTTACTTTTTGGTTATGATAATTGGTTTATCTGTTTCATTGTCTTTGCAGCACTCCAACTCTTTAATACGTCGCTAGGAATTAAATCGATTGAGCGATTTGCGGATTTAGCAGCGCCAATTATTATCTTAATTTCTTGCTGGATGTATTATACATTGGCAGATCATGCTGTAGCTCAAGGAAAGAATATTTGGACGTGGGTAGAGACGCCGACAACTGGTTTCGCTGCTTTTACCGCATTTATGGTAGTCATCATGGCAAATATGGGCTTTTGGTCCACGTTAGCAGCGGATATGCCTTCACTTTCACGTTACTTTAAAGCACCAAAAAATGAACGTAATTGGTTTAAACGCAATAAAACACAGTTAGTTGGTTCATTAATCGTCATGCCGATTACAAATACCTTTATCGTGACGATTGGTGCTGTGTGCTATATGGCAGTTGCCTCTGCGGATCCGATAAATGCATTACAGCAAAGTGCTAGTGGCTTTATTTTAGGAATCTTACTGTTAATGATTGTGTTAGCCCAATGGTCAACTAATACTTCTGCAAATGTTATCCCAGCGGCAACAATTTTCTCAAATATCGGCGGCCCCAAAGTACCGTTTTGGGTTGGGGTTGTTATTGCGGGGATAATTGGTATTCTTGCACAGCCATGGAGTTTATTTGGTGTATTAGTAAATGCACTATTAATTATCGGAGGTATTTTAACAGCGATTGTCGGTATTTTATTTGCTGATTATTATTTAATCCGTAAACGCCGTGTGCATGTAAGAGAACTGTATGAATTAGAAGGTCAATTTAAGTATTGGAATGGCTTTAACTTAGCTGGTTTAATCGCTTGGATTATTGGTGGGGCAGTTGCCAATATTTTCGCCACTTATTCTTCCTTAGTAGGGTTCTTTGTAGGAGCATTTGTATATTATGTATTAGCGAAGTATTGGTGGTTTAAAAAGTACCCTCAAGCTGAGCTAGAAGATCCAAGTGATGCAAAGTATTTAGGTATTACAGCTGGTCATAATTTGGACGAATTATTTGGGCAGCAACAAGTACCTGTGCCAACTGAGGATGATATCATTGAGCAACCAGATCCGGTATTAGAAGTAAAAGGTGCCGATTAATGTAGACACCCTAAATCGAAAGGTGAGGTGATGGCATGTCAGAATACCAACAAAGCACAGAAGAAATAAAAAAGATAGATCATCATTTGGATAGCGGTTTTAAAATCCAATAT
>Ga0213822_1001765_pt1 | contig 11419 bp, 14 predicted proteins | sample MC6MC0908MG_FD_179872 | JGI IMG/M metagenome (GOLD analysis project Ga0213822, IMG submission 179872) | Enriched soil aggregate microbial communities from Iowa State University, Ames, United States - MC6-MC0908-MG | ecosystem: Environmental > Terrestrial > Soil > Unclassified | place: USA: Iowa...
CTGGCCATTACCATCGATACCGATCCGCTGGTTAGCCAGCCGAATGCACTTTCTGGTGGGCAGACGGCAACAGCGAACAAGAGCAAGGTCTCGGTTGAGCAGCAGGGTGGCGGTTTGCGCACCCTGGAAAGCGCTGCGGATCTCGCAGAGGTGGTCAAAGCTCTGAACGCGCTGGGTGCCTCGCCGGCTGACCTGATGTCGATTCTTGAGGCGCTGAAAGCGGCTGGCTCGCTCCGCGCTGAAATTGAGATCATCTGATGAGCATGACGACGAACAACGGCCTGGCATTCGATGCTAACGGGCTTAACCAGCTCAAAGCCACTGCCTCCAAAGACCAGGCACAAGGCCTCAAGCAAGCCTCACAGCAGTTCGAGGCGTACTTGCTGACCCAGATGCTGAAAAGCATGCGTGCCACCATTCAGCCCTCGGGCCTGGTTGAGTCTAAAACGACGGATCTCTACACCGAGATGCTCGATGCCCAGTTCGCTCAGAAAATGGCAACGACGGGCAGGGGGCTGGGGTTCGCCGAGCAGATTCAGCGGGACATGAAGGACAAGGGCATGCTTCCGAGCGACCCACGCGAGGCTCAGGAGAACCTGGTGGCCGGCATCCCTAAAGCATCGCCCCGTGGCTTGGGTGGGCTCAACACGCAGAAGGTCATCAACTTCGCACTGCCTGATGCAGGAACTCGGGCTGTACTCCCGCGCAATGCGAGTGACGAGTCGTCAGGCGAGCGTGGCAATCCGTTCTCTCAGCGTTTCGCGAATAGCGAACGGGCTCCGCATGTCACGGCATTCGTCAACCGCATGACCAGGCCGGCCCTGGTCGCCAGTGAAGTCAGCAATGTGCATCCGTCGCTGATCATGGCGCAGGCAGCGCTGGAAACCGGCTGGGGGAGGGAGCGAATCCCAACCCGCACCGGTGCAGACAGCCACAACATCTTCGGCATCAAGGCCGGTGATTACTGGGAAGGGCCGACGACCGACGTCACCACGACGGAGTATGTCGATGGCCAAGCTCAGAAAAAGGTTGAGCGGTTCCGCGTCTACAACAGCGACGAGGAGGCGTTCTGTGATTACGCCAGGCTTATGAGCAAAAACCCTCGGTACCGTGCCGTGCTCAATGCTCAAACTGGCGAGGCAGCGGCTAGGGCCGTCCAGCAGGCTGGCTATGCCACCGACCCTGAATATGCCAACAAGTTGATAGCGGTTATGAACAACATCGGCGAGCTGATTCCGGTGAATAAGGTAGCAGTTGCTGATGAGGTGCCCTTTGGCTCAAACATCTGGTAAAGCCGTGGGTCAAGCGGTATGGGATGCATTGGGACGGTATGGCCTGACTCACTGGTTGACCCTTTCCCCGGTGATCGGGTTGGTGGCGTTGATGTTGCTCAATCGGATCTTTGAGGTATCGCCAGTGGCAGCGACCGACGAGGCCTTAAGCTCTTTCGTGGTTGCTCATGTGTTCTTGACGCTGGTGATTGTGATGAGCAGGGCGTGCGTTGACCTGATCAATTACTGGTTTTCGAACCGCTAACGCCTACTGAAAACCGGTAGGGCTTCCTGGATTTTGGTAGGGAGCTCATCGGTGTTTTTCATCCGAATTTAAAATTTGTGGGTGATGTTATGCAAAGTAAAGCGTGGGTCTCGTTTTGGTTTGTCAATTTGCTGTTTGCAGGTCTCGGCGTCACTAGGCTCACCCGAGAAGAGGTTTGGCCCGTCATTGTTATGGTGCTGGCCGTTTTTGCCTTCTCAGCCTGGCTTTTCATGTACGGTTTGTTGTCGACATTGTGCAAGGCTAGGCAGTCCGAATCTCAGCACCAGTCTCAGCCACACCCCCAGCCTGAGCCACAGCAGCCCCAGTCAATCAAGGAGTGGACGCGTGACTAGCACAAAATGCCAACAGCTGATTCTTGCCATCGCGCTTGCTGGAATGGCCGCGCAAGCTATCGCCAGCCCAGGGGATCGCGAAATCCTAGATAGAGCCTGCACCTGGACGGAAAAGAACGGAACGGTGTTGGATTCCGCGCCGGAAGGTTGTATGGAAGTTGGGAGGCACTTTGAACGGCTGAGTTTCCGACTGAGTGCAGCAAAACCACCAGCCTGCTCCACTTACGAGCTAGAGAAGATGTTCGCCAGCGGCTCGTCGCTAAACAACGGAATCGACATGTTTACTGTTGTGAGGAAGTGCTCCCAGTACATGTGAGGCATTTTTTCTTGGTTTCAGGTTGAAGGGTGAAGACTCATGGCTCCAAAATCCAAAAGCAAATTCGTTCACTTTTTGCAGCGTAATCAGTTCCTGATCTGGACGTACGTGGTTTTCTTCTTAGTTCCGATACTGTTGATGTTAACCAACCAATACGCCGGGCTCTTCGATGTAGTGATTTTCGATCACTGGGTGGGAAATGCTCGCGTTTGCGTGGCCCTTCTGCTGGCAGTCGTGATGATCGTATGGGCCTTGAGATCGCTGAGGTCACTTGGAACCTCACCGAAGGAGTGATTTTTTGCAAAAAAAGGAGTCGGTTGGGGTAAAGGATTGATGAATTTTTGCCGATAGGCGTTTAATCAACATGAGATCTGTCCAATGAGCTTGTACTCCACGGCCCTCAGCGGCTTGTCCGCTGCCCAGATTGCCTTGTCCGTTACCAGCAACAACATCACCAACGTAAAGTCCGCTGGCTACAGCCGTCAGCTGGTCAGCATCAACGAAGCCAGCGTTGGCGGTGGCGTGACGACCGGCAGCATCGAGCGTCAATTCAACAAATATGTTACCCAGCAGTACAACGCGGCCAAGAGCAGCGAGGCAGGCCTGACCGCCTATCAAAACCAGATCAACCAGATCGATTCACTGTTGGCTGACAGCGACTCTGGCCTGTCGGTCATGATGCAGAAATTCTTCGGTTCTCTGCAGACCCTGGCCTCTGGGCCGGCAGATCCTGCCACGCGCCAGGGTGTCATCGGCTCGGCAGAGAACCTGACAGCGCAGTTCCGCTCGATGGACGCCTACCTGACTGATATGCAGAACGGCGTTAACGGCGAGATCAACGACCAGGTCACTCAGATCAATAACACCGCCAAGCAGATCGCAAGCTTGAACCGCGAGATCAGCCTGGCCAAGGCCAAGACGGGTGAGGCGCCGAACGCGCTGCTCGATCAACGTGACTTCCTGGTGTCCTCGCTTAGCGAGCGCTTGGACATCAAGGTCACCGAGCAAGACTCCGGTACCTACAACATCTCGTTCAGCAACGGCCTGTCGCTGGTTTCCGGCTTCGAGTCAAACAAGCTGGAAGCGATGGCTTCGAACGAAGATCCAACCCGCACCACCGTTGGCTACCGCGACAGCGCCAACAACCTAATCCAGGTTCGTGAAAGTACGATCAAGGGCGGCGAGCTGGGTGGCGTGTTGAGCTTCCGTAGTGAAACGCTCGATGTGTCTCAGAACCGCCTTGGCCAGTTGGCTGTAGGCCTGGCGTCTGCTGTAAATACGCAGCACGCAGCCGGCGTTGACCTCAACGGCAACCCTGGCAAAGACTTCTTCGCCATCGGTCAGCCGACCAGCTATAGCAACGCCAAGAACACCAGCACGGCCTATTTCGATGGCGTGTTCAGTGATGCCTCGAACCTGGGTTACAGCGACTACGACATTTCGTACTCGTCGACCACCGGGTACGAAGTGAAGGACAAGTCGACGGGGCAGAGTATCGGTACCTTCCCAGTCGGCAGCACTTCGCTGACCTTCGGCGGCATGACGCTGACCATGAATGGCACGCCGGCAGATGGTGACAAGTTCCTGATCAAACCGGTGGCCACCGCAGCGCGTGCGTTTGAGTCCAACATCACCGATCCAGTCGATATCGCGGCGGGTGATGCAAGCAGCACTGGTGCCGGCGACAACCGCAACGCGCTGGCGCTGTATAACCTGCAGTCGAAAGCAGTGATCAAGGGTGGCAGCACCGTCAACCAGGCTTACGCTTCGTTGGTCAACGATGTTGGTAACAAAGCGCAGATTATCAAGGTCAACCAGGCCACCCAGGCCACGATGTCAGAGCAGCTGCTTGCGGTTCAGCAATCCGATTCCGGGGTCAACCTGGATGAAGAAGCGACGAACCTGCTGCGTTATCAGCAGTACTACCAGGCCAGTGCCAGGATCATCGATACCGCTACGACCATCATGGATACCATCATCGGTCTGCGCAGCTAAGAGGAGGCTCACCCATGCGTATCGCTACCAACACGATTTATGACCAAAGCACCAACGCGATGAACCGCCAGCAGGCCGCGCTCCTCAACGTTGGTAACCAGATCTCCAGCGGCAAGAAGGTGAACAACCCTTCTGACGACCCGCTGGCCACCTCGAAGGCTCTGGCGATTTCGCAATCCGCTGCTGTCAACGAGCAGATGAAGACTGCCCGTGTGGCCGTGCGCAACAGCCTGGGGCAGGAAGAAAGCGTCCTGAACAGCGTCAGTGACGCAATCATCAGCGCCAAGACCTCACTCATCAAAGGCTCTACCGGCACGCTGACTGACGCTGACAGGGCTTCTATCGCGGCTGACCTGCAGGGTGTGCTGGATACCATCATCGGCCAGGCAAACGCGGCAGACGGCAACGGGAGCTATCTGTTCGGTGGTTACAAGACCACAACGCCACCGTTTGTGAAAGACGCCAGCGGTAACGTGAGCTACGTTGGTGACAACGGGGTGGCTGCGCAGCAGGTGGACAGTGCCCGTACCATGTCGAGCACCGACACGGGCTCGAAGATTTTCCAGAGCGTGACTGGTACCGCAACAATGGTGGCCAGGGCTGCCGACAGTAACGCCGGCACCGTCACATTCAGCACACCCGCCATCGATAATACCTCCGATCCGAACTATCGCCAGCCATTCACGGTGGAGTTCTCCGACAACGCTGGCGTGATGCAGTACAGCGTCAATGGTGGCACCCCGGTGGATTACGTGTCGGGCGACAAGATCACTGCTAATGGTGTCAGCCTCACCCTGAGCGGAGCTCCGCAAGTTGGTGACAGCGTCACGGTGAGTGCCGGTGGTGCATCGGACATCTTTGCCAGCCTGAAAAGCGCCATTGATGCTCTGAAGACGCCGACGGACACCCCTGAGCAGCAGGCGGCGTTGGCGAACACCTTGAACTCGGTGTCGAATGAGCTCAGTAACAACCTGGACAACGTGCTGACAGTACGTGCCTCGGTTGGCTCCCGCCTCAATGAGCTGGATGTGATCGACACGGTAGGGGAGAACCGTCAGCTCAACTACAAAGAGAGCATTTCCAACCTGATCGACCTGGATTACAACGACGCCCTGTCGCAGTACAGCCTGCGCCAGATCGGTCTGACCGCATCGCAGAAGGCCTTTGTTGACGTTCAGTCGATGTCGCTGTTCAACTACATCAAGTAGTTTTCACCTGGCACAAAAAAGCCGCGCAGTGCGCGGCTTTTTATATTTTGGTTTACAGGCTCGGACTGGACGGCTCATTGCGGATTTTTTGATTCTTCTGAATAGTCCGCTCCATATCTTTGTCGGTGACCAAGTTTGATTCATAGTTCAAACCTGCATCTGCGAACTTTTTGGCAACAGATTTTGCGTGTTTGCTGTGATCAACACCAGCCAGCTCGTAGACCTTAGAGGACAGTCCGATCAAGAATGGGATTGCCTTAATCTCATCTGCTGTCAATGGGTTTTCTTTGAATATGCCAGACCTAAATTCTGCAGCAGAAACAAGATAACCTTTCCTGTCCGCATATATGGAGTCCGCATACTTGTGGCCGATGCCGTCATCAGGTACTTCTCCGGCATTGGTCTTGATTTTGTGGGCGTGGATTCCGCCTCTTGCAATTTCATACAAAGCAAATCCGCCAGCGGCGCCAGGTTGCTCGACCGAAGCTACAAAGGCTTTTGCGAGCTGTTTCTTGGAATAGCCTTCATCAAATGCAGCTTCTGTATCCAATATTACATCTACCATGGCGAAAAGCTTCATGGTCTGCCTTTTCGCCAAATCATCTATGATTTCACTTACCTGGGGTGTCGCTTTACCGGTGAAGCTCAATTTGTGCTTCGACAATGATTTTTTGTCAAATTCCAGATTAGCTGGCTGGCCGCTTGGAACTGGATATGATGCAAAAAACGCTTGATCACTCGGAGTATCGTAATCCTCCGGTGCTTTATTAATAACTTCATCTACTGAAAGGTGAAGGTTCTCGATGCCTTTAGGGGTTGTGCTCATGTGGAAATCTCCAGGGTTTTTCTCAGTCTACGGGTGCGCTCAAGCTACAACAAGTCTAAGAATCTAATGAGCAGTTGGATGACGGTATTTATGGCCATGGATTTTCTGTCTTCAATTTTGTTTACGCGCTTCCTGGGCCTTAGGCTGGATCCCTTGGTACCATGGATTCAGTAGCGATTTTTAGATGGTGGAATCATGAGCAACACTTTTCAGATTTGGCACGGATCCCGTCGTTGGGACGGCAACCCGGAAGTCCGCCCTGCAAAAAGGGGCCGGGCAGAGTGGGGCGCCGGCATCTACGGATCAACCCATTTCCTGACCGCATCGAGCTACGCTCAAGGTGGCGGCAAGGTGCAGTTGCTCACTATCCAGCAGACTCGTTTGCTTGAGAAGTCGTGCTTGCCACTCTCTGCAGTAACGGATTTCATCAAGCGCTACATTCCCCGAAATCTCAGGAGCTTGATGCTTGAGGACTGCGAAAACAATGCAGAGCGTATGCGTAACAAAGTCCTCAATATTTGCGACCCCGTTGGGACAGGGAACGCGGATACAACCTGGATCGAGGCTGACGTGCTTCGCAATCTGATGGTGAACTATGAGGTTATCAGCGGCGTGAAAGGTGTCACGCTTGCGAATTTCTACGCCGAACAGGGGATTGGTCTCTCACTCGACATTGGAGGGATGAAACCTGGCGAGCATTGGCTGGTGGTTTATGATCCGCAGCTGATCGTTTCCTGGCAGTCACACACCTACGAGACTGCTCTTGAAATTGGGCATGAATTGCCTACGCCAAAGCCTCATACCACTGAACCCGTGGCTTACCTTCGACCCATGTCGAGGTATTCCTCGATATGCTATGACCGCTAACGATTTGAAGGCTGCGGCCATAGGCATGCATGCCTTAGCCGCTTTCCCCCTAACCGAGCAGGAAGAATCGGCCACGTGGCAGTCGATTATTAAGGCCGAGCTTTTTTCAGCCACTCTTCGAAAGCGGCGTGCTTGCGAAGATACGCTGCGTGACGCTGCAAATCTGAAATGTTCTGGATAACCGTCACGACTCGACGGTTGTACACTTTGCGAATAGCGCGTGCGGATAGTGATTTCTCATACTTTTCTCTAGAACAGGCTTCTTTCAACCTTGAAGGTCACTACCTGCTGGCAGTACGTGTTGATGCCCGAGTAGGCGTCACAGCCATCGCCCCTTAGACTTGAGCTGCTGTAGGCGAGGTTGAGATCAATGCCGAGCCAGGGTCGTGAGACCTCAAGCGACCAATCCGAGAAGCCGCTGATCTGATTACCGTCACTGGTGCTGAGAGGCGTCTCCAGGCGATGGTGGGCAAGCTTGATACGCAGGTCGACGGCCATCAAAGGCAACTGACCAAAATCAGCCAAGAGGGTGCCGGTTCGCTTCTTTGGGGTGTCTCTCCATGCGCCGCCGATACGGCTGCCGAGCACCGAAATGCCACCGTACAGCGCATAACTCTCCGGCCCCGAGATATTGGGCTGGCTGTACTGGATTATGCCAATTTCGTAACCCAGTGCACCCCCGGCGTTGTGCTTGTAGCCAGCGTAGGTCTCCAGGCGGAGGGTCGAGTCTTCGGTCACGCCGATGCTCGGAGCATATTGACCGAGGTACCAGCCGGCGTTGTGGCTGATGTCGAGACCACCGTGAAAGGCGCCAGCGGCACTGGGCGATATCAGTCCTTGGGCCATGCTCCGTGAAGGGGTGGTGCCCAAGGTCACATCAAAGTCTCCCAGCTGGCGCTGGATTTGCTGTGCCTGAGGGCTGGCGCTAAAGAGCAGGGTAGCGCCTAGCGCCAGCATGGATGAGATCTTTGAGCGTTGACAGGCCATGGCTAAACCGGTTTCTCCGCCATGGCGCCGACTAGCACCTTGATGAACTCGAAGCCGCTCTGGAACAAGCGCTCCAGGAACGGCCCAAAGCTTGTCATCATCACCATCAACAACACCAGCCCTACGGTCAGTGTCAGCGGAAAGCCAATCGAGAACACGGTCAACTGTGGTGCAGAGCGATTTAGAATACCCATGGCCAGGTTCATCAGCAGCAGGGCGCCGATCAGTGGCAGGGACAGCAGCAAGCCAGTTGAGAATATAGTTCCGGCGTACAAGGCAATCAGCTTCCAGGCGCCAGGGTTGGCCTGCACGCCGCCGATTGGCAGCAGTCGGAAAGTATCCAGCACGACATCCAGCACCAGCAGGTGACCGTTGAAAGCAAGGAACATGAGCAAGGTGATCTGGTAGAGGAACCTTGAGATGATCACGCTGCTGGCGCCGATGTCCGCCGAGTAGCTAGTCGCGAAGCCCAGGCCCATCTGCATGCCGATGTACTCACCAGCCGCCTGAACGACCGAGAAGATCATGCGCATGCAAAAGCCGATAGCGATACCGATCAGCAGCTGCTCGATGATCAGGCCGAAGCCTGCCATGGAGAACACTGGGATTGCGGGTGGTGCCGGGAGCAGGGGGCCGATCAAGATGGTCAGCAGGACGCCTACTCCAATTTTGACCTTTTGCGGTATCGCATTGTGGCCTAGCAGCGGCGACGCGACCAGGAAAGCGGTGATGCGAAAAAATGGCCAGATAAAACTGGCCACCCAGGTCTGCATCTGTACGGACGTGAAGTCGAACACGGCTAACCTATCATCGTTGGAATGTTGGTCAGCAGATCACGGGTGAAGTCGACGATCAGGCTGATCAGCATCGGCCCAGCAACCACCAGCACAATCAGGCAGGCGATGACTTTCGGGATGAACGAAAGCGTCATTTCGTTGATCTGCGTGGCAGCCTGGAAAAGGCTGACCAGAAGGCCCACGACCAGAACAGTCAGCAGGATCGGGCCGGCCATGTAGACGGCGATCCGCATGCCTTGATAAGCGAGGTTCATTACCGCTTCAGGAGTCATATCAGACCTCTACATGTAGAAGCTGTTGGCAAGCGAGCCAATCAGCAGGTTCCAGCCATCGGCCAGAATGAACAGCATCAGCTTGAAGGGCAGAGAGATGGTCGCCGGGGGCACCATCATCATGCCAAGCGCCATCAGCACCGCCGCCACGACCAGATCGATGATCAGGAACGGAATGAAGATGGTGAAGCCGATTTGGAAGGCAGTCTTGATCTCGCTCAGGGCGAACGCCGGCAGCAAGACACGCATCGGAGTGTCTTCCGGCGACTCAAGGTTCTCGATCTTGGCAATCTCGGCCAGCCTGGCAATGTCAGTTTCGCGGGTCTGCGCCAGCATGAACGTTTTGAACGGCTTGGCCCCCTCGACGAAAAACTGCTCGACGTTGATCTTGTCCTGGGAGAACGGTACCCAAGCCTGTTCATAGGCCTTGTCGAGCACCGGCGACATCACGAAGAACGTGAGGAAGAGGGTGACCCCCAGCAAGACCTGGTTAGGCGGTACCGACTGGGTACCCATGGCGGTGCGCAGCAGGCTTAGGACGATGATGATCCGGGTAAAGGCAGTCATCATCAGGACGGCTGCCGGCAAGAACGTCATCGCCGACAGCAGCATCATGGTCTGCAGGCTCAGCGACCATTGCTGAGTGCCGTTTGCCAGGGTTTTGGTGGTTACTGCCGGCAAGCCATCTGCAATTACATCGGGTGCGATCAGGAGCCCTGCGGCCATTAAAAAAGCCGGAAGGATCAACGTCTTTCCGGCGACGAGAATTCTGGAGGTTTTCATGGTCGTGCTTGTGGGCCCAAGGTAGCTTTAAGACGCTCGGCAAAGCCTGCTGGCTGTGACGGAGCTTGCGATTCAGGAATGTCTTCTGGTTTTGGCAATTCATGCAATTTATTTACGTTGCCATTGCCGACGCCCAGCACCAGCCAGGTGTCTTTGACCTCGAGAATGACAACCCGCTCTTTGGTTCCAACCATAGAGCTGCTCACGACCTTCATGTGCTTGCGGGATCCGCCGACACCGTTTGAAAATCGCTTGATGACCCAGTAGCACCCCAGGATCATGCCAACCACCGCAATGAGTGACAGGCTGGTTTGACCCAGCACTGCCATGCCCATGGAGGTTGGGTCGGTGACTGGCGCCACGGCTGTGTTCGCCGCCACCGGCAGGGTTTCCATGGGCTGTCCCATCACTTGGCCAGGTGCTGCAGGCGTTCTGAAGGCGAGAGGATCTCGGTGATCCGGATACCGTAGTGATCATTGACCACAACGACTTCGCCTTTGGCCAGCAGGTAGTTGTTGATCAGGATCTCCAGAGGTGCGCCGGCCATGTTGTCGAGTGGCACCACCGAGCCCTGGGACAGCTCCAGCAACTGCTTGATGGTCATCTTGGTCTTGCCAAGCATCACACCCATGGTCAACGGAATGTCTTTGACCATTTCGAGATCGCGCAGCGTAGGGGCCGCGCCGGTAGGTTCAGGTGCAGTCACCGGCTTGAACGGAATGTCTCCGCCCAGAGCGGCACCGGACGCCGCCTGCTCGCTGGTTGCCTGTTCCTGCATGGCTGCGGCCCACGGATCCACATCAGCTTGGCTGTCTGGGGACTGATTGTCGGTCATACTGATTCCTTGATCTCTTGTGCTATGCCTTTGACAAACCGCGTTTCGGGCTTGTTGTGCAGTAATTGGTGGTTGATGAGTTCTTTGACCCGCAGGGCCACGGTGCCATCGCCAAAGCTTCCGTATTCGCTTTTCAGAACAGGAACGCCGAGCACGCGGCTGGTGACAATATCAGGCTTTTCGATGGGCAATACATCGCCGACCTTCAGATCCATCACCTGCCGTAAAGTGGTGTCAATATATGTGAAATCAGTTACCACTTCAACGTCAGGGCCCATGATCTCAGAGGCCAGAAGGCGATCCCAACCCTCCTGCTCAGGGCCTGATTGCTCGCCCACCATGCTGCTCAGTTCCACCTTGATGGGTTCAATCATGGGGTAGGGCAGTGTGATGCTGAACATGCCCGAGAATGAACCTACATCCAGCACGAAGGTGGTGGTATGCACCAGTTCGTTGGAGGAGTTGGTGATGTTGGTAAATTTAGCTTGGGTCTCGGAGCGGACGAAGTCGATCTCAACAGGGAAGCGCGAATCCCAGGCTTTCTGGTACGACTCCATGGCATGCCCCAGTAGATCCTGGATGACGATGTACTCCATGGGCGAGAATTCGCGCTGGGTGTTACGAGGCTCTTTGCCGCTGCCGCC
>Ga0213822_1001768_pt1 | contig 11411 bp, 1 predicted proteins | sample MC6MC0908MG_FD_179872 | JGI IMG/M metagenome (GOLD analysis project Ga0213822, IMG submission 179872) | Enriched soil aggregate microbial communities from Iowa State University, Ames, United States - MC6-MC0908-MG | ecosystem: Environmental > Terrestrial > Soil > Unclassified | place: USA: Iowa...
GCGACTCGATCATCAACTTGCAGATCATCGCCCGCGCCAACCAGCAAGGGCTGAAACTCACGCCCCGCCAGCTCTTCGAGAACCGCACCATCGCCGATATCGCCCGGGTACTGGGCGCCGATGCCAGCCATGGCGTGGCGCAAGCCGTTGCCGATGGCTATGACCTGCCGCTGGCTGCCGGGCAATTGGCACGCCTGGAACAAGGGCCATTGCACGCCACCTGGCGCTGCGTGGCGCTGACCCAGGCCATCGATAGCGAGCTGCTGGCCCAGGCCATCGCCGCGTTGCAACAACACCACCAGGCCCTGCGTCTGGCGCTCAAGGCGTTGCCGGAGGGCGAGTGGCAGCAACGGGTACTGGTCGTGGCCAAGGCCCCGGTCATCACCACCGAGCAGTTGGAGAGCTGCGCCCCGGCGCAACTGCAAGCCCTGGCCCAGGCCGGTGTCGATGCGCTGGAATTGGGCGCAGGCCAAACCCTGCATGCCAGCCTGCTAGAGGTGGACGGCACGCAATCCCTGCTCTTGGCCACTCATCCGTTGTGCCTGGACGAAGCCTCCTGGTCGCTGCTACTGGCTGACCTCAACCTGGCCTTGGCACAGCTGCGCTATCAGCGGCCGGTGCGCCTGTCCTACGCCGGTGGCGACTTCACCCAGTGGACACGGCACCAGCAGGCCCATGCCCAGGGTGATGCCCTGGATGACGCCTGGGAGCATTGGCTGCAATACGCAGGGGTGGAACCGCTGCAACTGCCTGACAGCCAGCAGCCGGCCAGCGTGGTCGAACACACCCTGCCGACCGCCATCTCTGGCGAACTCAAGCGCCTGGGCGAAGTGCTGCAACTGGACTGGAACAACCTGTTGGCCGCTGCCGTGGCCGAACAGTGCCGTGAACAGTGCGGCAATGGCCTGGTCGCGCTGAGCGTGCACGATGCCCGTCCGAGCGCCGAGCGCTTGCCGGTCGCTGCGCCGATTGCCGTGGCCGACCTCGACCCGGCACGCATCATGGGGCCCTTGGCACTGGCCGTACCATACTTCCTCCAGCCCGAAGGCGAGAGCCTGCTACAACGCTTGCAGGCACTGGCGGCGCAGATGCGCGCCTACCCGCAACACGGCGTCGACTATGGCGCCCTGCGCTACTTGTCGGACAATACCTACCTGCAAGAACCGCTGCGTGAGCTGCCAGCACCATCGGTCGTCATTCGCTGGCTGGGCAACCTCGACAGCCACCGCGAAGAGCGTGGCATCCTGGCTCAGGTTGAAGCGCCAACCCCATCGCCGGCTTCGACCGGGCCGCTGAACGTAGACGCCTGGTGGCAGGATGACCGCCTGCACCTGCGCAGCCAAGGTACCCTCGCCGCCGACTGGGCGCCGTGCCTTGTCCAACGCTTGAGCGAACTCGCCGCACTGGCCACCGCGGCCGACCTGCGCCCTGCCAGCCAGGCGTTCCCGCTGTGCCACAAGCAAGCGGCAACCCTGGCGGCCGAACCGCTGGACTGGCTGAACATCGAAGACGTCTACCCGCTGTCGTCGATGCAACAGGGCATGCTTTTGCACACCCTGCTGCAACCCCACAGCGGTATCTACCTGATGCAACAACGCTACAGCTGGGACGGGGTACTGCAGCGCCCGGCAATGGAAGCCGCGTGGCAGCTGTTCCTCGAGCGCCATCCAATGATGCGGACCGCCTTCTGGTGGCAGGACGACCATGAGCCGCTGCAATGCGTGTACCGCCAGACCCACCAGGCGTTCGACTGGCAGGACCTGCGCCATCTCGACGAAGAGCAGCAGCGCGAGGCGATGGACCAGGCCCTCGAAGCACAGCGCCTGCAAGGCTTCGACATGGCCTGCGCACCGCTGACCCACTTGCGGGTGTTCCAGCTCGATGAGCGCCGCTTCGCCGTGGTGCGCAGTTTCCACCACATCCTGACCGATGCCTGGTGCTTCGGCCTGTTGATGGAAGACCTGTTGGCGATCTACCAGGCCCTGGTGCGCCAGGAGCCGGTGGCCCGTCCGCGTCTGCGCTCGTTCCGTGGCTACATGAGTTGGCTGGAACGTCATGACATGGCTGCCGCCCACGCCTTCTGGCAGGCACAAATGGCCGGCTTCAGCGAGCCGACGCCGCTGCAGGTGGACGGCCCGGTGGCCCGCCCGGAGCAGGCACCGGAACAGGTCGGCGACTTCGACCAGACCCTGAGCATCGCCCAGACCCAACGCTTGCAACAGCTCTGCCAGCAGTACCAACTGACGCCCAACACCTGGATCCAGGGTGCCTGGGCACTGTTGCTGTCGCGCTACAGCGGCAACCGCGACGTGTTGTTCGGCGTGACCGTCGCCGGCCGCCCGACTGACCTCGCCGGTGTAGAAGAAATGGTCGGGCTGTTCATCAACAGCCTGCCACTGCGCATCGATGTCGACCCGGAGGCCCCCGTGGCCGACTGGTTGCAGGCACTGCTATCCCACAACGCACAATTGCGCGAACACGAAAGCGCGTCGCTGGTGGACATCCAGCATTGCAGCCAAGTGCCGCGCGGCCAGCAGTTGTTCGACAGCCTGGTGGTGTTCGAAAACGCCCCGCTGGACATCAGCAGCGTGCAACTGGACGCCTTCAGCATCGATATCTACGAAGACCGGGTGCACACCAACTTCCCGATGACGGTGGTGCTGTACCCTGGCGACCGCCTGGGCATTCGCCTGTCCTACGACAGCATGCGTTTCAGCACTGACACCGTACAGCGCATGCTCGGGCATCTGGTGCAGCTGCTTTCGGCCATGCTGGAGACACCGCAGGCGCCGTTGGGCAGCTTGCATATGCTGCCCGAGGCGGAACGCCGGCACCTGCTGATCGACTGCAACCGCAGCGACCTCGACTTCCCGCTGGAGCGCGGTTATGCGGCGCTGTTCGCCGAGCAAGTGCGCAACCGTGCGCAACACCTGGCCGCCGTATGCCAGGACCAATCGCTGACTTACGCCGAACTGGACCGCCGCGCCAATGCCATCGCCCATGCGCTGCAAGCCGCCGGTGCCGGCCCGGAAACCCTGGTGGCGCTGTTCGCCGAGCGTGGCCTGGCGTTGCTGACGATGATGATCGCCACGCTCAAGGTCGGCGCCGCGTTCCAGGCCTTGGACATCCAACAGCCCCACGCACGCCTGGCGGAACTGCTGGACCTGGGTGAGGCGCCGCTGTTGCTGGTGTGCGAGCACGCGACCTCGACACTGGACAACGTCCTGCCGCAAATGCACAAGCAGCCCACCTGCCTGGTCGCCCAGGCGCTCTGGCAAGGTCGTGAGCAACCGCCGGTCACCTATGCGCACCAGCCGGATCAACTGGCCTATGTGATCTTCACCTCGGGTTCCACCGGCACGCCAAAAGGCGTGATGGTGGAACAACGCGGGATGCTCAACAACATGTTCGGCAAGGTCCCGAGCCTGGGCCTGGGTGAGCACGACCGGATTGCCCAGACAGCCTCGGCGGCGTTCGATATCAGCGTATGGCAGTTCCTCGCCGCACCGCTGTTCGGAGCCACCGTGCACATTCTTCCCGATGCCCAGGCCCACGACCCCGTGGCCCTGCTCGACGCCGTTCAGGAGCAACAACTGACGCTGCTGGAAACCGTGCCGGCGCTGATTCGCGGCATGCTCCAGGAAAGCCAGGCCCATCACACCCTGGCAAGCCTGCGCTGGCTGTTGCCCACCGGCGAGGCATTGCCGCCGGCCCTGGCGCGGGACTGGTTCGCACGCTTCCCGGCGATCCCATTGATGAACGCCTACGGTCCTGCCGAATGCTCGGACGACGTGGCGTTCTACCCCATCACCGAAGCACCGGCCGACGACTGCTTGCACATGCCCATCGGCAAACCGACCGCCAACAACCAGGTGTTCGTCCTCGACTCGGCACTGCGCCTGGTCCCTGTGGGTGTACCCGGTGAATTGTGCATCGGTGGTGTCGGCGTGGGTCGCGGCTACCTGCGCGACCCGCAACGCACCCGCGAGGCCTTTGTCCCGCACCCGTTCCAAGCCGATGCGCGCCTGTATCGCAGCGGTGATATCGGCCGGATGCGTGAGGATGGCGTAATCGAATACCTCGGCCGTCGCGACCAGCAAGTGAAGATCCGTGGCCACCGCATCGAACTGGGCGAGATCGAAAACCGCTTGATGCAACACCCAGCGGTGGACAGCGCGGCGGTGCTGGCGTTGCCCGACGCCCGCGGCGCCTTGCAACTGGTGGCCTGGTATGTGCTCGACGAGACGGCCGACCTGAGCGACGAGCCGGCGCAACAGGTATTGAGCGCATACCTGGGCCAGCAACTGGCAAGCTACATGGTTCCAGCCCGTTGGCTGGCCCTTGGACAATTGCCGCTGAACGCCAATGGCAAGGTCGACCGTCGTGCCCTCGCCGCCTTGGGTGTGCCCCAGGACGAGGCGGTGCAGGCGCAATCCATGGCGCCGCGCACGCCGACCGAACACGTCCTGGCCGAACTCTGGCAGGAAATTCTCGGCCTGGACAACGTCAGTGTGCACGATGACTTCTTCGCCATCGGCGGTCACTCGCTGCTGGCCACCCAAGTCTTGTCGCGAATTCGCCGCCGGTTGAACGTGAACCTGCCGCTGCGCACGCTGTTCGAGCGCGGCACCCTTGAGCAACTGGCCCAAGCGGTCGATCAGCAACGCAACGCCCAGAGCGAGGCCGACGGTGACACCGAGATGGCCTTGGCGCCACGCAACCAACCGTTGCCGCTGTCCTACAGCCAGCAACGGTTGTGGTTCCTGGATCGCTTCGAAGGCCCTAGTGCCGCCTACAACATGACCACCACCGTCAGGCTGCGTGGCGCGCTGGACATCGCGGCGTTGCAAGGAGCCTTGCAGGCGGTGTTCGAACGCCATGAGTCCTTGCGCACCGCGTTCCACCTCCACGGCGACCAACCTTGCCAGGTCATCAACCCGGCGCCGCTGGTCGACCTGACGCCAACCGAGCTGAGTGACCTGGACAGCGCAGAGCAGGCGCAAAGCCTGCAGCGCCTGATCGATGAACAGGCCGCGCGCCCGTTCGACTTGCAACAGGCGCCGATGCTGCGCGCCAACCTGCTGCGCTTGGGAAGCGAGGATCATGTGCTGCAACTGGTGCTGCATCACATCGCCACTGACGCCTGGTCCATGGGCATCCTGATGCAGGAACTGATCGTCGGGTACCAGGCTCGCATCAACGGTTCGACCCCCGTGTTGCCGGTGTTGCCGATCCAGTTCGCCGACTATGCCTACTGGCAACGCAGCGAAGCGCAACAGCGCCTGCTGGCACGGGCCATCGATTACTGGCGCCGCCAGCTCGACGGCGCGCCAACGTTGATCCCGTTGCCCCTTGACCAGCCACGCCCGGCACGCCCCGACTACCAGGGCGCGGCCCTCGAGCAACGCTTCACGTCGGCCCAGGCCCAGGTGCTGAAGGCCTATGCGCAAGCGCAACGGGCGACACTGTTCATGGTCTTGCTCAATGCCTTCAACAGCCTGTTGCAGCGGGCCACCGGGGCCAACGACTTTATCGTCGGCACCGACCTGGCCAACCGCGAACATCCGGCCCTGGAACATCTCATCGGGTTCTTCGTCAACGTGCTGCCGATCCGTGCCCGCCTGAGCGAGGGCGAAACCTTTGACGCCCGACTGCAACACTTGCGCGAGGATTGCCTGTCGGCGTTCCAACACCAGCAAGTGCCGTTCGACAAACTGGTGGAGGAGTTGCAGCCGCCGCGTACGCCAGGGGTCAATCCGTTGGTCCAGGTGTTGTTCGTCATGCAGAACACGCCCAGTGGCAATGCCAGCCTGCCGGACCTTGAGGTAGAACACTTGGTAGCCCCCCAGCAGAGCAGCAAGTTCGACCTCGCCGTGTTTGTCGAAGAGGACGAAGAGCAAGGCCTGAACGTACGCTGGGTGTACCGCACCAGCGTGTTGCAGGAGCAGACCATCCAGCGCCTCGAACAGGGCTTCGAACACCTGCTGGAGCAGATCGTCTCGGCCCCCGCCCAGGCATTGGAGCAGTGGTCGTGGCGCCTTGAGGGCAGCCACGCTGGCGCCGCGTCCCAGCCTGATTCGTCGCTCGACGAGGCCACGGCCCGCAGCGCACGCAAGCAGTCGAAACTGAGCAAGCTCAAGCAGACCCGCGCCACCGCCGTCAGCCAAGTGGCCCACGAGCAGGTCCGTACCCGTACCCTCGACGCCGGGCAAGCCTTGCCGTTGGTGATCGAGCCGTTGCTCGGCGACCTGGACCCGGTGCACTGGGCGCTGCAAGCCCGGGAATGGATCAATGCACAGTTGCTGACCCACGGCGGCCTGCTGTTCCGAGGTTTCAACCTGCCGGATGCCGCGGCCTTCGAGCAGTTCGCCCAGGCCATCGAGCCCGACCTCTACGGGACCTACGGCGACCTGCCGAAAAACAAGTCCGGCAAGAATATCTACCACTCCACGCCGTACCCGGAACAGCACATGATTCTCTTCCACAACGAGAGCTCCCATCTGCCGCAGTGGCCACGCAAGCAGTGGTTCTACTGCGAAACACCGGCGCCACGTGGCGGCTGCACGCCCATCGTCGATTGCCGGCAGGTATTGGCGCGCTTGCCCCAGGACATCGTCGCTCGCTTCAAGGCCCTGGGGCTGCTTTACGTGCGGCACTTCACCGACAAGCTGGATGTGCGCTGGCAGGACTTCTTCAAGACCGAACAGCGCGAGGAAGTCGAGCGCCAGTGCCTGGCCTCGGGCATGCGCTGGGAATGGCTGGGCACCGACAACCTGCGGATCGCCCAGCACTGCCCGGCCATCGTCGAACATCCCGAGACCGGGGAACTGTCGTTCTTCAACCAGGTGCAACTGCACCACACTGCCTGCCTGGAGCCGGAAGTGCGCAACAACCTGATCAACCTGTTCGGCCTCGGGCACCTGCCCCGCAACGTGTACTACGGCGACGGCAGCGTGATCGAAGACGCGGTGATGCAGGTAATCGGCGAGGCGTACGAACATTGCGCGGTACGTTTTACCTGGCAAAAAGGTGACATGGTCATGTTGGACAATATGTTGGTGGCTCACGCCCGGGATCCCTTCGAGGGCGAACGCAAGATCTGCGTCGCCATGGGCCAGATGATGCGCCGCGAAGAACTGACGGGGCAGTTGCCCGAAGCACAGCCGCTGCCGGCTTCGGAGGTGCAGGCATGACCGCCTTTGAGAAACGTGAAGAAGCCTTCGCCCTCTCGCCGCAACAGCGCAGCCAATGGCTGGCGGGTTTGCCGCCCGTGCGCCTGGAGTTGGAGATCACCGGCGCGTTGGCGCTGGAACGCCTGCAGCAGCGGCTGGCCGCGCTGAGCGCGTGCCACGAGGCCTTGCGCCTGAGCGAGCGGCCCGAACCGGGCCTGCTGATGCCGCTGCAGGTGGTCGAGCCCACCGCCACTGCAGCCGACGCGATCAGTGTCGAAGTGCAATCGGTGGGTGACGATCGGCACCGGGTGACACTGCAACTGCCGGCCCTGAGCGCGGATCGCGGCACCTTGCTGCGCCTGGCCCAGGCATTGGGATCGACGGACGCGCCGTACCTCGATGACGAGGCCATGACCTACACCCAGTACAGTGCCTGGCTCCATGAATTGCAGACCGATGAAGACGCCGTCCCCGGTCGGCGCTTCTGGGCCAGCCAGGCCTTGGACGAACCGGCCGGGAGCGAGCTGCTCTACCGCCAGGTGCGCAACGATCGCCACGACGCCCCGGCGACCACCCGCCTGCTCGCCAACCCGCAATTGAGCAGCGCCCTGGAGCGCTTTTGCCAGCGTCACGGTGCCTCGCCCGAGCAGGTGCTGATGAGCGCCTGGGGGGTGTTGCTGCAGCGCCTCAGTACCGGCGACAGTCCGGCACTGACCTTGAACTGGGTACACGATTGCCGCGAAGACTACGAGGAACTCGAAGACTGCTGGGGGTTGTTCGCCAAGCCCCTGCCCTTGCGCTGGCAACCGGCTGCGAACAGCTCATTTGTCCAGGCGCTGGAGACCCTGCAGACGCTGTGCGAGCAAGCCATCGAATGGCAGGAATACTGCGGCGTCAGCACCGCACTGCCGGCCGAAACCTTGCACTACGGTTTCCAGTGGGGCGCACACCTGCCCGATCGACTCGATACCTTGGGCAGTCTTGCATCGACGCTCACTGTATCGGAGGTGCAAGCCATCCCGGCAGGCATGGAGTTGCTGCTGGTTGCCGAAACGGTCCGCCACGAAGCCAGCGGTCTTGGCTATCGGTTGAACTTGCACCATCTGCCGAGCCGCTACAGCGAACAAGCAGCCCTGACGCTTCTGGAGCAGTTCCAGTCGCTGCTGTCCGATGCCCTCGCCAACCCAGGCAAGCCCTTGGCCGAGCTGTCGTTGCAGGCACCGAGCTTCAGCGCGACGCTGGCCGCCCGGCAGGGCGACGTCGCCGCCCCGTCGTTTGCCAGCGTACCGGCGCGCTTCGCTGAATGTGCCGCGCAGTTCCCCGAGCATTTGGCCCTGCGCGACCACCACGGGTATCTGAGCTATGCCCAGTTGCAGGCGCAAAGTAACCAACTGGCGCATTACCTGCGTGCCCAGGGCGTGGGCCGCGAAGACCGCGTGGCGTTGTACCTGGATCGCTCGGCGCAAATGGTCCTGGCCATGCTCGCCGTGCTCAAGAGCGGCGCGGCGTTCGTCCCCCTGGACGTACATCAGCCGGCACAACGCTCCCTGGCCATCCTGCAACAGGCGCAGCCAGTCTTCGTCTTGAGCGGTTCGGCCGGCAGCGCCCCCGCGTTGCCCGGCATCGGTAGCCTCGACCTGCGTGATGAAGCGACCTGGCAGCACGCACCTGCCACGGCAACCACCGTCGAGTGCCAAGGGCAGGACGCGGCCTACGTGCTGTTCACCTCCGGCAGCACCGGCACGCCCAAAGGCGTCATTGTCGAACACGCCCAACTCGCCAGTTATGTCGCCAGCGTGTCCCGGCGCCTGGCGCTGGGGGTTGGCGAGCGCAGTGCGGTGGTCACTTCGCTGGCGGCCGACCTGGGCTACACCTTGTTGTTCCCGGCGCTGCTCAGTGGCGGTGAATTGCACCTGCTGGACAAGGAAACGGCAATGGACGCCCAGGCCTGGGCGGCCTGGCAGGCTGAATACCCCATCGACCACCTGAAGATCGTACCGTCCCTGCTGGACGCGTGGCTGATTCATGCCCAAAGCGCGACCGTGTTGCCTCGCAAGCAACTGATCCTCGGTGGCGAAAGCTGCTCGCGGCGCCTGCTGCAAAACATTCACGGCCTCGCGCCGACGCTGCCAGTCTTCAACCATTACGGCCCGACCGAAACCACGGTCGGCGTGGTGATGCACAAAGCCGATCCAGCCATGGATTATCGCCGCCTGCCTCTGAGCGACCGCCTCGATGGCATGCGCCTGTACCTGCTCGACGAGCAGCAAGCGCTGGCCGCTCCCGGGCAGAGCGCCGAGCTGTATATCGCCGGCCCGCAACTGGCCCGGGGTTACCTGGACGCGCAACAGAACGCCGGTCGCTTCATCGAATGGGTGCAATCACCTGGCGAACGCCTCTACCGCACCGGTGACATGGCCCGCTACCTCCACGACGGTAGCCTGGAAATCACCGGGCGTGCCGATCGCCAGGTGAAGATCCGCGGTTTCCGTGTGGAACTCGATGAGATCCAGGCGCAACTGACCCGCCTTCCCGGCGTCGCCCAGGCCGCGGTGGAATGCATTCCCCGGGGCGAGCTCGGCCAGCAACTCTTCGCCTTCATGACCCTGGCGCCCGGGCATTCGACCACGGTCGCCAGGCTGCATGGCCAGGCCCAGGATTGCTTGCCGGACTACATGCTGCCCACCCTGCGGATCGTCGAAGCCTTGCCGTTGATGGGCAACGGCAAGCTGGATCGCAAGACCCTGCAACAATGGGCCGACAAAGTCCTCGACACCGTTGGCAGTGCCTTGCCGCGCACGCCGCTGGAAGCTTTGCTTGCCGAAGTCTGGGCGCAAGTGCTGGGCCTGGAGCGGGTGGGTATCGACGACGATTTCTTCGAGCTGGGCGGCCATTCCCTGGCGGCGGTAACCCTCGCCAGCCGTTTGCAGACCGCGCTGTCGGCACCGGTGACGGTCAATGCGGTGTTCAACGCCCCCAGCGTCGCGGCGTTCGCGGCGTTGGTGCAGGCCGAACTCAAGCTCTCGCCACTGGTCAGGCTGTCGCCGCCAAACGCAACGCCCATCGAGGCCGGCAAGCTGTTCTGCTTCCACCCCTCCACAGGCCATGTGCAGGACTACCGCCCTCTGCTGGCATCGCTACCGGCCTGGCAACTGTGGGGACTCCAGGCGGCCTACCTGGCTGACGACAGCACGACACTGGGCGGTGACATCGAGAGCCTGGCGGCGGTCTATGTCGAGCATCTGCGCCAGCAGCAAGCGCACGGTCCTTATCACCTGCTGGGTTTCTCCCTCGGCGGGCTGCTCGCGATTGCCGCTGCCGCGCGCCTGGAGAGTCTGGGCGAACAGGTGGCGTTTCTCGGTATCATCGATTCCCAGTATCAGCATCACGCCCCGGAAGACAGCGTCGAAGCACTGCTGGAGTCGGCCGCCTTGTCGCTGACGTCGGACAGCCAGACCGTGTTGCGCCAGTTCCCACAGGCGACCCTGGCGGCATTGCTGGAACAACTGGACGCCCTGCCCCCGGCAGCACGCCTGCCGGAACTGGCCCAGTGGGCGCGCCAGCAGGGCCTGCGGCTCGATGGCGACAGTTGGGAGCACCTGCAAACGCGGCTGCGCTACCAACAGCATACGCAGCATCTGCTGGCGACCTTCAAGCCTGCGCCACTCAGTTGCCCGGTGCATGTCTGGTGGGCCGACGATACCCTGGAGCAGGCTGAGTTCGCCGACCCGCACTGGGAACACCTGAGCACCGGGCCGTTGACCCGTGAGGTCATCCCGGCGCAGCATCTCACTATCCTCGAGCAACCGGCCCTGCACCAGCAACTGGCGGCGCGGCTCGAGGCCATCGCTACGAACGGAGCGGTTTGAAAATGGATCTGTTGTTACTCATGGCTAAACGTTCATGGCGCGCACTGCTGGTGGCGACCCTGACGGGCCTGATCTGCGGCCTCGCGGCAGCCGGGCTGATCGCCAACATCAACCACAGCCTGGAGGTGTTCGATAAGCTACGCCCGGTGGACGGGCTGCTTTTCGCCGGGCTGGTGCTGCTGGTCATGGTGTCACGGGTGATCTCCGACATCAGCCTGCTGCGCCTGGGCCAGGCCGCGGTCAACGACATGCGCCTGCACCTGAGCGCCAAGCTGATCGACACCCCCTACGCGAAATTGCAGCGCCTGGGCAAGCATCGCCTGCTGGCCATGCTGACCGACGATACGCAAACCATCAGCCAGGCGGTGGA
>Ga0213822_1001774_pt1 | contig 11388 bp, 9 predicted proteins | sample MC6MC0908MG_FD_179872 | JGI IMG/M metagenome (GOLD analysis project Ga0213822, IMG submission 179872) | Enriched soil aggregate microbial communities from Iowa State University, Ames, United States - MC6-MC0908-MG | ecosystem: Environmental > Terrestrial > Soil > Unclassified | place: USA: Iowa...
CACCAAAATCTGGGTCGAGATCACCCGCCGCTTGAGTTGCCTTTTGCGTAGCCATATCCGCTGCCCTTTAAAGGAAGGATGGAGCTACGGGTATAGAGGAAAGCTTTCTCGTGTCGCTACTGTCAAAGATGACAGTAGCGACAGATGGCGCGGATGCCGTTGCATCCTTCCAGTCGGCGTTGCGGTGCGCTACAAAAGATCAGGGGTACGTCGAATAAACCCTGTCCTATCAACCGAAATAACGTGCTATCCCGATGCCTGTTCCTTGGGGTGAGGCGATCACCCAACCGGACACCACTATCTTTCCATCGACTTGCACAGCCACGTCCTGGGAGATGTCCAGGCCCCCCATATGGGTCATGACTCTGCCTTGCGAGCCGAACTCCATATCCAATGTTCCATTTGGAAGCAATCGCATTAACGTGAAGTTAGCGGTTTCGAGGCTGCCCAGGGATGCGCCTGCCGCCAGGATTTTATTGTCGGGTTGGATGGCCACGGCGCCATGTTTTACTTCGTACCCCTGGAAACCGATGAGCGCGGGTGAGCCGTTATTAAACGTGCTGTCCAAGCTTCCGTCGGGATTGATCCGGGTAATTAAAGGATGAAAGCCTTTTGATCCAAGGTCCGCGGAACCCACGGCGACGATTTTCCCATCGCGCTGCCGTTTAGCTGCCGCTATTTGCACGAAGCGACTGGAACTTACTTCAATCGTGACAAAGCCGCTTTCGCCGAAGTCAGTGTCGGGTCGACCATCGCTCAAATAGCGTGCGAACAGCACTGCATTACCGTCAAACCCGGCTAAAAGCAGCCGGTTATCCGCAAGTGCGAGCACGGATGAAAACTCGCCCTTGCCAATCACCACGGTGCCGGCTTTACCAAAGGTCGGGTCAAGCTGTCCTGTGCTGTCGAGGCGAAGGAGCACTTCGTCATAGTCTTCAAAGTCTCTCTGGACCCGCGCAGTGAGAACAATTTTCCCATCGGGTTGGATCGCCAGGGCGTGAACAGCATCCTCCCCAGCCGGCAAATCAATGAACACCCGCCCTTCCCTGCCAAACGTGCTGTCCAGCTTCCCGTCAGACAGGGTCCTGATGAGATAGAGCATTCGTCCAGAGGCGTCTCCAACACTGCCAAATACCAATGCTCGGGCGTTGGATTGAAGTGTTAGAGAGGCCTGCAATGGGCTGCCATGCGGAATGAGACTGATGCGTTGGATGCCTTGATTGCCAAAGGCACTATCCACCTCGCCATTGCCCAGGTGACGGACTAAAACAAGGTCAGCGGCATTGACCCCCACCGTCAGTATTCTTCCGTCGCTGAGTAATTTGGATGACCCTCCAAAAGCGCTTCGGTCGAGCGTGAAAAATACCCTCCCCTCATGACCAAAACCTGGATCAAGAGCCCCAGCGACTTGAGTTTTTTGCGTAGCCATTTCCGCTGCTCTTTAAAGGAAGAATGAGGCTACAGGTATAGGGAAAAGTCTTGCCCTCTCACTACTGTCAAAGATGACAGTAATGACGAGCGGTACGGACGCCACTTTGTCTCTCCTCCCACCAATCGGGTCATAAAGACTACCAGAGGGTCATTATGACTTGACGCCATGCGAGTCAAAACAACCACAACAACTACAAATAATTGATTTAAATAGAAATATTATCTGGCACGGTTTCTGATCAGGTCTTATGCCCCTTTTGGCGAATCTAGGAAGAGAACCCATGAGTCATGAATTCAACCCTGGTCTTGGCGTCGTCACCGGTGCCAGTTCGGGTATCGGTCTGGCCGTCACCCAACGGCTGCTGGAACGCGGATCGAAGGTCATCGCGATGTCGCGACAGATCGGTGGCCTCGGCGAACTGGTCGAGCGCTTTGGTGAGAAACTGTCCTGGCTGCCTGGCGACGTCACCCAGGCGAACGATCAGGCCAGGCTGGCACAACTGGCCGCGTCCATCGGACCGTTGGATTTCCTGGTGCCCAATGCTGGAATTGCGCAATTGGCCGACGGTCTGGACCTGGCGGCTTTTGACCGCCAATGGGCCGTCAATGGCGCGGGTGCGCTCAATACCTTGAGTAGCCTGCGCGGGCATCTGGCGGCCCAGGCGTCCGTGGTCTTCATCGGTACGTTTCTGGAGCAAGTCACCTTCCCAGGGCTGGCCGCGTACATCGCCTCGAAGGCGGCATTGCGCGCGCAGATGCGCACGCTGGCCGTGGAACTGGCGCCCTTTGGCGTTCGCCTCAACATGGTTTCGCCGGGGCCTACCGCTACACCGATCTGGGGCACCCTGGGCCTGAATGAAGATGCCCTGGGCTCAGTGGCAAGCACGGTCAACCAGCGCCTGCTGAACGGGCAATTCCTGGAGCCGGGTGCCGTGGCGGATGTCATTGTGTTCCAGTTGAGCCAGGGCGCACGCGGCGTGTATGGCCAGGACTGGGTAGTGGATGGTGGTTACACCCTGCGCTGATCAGTCGTGCCTGATGCGCAGCACGGCGTGCTGCGCATTGGCTATGACAAACGGTTCAAGGACGCCACGTCGTGCCTTGTAGATAGGGGAATTGCTTGAGCATTATGGCGCGCGTGGCTTGCGCCCCCTGCTGGGTTTCGGTGCAATTAACTGTCGCGGAAAAGCTGCGCATGGTCAGCATGAAACTTTCGATACCCAGGGCTTGGCATTGCTCGCTAGCGCCAATGGGCTGGCAGAACATCGGCTGCATAGCCACGTCATAGCCTTGGGATCGCGTAAATGCCTGGAACTGCGGCATGATGAGGCGAGCAGGTGTACTGCTCAGTCCTGCGCCTTGCCAGATCTGGGTGATAACGCCCCTGGGTGGGTAATCACTCAACCCTTGAGCCTGCCTGGCGTCGAACAGTGCAAAACAGAAAGAATTGTCTGGCGGACTATTGCCGGTCGGCGTTGAGGGTGGCGTGGCCAAGGGTTTACTCGGCAGCTTCGCGACGCTTGCTGGAAGCTGAGGCGCGACCGATGGGGCCACGTCCGATGAACCGCCTATTTCCACCAGTACATCCAGGGGGGCGCGGTAACGCCACACCCGTAACGGCGCAGTGAATCCTGGTTGGATACGACTGGCTACGGCCGTCAGCTCGGCCGGGCTATTGACTGCTGTCCCCGCGATTTCCAGAACGATATCTCCCGCCAACATCCCTGCCTTTTCAGCACCACCTCCCGGCACCGGGCCCAAGACCAGCACGCCGCTTACAGTGGGCAAGCCAAACTGCTTAGCCACCGTCGGTGTCACGGCGGTGATGTGCAGCCCCAAGCGTCCCTGAGAGGCCGCCACGGGTGCCGGCGTTGCCACTGGCGTCACAGCACTGGGGGAAACCAATGCCGTGCTTGGCGCCGGCGAACGGCCGGCGGAGCAGTCACGCTGGGTGGCGACCTGGTGGATAACCAGTGTGGTGGGGTCGGTGGCCATGTTGGGATATTGGTCATACCCACGCTTGGTCGCCAGAAAGGTTTCGCAGTCCATTGCGAAGTAAGTGGCAGGGTCTCTTGCTTTTCGCAGGTACTCCGCAGTTTCGGCCCGCTCCGCTGCGCTGTACATGGGATTGACGCAAGACGCCAACAGAGGGACGAGGGCAAGCGGTATGGCAATGCGTTTTGTCGACATGGTCATCCTGATACGGGTGGCGCTTTAAGGGAAATCGGACTCGACCATTGTTTGGCCACCGATCTGCCGCCGCCCAACTTATGTGCTTGGACGGTGGAATCTGCCTAGCAGCAGCGAGCGATTAGAGCCCGCTTACGCCGCGCCCAGGAAACATCCCGCCTGGCCGACCATAAGATGCGCTATATAGAAGACAAAGGCGATATGCCATTATGCTGAAAAATCGACTCGAGCACACCATCAGGGAACAGCAATGTTTGCGAACACCTTTAAAATAACGACACGGTTTGCCATTGCAATGTCTCTCACCGGCCTGACTGGCTGTGCTTCTGATGGTGGCCTGGGCGAGGCGGCCGTCGTAGGCGCCATGTTCCTGCCCATGCCCGCAGGCGTAGACACCAGCGTAGTGACCGCCGCCGCTGGCGTGGCAGCCACTGCCTACGTTGCCTCATCGTTGGCCGATACGGGCGGTCCCACCGTCTCTCCCGCGCCCGTTGCCATGGCAGCGCCACAAGCCCAGCCACCGGTCAATTTGCAAAAGCTGGTGACCCGGGAAACGCCTGACCGCTATCGCTCCAAGTCGTGCGAGTACATTGAAACGGCCCTCAGCGAGGTGGCGATGTACCAGGCAAGCGCTGAGCCGCTCATGAAACAGGTCGCGAGTGCACGAAAAGAAGCCGCCAGCCAGGTATGGCTTGAGAAGGGCTGCCAGGCGTCCAGCTTGCCTCGCGGCAAAGTCGGCATGAGCATTGATACCGTTGATCCGCAACGGGCGATGGCCTTGTCGCTTCCCCCGGCCGGTGTGGTGGTTCTGGCGATTGTTCCTGGTGGCGGAGCCCAACAAGCCGGAATGCTGTCCCAGGACGTCGTCGTGGCAGTCGACAATCAACCTATCGCCGATTCAATCGATTTCAGGCTCGCGGTTGCAAAAGCAGCAATCGGCGCCAAGGTGAATTTAAAGGTGTGGCGTGCCAGCGCGTTTAGAATCGTTCCTGTGGTCGTCAGCGCGGGAGGGGCTCAAACCGCCGTGGTATCACCATCCTCCGTCCCTGCTGGGGGGTTGTATTGCCACGCACTTCTGGCCACTCAACATACTTACGGCGCCACCACCAGCCCGATCAAGCTGATCCCGGGCGTGGCGGATGCAGGGATGCAAGCCTCGCTGATGAGCTACATCGCCAAGGTGAAGCAAGAGCAGCCTAATGTCTGGGGTGATTTCAATTTCAAACCCGGGCTTTGTTTACCGGGCGCGGTCGTTTGTATGGCCGAGGCCAAAGGACCGTCAGGAAAAATTCAGAACGCCTTCGAGTTCTGCCACCCGACGCAAGCCAAGGCAGATGCCGAATTGAGTCAGATGCGCCAAGGGGATCCGCAAGCCGTGATGGTCGATTGGCCTTGAGCGACGTAGACCCCTTTCCTCATGCCGACCGACCATGCACCCTCGCGATGCAGGCGGCGGGCTCGGAAAAGGTCGGCGATAACCTCGGGGTTACTCGCCACCCTATGCCTTGACCATCAACGCCCCCTGCGCATCCGCCACCCCATGCAACAGCTCGATCACCCAGTCGATGAAGACTCGCACCCGAGGCGATAGCTGTCTATGCGGCGGGTACACCGCTGAAATCGGCCACAATGGCACACCGTATTCGCCCAGTACTTGCACCAGCCGTCCCTCGGCCAACTGCCGCTGAACGTGATAATGCGGTACTTGAATCAAACCAAATCCCGCCTCACAGGCCGTAACGTAAGCGTCAGCGTTGTTGACGGTCAGCTCGCCCGGCAATTGCAACTCACGCACCTGCCCCGCCCCCTCGAATTCGAACGGAAAAAATCGTCCATTGCCCGAGGCAAAGTTGATTGCCCGATGGGCCGGTAGATCTTCCAACCGCTGGGGCGTACCTGAGCGGGCCAGGTAGCCGGGGCTGGCGCAGGTCAGTTGCCGTAGCCGCACAATGGGCCGTGCCACCAAGGCCTGATCGACGATGTTGCCGGCCCGGATCGCACAATCCACACCCTCGCGCTGCAAATGGACCTGCCGGTCGTGAAAGCCGAGGTCCAACTGCAGCCCTGGGTAGCGCCGATAGAAGTCCGGCAAGTGCGGCAGGATCCAGGTGCAACCGAAGGCGATGGGCATGTCCACCCGCAAGATCCCGCGGGGCTGACTGCGCTGGACCGACAACGAGCCTTCGAGGTCATCGAGGTCGTCCAGCAGTTGGCCGCAGCGCTGATAGTAGGCTTCGCCATCGAGCGTCGCGCGCACTTGCCGTGTGGTGCGCTGCAGCAGTTGCACGCCGAGGTGGGTTTCCAATTGCTGTATCAGCAGGCTGACGGTCGCCCGGGGCAGCCCAAGATCATCGGCCGCCTTGCCAAAACCACCCAGTTCGACGATGCGCCTGAACACCTGCATGGCCTGTAATCGATCCATGGTTTCGACTCACTATTTAGATATTACGAATAGTTAAACCAAAAATCGCGGGTTTATCCATAAAACAGCTTGTTGGAGACTAAACCGGTCATTTATTTCCAGGAGCAATCAGCATGATCACCCGCCAACTCGGCCATCGCGGCCCCCTCGTTTCAGCCATCGGCCTGGGCTGCATGGGCATGTCGGACTTCTACACCACTGGCGTCAACGAGCAGGAGGCCATTGCCACGCTCCACCGCGCCGTGGAGTTGGGCGTGACGCTGTTCGACACCGCCGACATGTATGGACCGTACACCAATGAGGAACTGCTCGGACGCGCCTTGCACGGCAAGCGTGAAAACATCTTCCTGGCCACCAAGTTCGGCCTCGTGCGCAGGAGCGATCCCCATGCCCGCGGCGTCAATGGGCGCCCTGAATACGTCCGGCAATCGGTCGAAGGCAGCCTCAAACGCCTCGACACCGACTACCTCGACCTCTACTACCAGCACCGCATCGACCCCCAGGTGCCGGTCGAAGAAACCATCGGCGCCATGGCCGAGCTGGTCAAGGCCGGCAAGGTCCGCCACATTGGCCTCTCGGAAGCCAGCGCCGAGACCATCCAACGGGCCCATGCGGTGCATCCACTGGCGGCGGTTCAAAGCGAATACTCACTGTGGTCCCGTGATCCTGAACACAATGGCGTACTCGATACCTGCCGGCGCCTGGGCATCGCCTTTGTCGCCTACAGCCCCCTGGGCCGCGGCTTTCTGACAGGTGAACTGAAGAGCCCCGACGACTTCGCCGCCGATGACTATCGCCGCTTCAGCCCGCGCTTCCAGGCCGACAATTTCCATCGCAACCTGGCATTGGTGGACCGGGTCAAGGCGTTGGCCGCAGACAAGCACATCAGCGCCGCACAACTGGCCTTGGCCTGGGTTCTGGCCCAAGGCGACCACGTCATCCCCATCCCGGGAACCAAGCAGCGTAAATACCTGGAGAGCAATGTGGCGGCCGCCGCGGTGGCATTGAGCGGTGAGGAATTGGCCCATCTGGATGAGATTTTTACAGCCGAAGGGGTTGTGGCCGGCGATCGATACGCAGCTCACACGATGACTTTATTGAACGGCTGATCGAGTCGCCGGGCTTCCCCTGGGCATGTACGAAAGTCGCTAATCAATTGGGCGCAGCCAACACAGACGAAAGGACACTGTGGGCTGGGGATGGAAATCGATAATTTGAGACTGGGTTATACGCAGAGGATCCTGCACAGGCGTTGCTGCACAGCCTGAACGCCGCCAGGCGCCTCTGCGTAGCCACTGCTGCCCAATTCGCTCCTGCATACCCAGCCGTGGCCGATACAGAGTAAGGCCTCTGCACGTATACCTTGTATGCGTCACGTCGCACTCAACGAGTCCAGCCATGAACCTACTGAATCTCTTCAAGAAGGCCCGAGCCCACACTCAAGGCGTTGTAAGCCTGGCTTGCACTGCAGGTGGGCTTGACCAGGCGCTGGCCAGCGTGCGCGTAGACCCGGTGCTGGTCAGCGGATTTGTTTCCCCTCACCTGGACATCGACCAGATCGCCGCCAAGCTCAAAAAACGCTTCGCCCACAGCGCCATCAGCCTGTGCACGACGTCGGGAGAACTGTGCAACGGCGCTAATACCCTGTACTGCCCGACCGGCGAGGCGTGGGATCGCGTGGTGCTGCAACTGTTTGATGCCAGCGTGATTGTGTCGGCCGAGGTGGTGATGGTGCCGCTGGAGTGCGAAGACATCCGTGGCGGTGGCAAACGCCTGGCCATGCGCGAACGCATCGCCAAACTGGTGAACAACATCAAGAGGGCGCAGGTGAACACGCCCATTGACCATCGCGACACCTTGGCCTACGTGGTATTCGACGGTCTTTCGGCCTCCGAGTCATTCTTCATGGAGGCGCTTTATGAGTCTGGGCGCTTCCCTTGCCTGTTCGTCGGCGGCTCTGCCGGGGGCAAACTTGATTTCAAGAAAACCCTGATCAGTGACGGTCAACGCAGTTATCAGAACCATGCGCAGATTGTCTTCCTGAAAACCGCAGCGGATGTGCGCTTCGGGGTCTTCAAAAGCCAGAACTTCCAACCGGCCGGACTGACTTTCAGCGTGTTGACCGCTTCGGTGGAAGACCGCACCATCGACCAGGTCATCGACAGCCGTGGCAACATCAAAAGCATGGTGCAGGCGCTGTGCGACGCCTTCGAATGCAATGCACAGGCGCTGGAAAAGAAGCTGGCCGATTACTCATTCGCCATCCGCGTGGGTGATGAGCTGTTCGTACGCTCCATTGCCCGCATCGACTATCAACAGCAAATCATCCAGCTGTTCTGCGACGTCGCGCCCGGGGAAGAGCTGGTGATGGTCAAGCGCACGCCCCTTCGCGAAGCGACCCGACTCGACTACGAGAAATTCCTCAAGGGCAAAGGCGGCCGGCCGGTGGCGGCGATTCTCAACGACTGCATCCTGCGTCGGCTCAACAACAGCAACGAGCTGGGCAGCATGGCCGGTATTTTCGGTGATGTGCCTTTGGCCGGATTCTCGACGTTCGGTGAAATCCTCGGTCTGAACCTGAACCAGACACTCACGGCGATTTTCTTCTTCCGGATGAGCAAGGGTGCCAGTTTCACCGACGAGTACGTCGACAACTTCATCGCCCACTACGGCGAGTTCAAGGCCTTTTTCCTGCGCCGCCAGATCAAGAAGCTGGCGGGCCTGAACCATGTCGTGGTCAAGCAGATCATGGCGTTCAAGACGAATGACTTCAGCAGCGCCTTGGACACCCGCGGCCTGGATAGCACGATCCTGCCGGTGTTCAACGGCCTGACGGACCTGGGCCAGGTCTTGGCCCATGCCAGCCAGCAGCAAGAAGAGATGGCCACGCAAATCAAGCATTACTCGGGCGAGCTGCACCTGTCGATGGATGACCTGACGGGCACCATCGATCGGCAAAACACCGTCGCCGAGCAGGCGGGCACAACCGTGGAGCAGCTTGCCACGCAAGCGGGTGAAGCGGTGGTCGGCGCTCGTGCCCTCGCCAGCTCAAGCCTGCGTATCCAGTCGATCGTGCAAGTGATTCAGCAAATCGCTGGGCAGACCAACCTGCTGGCCCTCAACGCCGCCATCGAAGCGGCGCGGGCCGGTGAAATGGGCAGAGGTTTTGCCGTGGTGGCCGACGAGGTGCGCAAGCTCGCGGAAATCACCCGCAAGAATGCCGCTGAAATCGGCGTGGATATCGACCTGTTGTCAAAAGAGATCCAAGGCGTCGCCCAACAGATCGAAGACCAGTCCGTAGCCGTGAGCGCCCTGCGGGAGATGCTCGATGTCTTGGAGGACTCCAGCCGCACCACCGAAGGCACGGCGCAGCGCACGAAGACCATCGCTGACACCTTGACCGGGCTGACCCATGCCAGTGCTTGAGCCGCCACTCACGGCGCCTTGATTGGGCAGGCGCGTCAGGGTATCGCCGTGGGCAACCCCCTTAACGACAAGGTCGGTGCCAACGCCGGCTCAGGCCTTTTGTTCCTGTTTCAGCCGCTTGAGCAGCGCTTGGGCGGCGGCTTCGGACGAAGCCGGGTTCTGACCGGTGATCAAATGCCCGTCCTCGACCACATAGCTGGCCCAATCCGCCGCCTTGGAATATTCGCCCCCGTTGGCCTTGAGCATGTCCTCCACCAGGAACGGCACCACCTGCGTCAGCCCCACGGCCTCTTCCTCGGAGTTGGTGAACCCGGTGACTTTTTTGCCCTTCACCACAGGCTGGCCATCCGGGGCTTGAACGTTCTTGAATACGCCAGGGGCGTGGCAAACGGCGGCCACGGGTTTATTCGCGGCGTAGAAGGCTTCGATGAGGGTCTTCGAATCCGTGTCCTCGGCGAGGTCCCATAGGGGCCCATGACCGCCTGGATAAAACACGGCATCGAAATCATAGGGATCAATCTCGCCCAGCAGCACTGTGCTGGCCAGCGCCGCCTGGGCTTTCGGATCGCTGCGAAAACGGTGCGTCGCCTCAGTCTGGGCGTCCTCTTCATCGCTCTTGGGGTCCAACGGCGGCTGTCCGCCCTTGGGAGAGGCCAGCGTGATGGTCGCGCCGGCGTCGACAAACACATAATAGGGTGCGGCGAATTCTTCCAGCCAAAACCCTGTTTTCTTGCCGGTATCGCCCAACTGATCGTGGGATGTAAGGATCATTAGAATGTTCATGTGGGCTTATCCTCCAAAGGAAAGGGCTGCGCGGGGTCGTGCTGCATTACTTTCAGAGGCTGCACTGGCGTAGACGTTCCCCACCCTATGACTCAAGCCAGCAACTCATTGATCCACCGGGCCTGCCGGGCGACTTCCTGGACCTTTTCCTCGGGCACCGCCTGGCGCGCCCGGGCAAAGTGAGCCAGGGTCCGCTGTTTCACGCGCAATATCCGCTGCCACTTGACCAGGAACACCGGACTGCGGGCCTGCATCTGCAGCGGGCCGAAGTACAGCTCCTCGGGGGTATACAGCACCGGCCCGACGCGCTCGGCGACGATGATTTCGTAGTCGAAGCGATTTTCTCGCAGCACTTCCTCGCAAAGGATGCGGTAACCGTTCTCCATCAGCCATTGGCGCAGTGGCTGCTCACCGCCGTTGGGCTGCAGGATCAACCGCTCCTGGCCACTCAGGCGTGCCTTGCCGCTGTCGAGGATGTCGCGAATCGTCTCGCCGCCCATGCCGCAGATGCTGATCGCCGTAATGCCGTCTTCCGGTTCGATCGCCGCCAGGCCATTGGCCAGGCGCACGGTGATCCGCTGTTCCAGGTCGTTCTCGCCCACGGTGCGTTCGGCCGAGCGAAACGGCGTCAATGCCACCTCTCCGGCCACCGCCGCCGCGATGGCGCCACGGCGCATCAAGGCCACTGGCAGGTAGGCATGGTCCGAGCCGATATCGGCCAGGCGGGCCCCCGCGGGCACCTGTGCCGCCACCCGCTCCAGGCGCATGGACAATGTGTGTTCGTTCAACTACAGCCCCTTTTTCACTACGAACGTCCGGTCGCTTTAGCCGGATCGGAAGATGATTCTGTCGAGCCTCGCCGGGCATTTCAAATGCCTGCGACCGAAGCGGAGCTTGGAATGCCCTCAAACGGCACTTTTTTTTGAGAAAAGGAAGCGCCGCTTTTTTGGGCTCGTCTTTATGGGTGGGGTTTTATAGTTTGTGTGTATATCCGTTTCTTCGGTAACGGCGGCTGGCGGTTCCGCCCTGACGGCGGGTCACTTTCGAAAATCCGGAAGCCGGCCCAGGCGAAAGTAACCAAAGCGCTTTAGCCCCACCACTCGGTGCCTCGCCTAGGCTCGGCATGCCCGAACGCA
>Ga0213822_1001777_pt1 | contig 11381 bp, 10 predicted proteins | sample MC6MC0908MG_FD_179872 | JGI IMG/M metagenome (GOLD analysis project Ga0213822, IMG submission 179872) | Enriched soil aggregate microbial communities from Iowa State University, Ames, United States - MC6-MC0908-MG | ecosystem: Environmental > Terrestrial > Soil > Unclassified | place: USA: Iowa...
AGCACTAGCTTCAGTAGTAGCAACTTCATTATTAGTGCCAGTTGCGGCAATGGCCGCCGAATCCTATACAGTGACATCTGGTGATACTCTATGGAAAATAGCATTAAAAACAGAAACGGGTGTACAGGAATTAATTGATGCCAACCCACAACTCGCTAACCCAAATCAAATTTCTCCAGGTCAAAAAATTAACGTCCCTGTAAAAGAACAGGCAACAGTTGAACAAGAGGTTGTGAAACTTGTCAATGCAGAACGGGCAAAAGCAGGTCTTCCAGCATTGCAAGAAGATTGGGAGCTATCAAGGGTTGCTAAATATAAGTCGCAAGATATGCAGGATAAAAATTACTTTGACCACACAAGTCCAACATATGGTACACCTTTTACCATGATGAAAAACTTCGGTATTACGTATAAATCTGCTGGTGAAAATATCGCGAAGGGCCAACGCTCCGCACAGGAAGTTGTAACGGCCTGGATGAACAGTGAAGGACACCGTGCCAATATCCTTAATAAAAGCTACACACATATTGGTGTAGGCTATGTACAGGAAGGTAATTACTGGACACAAATGTTTATTCAAAAATAAAAAAAGAAAGAGTATCTATTGGCTTTTGTGATAGCTAGTAGATGCTCTTTTTCGCGTTAAATTCTAAAGTATACCGTATTGGAAGCGTATATTACTTCTTCTAGAATTAATCCCCCTAAATCATTAAAAGGTTAATTAAGTACAAGAATACACATCAAACTATCTTTAGATATGTCAGGCTAAGGATAATGTAGCGTGTTTTTGCTATCTTGACAAATAAAAATAACCAAAAAACAACACACTATGAGCAATAGACGAATAAGATGTCTCTGTAGTATGAAGATAGAGGTGGTGTTTATGGTTGAAAAAGAAGTGGTTAGCTACATGTTGCGTTATCTGTATGACGGGTCTCGTAGGTTGTGAAAAAACAGCAGTCCCTGATAACAAGCTAGAACAAGAAATTCAACAACGTGAGGAAATACAGCAACCTGTTACATATGAACAAGAACAAATGATTGATCCTATTGTAGAGGTTGTTGATCCAACTACGAGTAAGGTATTTAAAACAATATCTCCAAAGGAATTTGGCTTCGATACGGACCCACAAGCCTATCAAAAGCATATCGAACAATTAGCAAGGGAATGGGCGAGAGGAACGGACACATCAAATGGCTATGATCAGCGTATGATGCTTGATCGATTGGATGAAAACGGGCAAGTGATCAAGGGGAAGCCGCAAATCATTTTAAAGGAAAGTGAGCTAGTGGAGCGTATTATCGAAGCTTCTGCGACTGGCGGTCAGGTAGAAATGCCGCTCTATATAACAGAAAGTGGCTATTATTTTGAGGATCTTCCTTTATTAGAGGAAGTGGTTGTTGCATCTTATACAACTTATTTCAATCGTGCTGATTTAGGAAGAAATAAAAATATTGAGCTCTCTGCTAGAGCCATTCATAATGTGATTGTAGGCAGTGGCGATTATTTTTCTTTTAATACAATTGTAGGTCCAAGAGATGAGGCAAATGGCTATCAACCCGCACCTGAAATTATTAATAAGAAGGTAGTCATGGGAATTGGTGGTGGAATCTGTCAAACTTCTTCAACCTTGTTTAATGCAGTAGACCAAATTCCCGTCAAATATGTTGAGCGCCATCATCATTCGTTAGATGTAGGATATGTCCCAAAAGGAAGAGATGCTACGGTTTCTTATGATACGTTAGATTTTAGGTTTCAAAACTCAAATGATGTACCATTTTTAATTAAGGCAAGTTATGGAGAGAATTCTCTAACAATTGAAATTCGAACGGCAGAAAAATATGTAGAATTATTGAAAAAATCATAATGTTGTAAGGAGACACCACTGGACGTTGGTGTCTTTTTTCGGATCGCATGCTATAGTTAAATTGATACAGTTCAGAAAATTTTAGGGGGAAAAAGACAATGCATCCTAAACTACAAGCAACTATTGATTCGATTGATTTATACCAAGCAACTTACCCAGAGGATGCTTGTGTCATCGTGGCAGATACGGAAAAAGTGCTTGCCTACAAACCAGGAAAAAAGGTTGACTTAAAAGTTGGGGTTGGTGACCCAGTACATAAATATCGAGGTACAGCAACAGAAATAGCGTTAAGTTCAGGGAAATTTGTGAAAGAGGAGCGTAGCGCAGAAGGTTTTGGTATGGCCTATATCGCCTCTGCCCAGCCTATTTTTGAAGGAGGACGTATTATTGGCGTAGTAAGTGCCATTATTTCGAACGAAAAAATGGATAGTATGCGTCTATTGGCAACTGAGCTTTCGAGTGCTGTAGAAGAAATGACAGCTACAAATGAAGGATTAGCCACTGCCAGTAAGGATGTATCCAATCGTTTGGAAGAGCTATCTAATTTCGCGGAATCGATGACAGGCGATATTGAACAAATTAATGTGATTGTCCATTTAGTAAAAGATTTAGCTATGAAATCGAGAATTCTTGGTCTAAACGCATCGATAGAAGCAGCACGTTCAGGTGAGCATGGGCGTGGCTTTGCGGTGGTCGCTTCTGAAATACAAAAAATGTCCCAGAGTAGTACAGAAAGTGCTGATAGCATAACTGTGCAACTAGAAAATATTAAACAATCCATCGATCAGGTCAATGCATCAACAAATCAAATTGCTGCGTTTACACAGCAGTTTGCTGCGAGTATGCATGAATTAACAGATGCCTACAAAGGGGTTAATAGTACAGCAGAAAAGCTAATGCAAATTAGTGACATCAAAGGATAGGCATATAAAAAGGATAATAGACAAGTGCTATTATCCTTTTTCATGATTAAATGATCTCTAAAATTTCCTGTGGTGTTGAGACACTGTATTCAGGTTCGTCATTTTGCACGACTTCTTTGGCATCATAACCCCATTCCACCCAAATAATTGGTATACCGGCTTTCTTACAAGCAACAATATCCCTTTGCTCGTCTCCAATGTATACGACGTTAGACGAGTCGACATTTGCTTCCTTTAAAAACTTTTTCATTACTTTGTCCTTACCAAAAATGCGGTTGGAGCAAAGTACATCTGCTACACAATGAATACCGTTCATTTTAAGAAATTCTAAAATATTCTCTTTAGAGTTTGAGGAAATAATCAGGATTTTATAGCCTCTTTTATCAATCTCTATTAATAGTTCTTTCATTCCTTCAAAAAGATGAACATCATTTAATGATTGACGATACAATTTATAAAATTGCGGTAAAATCATAGGCAACTTATACATTGGAAAGTCGAATAATTTACTGCGTTCTGAAATTGATAATTTTTTTAATGTATCAATTTCCTTTAATTCAATGCCTTTAAATTTATATTTTTGGGCTAAAGTATTCCATGCTGAGGCAAACACAGCAGTAGAATCTGCAAGCGTCCCATCAAAATCAAAGATAATATGCTTCATTGCAAACTTTCTCCTTTTTCATCTCGTTGTATTGACGTTCTATGCTAAAAAATGTTACATGGAATGGGCATCTAGTATTCTTGCAATAACAACCATTTTGAGCGTACGTAAACATCTTATGGTAAATATTATCAGAAAATACGGCGATTGCAATGAAAATGGTACAACAAAAGGAGGTGTCTCAAAAGTCCATTGAGACACCTCGACATTATTGTGTTTTTTTCAAAAAGAAGGAGAGTATGACATTGATTATTGCCAGAACAAAACTGATAGAAAAGACAAAGGCTGAACCTGAAGCTGCTGCTTCTTGCGTATTAGTTGTTATGTCACTTAGAAGGTGCTGTTGTTTTGCTGAGAACAACGACACCATCACAGCAATACCAATTGCACCAGAAACTTGCTGAGAGGTTTGTGTAATCGCAATGCCATCTGGAAAGTATTGTCTTGGTAAGGCATTCAGCGTATTTGTTTGAACAGAGGCTAATACCATTCCAACACCAAGCATCATGATAATATGCGTTACGACTAATAGCCAAGTAGCTGTTTCTGTACCAGATAAAGCATAAAGTCCATACCCGATTACAACAAGTATAGTGCCAGGCGTAATGACTGCACGAGGGCCATATTTATCGAAGAATTTACCGATTGTAGGGGCTAATATACAGTTTAATAGACTACCAGGAAGCAACATTAAACCTGTCCCAAAAGCCGATACGAAAAGGACCATTTGCATATACATAGGAAGCACTACCAGCATAGACAACATATTGAAGAAGGTAATCATATTCATAAGAAGACCTAACACGAACATGGGGTATTGAAACGCTGTCAAATTTAACATCGGATGTTGCATTTTCAATTGACGTAATACAAATAAACATAAGGCGATTACACCTAGCAAAATGGTGCCTAGTACAGTAATATTTGACCAGCCTAAATCTCCGCCAGCACTGACACCATAAACGATGCCACCAAAGCTAATGGTAGATAAGAGAATGGACCAAAGATCAATAGCCAGCTGCTTTATTTCATTTACATTAGGAATAAAGATAAAGCCAAAAATAATAGAGAATAATAGGAAGGGGATGGTAACCCAGAATATCCAGTGCCAGGACAAACTATCTAAAATCATCCCAGCCAAGGTTGGACCGAAAGCGGGTCCAGCTAAAATAACGAGACCCATTACGCCCATAGCACTACCACGTTTATTAGCTGGGAAAATTGTGAAAATCACATTTTGCGTTAAAGGTAATATAATCGCAAGTCCTGCTGCTTGAATAATACGTGCTAAAAGTAGGACAGCAAAGACGGGTGCAACGGCGGCAAGTATAGTACCGATTATCGAAAAGAGTAAAGACGCCATAAACATTTGGCGAGTAGTAAACTTTTGCATTAAAATGCCTGTTACAGGTACTAAAATGCCTAATGTGAGAAAGTATCCTGTTGCAAGCCATTGGATGGTTGTAGCGTCCACATCGAAGAGCAGGCTTAGCTCTCCAAGTGCAATATTTAAAGCTGTCTCACTAAACAATCCTACAAAGCCAGCTACTAAGAGAGCAGCCATAATCGGACTTGTTTTTATTTCTTTATTCACAGTAAAAGCTCCTTTAATAAATGTTAGACGATCATAGGAGATTAAAATACAGAATATTTAGAAATTAATAGACGAATTTCTAGCAATCTTTTATTTTCTGCACAATAAAATGATCATGACGATGTTATCGTGATGTGGATTATCAGCGATCGTTTTTCCTATTAGCCAGTACACCTCCCCGATACTGGCTTTTCTGATTTTTACTATAGCAAAAAAATTTTCTCGAATGTAAGTATTAATTCTAGCTTCATCTATACGATTTCACAATTTGGACAAACATTTTTGACATAGCATTCATTTTTTGAATGAATTAGAGGAGAAACGACGAGCACCTATCACAAATGCATGATAGGTACTGGTAATTTTTATAAAAGTTTTTCTGTTTTTTCGCGTGTTCGAATTAAATAAAAGGCATTGATGCAGGCGGCAATCGGAATAATCAATGCAATGCCGATTCCTGCACAAAAAATGGTTGTCATTTCGGCACTAAAAACCTTGGAGTTAACAATTTCCCCAATCGAATAGGAGAGGTCCTTGAACCAGATTAATAAGCTTAAATAGCCACCAAAGAAAGCAAAAAATAACGTATTAGTATCGGTTCCTAATATATCTCTTCCTATGCTTAAGCCAACTGTAAATAATTTTTTTCTACTCATCGAAGGATTGCGATAAAAAATCTCATGCATAGAGGTAGCGATGGAAATGGCTACATCCATAATGGCACCAATCGTACTCATAATGATAACTGATGCACCAATCTGCACAAAATTAACACCAATGTAGAGAGAAAAGATGCTGATTTCTTCAGTTGATTCTTCGCCAAACCCTTGGATCATCGACTTTTCCGTTACAAAGGTAATAAAGAGTAGTAACACACCTATCGTCACCATCGTCGAGATAAAGGCTGTAATGGTTTTACTGTTTGTTTTATTGATATAGAAAAGACTAATACAGCTAATGACCGTACAGGCAATAAACGTCAAGATAATGGGGCTATTTTTAGGGTTTGTCATTAAAAAAATGGTGATAAAGAGCACACCAAAGTTTAGGAATAAAGAAAGAAATGAGCGTATCCCCTGTCTACCGCCGACAAGTACCATTAAAACGAATAATATAACTGCTAATAAGACGACAACATTCATCCTTGAACCCTCTTTCGATTAATGAAAAATATAGCGGTATACTGACTGATAGGAATCGTAAGGACAACACCAATACCCCCTGCTAAGGCACGGGCTAATTCTAATGAAAGATTTAAGGACAATGTAAGCCCTAATGTGGAAGAATTTTTTAAATAGAGAATAATCATAGGTATGGAGCCGCAAAGGTAGGCAAAGAATAAGATACTTGTAATGGTACCCATAATATCTTTACCGATTTCATGTCCCGAAGATTTCAGAGCCTTGACAGAGATTGTAGGATCTTGCTCGTATAAAGCAAAAATTGAGGAAGCCATTGTAATAGAAACATCCATTACTGCCCCAAGTGAGCCAATAAATAAACCTGCCATAAAGACGGTACGATAGGGACGTGTTAAAAATTGCATTTCTTCATAACGAAGACCATTTTCACCTGTCAACCACATTACAATAGAGCTTATGATAAGCGCTATAACAGTGCCTAAAAGTGTGGACACGATGGCTACATATGTTTTTGTATGCAATCCACTAATAAGTAGTAGCGAAATAATCGTAAATAGCAGGGCGCAAATGCCGCTGACTAATAACAGGCTTACGCCCCCATGCTTCACATAAAGATCTAATGCGAATGATAAAATCACAGCATTGACACTCAAACTAATGATAGAAAATAAGCCTTGTCTTTTACCTACAATAAGTAGGGCAAAAATAAAAATCCATGCAATCATTACCATGGTTTGATCTCGTTTTAAATCGAGAATGGTTCCTGTTAAAACAGATTGTGTTGTGCGATCATCTAGCATGACAAAGATTTCATTTCCTACATGGTATTCTTGATCAAAAGCACCAGACGAAGAATAGTCATTCGTCAAATGAATGGATTGCCCCTTATGCTGACCATTTTTGATAATGGCCATAATCTCCTGTGTAAACAAAAAATCCTCATTTTCATACATATCTGTCATCGGTTCTGATGCTGTTACATCCACTTGCGTTATTTCCGCTATCGGTCGATCATAAAATTGTTCGTTATGATGTACGAAAACGATCGAAACCCCACAACAGAGTGCTAATAGGGCATAGAATATAGCTTGTTTAAAAGGTATATTTTTAAAAAATGTCAAGTAAATGACCTCCAAACTGCTAGACTGAATAGTCACTTGTAAAGGAACGTTTTTTTGATTAAGAAGTTCCATAAACAGGTTAAATGTCATCATTTTAATAACATCTTTTACATTTTTCAAGTCGAGTCAGAGCTGTTTAAAATTTATGCTTCGAAAAAAATTTAAAAAGAAGGATGGATAATATAATAAAATAGTGTTATCGTAAGACTAGCTAAATAAAAATATTCTTCGGGGTAGGGTGAAATTCCCGATCGGCGGTGATGAAGCAATTCAAAGTCCGTGAGCGCAAGCTGATTTGGTGCAAATCCAAAACCGACAGTTACAGTCTGGATGGGAGAAGGGTAAAAATGCGAACTTTTTAAATTGATTCTAATTTAGAAGGTTTATTTGACTATGCATTTATTACAAAACTTCCCAATCATCTTGTGGGAAGTTTTTTTATTTAGCTACAATCGAATAGAAGATGTTCTTCGGGGTAGGGTGAAATTCCCAATCGGCGGTGATGAAGCAATTCAAAGTCCGTGAGCGCAAGCTGATTTGGTGCAAATCCAAAACCGACAGTGATAGTCTGGATGGGAGAAGAACGAGTGAGATGACAGTCTATGAAAAAATTGTTTTCAAATAGGCTTATTTGTTGATGTCTTATACTCCCAAAACCCCTTTGATGTAAAGGGGTTTTTATTTTTTATTGCTAACGAGAGAAGGGAGAAGGATAAGGCACAAAAACAGGTGGATCAACTTTAAAAGTTAAGGATAGAAGTGCTAATAAAGTAGAGTAGGTGATGGAATGTTTACAGGACTTGTAGAGGATATTGGTATCATAAAAGCCGTGCAAAGCGATCGGGACAGTATGAAAATTACGGTTCAATCAGCCAAGATAACGGAGGATGTCAAGCTTGGTGACAGTATAGCGGTCAATGGAGTTTGTTTAACGGTGACAAATTTCACACAACAGCAGCTTACGATGGATGTTATGCCTGAAACAGTCAAAGCAACAAATCTACAGCAGCTGGCAATAGGTGATTCTGTTAATTTGGAGCGTGCCATGCCTGCTAATGGGCGATTTGGTGGCCATTTTGTTGCTGGTCATGTTGATGGAGTCGGCAAAATTTTGCGAAAACGTCCAGTAGCAAACGCCGTATATATTGATATCGAAATGTCAGAGGAGCTAACCAACTTTTGTATTCCAAAGGGTTCCATAACAATTGATGGCACAAGCTTAACCCTTTTTCATGTTGAAGCCAATAGTGTCACAATTTCACTTATTCCTCATACTTACAAAGAAACCGTTTTAGGTATGAAGAGGGTTGGAGCAATCGTTAATATCGAAACCGATTTAGTTGGAAAATACATTATAGGGCAATTAAAAAAGGGGCAAACAACGCCAGCTATTACAAGAGATTATTTAGCACAACATGGTTTTTAAATCACAGAATAGGAGTTGATCATCGTGCTACATTCAATTGAAGAAGCCATAGAGGATTTAATGCAGGGCAATATGATTGTGGTGGTTGATGATGAGGATCGAGAAAATGAAGGAGATCTTCTGGCACTCGCTGAATTCATCACACCAGCAACAATCAACTTTATGGCAACCAATGGTAGAGGTTTAATTTGTACGCCGATTTCTCAGCAGCTTGCACAAAAGCTAGATTTATATCCAATGGTTCAGCACAATACAGATAACCATCAAACCGCATTTACGGTAAGTATCGATCATGTAGAAACAACGACAGGGATTAGCGCCTTTGAGCGTGCGCTAACGATACAAAGAATGATAGAAAAGCAAGCTAAGCCAACTGATTTTCGTCGACCAGGCCATATTTTTCCGTTGATTGCGAAAGAGCAAGGAGTTCTGGAACGGAGAGGGCACACGGAGGCCACTATTGACCTAGCGAAGCTTTGTCATAGCGTACCTGCAGGTGTTATTTGCGAAATTATGGGTGATGATGGGCACATGCTTCGGTTTGAAGAACTAACAAATTACGCTGCACATCATGGCTTAAAAATGATCTCGATAGAAGCATTGGTTGCTTATCGTAAACAATTATCCACTAATAAAACTAAAATTTCTATGTAAAAAGGAGAAGGAACAATGGGTCAAACATTTGAAGCACAATTAATTGGAACGGATTTGAAAATTGCAGTAGTAGTGGGTCGTTTTAATGAGTTTATTACTAGCAAATTATTGGATGGGGCAATGGATGGTTTAACTCGTCATGGGGTTGATTCTGCATCTATTGATGTTGCATGGGTGCCAGGAGCTTTTGAAGTTCCTTTTATAGCGAAACAACTGGCAGAAACAAAGAAATATGATGCTATTATTGGTTTAGGTACTGTTATTCGTGGCTCTACAACACACTATGACTATGTTTGTAGTGAATCGGCAAAAGGCATTGCCAATGTGTCATTGTCAACGAATGTACCTGTTATTTTTGGAATTGTTACTACCGAAAATATTGAACAGGCAATTGAACGTGCAGGAACGAAATCTGGTAATAAAGGCTATGATGCGGCAATGTCTGCAATTGAGATGGCAAATCTAAAGAAAATGATTGGATCAGGACAATTTGAATAGTCGTCACAACATTTGATTCTTTGAATATTTTGAACAACCATGGGAAAAATATGCTTAAGTGTATTTATTGAAGGTGATTGTTTTCATAAATGTACTAATCTTGAGCTGGCTCAGTAGGAGATGAGAAGTATTTCATCAATGGAACAAATTAATTTGAAAATGTTGAAATCACTATTTCAACGCTCTGCTGATGTGATTTTCCAACAATATAATTTTCAGCAATATACAGTACATTTGATAACTTGTGATGCAATGGTCAATGAGCAAATACTTCAAACTGTGGTTGTTCAACGTGTTCAATCTTTGTTATGCAATGTCACTGAGGACATGCTAGAGGAAGAAATCGAACAGCATTTACACATTCCCTATTTACAAAAGATTTTATCGAAAGAAGATGCGGTAACTAGGGTCTATAAAGGCCATGTTTTACTGTATTTTGAAGAAAATCAATTACTTTATTCTAGTGATATTTCAAAAAGACCCAATCGAGAGCCTGGGGAAACAACATTAGAACTAGTAGTAAAGGGACCTAGAGATGACTTTATTGAAGATGTTTTTATTAATATTGCTTTATTAAGAAAACGATTACCGACTAATTCTTTTAGTGTAGAGACATTAGAAATTGGTAAGCGTTCTAAAACAACCGTAGCCATACTATATATGGAAGACATTGTGAATTTAAATATGCTGGAACAAATTCGACTTCAATTACAAAAAATTGACACGGATATTGTTATCAATGGCGACTTATTAATGGAAAAAATTGAAAAGACAGCGACAATTCTTCCAAGACATGATTATACAGGGAGACCTGATTTTGCTATGCAGGCCTTAATTAGAGGAAGAATACTCTTAATGATTGATGGTGTGTCCTATGCCATAATTACACCTGCAAATATTATGTTGCTCTTTAAATCAGCAGAGGATAATGAGTACCCACTCATTGTTAGCTCGATGGAACGATTACTCAGAATTGTCGGGATATTAATAAGTATGCTACTGCCAGGTTTTTGGCTTGCATTGACGACATATCATCAAGAACAGCTTCCATTTCTACTACTGGCAACGGTTGTCGAATCGAGAACGGGATTGCCTTTCCCAACCATTCTAGAAATTTTAATGATGCTATTTATGTTTGAATTGTTTCGTGAAGCCAACTTACGTCTTCCGAGTGCCGTCAGTGGCTCAGTTAGTGTGGTAGGGGGACTAATTATTGGGGATGCAGCGATTAAAGCAGGTGTTACAAGCCCCTCAATGATTGTTGTGATTGCCATTTCCAGTATCGCTGCATTTACATTGGTCAATCAATCCTTTGTGACGGCTATGAGTATTTTTCGATTAATCATTATTATGGCTTCGGCGTTTTTTGGTTTATTTGGTTTTTTTATATCCGTGTTTTTCATCCTTTTATACACTGCGAATATGAGAGTCTTGGGAGTGCCATACGTAAACTTTAGTGCCGATTTTGAAAAGGGCAATATACGTAAGTCC
>Ga0213822_1001779_pt1 | contig 11379 bp, 11 predicted proteins | sample MC6MC0908MG_FD_179872 | JGI IMG/M metagenome (GOLD analysis project Ga0213822, IMG submission 179872) | Enriched soil aggregate microbial communities from Iowa State University, Ames, United States - MC6-MC0908-MG | ecosystem: Environmental > Terrestrial > Soil > Unclassified | place: USA: Iowa...
GATACCAGCGATAACGCATGAAGCTGCTCGCCGTCCGCCGTCTTTTCCGCATCCAGCGCGTGGTGATCCGCTACCGCCTCGATGACTTGTTGTTCGACCTGCCGCTGCCCTGGTGGCTGCGCAGCCTGCGCCTGCTGATGCCTTGGCGCTGGCTGCCGCGCAAGCCGTCCGAGCTCACCCGCGGTGCGCGCCTGCGCCTGGCGCTGCAGGACCTGGGGCCGATCTTCATCAAGTTTGGCCAGCTTCTGTCCACCCGCCGCGACCTGTTGCCCCCCGACATTGCCGATGAGCTGATGGGCCTGCAGGACCGCGTGCCGCCGTTCGACCCGAAACAGGCCGTGGCGCTGATCGAAGCACAGCTGGGCGCCAAGGTGGGCCAGGTGTTCAGCCGCTTCGACGTCGAGCCGCTGGCCTCGGCCTCGGTGGCGCAGGTGCATGCCGCACGTCTCAAGACCGGTGAAGAGGTGGTGGTCAAGGTGGTGCGCCCGGGTCTGAAGCCTGTGATCGCCCAGGACCTGGCCTGGCTGTTTCTGATTGCCAAGGCCGCCGAGCGCGCCTCGGCCGACGCCCGCCGCCTGCACCCGGTGGAAATCGTCGGCGACTACGAAAAGACTATCTACGACGAGCTCGACCTGCTGCGCGAGGCGGCCAACGCCAGCCAGCTGCGGCGTAACTTCGAGGGCTCGGAGCTGATGTACGTGCCCCAGGTGTACTGGGACCTGTGCCGCCCCAAGGTGCTGGTAATGGAACGCATCTACGGCGTGCCGGTGACCGATATGGCCACCCTGGCCGACCAGCGCACTGACATGAAGCTGCTGGCCGAGCGCGGCGTCGAGGTGTTCTTCACCCAGGTATTCCGCGACAGCTTCTTCCATGCCGACATGCATCCCGGCAACATCTTCGTCAGCACGGTAAAACCGTGGAGCCCGCAGTACATCGCCATCGACTGCGGCATCGTCGGCAGCCTGACCGCCGAGGACCAGGACTACCTGGCGCGCAACCTGTTCGCCTTCTTCAAGCGTGACTACCGTCGCGTTGCCGAGCTGCACATCGATTCGGGCTGGGTACCGGCGCACACCAAGGTCAATGAATTCGAGGCCGCGATCCGTACCGTGTGCGAGCCGATCTTTGAAAAACCGTTGAAAGATATTTCCTTCGGCCAGGTGCTGATGCGCCTGTTCCAGACTGCCCGGCGCTTCAACATGGAGGTGCAGCCACAGCTGGTGCTGCTGCAGAAGACCCTGCTCAACATCGAAGGCCTGGGCCGTCAGCTCTACCCTGACCTGGACCTGTGGAGCACCGCCAAGCCGTTCCTCGAACGCTGGATGCGCGAGCGCTACAGCCCCAAGGCCGTGTTCGGCAACCTGCACAGCCAGGTAGAACAACTGCCGCACCTGGCCGACATGACCCGAGACCTGCTCGAACGCCTGTCGCAGCCGCACCTGCACGACCCACAGCTGCCGGAGCGCCGCCGCCAGGGCGACCGCTGGGCGCTGCGCCTGCTGGGTGCCGGCCTGCTGGGTGGCGGTGCGGTGCTGGCCGTCGGTGCCGCCGAGGCCGCCAGCCTGGCAGCCCCGGCTGCCTGGCCGGCCTGGCTGATGGTGGCTGCCGGCCTTTACCTGATCGTGCGCCAATAGCCAGCCGCGCTGCTGGCTGGCACACTAGCGCAAGGGGCCCGGTACAGGAGCGGGCCCGGCTTTGGAGTCGACGATGAAAGACTGGCTGGACGAGATCAAGTGGAACAGCGATGGCCTGGTACCGGCGATCGCCCAGGACCACAAGACCGGACGCGTACTGATGATGGCCTGGATGAACCGTGAGTCGCTGGCACTGACTGCCGCCGAGCATCGTGCCATCTACTGGTCACGCTCCCGTGGCAAGCTGTGGCGCAAGGGCGAGGAATCTGGCCATGTGCAGAAGCTGCACGAGATGCGCCTGGACTGCGATGCCGACGTGATCATCCTGATGGTCGAGCAACTGGGCCATATCGCTTGCCATACCGGCCGTGAAAGCTGCTTCTACCGCGTCTTCGAAGACGGCCAGTGGAAAACCGTCGACCCGGTGTTGAAAGACCCGGATGCCATCTACAGCGCAGGACACTGACATGAGCGATACCCTCAACCGCCTGGCCGAAGTGCTCGAAGAACGCAAGCACGCGGCACCCGACAGCTCCTATGTGGCCAGCCTGTACCACAAGGGCCTGAACAAGATCCTCGAGAAACTTGGCGAAGAGTCCGTCGAAACCATCATTGCTGCCAAGGACGCCGAGGCCAGCAAGGATTACAGCGATGTCATCTATGAAACCGCCGACCTGTGGTTTCATAGCCTGGTCATGCTCAGCGCACTGGGCCAGCATCCACAAGCCGTGCTCGATGAACTGGAGCGCCGTTTCGGCCTCTCCGGGCACGATGAAAAAGCCGCGCGCCAGCCCTCGGCCTGACCGAATAGCATTCTAGGAGAGCACCATGGGTATTTTTGACTGGAAACACTGGATCGTCCTGCTGGTCGTCGTCGTGCTGGTGTTCGGCACCAAGAAGCTGAAGAACCTGGGTGGCGACCTGGGCGAATCGATCAAGGGCTTCCGTAAAGCCATGAACGACGAAGAGACCAAGCCGGCCGAGCAGACCCCGCCGCCAGCCCAGCCGATTCCACCGGTACACACCACCCAGCCGCACGCCGCCGCGCCGCAGCCGCAGCCGCAGGGCCACACCATCGAGGGCCAGGCCCAGCCGGTCCAAGAGCCGCAGCGGAAAGACTGAGCCATGTTCGGCATCAGCTTCAGCGAGTTGCTGCTCGTCGGCCTGGTAGCGCTGTTGGTGCTCGGCCCCGAGCGCCTGCCTGGCGCCGCGCGTACTGCGGGGCTGTGGGTCGGCCGGCTCAAGCGCAGCTTCAACGCCATCAAGATGGAAGTCGAGCGCGAAATCGGCGCCGACGACATCCGCCGTCAGTTGCACAATGAGCACATCCTGCAGATGGAACAGGAAGCCAAGCGCATCCTCAACCCGCTGACGCCGCCAGCCCCGCCGCCAGCCGCTGCGGTTACCGAGCAGCCTGCCGCCACGCCCACGCCAGCGCCGGTAGCACCTGTAGCGCCGGCCACTGCGCCCGAGCAGCCCGAACAGCCTCAACCGCCGCGAGCCCCATGAGCGAAAAACCGCAAGACGACCAGCCCATGCCGCTGGTCTCGCACCTGACCGAACTGCGCACGCGCCTGTTGCGCTGCGTGGCCGCGATCTTCCTGATCTTTGCCGGGCTGTTCTCTTTCGCCCAGCAGATCTACACCCTGGTCTCGGCGCCCCTGCGCGACCACTTGCCGGCCAACGCAACGATGATCGCCACCGATGTGGCCTCGCCGTTCCTGACGCCGTTCAAGCTGACCATGATCGTCTCGCTGTTCCTGGCCATCCCGTTCATCCTGCAGCAGATCTGGGGGTTTATCGCCCCGGGTCTGTACCGCCACGAAAAACGCATCGCCATTCCGCTGCTGGTATCGAGCATCTTCCTGTTTTACGCCGGCATGGCCTTCGCCTACTTCCTGGTGTTCCCGCTGATGTTCAAATTCTTCGCCGCTGCCACACCGGCAGGCGTGGCGATGATGACCGACATCGCCAACTACCTCGATTTCGTCATGACCCTGTTCTTCGCCTTCGGCGTCGCCTTCGAAATACCGGTGGCGGTGGTGCTGCTGGTGTGGATCGGCGTGGTCGATGTGCAATACCTGAAGAAGATCCGCCCTTACGTGATCATCGGCTGCTTCGTGGTCGGCATGATCCTCACCCCGCCAGACATCTTCTCGCAGACCCTGCTCGCCGTGCCCATGTGGCTGCTGTTCGAAATCGGTGTGCTGTGTGGCAGCCTGATCCGCAAGCGCAGCCACCGCGATGATGAAGCGGCGAACGACCACAACGACCAGCCGCCAGCGACCCAACCGTGAACCTGTTGCTTCTTGAAGAGGCCGACTTCGTCTCGGCCGACCGCGTCGTCCTTGCCGATCGGCGCTTTACCCACATGCAAGAGATCCACCGCGTGGCGGTGGGTGACAGCCTGCGCGTGGGCCGCATCAATGGGCTGATGGGCAGCGCCACGGTGGTACGCCTGGATCCGCACGAAGCGGAACTTGAAGTCGGCTTCGACCAGCCGCCGCCGGCCAAGCTGCCGCTGACCCTGGTGCTGGCCGTGCCACGCCCGAAGATGCTGCGCCGGCTGTTCCAGACCGTCGCCACCCTGGGTGTGCAGCGGCTGATCCTGGTCAACAGCTACAAGGTCGAGAAAAGCTTTTGGCAGACGCCGTTTCTCAACCCCGAAAGCATCCGCGAGAATCTGATTCTGGGCCTGGAGCAGGCCCGCGATACAGTACTGCCCGAGGTGATCATCGAGAAACGCTTCAAGCCGTTCGTCGAAGACCGCCTGCCCGCCATCGCCGACGGCACCCTTGGCCTGGTCGGCCACCCCGGCCCCTACCCCGCCTGCCCGCGCGCGGTCGAAGGCCCGGTGACCCTGGCCATTGGCCCTGAAGGTGGCTGGATCCCCTACGAAGTCGAACTGCTGGGCAAGGCCGGCCTGGCGCCGGTGCAACTGGGCGAGCGCATCCTGCGCGTCGAAACCGCTGTAACTGCCCTGCTCTCAAGGATTTTCTGATAAACGGGTCAGCTTTTTCCCATCAAGTTTCCCCGGCGCAGGCCGATGGTTATGGCAACACAACAATAAGCCGTGCTGCCACGTTGCCGGGGAGTCGAACATGTACCGATGGTTTGCCCAATCGCTGGGTAATGTAAGCGTCAATCGCAAGTTGGGGCTGGGCTTCGGCCTGGTGCTGTTACTGACCCTGGCCATCACCTTCACGGGCTGGCAGGGCATGGACGGTATCGTCGACCGGGGCGACAAGCTGGGTAACATCTCGGTCATCCATCAATACACCCAGGACCTGCGCATCGCGCGCCAGCATTACCAGCGCCAACGCGACGAAGCGTCGGTCGCCGAGCTAGAGAAGGCCCTGGCCAACCTGGACCGCCAGGTACAGCTGATGCTCGTGCAGATCGAGCAGCCCATCGACCGCCAGCGCCTGGAGCAACAGCGCGAGGCCGTGCGCATCTATCAACAAGCCTTCAGCGACCTCAAACAGGCCGGCCAGCGCCGCGAAGCCAGCCGTGCCGTGCTGGGCGACAGCGCCGACAAGGCTGTAGAGCTGATCAGCCGGGTGCAGCAGCGCCTGCTGCAAGCCGGCGACATCAGCCAGTACCAGCCTACCGTCGAGGTCAACGCCCTGGTTCAGCAAGCACGCTTCCAGGTGCGCGGTTACACCTACAGCGGCAACGCGGACTTCCAGCAAACAGCGCTCAAGGCCATCGATCAGGCACTCGCCGAGCTCAAGGCACTGCCGGCCAGGGTGCCCGCAGAATATGCCGCCAGCCTCGACGATTCCGCCTCCGCCCTGGCCGCCTACCGCGATGCGGTGCGCCAATTCGGCGATGCGCAGAACGCCAGCGAACAGGCGTTGCAGCAAATGGCCGATCAAGGTTCGGTGCTGTTGCAGACCAGCCAGGCGATGACCGTTTCGCAGACCGAAGTACGTGACGCCGGCACCCACCAGGCCAAGGCCATGCTCGCCGGCGCCACGGCACTGGCGATGGTGCTGGGCCTGCTCGCGGCCTGGGTCATTACCCGGCAGATCATCATCCCCTTGCGCCAGACCCTGGCGGCCGCCGAGCGTGTGGCCAGCGGCGACCTGCGCCAAGACCTGCTCAGCACCCGTCGCGACGAGCTGGGGCAGCTACAGGCCAGCATGCAGCGCATGACCCAAGGCCTGCGCGAACTGATCGGCGGCATCGGCGACGGTGTCACGCAGATCGCCAGCGCCGCCGAAGAGCTTTCGGCGGTCACCGAGCAGACCAGCGCCGGGGTCAACAACCAGAAGGTCGAGACCGACCAGGTAGCGACCGCCATGAACGAAATGGCCGCCACTGTGCATGAAGTCGCGCGCAATGCCGAGCAGGCTTCGGAAGCGGCGCTGATGGCCGACCAGCAGGCGCGTGAGGGTGATCGCGTGGTCAGCGAGGCGGTTGCGCAGATCGAACGCCTGGCCAGCGAGGTGGTGCACTCCAGCGAAGCGATGAACCAGCTCAAGGCCGAAAGCGACAAGATCGGCAGCGTGCTCGATGTCATCAAGTCGGTGGCCCAGCAGACCAACCTGCTGGCCCTCAACGCGGCCATCGAAGCGGCCCGTGCCGGTGAAGCAGGCCGTGGCTTTGCTGTGGTGGCCGACGAAGTGCGCAGCCTGGCCCAGCGTACCCAGCAGTCCACCGAAGAAATCGAGGAGCTGATCGCTGGCCTGCAAAGCGGCACGCAAAGGGTCGCCAGCGTCATGGACGCCAGCCGCCAGCTCACCGACAGCAGCGTCGAGCTGACCCGCCGTGCCGGTGGCTCGCTGGAGACGATCACCCGCACCGTGTCGTCGATCCAGGCCATGAATCAGCAGATTGCCACCGCCGCTGAACAGCAAAGCGCGACGGCCGAAGAGATCAACCGCAGCGTGATGAACGTGCGGGACATTTCCGACCAGACTTCCGCAGCCAGCGAGGAGACAGCCAGCTCCAGCGTCGAACTGGCGCGCTTGGGCACGCACCTGCAGGGCTTGGTCGGGCGGTTCAGGCTCTGACAGTGTGTGCTGTGGATAACTTCCTACCAATCAGGCTGAAATTTCCTACCTGATTATCAGGTCAAGTCCTACGCAGCCTCCGCCGATGGGCAGGGGTGTCATGCCAGCAAAGTGCCGGCATGGCTCCCCTACTCAACTGGACGGAGATTTGCCATGTTCGGCTACCTCAACCGCAGGCTCGGCAACATCAGTGTCGGCGCCAAGCTCGCGCTCGGCTTTGCCGTGGTGCTGCTGCTCACCCTGGCCACCACCGTCAGCGGCTGGCGCGCGCTGGACGGTGCCATTACCCGCTCGGAACAGCTCAGCGAAATTGGCCGGATCAACGATCTGGTCAAGGACCTGCGCGCCGAGCGCATCACCTACCGGGTGCTGGCCGACGACGCCAGCAAGGCACAGATCGCCCGTATCCTGCAACAACTCGACGGCATGCTGACCACGCTGCAACAACGTAGCAGCATTGATCAATCTCGCCAGATGCTCACCCAGAAGCTGCAACTACTGCAGCGCCTGCGCGAAAACTTCGACGCCTTGCAGCGCAACGTCGACAGCCGACGCGCCCAGCGCGGGGCCATGCAGGTGCAGGAACAAAAGCTCAACGATGTCATTGATGAACTGCAAACCCAAGCCCTGCTGAAAATGCCCGCCGACAGCCAGCAAGGTGGTGTGCTGGGCCTGATGGACAACCTCAGCCGGCATGTTGACGGCGCCAATCAGCAGAGCCTGGTGCCGGCCTACACCTTCTCGCCGCTGGAAGATTTTGCCAAGGTCGGCGACAGCGCCCTGGACGCCGCCGACTCCAGCCTCGGGCAACTGCTCAAGGCAATTGCCCCTTTGGGGCTGCCTCGCGCGCTGATGGAGCAGCCGGCGGTGGAACTGGGCAAGTACCGCGCCAGCCTCGATCTCTACCGACGCACCGCTTTGAGCGTCGAACAATTGCAAAACGACATGGAGCAGATGGGCAACGAACTGAGGGCGGTCAGCCTGGAGCTGGGCGAACGCAAGGTCGAGCAGCGCGACAGCGAAGCGCTGGCAGCCCGCTCGCTGCTGACCAGCGTCGCCCTGCTGGCGCTGGTAGTGGGCGTGCTGGCCGGCTGGCTGATCACCCGGCAGATCACCCAGCCGCTGCGCCAGACCCTTGCGCTGGCGGCGCGTATCGCCCGCGGCGACCTGAGCCAGGGGGAGCCGGTGCAGCGCCGCGACGAAATGGGCCAGCTGCAGGCCAGCATGTGCGAAATGACCCTGAGCCTGCGCGATTTGATCGGCGGTATCGACCAGGGTGTCGGACAGCTGTCTCAAGCGGCTACCCAACTGGCGACCAGCAGCGAGGACACCAAGCAGCGCATCAACCAGCAGCGCGAGGAAACCGACCAGGTGGCCACCGCCATGCACCAGATGAGCGCCACGGTACAGGAAGTTGCGCAGAATGCCGAACAGGCATCGATGGCCGCGACCAACGCCGACCAACAGGCGCAAATGGGCGATCAGGTGGTGGCCGAAGCCATAGGTCGCATCGAGCAGCTGGCCAGGCAGATGGACGATTGCCTGGCCGCCATGCAGCACCTGGCGGGCGAAAGCCAACGCATCGGCAGCATCCTCGACGTGATCAAGTCGGTGTCCGAACAGACCAACCTGCTGGCGCTCAACGCCGCTATCGAGGCCGCCCGCGCAGGTGAGGCAGGGCGCGGATTTGCCGTTGTCGCCGACGAGGTGCGTGGGCTGGCCCAACGCACGCAGCAGTCCACCGAAGAGATCGAGCAGTTGATCGAGAGCCTGCACAGCGGCACCGATCAGGTCACCAGCCTGCTCGACAACAGCAAGCGCCTGACCGAACAGAGCGTAGAGCTGAGCCGCAAGGCCGGGCATGCCTTGAGCGAGATTACCGATACGGTGTCGAGCATCCAGGGCATGAACCAGCAGATCGCCACGGCCAGCGAGGAGCAGAGCGTAGTGGCTGAGCAGATCAACCGCAGTGTGCTGAGTGTGCGCGATGCGTCGGACCAGACCAGTTCGGCCAGTGAGCAGACGGCGGTCTCGAGTGGGGAGCTGGAGCAGTTGGGGCGGCAGTTGCGCGCGATGGTGGGGCGGTTCAGCCTTTGAAATAGCAGGGGCCGCTTTGCGGCCCCTTCGCTTGCCCCGCGAGGGGGGCGCAGCGGTTACAGCACCTGGCGCAGGAACGCCTGCGCCCGAGGATCCTTCGGCGAAGCAAAGAACGCTGCCGGCGACGCGTCTTCCAGCAGCTTGCCATGGTCGAAGAACAGCACGCGGTCCGCCACTTCCCGGGCAAAGCCCATTTCATGGGTCACGCAGACCATGGTCATGCCTTCCTGGGCCAGGGTCTTCATCACGTCCAGGACCTCGCCGACCATTTCCGGGTCGAGTGCAGAGGTAGGCTCATCGAACAGCATCACCTTCGGCTCCATCGCCAGGGCCCGGGCAATCGCCACCCGCTGCTGCTGGCCGCCGGAAAGCCGCGACGGGTATTCGTTGGCCTTTTGCGAAATACCCACTTTTTCCAGCAGCGCCCGCGCCTTGGCCTCGCGCTCGGCCTTGCCGCGCTTGCGCACCACCTTCTGCGCCAGGCACAGGTTTTCCAACACGGTCATGTGCGGGAACAAGTTGAAGTGCTGGAACACCATGCCGACTTCACGGCGGTAAGCATTGATGTCGGTCTTCGGGTCGGCCAGTTGCAAGCCGTTGATGGCCACATGGCCTTCGTCGAAATGCTCCAGGCCGTTCAGGCAGCGCAGGAAGGTCGACTTGCCCGAACCCGACGGGCCCAGCACCACCACCACTTCGCCCTTGGCCACCTGGGTGGAGACGTTGTCCACCGCGCGCACTACCTGGCCACGGGTGTCGAAGACTTTCAAAAGGTCACGGACTTCAATCACTTTGCGCAAGCCTCCGCTCGAGCCGGCTCGCCAAGTGCGACAGCGGCAGGTTGATCAGCAGGTACAGGCCTGCCACGCAGAACCAGATCTCGAAGGTCGAGAACGAGGTGGTGATGGCCTCGCGGCCGCTCTTGGTCAGCTCGGTGATGGCGATCACCGACACCAGCGAGGTGTCCTTGACCAGGCTGATGAACTGCCCGGCCAGCGGTGGCAGCACGCGCTTGAAGGCCTGCGGCAGGATCACATGGCGCATCGACTGGCCGGCGTTCAGGCCAAGCGAGCGGGCGGCTTCGTTCTGGCCCTTGGCGATCGACTGTACGCCGGCCCGCACGATCTCGGCCACGTAGGCACCGGTGAACAGCGCCAGCGCGGCCACCCCGGCGAACTCACGGGACAGGTTGAGCACCGTGCCGATGAAGAAGTAGAAGATGAAGATCTGCACCAGCAGCGGCGTGCCGCGCACCAGTTCGACATAGACGGTCGACAGGTCGCGCAGGGTCGGGTTGTTCGACAGGCGGCACAGCCCGGCGAACAGGCCGATCACCAGGCCCAGCGCCCCGGACACTACCGAAAGCCACAAGGTGGTCCACAGGCCCCAGGCCAGCGGCCCCGCTGCCCAGTGGCGGGTTACGCCGATCTGGTCGCCTTCGGCGACATCGTCACCGCGGCTCAATTGCAGGCTGTCCTTGGCCACGTCGAGCACTTGCTCATCGCCGTTCTCGTCCTTCAGCGTAACGCGGGCGTTATCACCGGAGACGACGATTTCCTGCACCGTGCCGTAGCCGCTGGCGCGCTGTGCTTCCTCTGCCTTGTAGGCGAAGTACTGCGGTACGCGGTTCCAGCGCCACTCGTAGGACATCATCGAGGTGGCCAGGTACAGGCTGATCGCAAGGCCCACCAGGACCAGCGCGGTCAGCGCATGCCAGGGCCACTGGGCTTTCTTGTGTTTGATCACGTGGGTACTTCCGTAAATGCGAACGCGCAGGGTTTACCTGCGCGTCGGGGTCAAAGCCGGGGGCTTATGGCCTGGGCCTTATTCCATTTCCTTCAGCCAGTCCTTGTTCTTGAACCACTTGTCGTGGATACGATCATAGGTCCCGTCATGCTTGATCTGGTGCAGGAAGTTGTTGATGAAGTTGATGCTGTCGTAGTCGCCCTTCTTCAGGCCGAAGGCCAGTGGTTCGAAGGTGAAGGGTTCGTCGAGGAACAGCAGCTTGCCAGCGCCGGCCTTCTCCACCGCCACCACGTTGTACGGCGCATCGTAGACGAAGGCATCAGCCTTGCCGTTGACCACGTCCATCACCGCTTCCTGCTCGTTGTCGTAGCCGTGGTACTTGGCTTTGGCGATCAGCTTCTTGGAAACCATCTCGCCGGTGGTGCCGAGCTTGGAGGTAAGGCGGTACTTCTCGTTGTTCAGGTCCTTGTACGACTTGATCTCGCCCGCCAGCTCCTTGCGGATCAGCAGGGTCTGGCCCACCACGATGAAGGGTTCGCTGAAGTTCAGGCGCAGGTTGCGTTCCTGGGTCAGGGTCATGCCGCTGCCGATCATGTCGAACTTGTCGGTCAGCAGGGCCGGGATGATCCCGTCGTAGGCAGTGGAAACAGCCTCGAACTTGACGCCCATGGACTTGGCCATGGCCTTGAGGATATCGACTTCGAAGCCGATGATCTCGCCACGCTTGTTGGTCATCTGGAACGGCATGTAGGTCGGGTCCATGCCCACCCGCAGGGTGCCGCGCTTGACCGCGTCGTCGATGGCGCCGGCCTGGGCCGAAGCCACTGCAACCAGCGCGGTGACGCCGACCAGCAGTCGCGAAAGGTATTTCTTCATCATCA
>Ga0213822_1001788_pt1 | contig 11345 bp, 10 predicted proteins | sample MC6MC0908MG_FD_179872 | JGI IMG/M metagenome (GOLD analysis project Ga0213822, IMG submission 179872) | Enriched soil aggregate microbial communities from Iowa State University, Ames, United States - MC6-MC0908-MG | ecosystem: Environmental > Terrestrial > Soil > Unclassified | place: USA: Iowa...
GGGAATGCGACGAGACATGATGAGCCAGAGCTACACCACCAAGCTGGACCAGCTTTGGCAGGTGCACTGTAGGTGAACTGATGCCTGCACCAGCCGCCCATTGAGGCGGCTTTTTTTCGCCCGAAGGAATCGCACCGAAATGGGGCGCAATGCGCGGGCAGTGGCGTGCTTCACACCTGGCGCGCGCCGTCGTCCCCCCACCGCGCCTCCGGTCTAAATAGGTCTTTTTTTCCGCACACCTGCGGACTGCTCGAAACGAGCCCGGCCGGGGGCCTTCTGACGATCCTGGGAGGTGCAAAAGCCTGCGGATCCCTGCATGCCGAGGGGGTTCGCTCATTGGTCTCGACAGGCGCTTGATTTGAGGGGAAGGGGGCGGTTCAGAAAAAGAGTAATTTCAGTAATCAGGGGGAAGGGATGGCCTGGAGCCCACGTATTCCGTGGCTTTGCTGATTACAAAGATGAGTAACAAAGAGGTAACTCAAAAAGTAATAAATTATCAAGCCATTGAATTTAAAGGGTTTTTTGTTTTGTGAGAGTTACGTCAAATAAGAGTAATCAGATTACTTCAATATTACTTAAAAATTACTCTTTTTGGATCTTAAAAAATCCTTTGTTTTCAATTGATTACAGGCTGAGTCGGGCCGATGTTACTTATGTTACTCTTTTTTTTGCCCCCCTCTGATACTTCTCTTTTGCTAGCCCATACGTGCGGACGCGTACGTGCGACTGGCATTTTGTCGAGTCGATGATTCACATGGGGGCTGGACTGGGTTGGGCAATGCTAGGGATTGGAGCGACAAGCACTACAGCGCGACCATGAGCACGCTGTTTGGTGGCTGAACAGAACCTGGAGGACAGTGAGTGGTGTGAAGGTGTCCGGCTTTTGCTTGCACAGCAAGGCTCGTATTTACGAGGCACGCCCTCTGATTCGAGCCAGGCCTTGTTTGATATGGCCTGCGTTTTCACCAATCGTGCTAAGTGCGCCTCGAACGTTCTCACCCGTCTCTGAAGCGTCTTGCTGCTCAGCCCACAGAGTCAGCTCCATTACTGCCGCTTCTAGGGCTAATTGATTTTGATAAAGCCGTTCCAGAACATCCGTTAGAGAGTATTCGCTTGCCATAGGTGCCGACTCGATTCGAAAGAAATTAAGCATAGCAGTACCCATGTGCGGGATTTGCTGGAGGCAGCGAGAACGGGGCCGGGCTTCGGTGCGTTGGAATGGTGTTGGTACAAAAGTGGTACGATTTTTTTCGGAGGGCGCTACAAGGCACGTTTTACGAGGGCTGTAGCATTAGGCGTTCCAATCCATCATCGGGGCGACGGAGAAGCGGCGGGGCGGCTCGGAGTGGGATGATCCAGTGTTTACGAGGGCTTCAGGTTTTTCTGGTTTCATTAATACTGATCTTATATACAGCGGTTTTTACCCATTTTCCTTGTTTTTGGAAAGCGGCTGCTACATTGTAGCAACCGGTCTCGGCAATGTAGCAACTGGATATGGGCACGATCATATCACGCAAGCGCAAGGACAATTCGACGGCTTACACGGCGTAGATTCGGATCAATTGGGACGGGAAGACAGTTTATCAGGAAAGCCAAACCTTCGACCGCAAGCTGGTGGCTCAGGCGTGGATCAAGCGTCGGGAAACGGAGCTTGCCGCGCCAGGTGCTATCGAACGTGCGAACCGCAAGGGTGTGACAATCAAGAAGATGATCGACCAGTACGGACGAGTACGAGAAGATCCGGCCGCTGGGGAAGACCAAGCGAGCAACCCTAACGGCGATTAAGGAGACTTGGCTCGGTGAGGCTGATGATTCGGCGCTGAATAGCCAGAAGCTAGTGGAGTTTGCACAATGGCGGATGGGCAAGGAGGGAGGCGGTGTCCAGGTGCAGACAGTCGGGAATGATCTATCGCACCTAGGCGCTGTACTTCGGTTGCTAGGCCGGCCTGGGGCTATGAGATAGATCCGCTTGCCGAAAGGTATTGCGAAAGCTCGGAATGGTCACTAAGAGCAAAGAACGCAATCGCCGGCCTTCTCTTGATGAGTTGGACAAGCTGATGAAGCATTACTTCGACATGCGGACTCGGGGTAATAACTCGATTCCCATGCCAAAAATAATCGCGTTCGCTCTCTTTTCGACACGTCGGCAGGAGGAAATTACCCGGATTCGCTGGGATGACCTCGACTGCTCGGGGCAGGCCATCCTTGTGCGAGACATGAAGAGCCCTGGGCAGAAAATCGGTAATGACGTCTGGTGTCATTTGCCTGACGAAGCCTGGGCTATTCTGCACAGCATGCCTAAGGTCGAAAGGGCGATTTTCCATACAACGCTGAGTCTGTGTTCGCGGCCTTTACACGGGCCTGTCCACTCCTTGGTATCGAGGATCTTCATTTTCATGACCTGCGGCATGAAGGAGTGAGTCGGTTGTTCGAGATGGATTGGGATATTCCCCGAGTATCGAGCGTGTCGGGTCATCGGGACTGGAACTCGCTCCGAAGATACACGCATTTACGTGGCCGGGGAGATGTTTACAAGGGATGGGCATGGCTTAAAGCAGCGATTCAATCATGATTCTGGTGCATGGAGCTCGATGTATCGAATTGAGCGCCTCTGCTAAATGTGGTATAAGGCCCTATTTTGTGAGCGGGTTTATTTAATGGAAGCTTCAGTCCCTGATATGGCTATAGTAGAAAAAAAGACTGAAGGCAACAGCCTCTCATCTAATTCCCATAAAGTAGTTAGTTTATTCTGCGGCGCCGGTGGTCTTGATCTAGGTTTTACTAACGCTGGTTTTGAGGTTTGCTACGCAGCAGATTATGACGCTGCGGCAATCAAAACATACAATAGAAATCATCCTGGAAATCTAGGACGTGTAATAGACCTTTTAGCTACAAGTGTAGAACAGTTATGTGATTCTATTGTTGAGTCATGTGGTGAAAGTCCGGAGATTTCTGGCATCATTGGCGGCCCCCCCTGTCAGGGCTTTTCTCGAGGGAATGTAGGGCGGCATGCGGAAGATCCTCGGAATCAATTAGCTCTAAAATATGCCGCGATCGTGAATTCTTTTTATGAAAATTTCGGTCTCAAATTTTTTGTATTTGAAAACGTGCCAGAGATTCGAGCTCAAAAAAATAAAAGTTTTTTAGAGGGGTTGCGTAAAGAGCTTTCTCAGAATTTTAATATTTATGAGCGAGAGTTAAATGCTAGTAATTACCAGGTTGCGCAGGCTCGTCGAAGATTATTTATAGTCGGTGTGTGTAAGAGCTCTGGCGTGAGTGAGTTTTCTTTTCCACCGCCATCCCCTCTGAAGGAAAAGGTCGTAGGTGATGTCATTAGTGATTTGCCCGACCCCGTTTATCTAACAAGCAAATTAGTTCCAGAGTCGATCCCGTATCACCAGAATCATTGGACATCGCAGCCGAAGTCAAAGCGTTTTGAAACCGGAGTCATGCCCGTCGGTGGACGTTCATTTATTCAGCTAGACTGGACCAAGCCTAGTCGTACAGTGGCGTATGGGAATCGTGAGATACATGTACATCCTAACGGTAAACGACGTCTAAGTATTTATGAGGCTATGCAGTTGCAAGGGTTTCCATTTAAATATGTTTTAGAAGGAAACATGAGTCAACAAGTTAAGCAGGTTTCTAATGCTGTGCCACCTCCGGTTGCGGAAAAAATAGCGCAATCCATCATGGAACAAGTATTGTAGGGCGAGACGGTTATGGAAGACATCAGCGGAAAAAACAACTTGTCCGACGAGGAGCTGGAGCTTCGGAAGCAATTATCAAATACAAAGTTTTATGACGAGCCTGTGGTAGCGACGTTAAAAACCAATGAGCGTGTTTTTGCTAGAATTACAGACGGTATTTATCGAGAGCCTGCATCGGCGTTGCGTGAGTTAATTGCGAACTCTTATGATGCGGATGCGACAGAGGTCAGAGTTTTCACCGACGCTCCGCGTTTTTCAAAGATAGTCGTTCGAGATAATGGTCATGGATTAGATGAAAGTACCTTGGCGCACATTATCTGTAATATTGGCGGTAGTTTAAAGCGCAGTAAGGAAGGTAAGTTTCATGATGTTACTAGTGAGGTTGATAAGAATTTAAGTCCTAACGGTCGGCGATTAATCGGTAAGCTAGGTATTGGTTTGTTTTCCGTATCACAGATCACCCACCATATAGTGATAGTTTCAAAGGTCAAGGGCGCTAATAAACGACTGGTTTGCGATATAATTTTACGTCCTCAGTCCGAAGTTCTTGCTGATGTGGATGAGGATACGTATGTTACAGGTAAGGCCGAAATTACATATGTTCCGGCCGAGGATATAGAACATTCTGGAACGGAAATTACGTTGCTTAAGGTGCGTCCTTTCGTTCGAGAGAGTCTGCAATCCAAATTGCTTTGGAATGCTATACAATATGAGCGACAAGCAGGCGACGAAGTTGAAGAGGTTGAGTTTGAACTTGAAGATGAACTTAAGGAGCTACCTCGGGTACCAGATTTTCACATAGGTGAGGTAGACCCTGCAGATTCCGAGAGACTCATCACCACGGCGAAATTGCCTTGGTCGCCAGAAGACAATCCTTTAGAGAGGTTTAAGAAACTTGTATCAGAAGTTTCTCAGCTGACGGTGGATGCGAAGCGGGGTAATGTTAAGCTTAAGGAGTGTTTGGACGAATATCTGAGGATGATATGGTCGATAAGTCTTTCAGTACCAGTTCAGTATATCGAAAAGCACCCTTTTGATGTTAAAGCGGCTGACAATGTTGATGTTTATTTAATTAGCAATGGAGGGCGAGGCAGCGCCGCGACAAAAGTTGAGTTGGCCGACTCTGAAACAATCGAATCTAAACTGGGTTTTTCTGCTAAGCGCACTGAAAGCGAACTTCCGTTTCTGGTAATTATTGACGATGTAGAGTTGCGTAGACCAATTTCTATCGCAGGGAAAGCAGATCGAGAAAAAGGCCAGTTGATGTTTGTGGGTAGTGCTAGTCCTTCGCTAAGCAGCGTTCCTGAAAGCTATAGAGGTGGTGAACTAGAGTTTGAGTATTATATGCTGTGGAATCATAAGGTTGTTCCATTAGAGCATAATGGGTGCCTTATTCGTATTAATGGCGCGAATGGCACTCTATTTGATCATGCTTTTTTGGAATATCAGATATCAGAGCAAACCAGGTTGAGACAGCTTACTGGTGAGGTTTTTGCTATAAAAGGACTGGACTCGGCTCTGAATATCGATCGGGAGTCATTTAATATTGCTCATCCTCATTATCAATATTTGAAGAAATGGATGCATAACGCTCTTCGTCAGTTTATGAGTAAAAGTAAAGCTCTGAACAAAGACGATGCTACGGTAAGAAATAAAGCAAAAATTGATGAGATCAAAGAAAATATAAATTCCGTAGTTGACTATTTTACAGAAACTAGAAAAGTTCGCTTCTACTCATCTACAAAAGGTGAGCAGCCTTCGCTTTTGGATGATCCTGGTACGGTAAGTATTGAGCGTAGTGTTGTGTTCTCTTCGACTCGACCCGTGACCAGTACGGAAAAAGCTAGAATGGGACTGCATGAGGAAAAACTAATTGCAGTTGCTAATATTCTGGAATCGTATGGACTGCTGTCGAGCTTGAGTCCGTCAGAAGTAGAGAAGCTTATAGGTGCCATTGGTAGAATCTTTCTCTTGGATATTAAGAAATGATAGGCATGGATCGCGGTGACGAGCTGGAGTCGGATCTTGGTTATGATGATGTTGCTCATGCCAAAGTTTCTTTGAAGACAAAGTTTTTACCTTGGCATAAGCCGAGGAAGCAATACATTAGAAGTAATCAGTGGAATAGTGTCATAGTTAGTCTGGTGAATGCTTTGGATATCAAATCTAAAGCAAGGTCGTTGGAGTACCTAAGTCTTCCCGGGCCGGATCTATTAGATGTAAGATCGCTTTACACCGCTTGCGCCGAAAAAGAAATTAGCATTAGATTTACAGGTCTGAACGCTATAGCGGTTGAGGATAAAGAGTCCACGATGGATCAGCTTATATCTCTTGACGAGCTGCGCGGCCTTAAATATATCGATCCTTCCTCCGATGTTTATCGGGATCAGCTGGAGCGGTTATCGAATAAAGCCTCGATTGCGTATCAGAAAGTAATCAAGCAAGCTCGAACGTATGATGTGATTAACATTGATTTGTGCGGAAGTTTTCTGGAATCGCCGCCGATAGAAAATGAAAGCAGTTATTATAAAGCGTTGTTTGAATTGTTAAGGTATCAAGCTGACAATCGCACCGAAGATTGGCTGTTTTTTATTACCACACGTACAAACAAGGATATGGTTCATGCTGAGACCTTTGAGCGTTTTGTAAAGGTCCTGGAAGAGATATTTGATGTAGATCAAGCTGTTTATGATAAGTGCATGGAGCTTAAGATATTCGGTGAAGGTGTGCTGGTTGATCGCCGTATAGATGTTTCAAAAGTAGGTCCAGCTTCCTTTAATAATTTAGTAAGCGCAGGAATAGGTAAGTGGGTTCTTAGTGCGTTGACTGCAGAAACACCTGCGTATAAATCTAAAATGTTAGAGCTGTTTGGCTACAATGTATTACTCGATCCTGAGTCTGCCTGCGATATGATATCCTTCGGTTTTTGGTGTACGAAAATGCCGACGAGAGCAGTTGATGCATTCGGTCTTGCTGGGGGAGTTAACTTAAATAGTGAAGATGCAGAGATTGCTGTCAGTAAGTGTCGAGTGTCTGTCATTGACTCGATCTCTAAAATTGTAGATGTTGATAAGCATCTTGCAAATGATGAAGCTTTTGAAGAAGCCCTTCGTTCGTCTGTAAACCTAATGAAATCTGCGCGGTACGATGTGGATAGCTATGTAGCTTGGGCTAGAGATGAACACCTCAAGGTGAAGCAACTATTAGCGGTGCGGGGTTAACTTAGAGAGCGGGTATGGATGTTTAAATCCATGCCCTGCTCTAGCAGTCAGTTAGTGTTATCTTCCCATTAGCTTGTCATGGTCCGATATGGCTTTCGTTCTCTGTCGATCAATATAGTTTGCTAAATCGACCAGATGTACACCGAGTGCAGCTTTTTGAGAGTCTGCCCCAATCGCACAATCGGTATATCAATCTCCCCCGATAAGCACTTTAGTTTGAATTTTTCAACCGTCAAACCCATATAGTCACTACACACCTGACTGATTGGGGTGCGTGATCGCTCGGAGCTACGACGCGAAGCCTTATGTGAAAATGGGCAAGCCGTATTTTCAGATCAAGCACAAGCTGCAGAAACACGGCATCGTCCCGTTCTCGTCGAATTACGTGCTCTATGGCGACATGAGCGAGCGCGTGATGACGCTGATTGAATAGTTGGTGTCGGCTGTTGAGGTCTATAGCATCGACGAAGCCTTCGCGGACATGACCGGCATTGATGGCCGGGATGCGTTTGGCCGCCAGATCCGTAGCCACGTGCTGCGCTGCACAGGCATCCCGGTCGGGGTAGGGGCCGCTCACACCAAAAACCTGGCGAACCACACCGCCAAGCGGCTCCAGGTGCAAACGGGCGGCGTGGTCGATATCTGCGACCCGTTCAAGCGCGACTGGGTGCTGCGCAACACCGACGTGTCCGAAGTCTGGGGCGTCGGTCGCAAGATGAAACTTCATCTGGACGCCATGGGTATCAAAACTGCGATGGACCTGGCGAAGGCCGACCCGTGGACACTGCGTAATAAGTTCAGCGTGGTGATCGATAAGACCTCCCGTGAGCTGGCCGGCACGTCGTGTCTGGAGCTGGACGAGCCAGACACAACGAAGCAGGAGATCTGCTGTAGCCGGATGTTCGGCAAGCGACTCACGGAGCCGGCACCGATCAAGGAGGCGGTGGCCACTTACATGATGCGGGCCTCGGAAAAGCTCAGGGCACAAAAGTCTCTTTGCAAGAAGATCCGCGTCAGCATCCGCACGGGCATGTTCAATCCGAAGGAGGCGAAGTATGCCAACGGGGTACTGATTGACCTGCCGTACCCCACCGATGATGTGCGGCTGCTGACCAAGGCTGCGATGGACGCGCTCGAACGTGTCTTCAGGGAGTACAGCAAGGCAGAAGTGCTATTAATGAATTTCTGTAAGATAGGAGAATACACAGACGATTTATTCGCCACCACTCAACCTGCCGATATCACGAACTTAATGGAAGTGTTAGATAAGGTCAACGGGCGCTGGGGAAGGGGAACGCTTCGCCCCGCTAGCGTGCCTATTGATCCAGCTTGGCAGATGCGACGGATGATGATAAGCCGTAGCTTTACCACTAAGCTAGATCAGTTGTGGATTGTTGAGTGTAAATAAGTTATCCAACTTCTATGCGAATAAAGGACTGGATAGGGTGCCACTCAGGAAGCCAGCTTTCAATTTCTCCGTTCTCTTTTAGATAATGGTGACTGGCTCCTAGTAGAGCGTGCATAGGCAGGGGGTGAGTGGCGCGTGGATTGTGAAAAACATCGAGCCCCTCGACCCATTGTTCAGTAGCAGAGCTCTCTGATACATAGTAGGAATAATGCTCTATGCTTTGCATTTCGTTACGTTTCTTGTATGCAGTTCCGTATCTTAAGATTTTAGTTCGGTTAGATCCAAATCCGGCTTGGAGACCAATTCTGTTAAATTTCGAAATTGTCGCGCTCGAGTTGAAAATCACTGCGCTGATATTTTCAGCGTCATCCAGTCCAAAAAAATTTGATTTAACTATTTTGTTACCCCATTGATGATTTTCAATGCGCTCAATAAAATTTCCGGGCGTCGGAGTTTCAAGTGGGCGAACACCATACAGATAGGCCGGCAAAGCATCTCGAGTGAGAGTCATTGCCGCAGGCGTGTGGAAATCCTGTATTGCTAGGACGAAGGGTTTTCCCTGCACGTTCTGTAGCTGCCAGTAGCGCTTGCGTAGTTTTTCAGTTAGCGGGCCAGCAAACTTAATTGGGAAATAATCACGTAACGCTGCCCTAAATTGGTCTTCGCTCTCAATCTCAGGAGGCGGAACAATATTGCCTTTTTTGTCCTTTGAGGGATTTACAGTTGTAGCTTCGACACAGAAGTCGCCCGCCAAACCCGTACAACAGAAATCCGGGACTGCCTTGGTTTTGTCTATAGCATGACCGGCTTCAGAAAATAATGAAAATAAATATAGTTCCCATATCCGCGAGTCAAATCCCGTAGTTTGGAATTGTTCGACAAAATTCCCGTCGGCATCCTCGTGCCAACGCATCATAGGTTCTATAATAGCCTTAGCAGGGGAGTATCCCTCAAGCTCTGTGAGAGAAAGGAACGATTGATTAAGAGGCTGTTTGGTTTTCTCCAAAGGCGTAAAAAAGTCTACGGGTTTCTTATCGTTGTCACCTTGAGTTCGAAGTCGCTCAAGGTTTGGTATGATTTCAGAAATTTTATGTCTAAGAGCTGAGCGTGCCAAAATTTTTGTTTTGAAGAATGCGGTTGAAGAAATCCAGCGATAACGTTGTTTTTCATCGCGAGCTAAAATTATTCCAGTGTACTCTTTATCTGGTTTGTCTCGTATAATTGCTGCTAGGATTCTAGAATTATCGGCTTCATACCATTGTAGTTCGTCGCCTATTAATACGGTCAAAGGGGTTTTGCAATATGCGGCGAAGGCGTTGAAGCGCTGTTTTGAAATTATCCGCATAACAGATCTCACAAGATATTAATGAAGAAGTCATGGATTTGGTTTAGACCATAATCTAAATCAATGCCATTTTTAGGTCGATAAGTCGACCGCCTAAGGAAAGATATCCGATTTCAACGTCCTATGTCCTAGAGTCGATGAGTTTCAAGCAGCTGCGTGGTGCAAAAAAGCTGAGACGTATTCAGATGTGATTGCTTCAAATTTGCTACGGGAAGCGTAGGGCAGTCACCGGGGAGCCAGTAAATCGATGTGTTTAGCGATTAGTTTGTCCAATCCATCATCGGGGCCACGTTGAAGTGCCGAGAGAGAGGGTGTGATGGAATATGTTCTAGGGGCATGGGGATCGGATGCAAATTGCGAAAGGGGCACAGTTTATCAGGTCTGGGGTGGCGTGAATGAGAGGGCGCTCGTACCCCGGCATTCAGAGTAATAACCCCCCCGCCCTGACCTCACTCGCTCATGCGGGTGCTCACGACGGTTTCGAATTGGATGTCTATCAGGCTTAACGCGCCATCAGCAAATCCACAGCCCGTATCGATATAGACGACATTGCCCAGCCTCATGACCCCGGATACGGTTGAGTGCCCTACATAGAGCTGGCTTATTCCGTTGATGGAAGAGGGGTCTTGCCGCTCGATTTTTTTCCTGGCATACAGCGCTGTTTTCAGGGCTTGTCGTTGATTCGACTTTCCAGATTTTCCGCTAATAGCGTCCTTCGCTTCCTGCCAGCCATCGTTACTTTTAATGATTGGAGCTTCGGCATGTACTACTCCAATTGTTTTATCGCTTGATAGATTTATTTCAATGATCAGCGGAAGCGCTTGCAAGGCTTGCAGGAGTTCATGTTGAAGAGTCGGTTGTAACTCGTAGAGCCAGGCCCCACCATTTCGGATATGCCTAGGTATATTCCCGTGGCCGGAGATGCAGTCAATGAGCATTTGCTCATGATTGCCGCGCACAGCATGGAACCACGGTTTCCCAAGCCAATTCAGTACATCCAAGGAGTCAGGGCCTCGGTCGATGAGGTCGCCCACAGAAAAGATACGGTCTGCTTCGGTATTGAAATTTACTTTGCCCAAGGCTTTTTTCAGAAGCTTGAAATGCCCGTGAATGTCTCCCACTACAAAGTCACGACCTTTTTCGTTGGGTGGGAAGGAGTTTGTCGTGAGCATTTTTAGTGCTTTAGCAGATGTTAGTTGCTGACAACTGTAGCACTTTGACGGAATGCACCGTAAGGCACTGAGCAGGGTGATGTCGAGGCGATCAAAGTTGAATCGTTTGCCCGATACATTTCTCAAAAACCTGTTTCATAGGCTCCATGACGCAGTTATAAGCCGCGATATTGGCATAGATCCACTCCTCCTTCTCAATCCCCCACCAACTGATTTCAAACCCGGCATTCATGATGAGGTGTTCAAACAGGATGCGTTGCGCACGACCGTTGCCTTCGCGGAAGGGGTGTACGACGTTGATGTCGGAATAGGTTTCTGCAACGGCGACAATCAGGTCTGCTCTGTCCAGCCCTTCGAACCAGTCGGCCGCCGCCATGTTCATGAAGATCTTGTTGGCTTCCGCCTCCATGTACTGGGGTTGGCAAAAGCGGGTGGCTTGTTTGGACATGCCAACGGTGCGCAGTTCTCCGGCCCATTCGAACAGGTCTG
>Ga0213822_1001790_pt1 | contig 11333 bp, 9 predicted proteins | sample MC6MC0908MG_FD_179872 | JGI IMG/M metagenome (GOLD analysis project Ga0213822, IMG submission 179872) | Enriched soil aggregate microbial communities from Iowa State University, Ames, United States - MC6-MC0908-MG | ecosystem: Environmental > Terrestrial > Soil > Unclassified | place: USA: Iowa...
GGTACACCTATGGCCTGCCGCTTGTGGGTGAAGAGGTGTTGGCACAGCCTGAAGATGTGGCGCAGTTGCTGCCTGTTTTCAAGGCATGGCAGTCAGAAATTGTTCAGCAAGTATGGCCAGTCGGATCGAGGGGGCTGCAAGGAGAATTTGCCCGTCTGTTTGGGGAGCTACATGTGGAATGCGCCCTTGATGGTGCAAAATCAGCAGGCCCCTGTACAGTCATTTTGCTCGGCATTGCTCCAGACAATGAGTCACAGGCACAAAAAATTTTCCTACGAAATTTTGAGAAGCTACGCATTTCTGAAAAGTGATGGGGCTTATTTTGAGCAAATGATCGCATCTTGGGATAGGGCCAGATAATCCAGAGCAAGTGCTATATTACTTCGATATGATCCTTGCTCTGGGTAGTTCCTTACTTATTAACAGGATGACGCTGAATCTAAAGTAGCTGGCTGTTGCTTGTAAAGGAAAAGGCTCGCTCTGTAGTGTGAGGAAGTCGCTCTTAAGCAGGGCAAACCCGATCAAAAGTAAATGAAAGCCGCTCATAAGAAGTGGAACTTCGCTCTAAAAAGTCACCACCCTCCAAAATCTGTTTAGAAATTAGATTTTTTCTCCTTAGGAAGACACTACACAACAATCAAACCACTCCAATAATATTACGAGACCCGAAAAATTATTTATCAAATGGGAATGATTTTCAGTTATAATAAGGAACGAATGGGATTTAAATAGAACGGAGTCGAATGTATGCAGGCAGTTAAACAATTAGGGCAGTATTTGGGGCCTTATAAATTTTTCACGCTGATTGCACCGTTATTGATGGTGCTAGAGGTGACGATGGATTTAATTCAGCCGACCATCATGCAACATATGATTGATACGGGGATTGCCAATGGGGATAATCGTTACGTATTGAATATGTTTGTGTGGATGCTTGGCAGTGCAGTGCTCGGACTTATTGGTGGGGTTGGTTGCTCGTATTATAGCTCGAAGGCGGCGATTCATTTTGCCTCGGATATTCGACAGGCTCTTTATGAGAAGATGATGACTTACTCAGCCAAGGAGCGAGATGCTTTTACAACGGGGAAGCTGATTACGATTTTAACGAGTGATGTGGAAAGTATTCAGCGTGCCTTTATGATGACGCTGCGTATTTTTGTGCGTGGGCCTTTGCTCTTTATCGGCGCAGTGATTATTGTGTTTGTCACAGCACGTGAGCTTTTTTCCATATTGCTCATTATCGTACCATTGTTGGTTATAGCGATGTATTTTTTTACGAAGTATTCGGGTGTATTGTATCGTCGTGTTCAGGAGGCCATTGATGCCGTCAATACGAAGCTACAGGAAAATTTGGCGGGTATTCGTGTAGTTAAAGCCTTTCGCCGTGAAACACAGCAGGTAGCACAGTTTGGAGAATTAAATGAGGCGCTGACGAAACGTTTTATTACAGCTGAGCAAATTGTCGGCGTGCTTGTACCCTTTACGATGTTTGTTGTCAATCTAGGGATTGTAGCCGCGCTTTGGCTTGGAGCCATTAAGGTAGACGCGGGTACACTGCAAGTTGGCGTTATTCTTGCGTTCATCAATTATTTAACGATTATTTTAAATGGACTGATGTCCTCTAGTATGGTGCTGATGCAAATAGCGCGAGCCTTGCCTTCAGGAGAACGCATTGTGGACGTGTTAAACAAAGAGATTGCTGTTAAGGAAGCGGAACATGCGCTGACCGATCCAATAAAAGGGGCCATTGACTTTGATCAGGTGAGCTATCGTTACTATGAAACAGCTGAGGATGTCCTCAAAAAGATTTCATTTTCGGTGAAACCAGGGCAAACGGTCGGCATTATTGGGAAAACAGGTAGTGGTAAATCGACGCTGGTGAAGCTATTACCTCGCTTATTTGATCCCTCTGGTGGCGAAATACGCATAGACGGAAAACCGCTAAAATCCTACTCACTCGCAACCCTACGTGAGCATATCGGATTTACCTCACAGAAAGCATTATTGTTCTCAGGACCGATTGAAAAAAATATTCGTCTCGGTAAGGATGATGCTACAGCTGAGGACATACAGCAGGCATTAGAGGCGTCCTGCGCCAGTGAATTTGTAGAGCGACTTGATAAGGGCTTAGCACATGAATTATCACAGGGTGCTACGAATCTTTCGGGTGGGCAGAAGCAGCGGCTTGCATTAAGTCGTGCGTTTATTCGAAAGCCTGCCATTTTGGTGCTGGACGATACAACGTCAGCGCTCGATAGTGCATCAGAACAACAAGTGCAGCGAGCTATTGCCACCTATTATCAAGACACAACGACCTTCATCGTAGCGTCGAAAATTGCCTCCATTCAGCAGGCAGATGTTATTTTGGTACTAGAGGATGGCGACATTGTTGGGCAAGGAACCCATCAGCAGCTTCTACAATCAAATGCGCATTATCAAGCAATTTATGCGTCACAGCAAAAGGCTGGTGAACAAGGATGAGTCAAGGTCAACCAAAGCAAATGAATTTTGGACGTGGACCGCGTATGGGGGGACCAGCTGAGAAGGCGAAAAATCAAAGGGAGACATTGTCACGTGTGTGGCATTATGTCAAGCAACAAAAAATAGGGCTGTTTTTCTCTATCTTTTTTGTCATTGCCTCGACCTTTTTAAGCCTTGCGGGGCCCTATATGATTGGGCATATTATTGATGATTATATTATGAAAAAGGATATCGACGGAACGATTCGTTTAGGCATCCTGTTGGCCGTTATTTTTTCAGTAGCCTCTATTCTGACATGGCTGCAAACCTATGTCATGATTCAGGTGGCGATGAAAACCATTCGGACAATGCGTCTGGAACTATTTCAAAAGCTTCAAACACTGACATTACGTTTCTTTGATCAGCGTGCACTGGGGGATTTAATGAGCCGTGTGACCAACGATATTGATAATTTAAATACCGCACTTGTGCAAAGTGTTACGCAAATCGTGTCGTCCATTTTAACTGTAATCGGTGTCAGTATCGCCATGTTTACATTAAGCTGGCAATTAGCAATCGTGACATTGATTATTATTCCGCTAATCGTTTTCACAACCAAGCAAATCATTAAACGCAGCAGTAAAAATTATGCAGCACGACAACGGGATCTTGGGAAGCTGAACGGCTATATTGAGGAAATGATTACAGGTTCGGAGGTACTTACGCTTTTTGGTAGGGAGCAGCAAACGATTGATACGTTCCATCAGCAAAACGAAAATCTACGAAACTCTGCCCAACGAGCAGAAATTACCTCTGGCTTACTAGGTCCGATTAATAACTTTATGAATAATTTAGGCCTTGCTGTCGTCATCGGAACAGGTGCCTTTTTAGCAGTAAAGAGTATTGTTACAGTGGGGATTATTGCCGCCTTTGTGACCTATACACGGCAATTTTTCCGTCCGCTTAATCAGCTATCTAATCTATTAAACACCTTCCAGTCTGCTATTGCTGGGGCAGAGCGTGTTTTTGAGATACTAGATGAACCCTCAGAGGTAGCCGACAAGCCTAATGCTATCAAGACGGCATCGCTCAAGGGGGATGTTGTTTTCAAGCAAGTATCATTTAGCTATGAGCCAAATAAGCCTGTGTTAAAAAACATTGACTTCCATGCCAAGGCAGGAGAGACATTTGCTCTTGTTGGCCCAACAGGCTCAGGCAAAACAACGATTATCAATTTATTAACACGTTTTTATGACGTCGATCAAGGTGAGATTTTAATTGATGGGCATAATATTGAACACTATCAGATGGCGACGATTCGCCAAAGAGTTGGTGTGGTTTTACAGGACACCTATTTGTTCTCGGGAACGATTCGTGAAAATATTCGCTTTGGTAAGCTAGATGCGACAGATGAAGAGGTTGTGGAAGCGGCAAAAATCGCGAATGCCCATCATTTTATAAAATATTTACCTGCCCAATACGAAACACCCGTGCAGGCAGGAGGAGCCAATTTAAGTCAGGGGCAGCGTCAGCTTATTGCGATCGCCCGTGCAATTTTAGAGAATGCCGATATTTTAATTTTGGATGAAGCGACATCCAGCGTGGATACCCAAACAGAGGTAGATATTCAAAAAGGCTTACAGCATTTAATGCAGGGACGCACAAGCTTTGTCATTGCCCATCGTCTGAAAACAATCGAAAATGCCGATCAAATCCTCGTGATTCAGCAGGGAGAAATTGTCGAGCAGGGCAATCACCAAGAGCTGATGCAGCAGCAGGGAATCTATCGTCATCTTCAACAAAAACTATTGTTAGAGCAGGTAGAATAGGGAATAATGAAGGTACATCTTCCAGAAGGCGAGGGATTGACATGTATGAATTAAAGACCAAAGAAACCGATGTAAGTGTCATTGAATTTATTGAAAGTGTAGACCATCCAAAAAAGCGAGAAGACGCCTATCGATTATTGGACATTTTCACAGAGGTCACAGGCTATGAAGCCAAAATGTGGGGACCGAGTATTATAGGCTTTGGTAAATATCATTACAAATATCAAACAGGTCATGAAGGGGATGCCCCACTAGCTGCCTATTCCCCTCGCAAAGCGAAAATTAGCTTATATTTTGCTCCAGGGGATGAACGAGAGCAACTATTACAACAATTTGGTAAACACACAACAGGAAAAGCCTGTGTTTATATTAATAAGCTAGCTGATGTGAATGAAGACATCTTAAAAGCCCTTATACAACAAACGATCGATTTTTTACGAAAAACCTATCCAGATGCTTAATCAAGAGAGCTGCCTATTAGTTAGGTAGCTTTTTTGTATGAAATTTATCTATTTTCTCCAAAAGTTTAGTAGAAATTTATTTTTACCGTGTATCCTTGCAAGTATCAACGAAAAGAGGAGATACGTATGAAAAAGAAAGCAAAGAAAATGATTGTCTATATGGGGGCATTGTTTGTGCTTGGAATGGTGATAATTTGTATTTATCACTATAGCTTAATACAGAAGGAGTCAGCAATTTTACAACCTAACGGCACATTAAATAATGTAGATGGTCAAAATCTCCATGTTTATCAGGAGGGGGCTGGCGAGGATACATATATTTTTATGGCTGGCTCAGGTATCGCAGCACCCGTATATGAGCTAAAAGGGCTGTATCGTAAGTTTTCACAGCATCATCAAATTGCAGTAGTGGATCGAGCTGGCTATGGCTATAGCGACGTAGCCCATGATGATAGAGGAATCGATACGATTTTAGCGCAAACACGACAGGCACTTCTGCAAAGTGGGCTTGAACCGCCCTATGTCCTTGTGCCACATTCCATTTCAGGGCTAGAGGCCATTTACTGGGCGCAAAAATACCCAGAGGAAGTAAAGGGCATCATCGCGCTAGACATTGGCCTACCTAGTCAATATGTAAAGCATAAAATGGGGACGGTCGATCGTTGGATGGTGAGAGGCATGCACCTCGCTACTAAACTCGGCTTACATCGACTTTTGCCAACACAGGTCTATAATCCGCAAGTACTTCAAATGTCGTTTTTAACAGCACAGGAAAAGGAAATCTATCAGGCGTTGTCCTTTAAGCAATTTTTTAATGAAGATATGCAAAATGAGCTGTTGCAGGTCTACGAAAATAGTTTACAATCAGAACAGCTCAAAAAGCCGCAAGACACGCCTATCTTACTGATTGATGCGATTGCGGAAGAAAATAAACATTCGAAATATACGAAGCAAAATCGGCAGGATTATGCTGACTTTGCAAAGCAATTCACTAATGCACAAGTGAAAGAGGTCAGTGGGACACATAGTATTTATCTCTATCAGCCAGATGAAATCTATCAACTGGCAATGGAATTTATGAAAACAACGGGTGATGAGAAAGGTCGATAAGTATGAAAGGATTTAGAATCTTAATTATAGAAGACGATCACATGATTGGTGATCTACTGCAAAAAATAGTACAGCGTGAGGGCTATGAGGCAATCTGGAAAACAGATGGCAAGGATATGATGGGGCTGATTCAGCAGGTGGATTTAGTCATAATGGATATTATGCTGCCAGGAGAGGATGGCTATCAATTAAGCAAAAATATTAAACGTTTAGGCTTAAATATTCCAATCATTTTTCTATCGGCACGTAATGATATTGAAAGTAAGCTAGAGGGGTTGATGGTCGGCGAGGATTACCTGACAAAGCCATTTGATCCGCGAGAGCTGTTGCTAAGAATGCAAAAAATGCTAGCACAACAGTATGGTACACTTACGCAAATTCAGCATTTATTGATTGATGGAGAGCGCCGTCAAGTATTTCATCATAGTATTCATGATGAAATCGCCCTAACAGCGATTGAGCGAAAAATTTTCTTTTATTTATTTGACAATCGAGACAGAGTATTAACAAAGGAACATTTTTTTGATTATCTTTGGCCGCTCGATGAACGCAATCATAATATTTTGAATGTCCATATTAAAAAAATTCGAACAAAGCTACAAGACCCAGCAGGCACTATTGTGCAAAATATTTATGGAGAAGGGTATCGTTTAAATACCTATAATAAAAAATGACCTTAAAAACAAAATACCGTACTTTGTTATTTGTAGCCATTGGGAGTGTGCCTGTTGTACTATTAGGCATTAGTGTGGCCATGTCAATTTTGTATGACAAGGCCTTTAAAATGAAAAATGACGGCATTCCGTTTCATGAGTCCTATGCCTATCCTGTGATGCTGATTGCGTTTGTGCTAGCGTTAGGAATGCTCGCATGGCTATTTTCCACATCGATTCATTCGTTACTATCCAAAATTACACTACTTAATAAAACAATACGAGAACTAGCAAGTAATGAGCGAATACCTGACACGTTAACGATAAAAAGTGAGGATGAAATTGGACAGCTTAGCCAATCTGTCAATCTTTTAATTGAGCGTACAACTTACCGAGAGTTAGAGCTTGCCCAGCAGCAGGAGCTTCAAAAAGAGCTGCTACAAAAGTTGCGACATGACATTCATACGCCGTTAACGGCTATCCGTTTGCAGCTGTTTTATCTAGAGGATCAGCTACAGGGGCAGCCCAAATTGGTGGAATCCTTACATGCACAAATTCAATATATCACGAATTTAACTAATGCATTTCAGTTACAGTCCTTTGATACGGGTGAACAGTCCTATGTCATGCAGGAGGAGGTTCAACTTGTCCCATTGTTACAAATGATGATAAAGAAGTGGCAGTATCTATATCGCATGCAGAATATTACGCTGCATTTTCAGCACGATGATTTACAAGCAACTTGGCTTAGCAATGAATTGTGGCTACAGCGTTTATTCGATAATGTCTTGCAAAATACATTAAAGCATGCCCAAGCATCCAAGCTAGAGGTGACGATCAAGGACGGGCAAGTTGTCATGTGTGATGATGGTATTGGCTTTACGACAGAAGATGAGCATGGCGGACTTGGGCTTAAAATCATTCAGGATATTGCTAAAACATTGAATATCGAAGCTTCCTTACAATCAAACAAAAATGGCACGATCTTCTACTTTACACACCAATAAAAAACAACGGCAGCCTTTGCCGTTGTTTTTTATTTTACACAGATTTTCGTTGCTGTAGTAAGAACAGGGCCAGTCCTAGTAAAATGACCACAATACCGATCCCCTGTTGAACGGAAATCATCTCATCTAAAATAAAATAAGCTAATATACATGTGCCGATTGTTTCGCCTAAAATACTCATGGAAATCACCGTTGTACTTAACCATTTCAATAGCCAATTAAAAATGGTTTGCCCGAAAATCGTTGCAATGACAGCCAGCCCTACAAGGGACCACCAGGTGGAGGCTGAATATTCGAAAAACGATTCTTTCATAAAGAGGGCATAAACGGCTAAAAAGATCGAGCTACTGCCATAGCCGATAATAGAATAGGGAATGAGCGATAAATCCTTGCGCACTGATTGCCCAATAAAAAAGTAGGCTGTAATAATACCTGCCGCAATAAAGGCAAGAATATCGCCATAAAGGGCTTGTCCACTAATCTGGAAATCTTGCCAGCCAATAATGAAGCAGCCGATGATCGCTACGAAGCAGCCAACAATCGCTCCTTTTGAAAATCGCTCTTTAAATAAAAAATAGCTGCCTATTAAAGAGAATAGTGGCTGTAGTGTCACAATGACGGTTGAACTAGCCACAGATGTGTAGTTTAATGATTCAAACCATAACACATAATGACAGGACAAAAATAAGCCTGATAAAATGCCGAGTCCCCATTGTTTTTTCGAGAGACTTGTAAGCTCCTGCCGCAAGCTCTTCTGTGCCAATAAAAATGGAAGAAGAACTAGCATCGCAAAAAATAGTCGATAAAAGGCTGTAATCGCTGGTGGTGCATCAGCTAGCTTAACAAAGATTGCTGAGGTAGATAATGCAAATACTGCAAAAAATAACGAGATGTAATAAAACATGATGTACTCCTAAGCATTTACAAGATTAATAATGACAAACCTATTATAGTGTAGTCCGCATGAATAATATAGGGTTTTTAGAATATTAGCACAAAATAAGTTTATGGAGCTAATTCTGCTCAAGCAAGGATTCAATGACCTGTTTTAATTGCAGGATGAAGGGCTGCTTACTGTCATCTTTTTTATAGATATAAACTGTTTCGATCGCACTGTGAAGCCCATCTAAATCATAAAAATGCAGGTCGGGACAAGGATAAAGTGCTAGTAATTTGGTATTTAATACAGCCAATGTATGCTCGATTTCAAGAAAATCTAAAATACTACTAACTGATTTAATTTCCTTCATCGTAAAAGGTACCTGCTTGTCAGTGAGCCATTGTGCTAATGCATGGGTATACATGCAGCCCTTACTTAACACAAGCAATGTGACAGGTGTTCGTTGTTCAAAGTCGATGATATGAGCGGAGCTTGAGATAACTTCAAACGTCTCTGTGGCTAGTACATCATAGTGTAGATCGCTATAATGCTTGATTGGATTACTTGTCAATGCGCAATCTATTTCCGCCAGATGGACTTTGTGATTTAAGGCTGTACTTGATTCCACAGTGAAATCAACATCTATCGGACTTCGACTAGTTTGCAGTGCGTTCATAATGGATGGTCCATATATTTTAATGGTTGTATGAGATGTACCAACCAAAATGCTCGTTTGTGTAGGGCCGATGGTATGTAAAAAGTCTTCATACTGCTCGGCAACTTTCTTTAAAAACTGTAAATAATGTTGACCTACCTCTGTCAGCTTTAAGCCTTGGGGTGTTCGTTTAAAGACGTCCTGCCCAATTTCACGCTCCATTTTTTTCACCTTTGCTGTTAAGGCAGATTGTGTATAATTGGTGATTTCAGCCGATTTACTCAAGTTTTGCCTCTCTAAAAGCTCCATTTTTAAGGCAATTTCTTCAATGTTCATGTTGTTCCTCACATACCTATAGATTTTTTTAATAGCCGCTATCATTTTCCTCCATTTTACGTACGCTAGCTGTCCACGTACACTCTAGATAATGAAAAGGTAGACTGCAAAAGCAGTAACCTGATGGAGGGTTTTTATGCAAACATATTATCGATGGGTCATCTTGCTTGTGGCTACACTTTCGCAAACAGCCGCAACCTTTGTGACCTACGGAATGGGGCCAGTTGCCTCTTTTTATCAAATGGAATGGCACTTAACGTCCTTCCAGACAGGGCTAATTGTTTCAGCCGTTAATATAGGGCCAATTTTCTCCATGCTGCTATTTGGTTATCTCATGGATAAAAAGGGAGAAAAGCAGATTATTGGATGGGGCTCGATACTACTGGGCCTGTCAGCCTTATTGCTAATACCCGTGAATCATTATACGACATTGCTTCTCGTATTAATAGTTGTGGGGATATGGTATGGCAGTGCGCAAACAGGTGGCAGTACTGCTATTGTGAAATGGTTTCCTAACAAGCATCGAGGACTTGCTATTGGGATACGCCAAACAGGTATTCCGATTGGTGGTGCATTGGCTTCCACTTTGCTGACCTATTTGTATCAACATCATCATCTATCCTCTGTCCATTTAGCACAGGGCTTGATGGCGGTTGGTGGGGGACTATTATTTTTATTGCTGTACAAAGAACCAAAACAGTATGACACCGCTACGGCACCTCTCATTCCTTTTAAAGAGAAGATGCGTGCTATTCGGCACAATCGAGCGCTCTATCCTTTATTTTTTGTGGGCATGGTCATGATGTCCCTCCAAATGATTATCATTGCTCACTTTATGAGCTATTTACATCATGAAGGTGGGTATACATTAACCGAGGCGGGGCGCTATTTAAGTCTGATTTTATTTGGTGGGATGTTTGGGAGAATTGTACTTGCTTGGATGAGTGATCATTATTTCGCTCAAAAACGAGAGCCATTATTAGTGCTCGTCATGCTCGCTACATTCCTGATGGTTGGCTTTTTGCCCTTTGTCATACATAGCAAGGGCCTCATGATTTTATTTTGCAGTTTATTTGGATTTTTAGCGCTTGGCTGGTATTCCATATATATCACTTGTGTCACGGAGCAATCCGATTCGCAAGCAGTAGGACTAACTGTTAGTGCAGCGTTAACGATTAATCAGTTCTTTATTGTCTTGGCACCAACGGTGTATGGTTTATTGGTTACTGTTTTTTCCAGCTATCAGCTCGCTTTGGATGTTATCGCTGTGATGGTTATACTGGGGGCATTTCACTTATACAGAACATCCCAAGGTAGTTTAACTTCTGAAAGTTCGGTAAAATAATGGAAAAGAGGAAATGGAGGTTGCTGCGAATGACCAGTTCGATTTGGATTGAGGCAAAGATTGATAAAGTATGGCAGGCGATTACAGAGGAGCAATCCCTCTCCCGATGGTACGCACCAGGCTCCATATGGGCCATCCCTATACTAACAGCTGGGGAAAAGATGACATTTACCTTAATGCCAAATGTGCATAACCAGCTTTCTGAAAAACTGCCGATGGAGCTAACGATTCAGCAAGTGAAGAAAAATGAGGAATTTTCCTTCTATCTAGAAGTTCCTGAAACATTGATTGCTATTACGCTAGCCCAACAGGGTAATGGCACGACGGTGAGCTTTAATTCGTCAGGCTATGATGCCTCTCTTGCGAATTTAAAGGCATTGCTGGAGGGGCATGACATTCCTTATCAGTAAGCCTCTCTACGTCTTAAGTCTTAGATGAATTTCGAGCGGAGGGTCGTATTTTAATTTCCTCCCTCCTATATAATGAAATTATTGGTAGATTATACGGTGGGAGGAAATAATAGTGAAAAAATTAGTGGGTTTAGGTGTCGTGATAGGCACGTCAGCATTGGTATTATCGGGGTGCTTTTCCTTTATT